>Ga0315297_10002877_pt1 | contig 10983 bp, 6 predicted proteins | sample YL17G15_0_MG_FD_203628 | JGI IMG/M metagenome (GOLD analysis project Ga0315297, IMG submission 203628) | Sediment microbial communities from Yellowstone Lake, YNP, Wyoming, USA - YL17G15_0 | ecosystem: Environmental > Aquatic > Freshwater > Lake > Sediment | place: USA: Wyoming | collected...
CATTCTCTGACAGTCCGCGCAATCGACGTCGCGGGGAACATGGCCGAGGAGACGCTACAGTTCACGGTGGCTGCGCCCTCGCCCATCTCCTTTGAAGGCCTTCTCCCATGGCTGGCCATTATAGCGGCTGGCGTGATAGCGGCACTGCTAATCATCATCGTGATGCGCAGGAGAAAGGGCGAGGAGGAGCCAGCAGGGCCCCCACTTGCTCCTGCGGCCGTTGTAGCGCCCCCCATCATCGCAAAGGTCGCCGAGGCGCCTGCCCCGGCCACCGCCCCGCAACCGACCTGCCCAAAATGCGGAAGGGAAGTCATCTGGCAAGAGAAATACCAGAAATACAACTGCTACAGCTGCCAGGCATACTACAAGCCTAACGAAGTCAAACCGCCGATCAATACCTGAGCGGAATGCGCGCCTACCAGATCCGAGAGGGGCCATCCGGTCCGCCCCTCCGAACCCCTGAGGACACTGGCTATTATGGCCGTATTCTACACTCCCGAAAGAAACCTTAATGCATGTTGCGAGACCTGACGAAGTTTCAGCCCGATACAGGAAGGAGCTGAACAAGATGGCAGTCGCGCGCTTCAATTTCCTCGACAAAAACGAGGAGGACACCGTACACAGACTGAGCCTGGAAGTCCTGGGAACGATCGGAGTCAGGATCCACAGCCACTCCGTTCTAGAGATGCTGAAGAAGGCCGGGGCGGACGTCGATCTCAAAACGATGATCGCAAAGATTCCCGAACATATGGTCGACGAGGCGCTGAAGAAGGCGTCAAAAAGCTTCACTATCGGTGCTCGGGACAGGAAGCGCGACGTGAAGCTTCCAGCAGCCTCTTGGCCGTACGTCTCCCTCGGAGGCGTCACCACCTGGATCGAAGATTACAAGACGAAGAAGCACAGGGACGCGACGACGAAGGACCTCGCAATGCTCGCTAGAGTCGGCGATGCAATGCCCGCCGTCGATATGATATGGCCCCTCGTCACTGCCAGGGATATTCCCCCGCATGCAGGATTCGCCAACGAGCTCTGGACGTGCCTTCAGAACACGACCAAACCCGTCCACGGATCAGCGGGCTCCGGTACGATTGGCGTGCCGGACGCCAAAGTGCAGATCAAGCTGGGCGAGCTGGTCGCGGGAGGCGCGAACGAGCTCAAGAAACGCCCGCCTTTCACGGTGTTAAGCTGCGTCATCGCCCCGCTCTCGTTCGAGAAGGGCGCTGTCGAGGCCCAGTGCGAGTACGCCAGGGCCGGGATACCTGTCATCTCGATGTCGATGTCGCTCGGCGGCAGCACATGCCCGATGTCGGTCGCAGGGACAGTTGTCAACGCCAACTCGGAGAACCTGGCGAGCCTTGTGATAACGCAGACCGCTTCGTCTGGAGCGCCGCACATCTACAGCTCGGAGTCGACGCTTGTGGACGTCAGGACCGGATTCATAGGCTACCTGGGCGTCGAGACGCCGATGATATTCGCCGCCTGCGGGCAGATGGCTTCGCGATACGGGCTGCCGAAGATGACCGGGACCATGGGCATGGACGGCCTCACGACCGGCAATCCGACGACGCTCTACGAGACCTTCAGCTCGCTCTTCGTGACGATGAACGGGACGGACATCTGCTCAGGGATAGGCGGCCTGGACGCCGACGCCGGATGCTCCGCCGAGCAGATCGTGATCGACGCGACGATCTGGGAGGAGTTCCGCTCGTTCATGCGCGTGTTCGAGATCAGCGAGGATGCGGCCGCCCTGGACGTGATGAGGCAGGTGGGGCAGGGGGGCAATTTCCTGACGCACCCGCACACGGTCAAGAGCTTCAGGAGCCAGGTGCACTTCCGGAACAAGGACAAGGACGCCTACGCCGCCACGATGTCGACGAAGATGCGCGAGGACGCGCACAAGACCGTCGAGAAGATACTCAAGGAACATGAGGTGCCGCGGCTCGACAAGGACATCGTCAAGGAAGGGGACAGGATCGTCAGGGAGTACGCCAAGAACCCGACGATGGCGTGATGCGAACAAAGTCCGTGGGCGATTCCTCACCAAGAGACGAGGTACGTGCAGCTTTCGCCGCCCTTTTGCCGGCATCCATGCGCGTCATGCTTCACAACGGGCATGACGCCTTTGGGTGCGAAGCGGCTTGCCGTTGCTTTGACGATTCCTAAATCGAACGCGCAAGGGTAGGGATTGTCGCAGACCACCCTGGCCGACCTCTCTCCGGTCCTCTCGAAGCGATAATGCCCGATCTCGCCGCCGAAATGATTCATGTGATATGCAACATCTATTGAGGCCAGTGCCTCACCGACCTCTTTTATCGTTGGCGGCCATAGGGCCGTTCCGGGGATCTTCTCCCCTATCGCCCTCAGAGTCTCCTGGCCTATGTGCTCCGCAATCCTCCTGAAAGCGTCCAACCACGCCTGCTGCGGATACCATTTCTCCCTCTCTGGGTCGATGATGCCGTTCTCTTTGAGGATCCGCAGCGCCATCGTCTTGTACGATCCCATCCCCTCGACTATCGCCAGGACCGCGGAACCGCTTACCCTGACATTCTTATCGATCGATACGAACTGCGCCATAGGTGATTTACCGGCTCCGGAATCCCGCATCCAAGTTATAAGTGTTTTTTCTTCAATGCCACCTGCAGGAGGCGATGGAGCCGGGAATGTCGGAGCCGCAGGAGGAACCGCTGACCCCACCCTCATCTCAGATGGCATGTTTCAAGACGATGCGGGTCAATCTCCCGATGGAATTGTCATGAAGGGGAAAACCTGCCTCATCACAGGCGCTACATCCGGCATCGGGAAGGAGACCGCGCTGGCTCTCGCCAGGCTCGGGGCGACCGTCGTCTTCACGGCGAGAGACGAGGAGCGGGGGAAGGCGACGAAAAAGGAGCTGGTAGACCGATCCGGCAACAACGAAATCGATTGCTTGTTCTGCGACCTTTCATCACTGCAGTCGGTGAAGGAGTGTTCGGAAATCTTCAGATCCGGTCACAAGAGGCTCGAAGTCCTCATCAACAACGCCGGGACCTGGGAAAAGAAAAGGAGCCTGTCGAAGGACGGCATCGAGCTCACAATCGCCGTGAACCATCTCGCGCACTTCCTACTGACGAATCGGCTTCTCGACCTCCTGAAGGCGAGCGCTCCGTCGAGGGTGATCAGCGTGACTTCCGGCCTGCACGGCGGGACCATCGATTTCGACGACATAGGCTTCGAGGGGAGGTTCAAAGGGATGTGGGCCTACAGGCAGTCGAAGCTGGCGAACATCTTGTTCATCAAGGAGCTCGCAAGGAGGTTGGAGGGGACGGCCGTCACGGCCAACTGCCTGATGCCGGGGATGGTCAACACACGTTTGTCGAGGAGCTCGGGCGCCATGAGCAAGGCGATCTTCAAGCTGCTCGCATCCAAGCCGGAGAAGGGAGCCCGGACCTCGATCTACCTCGCGTCCTCGCCTGATGTTGAGAAGATCTCGGGGAAGTGCTTCAGCAAGAGCAGGGTCAAGGAGACCTCGAAGACGTCGAACGATCCCGAGCTGGCGAAGCGGCTGTGGGAAGTCAGCGTCGGATATGCGCAGAAGTGGCTCTGAGCGCCGGTTCTCAGTCGCTTGGAAACCGTTAAGGCCGACCTTCATTCTCTTTTATGGTTTGAGAGGGGGAGAGAATCACGGACAAGGTTAGAAAGACCGAGAGGGAATGGAAGGAGACCCTCCCCCCGGAGGAGTTTCAGCTTCTCCGAAAAGAGGGGACCGAGCCCGCCTTCTCCGGAAAGTACTGGAATCTGAAGGACGAGGGTGTCTACACCTGCGCCGGCTGCGGGAACGAGCTATTCTCGTCGGATACGAAATTCGACTCTGGGACCGGCTGGCCGAGCTTCTTCAGACCGATCGCCGATGATGCATTGGAGGCGAGGCCTGACAACAGGCTCCTCATGAGGCGCACGGCAATCGCCTGCGGAAGGTGCGGCGGACACCTCGGGCACGTATTCGAAGATGGCCCTGAGCCGACCGGGATGAGGTACTGCATGAACTCGGGCGCGCTGCATTTCAAACCGGCCAAGGAGGATTGACGCTATGCCGGAGAGGGCGATATTCGCCGCTGGGTGCTTCTGGCACGTCCAGGAGGCTTTCTCCATTCTGAACGGTGTCGTGTCGACAGTCGCGGGCTATTCCGGGGGTAGTGTCAAGGACCCGACCTACGAGATGGTCTGCACGGGGAGGACCGGGCACGCGGAGTCCGTGCTGGTCGAGTACGACCCATCCGTGATCTCGTACGACCGGCTCCTCGAGGCTTTCTGGGACATGCACGACCCGACGACCCTCAACCGCCAGGGCCCAGACCGCGGGACGCAGTACCGGTCGGCGATATTCTACACGTCCGAGGAGCAGAGGGAAAGGGCTCTGGCGTTCAGGGACCGGCTGCAAGGTTCCGATCGATTCAAAGGCAGAAGGATAGTGACCGAGATCGCACCCGCCTCCGAATTCTATCGGGCGGAGGAATACCACCAGCACTACCTCAGGAAGAACCGGACGGCCTCATGCGGGATATGACTGCGCGAGGTCCATCATCTTTTCCAGACCCGGACTCCCACATAACGGGAGCACATTCATTCCGTAAGAAGAAGACTTTACTAGCTATGCCTGAGAGTGGGGGCAGAGGTAACCACCCTCTGCTCTAGCCAGTAAGTCGAGTGCAAAAAAGAATCAGGTTTTTTTGGTGCTTCGGGGAAAACCCTTTCATCTTTTCTTACTAGCTAGGGAGGCTTACAAATCGATGAGATGAGGCTTTTCCGATGTAGGAGGTCATTTCTTTGACATTTGTTGACGGAGTCGCGAGAAGAAATCCGTAACCCACTTCCGTCCTTCGAGCGTCATCACGATCTTAATGTCTTTCCCGTAGATTTTGTGATTTCGATACTTATATGCCATATCAAACATGGCCTTGACCGAAGTGTTTGCCGAAAAATCACAATGCTTAGGATAATGTTTCACGAATGTTAGAAGCTCATTATCCGATAACTGTCTCTTGTTCTCGATCCAATGTACCAGAAGAGGCAAGAGCCTGAGGAACTCTCTATCATCTTCTGTGATTTCATCTACTACTCTTCCACCAATCGGACGCTATCAGGTTGGTAGGAGATAAGGTTTTTCCGATTCCGTCCCAAAATGATGAGTGGACCGAACGGGATTTGAAGTGGTATCCAATGCTCTTCAGGGGTGGAGAATAATCGACCAGTCATTGAAGCCTATCCCGTCTCCCCTTCAAACCCCTTTCCGAGGCTTTTTCGATTCCTCTCAAGGCTACGAGGTCAAGACGCTTTGCTCATTTGCTTATTAACGATATCTTCGAAGTCTGTCTGAAGTTCTAGGTATTGAATTCCTTCTCCTTCTGAGCGTCGACAGGATTCATGATATCTTTAATAACTAGAATGTGCCTTTTCCATGTGCCTTTCTCCAAGCTGGATGGGCAGGTGGTTCAGATGAGGCTATCCGGTGTGAGCATCGGTTCAGACAATGATTTCAAAGAAATCGGATTCACAGGGAGTATCTCTCTGGAATCCCCCGGTCATGATGGTCGCCCACTGAGTACCAGAAGGGGAGTGAGACGCGGCACTCTGAGGGTGATCCTCACAATCCTTTTGGCATCCATCTTAATCGCTTCATCGTTACTGGCCTTTTTCATTGTTTCGGAGAATCCCTCAACCAGGTCGTCGATTCTCAATGGTTCTGGCGAAGAATCCGTCGTCACGAGAGTATATGATCTATTCAACGTCCCTCTTGGTAGTTGGTGGTCCGACAGGTATCAGGAGCAAGTGATCCAAAGCACCTTCCCCGTCGCCTATGAATGGTTCGGGAATCCTGCCGGTAACACTTATATTTACAGCGATTATCGGATGAACGTTACCGCGAAGAACATTTCCAAGGTCAATACCTCGGATGACCCCTGGTATGTTCCGACCCTCAACCCCACCGTTCGCGGCGGGAACATCACCCTGGACTGGTATGCCAACTATCTTACGAAGAGTGAGGCTATTGCCGATTATCTACCAACCATTTCAAACTGGTATGACGGCTGGTTCTGGAGATGGAACGGCACCGTGACGATGGACCGGACCGCGGCGAAGATGGTTCTGGACATGACTGATACGGAGTTCGATAACTTCGCCACTTGGAAAGCCAGCAGTTTCTCCACATTCAAGCAGAAATTCAGCTCATGGATCCAGGATCAGATGAATGCCGTCTGGGCGATAAAATACGCTTATGAGTTTGAGGGAATCACCCTCTTCGAGTCATACGATATCCAGAAAGTAGGGAACAACATCGTTTTCAAGATATTGGATCACTTGTCATGGGGCGTTGAATCCCTCTTAGGCAGATGGTGGAGCCATACCTTCATGGATTTCGAAGGGTGTCCAGAAGACGTTCATTTCACCGCGCAGATAGGGCCGGCATCATCAAATTTCAATCTTGACATGGCCGTTCAGTATAGTCTTTTTGCCGCAACAGGGACCAGGGACGACAGGCCCTGCTGGACATTCGAGACTACTCACGCCGATGCAGTATACGGATCCTCGGGCACCTACGCTTCAGAATTCAACAAATACTATGGCGAATCCAATTGGTGCAAATTGATTGCCAATTCCAATTATCAGAAATGGCGTGATTATGATTACACCCCTTGGGCATGGAACCTTAATAGCGACAATCACAAGATAATCATCGAATGGCCCGACTCAAGCGCAATTATTGGATATCAGTACAATGGAACAAATGATTATAGCAATACAATTGTCGGCAAAGTCACCCCCCTCTGGGTCGAGCCTCTCCCGGGCGAGCTCCCGTCGAATGTGCAAGTCAACTCGACAAGCCGGACAATCGAAATCACGGGCCCATTGGATGCATGGACCTGGAGCAAAACCACATCGAGCATCCCCGAGCTCCAGGAGAATTGGACCAGGGTCGGATATCTGCCGCGCGGATGCCCCTATGTTGAATTCGTCGTCAACAATGATGCGAATCAACCACCTATAATCACTTTCGATGTTCCCGCGTATGTCGCCACAGGCGCGAATATTGCCCTTGACGGTAGCGGTTCCTGGGACCCGGACGGCAGTATCATTTCCTATGTCTGGGACTTCGGGGACGGCTCGCCGAATGGAAATGGCGCGGTCGTGTTCCATACATGGGTGATCCCTAGCAATTATACTGTCACACTGACGGTTACAGACAATTCTTCTCAATCATCGCCACTATCGAAGGATGTACAGGTGGTATACACCCTTGATCCAGTTGCAGTAATCACCGGCGACAGTAACGGAGCCGTTGGGGAGTTGATGCAGTTCGACGGATTAAGCTCGTACGATCCGGACGGAAGTATCGCCTCCTATCTCTGGGAATTCAGCGACGGAAGGACATTCTCTGGGCCTATCGCATACCACGTCTTCGCCGATTACGGCAATTATTTCGTCAATCTCACGGTCACCGACGACCTCGGCGCAACGAATGCCGCCTCTCTCCTAGTGATAATCGGTCTGCGCGGTCCGGTCGCAAAGATCGCGATGCCCGATAAGGCAACGGAAGACCGCGATGTCCTCCTCTCAGGGGCTCAGTCATACTTCTTCGGGGACCGTCCTGACATCCACGCACCCGGAAGGACCATTGTCAATTATTCATGGGACTTCGGGGACGGTTCAGTCGGATATGGGGTCGATAAGACCCACCAGTGGGCCTCGACCGGAAGTTACATCGTCACATTATCCGTGAAGGACGACGGAGGCAACTGGAGCCGTCCGGTCTGCGCGGTCATCGAGATCCACCCGGCCGGCGCCGCCGCAATCGGCGTATCGCTATCAAGACACTCGCTGCTTCCCTCTGAGGCGACGAGTCTGACACTGTCGATCGTGGACGAATGCGGCAATGTCGTGACCGACTTCACCGGCGACGTATCCGTAGCCTGCAACGAGAGCACGGGTGTGACGATTCCGGTAGGCCACGCATTCGTGCTCGGCGACGCTGGCGTCTGGACCTTTGCTGGCGGAGTGTCGTTCGCCTCAGACGGGCCGTACAACGTTTCCGCATCGGTCGATGCCGATCCGACGATACTCGGCTACGATTTCGCGACGGTCTGCAACAGGACCGTCGAGACCAGGATCTACGACATCTTCCAGGGCACACTGCCGGACTATTGGCTGAAGAGGTCCCAATACTACTCGTTGGGTGAAGAAGGGTTCCGCAACACATCACCAGTCGTTGGAATCTTTAGATCAGGAGTGAACACAGCAGGCCAACTCTGGACAACCTATATGATGAATGTCGAGGCAAGGAACATCCCGGAGATAAACATGAGCAGCCCGACCTTCACGGCGTTGAGGAACCCGACGACCGGCAAGGGCAACGCGACCGTGGACCTCGACTACCACATGCTGACCCAGGCCCAAGTACTCGCTCTTGATGGAGTCTATATTGCTCCTGGGCAGTCAGCAAACTGGGACGGCTGGGAATACTTCCTTACATGCAACATAACGATGGACCGCGCCGCCACGGAGCAGATCATCAACCTGCCCAGTGCTAGCTGGGCTTCGCAAGCCGACGTCGACGCATGGTGGGTCACCAACAACCTCACCGTGAGCCGCGTCTGGAACAGGAACGTGTACTTAACCGAACCCGGCTATCTCGGCGCAGAAGGCGGCTATGGGGCCTCCGTCGGAAGGCTCGACCTCAAGTCCTGCGAGGGCTACTACAACTACGGCCAGGGACTGTGGAACTCAATGTTCAGGTTGGTCTACATCGATTCTGAGCACGTGAGCCTGTCCTATTGGAACGTAGGATATGGCTACGACAACTTGCTTTCGAGGTTCCTCTACTGGGGCGGCATCGGATCTGGTGCCAACTACCCGAACGGCACTCCGAACGGCATAGTGCCATTCGAACCATGGTACGACAACATGAGCCTGAGGGTCGATATCAGCGATGACCACGCCAATGTATCGATGTACGGAGGCGTCATCTATGGGTTCCGCGCCTGGGAATCCGACGCCGCACCTGCGGGCACCGCCATTTGGCGATGGGAGACCATGCGGCTCGACTGTCTGGTGAGCCTCCCTGGCGGCAAATCTGAGATGGATATCTATCATCCGTATAGGAACAACAATGATCCGAGATATGAGCTCAGGGATCCGGGAAGCAGCCTCCGGGGCATGACTGCGAAATATGACTATGTTCCAGCCGTTGTGACTTTGAAACCAGGGGAAAGCCTTGTCATCGAAGAGCCAAGGTCGATGGCGGTCGGATACAGGCTGAAAGGAATGACCGGAGATCCGACCGACGGCGGTCCCTTGCTCGGTGGATATTATGATTCGCTGCGGATGCTCGAGAGGTTCGGAAATGCAACGATTCACGCGATCGGGACGCCCGCCGGGACAGCTGCGATCGACGCACGTACCGGCGACCTGAAGATAGTCGGGCCGTTCGTGCCGATTATCAAATACCGTTCGGACATCGCCTGGCTTGTGGACGAACCAGCTCCAAGGATAGAGCTCTGGGTGGGGCCGATGGAAGTGCACGCTCCCTGCGCAGCATTCACCGTCACCCCAGCAACTGGCGACAACACCACGGTCTTCAATTTCAACGCTTCGTTCTCATGCGACGTCGAAGACACTCCGGACCAGCTAGAATTCCGATGGGATTGGACCGGAGACGGGGTCTGGGACACCAGCTGGTCGAATATCACTAGTGCAACACAGAATTTCCCACTTACGGGCAATTATTCGGTATGGCTCGAGGTTAGGGACAGCTCAGGATTAACGAACATCACCGAGACGCTGGTGCAGGTTGGCTTACTGCCATCGTCCAGCCAATTCTCCCCGCCTCACTCCGACCACGGGGTCGACACGAACGCCAACGGCCTCTATGACTGGCTCAACGTCGACGTGGTCGTGGCCGTCCACACGGCGGGATGGTACGACATATACGGCGACCTCTGGACCACCGGATTCGGATCATGGATCGACTCCGGCAGTTCGTACATCTACCTCAACGCCGGCAACCAGACCGTCACCCTGCAGTTCTCCGGCATCGATATCTATAATGAAGGGTACAGCGGCTCGTTCGATGTCTATCTCAACCTCTACGACGACTTCTCGAACTGGCTCGATGATGACACACACACGACCGGTTGGTATAACTTCACGGCCTTCGAGCATACTGTCGCCACAGCCCTCTTCGCCCCGCCTCACTCCGACCACGGGGTCGACACGAACGCCAACGGCCTCTGGGACTGGCTCAATGTCGACGTTGTCGTGGATGTCGCCACGGCGGGATGGTACCAGATCAATGGCGACCTCTGGCTCCCTGCAATGGCATCATGGGTCGACAGCGACAGTTCGTACTCCTACCTCAACACCGGCTTCCAGACCGTCACCCTGCAGTTCTCCGGCATAAATATCTACAACGAAGGGTACATCGGAGTGTTCGACGTCTTCCTCAACCTCTACGACGACTCTTGGAACTGGCTCGATGGTGACACTCACACGACCGGTTGGTATAACTTCACGGCCTTCGAGCAGCCGTCGCACTTCCAGCTGCCGCACTCCGACTACGGCGTCAGCACGAGCGGCAGCGCGCTGTTCGAATACCTCGTCGTCGATACGACCGTGGATATCAAAGCCGCTGGCACTTACACGGTACTCGGGGTCTTGTGGGATATGGGGAATATGTCGACCCCGATCGCGGTCGTCATTAACACGACCTATCTGGGAGTCGGCACCCATCTCGTGCAGCTTTGGTTTACTGCGGGAAGCATAATCTCATACGGTGTGGACGGACCCTATGGCCTCATGACGGAGCTCATGGACGATATGTCCAGCGTTCTAGATATGAACATGACTCTGACGAATCCATATACGTTAAGCCAATTCCAGATCCCGCCAGCTATGTTGGAGCCCCCTCATTCGGATTACGGCGAAGACACAAACGCCAACGGCCTCTACGAC
>Ga0315297_10002879_pt1 | contig 10978 bp, 6 predicted proteins | sample YL17G15_0_MG_FD_203628 | JGI IMG/M metagenome (GOLD analysis project Ga0315297, IMG submission 203628) | Sediment microbial communities from Yellowstone Lake, YNP, Wyoming, USA - YL17G15_0 | ecosystem: Environmental > Aquatic > Freshwater > Lake > Sediment | place: USA: Wyoming | collected...
CTCTCCCTTGGTCATCGGGTTGATTTCGATGACGTCAAAGATGCGATCGACGGGCTGGTGCCTCTGGATCATCTCTCTGCGGCGCTCTTCGACGCCACAGATCATCAGGAGCAGGGGCAGCGGCTCGCGGGCCAGGGCATTGCTGTCAACGAGGGACTTCAGGAAATGGGCGAATTTCGGATCGGCGGTTATTCCATTGATCTCATCCAACACCAGGAACACGCCCCGAACGCCGTTCTCCTTGAGATGGGTTCTGACCTGCGAAAGGAATTCGAGCATGCCGAAGTGGCTCGCCAGCTTTGGGGCATCCTTCTTCAGCGCATCGGCGTTGAGAGTCACTCCGAAGAGCTCCTGCTTGCCGATGTACCTGGCAAGCCAGTTGTGGATCTTCTCGGAAACCTTCGGATCAAAAGCGCCGGAGCGAAGCGTCGCTTCGACCACGGCGGCGGCCATTTCGGTCAGATTGTTGGCTCCGCCCAGCGGGGCGAAGATGCCGTGCAGGCCGTGCTCCTTCTCGGCAAGGTACTGGACAAAGCCCGCGATGGAGCTCTTGCCGATGCCGTACTCGCCCTGGACATACATCGCCACGGGTTTGCCCTCGGAGACCTGGCCCACCCCTCGATTCATGATTCGATCGATCTGAGCGGAGCGCCCGACGAAAAGGTTCACGGGCACCGGTTGACCGGGATAGAAGGGACTCTTGCCTTTGGTGATGTCCGGCATTGTCATCTCCTATCTGGAGGGTACCGAGCGGCCTGGAAAGCTCGCCACCTGAGGCGGCCCGGCGGTTCACACTATAGCAGGAGTTGCTCCCGGGATGGAATGCACCCGGCTTGTCACGGATGGATTCAAGATTGCCCGGAAAACTTCGGTGGTCACTCTCCTTCGCCCGCTTTTCCTCCGGCCTGGGTCCGGCGGATGGTGACCACGGGGATGGTCACGGCGTGCCGGACCGAGGAGATGGTCTCTCCCTTCATCATGTCGCCCAGGAGGCGGTGCCCGTGCCCGCCGAGGACGAGCAGGTCGAGCCGGTTCTCCTTCGCGATCTCGACCAGGGCGGCGGAGGGGACGCCGAAGCCCAGGATGCTGCGGACCTTGATCCCCTGGGCGCTCAGGTCGGCGCACAGGGCCTCCAGATAGCCCCGGGCCTCCCGGGTCTCCCGGTCCCCCACGTCGCTGCCGTAGACCTGCGCGCCGATTCCAGCCACCACGTGCACCAGGACCAGCTCCGTCTCCCGGTCCCGGGCCAGCCCGAGACCGTAGGAGAGCACCGCCTTGTCGTTCAGGGATCGGTCGAGGGCGAGGCCGGCCCTCCGGACCGCCGGCACGACAAGCCCGCTGAGGACCTCCGACGCCTCCAACGGCACCGGCAGTCTCTCCACCGGGCGGACCGGGATGAAGGGCCGCACGGTGATCCAGGCCAGCAGGAGGAGGCACCCCGCCGCCACCGGCACCGCCACGAACCAGGCCAGCGTGGACGCGGGGGGCGGCAGCGCCACCCAGCCGGAGAGAAGGTCGAAGATGAGCTTGCCGTTCAGCGCGATGATGATCGCCGAGACGGTCCAGGCGAGGACCGCCAGCCACCGGGGGTTCGCGAACTCCCCCATCCGCTTCCGGTCGCCGGTGATCTGGATCAGGGGGATGACGGCGAAGGGGAGCTGCAGGCTCAGGATCACCTGGCTGGCGATGAGGAGCTTGTAGGTGCCGCCGGCGCCGGCGATCAGGATCACGATCACCGCCGGGACGATGGCGATGCTCCGCGTGATGAGGCGGCGCACCCAGGGCCTGAGGCGGATCTGAAGGAAACCCTCCATCACCACCTGCCCCGCCAGCGTGCCGGTGAGTGTGGAGCTCTGGCCCGAGCAGAGCAGCGCCACCCCGAAGGCGATGGAGGCCAGGGCCGTCCCCAGCAGCGGCGCCAGCAGCTCGTGGGCCTGCTGGATCTGGGTGACGACGATCCCCCGGGTGTGGAAGGTGGCGGCGGCGACCACCAGGATGGCGGCGTTGACGAAGAAGGCGGCGTTGAGGGCCACCGCGGTGTCCACCAGATTGTACCGGCAGGCCCGCCGGATGTCGTCGGGGGTTCTCTTCACCCGCCGGGTCTGGACCAGGGCCGAGTGGAGATAGAGGTTGTGGGGCATCACCGTCGCCCCCAGCATCCCGATGGCCACGAAGAGGGCCTCGGGACGGGAGAAGACGTATGGGCTGGCGGTGCTGAGCTGCGGCACGAAGCCGCCGAGGACGTCCCCCCACCCGGGACGGGAGAGAAGGATCTCCAGCAGGAAGCAGCCGCCGATGGTCAGGACCAGGGTGAGGATGAAGGCTTCCATCTTCCGGATCCCCAGGCGCTGGATCCCCAGAAGCAGGAAGGTGTCGCACAGGGTGACGAGACAGCCCCAGAGCATGGGGAGGCCGAAGAGGAGGTTCAGCCCGATGATCGTCCCCAGGACCTCCGCCAGATCGCAGGCGGCGACGGCCACCTCGCAGAGCACCCAGAGGGCAAGGCCCACCGGCTTCTCGGTCGTGGCGCGCGTCGCCTGGGCCAGGTCCAATCCCGTCGCCAGCCCCATCCGGGCCGCCAGGGTCTGGAGGAGCACCGCCATGGCGTTGGACATCAGGAGGACCCAGATCAGCTCGTAGCCGAACCGGGCCCCTCCCTCGAGATCGGTGGCCCAGTTCCCGGGATCCATGTATCCGACGCTGATCAGGTAGGCGGGACCGGCGAAGGCGAACAGACGCCGCCAGAAGGTGGGATGGTCCACCCAGACGCTGGAGTGGACCTCTTCGAGGGAACGGCTGGAGGGCGCGCCGGATTCCGTCTTCACGACAGAGGGCTCCTGTCCGTCAGGCCTTCAGCTCCAGGCGGGTCTCCACCAGGGCCAGGAGCCGGTCCCGGCCGACCACGCCCAGGAGCCTTCCGCCCTCCACCACCGGCACCTGGCCGATGTTCCCCTCGATCATGACCTGCAGGACCTGGTTGACGGGCGTGCCGGGCGTCACCTTCATCAGCGCTTCTTCCGGGACCATCACCGCTTGCACGGAGGTGGACTCCCATTCCTCCCGGGGCACCTTCTTGATCTCGTGCAGCGTCAGGAGCCCGCGCAGCCGGTCCCCGTCCACGATCAGGGCGCACCGGTAGCCGTCGCGCAGAAGGTAGGCCTCCACCAGCTCGGCGATGCTCAGGCTCCCCGGCACCTGGAGGCACTCGTGGATCATCAGATCTCCGGCGGTCACCCCCTTCAGGGCGCGCCGGAAGCTCACCTGGGCCGAGGTGGTCTGGGCGGCATTCAGCAGGAACCACCCGATGAAGCCGATCCAGAGACCGCCGAAGAAGTTCCCCGAGAGGGCCCTCCATCCGCCGAAGACGATGAAGCCGTAGGCGAAGAACTGCCCCGAACCGGCGGCGATGTTCGTGGCCCGCTCGAAGCTCGCCGTGTATTTCCAGACGATGGCCCTCAGCACGCGCCCGCCGTCCAGGGGGAACCCCGGAATCAGGTTGAAGAGGGCCAGGGCCAGATTGATCGAGCCCAGCCATCCTCCCAGGGAGGAGACCCCTTCCAGGGTCCCCCGGGTGAGGACGCCGACCGTGTGGAAGAAGGCCGCCAGCGCCGCGCTCACCAGCGGGCCGGCGATGGCGATCTGGAACTCGTGGGAAGGACGCTCCGGCTCCCGGGCGATCTGGGCCACGCCGCCGAAGATGAAGAGGGTGATCGACTTCACCGGGATGCCGTGGTGGAGGGCCACCACGCTGTGCCCCAGCTCGTGGAGAAGCACCGAGGCGAAAAAGAGAAGGCTCGTGACGATGCCGAAGGCCAGGTTCTGCGAGCCGGTCCAGCCCGGATGCTGGCTGGCGAACTGGGTGGAGAAGGAGAGGGTGATGAGAACGAAGATGATGAACCAGGAGGAGTTCACCCCGACGGGAATGCCGAGGATCTTGCCCAGGCGGAAGCTCTGCATCACGACTTTCTGCTCCTCTCGGATCTCGCGCTGCCGGGGTTGGATTCTACCACCCCTCCCCGCCCCCCGCATTCCTCCGCCCGGCGTGTCGTAGGAACCTGTTTGAACCGGAGGCTCGGGTGGCCTGGATCACGCTGGCAACGCTCTCACTTCGCGGCCTCAGGCTTTCGCGCCACGGCGATTCTGGCCTCTACATCACGGGCGGCCTTCTCCGCGCGCACGTAATACTGCACAAAGATGCCGTTGCGAAGGGTGATCGAGTGCCCCGGCCGGGAAACGGGACCGTCGAATTCGTGTCCTCCCTCCCCATCCTCACCCGGAGAGGAGAGAAGATAGCCTTCGCGGGTCACCTCGACGACAAAAGGGTGCTTCCATCTGTCAATCCAGTCTCCATCCTGAATGTCGAGCGGCCCCAGCGCCGCCCTGAGCTCGGCAACCGTCCCGGCGGCCGGGTACTCCCCATGGGCTGCGCGATAATGCTCCAGCGCGATCGCCACGCGCTCGAGATTAAACATCGTCCCGAAGTTTCTGCCGGCGTTCTTGCCATGCTGCATGTTGACGAAGATGACATACCCGAAGGCAGATGCAAGGATGAGGAAGAAAAGAACCCCCGCAGCAATCAGAATCTTTTTCATCGGAACCTCCTGGGAATGGTCTTGACTCCGTCGCTCCTCTCGGATGGTGAAGTTATCTGATGCGTCACGGCTGCAATGCCGCCCGGACGGCATCCTCGGGGGCCCGCATGGACCACCCCATCACCAGGGCAGCCAGCGCCCACGACACGACGTCACGGGCCGCGAGCAGCAGGTGCGCAGGCTCAGGAGTCCAGGCCGAAGAAAAGGACCGTGACCCCGAAAGTGTCGATGAATCCGTGGGCCAGGATGCTGGCCCAGAGATTCCGGCCCGAGAGCAGGTAGGCGGCCCCCAGGATCAGTCCGGCGACTCCGGAATCGACGATTCCGGCCGGGCCTTTGTAATAATGCCCGTAGCCGAACAGGACGGAGACGAGGACCATGCCGACCCAGAAAGCCGCCGGGGACCTCCTCCCCAGATCGGCCGCGCGGGTGAGCAGGTACCCTCGATAGCCGAACTCCTCGCCGAACGCCGCGAACGTCCAGACGATCAGCAACCACACCAGGGCCGTCCCCAGGTCGCCCTTGATGGATTCGATCCCTTCGGGAGCCACAGCCGGAGGCCAGAACCGGCTCGTGAGCGGATCGACGACCCACTCCCCCAGCGCGATCCTCAGGGCCGCCGCCCCCAGGGCGATCTGTACGACGCGGGCCCACGACGCCGGCCGCCTGAGCCCCATCGCCGCCCATCCGCCGTTCCGCAGCCGGATCGACACGAGACCCAGCACGAAGAGGATCGGGACCTCGTTGGGGACCACGCGAAAGACGTTGTGCCCGAACACGATCAGGGCGCCGAGCAGAAACTCGGCCCCGCTCACCAGGCGCGAATCCGGGAAGCTCCACCGAACACGCTCACCCGACAGGATGGACGACACGGTTTTCCCTCTTGCCTATTCCTTCGTTGCTGCGAGGAGATCCTCAAAGCTCCTCGCATCCGTTGCATCGAAGCGGATCTGATCGACGCGCCTGTACTGCCACGTCCGCCCCGTGGCCACCGATACGCGCTCACACCAGTCCCGTATCGCGTCATCCTTCGCAGCCGTGCCTTCCCATACGCGGCCTTTCGTCTCGATGATCCAGCCCACTTCCCCCTTGCCGGCCTTCTGGACCACGACCCAGTCGGGGTGGTAGAAGCCAATCGCACCGCTCGGCTTGATGTAGTCCACCCGGAACTGGTTGCCGGATTCGCCCTGCTCCGTGGTACCCAGCGAGGCGAAGCGGGGAACGTCCTTCGCTCCGTCCAGAAACTGCGCGAACCGGCGCTCGAAGTCGTTGTAGGTGGCAACGTAGTTGAAAACCGTCTTCCCGGCCTGCAGCGGCGGCAGGTTCCGTCTCCAACTGAAGGGCCTGGTCTCCGAGAGACGGAAGTCGGCCTTTTCGAACTCGATGGCGCGGCGTTCCAGGGTCAGCTCGGCGATCTTCCGGGCGAGGTACTTCGCGATTCCTTCCTGCAGCTCCAGCCGGGCGAGGTGCGACCGGAAGGTGTCTTCGTCCAGTTGGACCGCGCGCCCGAAGCAGCGCGTGGAGACGTAGTCCCTCACGCAGGGGTACAACTCCGCGAACCGGTTCGGGAGCCTGGCTCGGTCGATGACCTTGTTGGTGATCGAGGCGAGCAATTCATGGGCCGGCGGCAGCTCACCTGCGGTGATGTCGGCCTGGTGCACCTCGGTCTCGGTGGTCGCGAATTCCAGCTTGAGCTTCACCCGGAACGGCTCGGCCAGCTCCTCCTGCTCGTAGATCGCCGCCAGGGCGGCGACATCGAGGTCCGAGAGCCTCCTCACGTCGTGCTCAAGGCTCGGTTTGGTCAGGGGAATCGCGATGTCATAGGCAAGCCCTTCCTTCACGGGCTCGATGATGACGGGAGGCGGGGGGTCGGTCTTGGTGCTGGCGATCCCCACGCCCTCGTCCTCGAGATGGTCGCGCAGCACCTGGAGGAGGTTGCGCGTGCCGAGCACTTCCAGCGTCTGCGTCCGGTCCGGGCTGACTCCGGTCATCAGACGCAGTCCCCGACCGATCACCTGCTCGGGGAGGATCTCGGCCTTGGCGGTGTACGGCCGCAGGCCGAGGACCACGGTGACGTTCCGGACGTCCCAGCCCTCGCGGAGCATCATCACGCTGACGATCGCCTTGATCTTGTTCTCCGGCTTGTCGATGTCACGGGCGGCTTCGCGGGCCTTTTCCAGGTCCTTTTTCGTGATCTCGCCTTCCGTGTCGGTGTGGATGACGAGGACCTCGGATTCCTTGAAACCGAACTCCTTGGTCTTCCAGAGGTACTCGCCCAGCGTGTCCGCGTAGGCGTTCTTCTCCGCCATCACGAACAGCACCGGCTTGCGGTCGAGCTTCTTGTAGACCTTCTGATGATCCTTCCAGCGCGCCACCGCGGCCCCCAGCCAGTATCCGTACTTCTCGGCCACGTTTTCCGTGGTGATGTGCTCGGGGTCCTTCTTCGGCTGCCTGGGGTCGTCTTCCCGGGTGACCGTGATCGGCGCCTTGACGATCCGGTCTTCCACCGCCTGGGCGAGCGGGTAGTCACAGACCGTCCAGGGAAAGTACATGCCGTTCTGGTCCTTGGGGGTGGCGGAGAAGTCGAGCCACGCGGCGATGCCTTTCGGCAGGGCCCGGTGAACGGCGAGCAGCGACTGGCTCCACGCCAGATCCTCGTCGTGGACGTGGTGCGCCTCGTCGTTCAACACCAGGAGGTCCTTGAGCGACTTCACCCGCTCCAGGATCGAGCGCCGGCCGGAAGCCGCGAGATCCTGCGCGGGCTTCCTGCCGAGGAGCGCCTCGACCGCGTTCTGCGGGGTCCACTGCTGATCGCGTGACTCGTAGAGCTGATGGATGTTGGTCAGGAAGAGATTGCCGGACGGGTCGGGCTCGTTGGCGTCGTCCCGCAGGATCACCTTGGGCGTGAACTTGCCCCACTCCGGCGGCACGAGCGGCAATTCGTAGAAAATGCGGTTGCTCTCGAAGTCCTTCGCCAGCCGCTGGAAGACGATGACGTTCGGGGCGACGATCAGAAAGTTGGTCGAAAGTCCGGAGCCCGGCACCATCTTCCGGTGGAAGTGCGACCAGACGACGGCCATGGCCATGACCCACGTCTTGCCGGAGCCCGTGGCCATCTTGAAGGCGTACCGGCGGAGGTCCTCGGGCGGCAGGTCCTGCACACCGTCGGCGTCCAGCTCCGGAACGTACCGGCGGATCTGCCGCCGGCCGTCCATGGTGGTCTGAAACACGACGTTGTCGCTGAGCAGGTCCTTCTTGTAGATCGTCGCGAAGGACTTGATGAGCGCCTGCCCGTCCTTCTTGCCCGCCACCTCCACCAGCCACACCAGCGTCTCGATCGCCTCGCGCTGGCAGAACCAGTAGCGGAAGGGGGTGGGAAACCCCGCAACCTCGTGGTCTTCCTCGAACCAGTACTCGAACAGGCGCCGCGTGACTTCCGAGGCGCCGGGGTAGCCCTTCGCCCGCCAATCGTCCACCTTCACGCGGATCTTGGGCACGAGCAACAGCCGGGTCGGGCGGCGGCCCTCCTGCACCCGCCAGCGGGTGGGGGCGCTCTCATCCTTGACAAGATGCTCCGTCGGCCTCTCCCATGGCCGCCGGCCGGGAATCTCCGGCAGGTCCTTGTCGTAGGCGATGACGGCCTTCGCCATGGCTACTTCTCCTCGTCTTTCAGTAGCTTCCGTTCGTGCATTTGCTGCGCAAGGTGTTGGCGCGCCAGGACAACGGCCTCGTGCAGTTTCCGCTCCAATTGCTTGCGTGGCACGAACTCCGTCCAGTACGAGGCAACACGGATACCGCTGCCCTCCATGTCCAGCAGGCGGACGGTCTCCTCCTTCTTGCCGGCACACAGGATCAGCCCGATGGGCGCTTCCTCTCCCTCCCGTCGCTCGTACTTGTCCAGCCAGCGCAGATAGAGCTCCATCTGCCCCTTGTAGGCCGGCTTGAAGGCGCCGAGCTTCAGTTCAATCCCCACCAGTCGGCGCAGCCTTCGATGGAAGAACAAGAGGTCCAGGTAGTAGTCATCCCCGTCCACCGTGATCCGCTTCTGGCGTTCGAGGAAGGCGAAGCCCACGCCGAGTTCGAGGATGAATGCCTCCATCTCACGCAGGATCGTGGCCTCCAGATCCTTCTCGGCATAGGTGTCCTTGAGCCCGAGGAAGTCGAGCAGGTAGGGATCGCGGAACACGAGATCAGGCGTCAGCTTATCCTCTTCCCGCAAGGCCGTGAGTTCCTGCTCGATCAGCCTGGCCGGCTTGCGCGACAGGGCCGTGCGCTCGAAGAGCATGGAGTCAATCTTCTTCTCCAGGGTCCGGGTAGCCCAGTTCTCCACCCGGCACATCTGAGCGTAGAAGTCGCGCTTCACCGGATCCTCAAGGTAGCTCAGGCGCTTGAAATGCGTCCACGACAATTGTCTCCGCAGCGCGGAGACAATCTTCTCGTCGGGAAACGCCTCCGCGAATCGGATCATGTGTCGAATGGATTTTTCCGCGAACCCGCGACCGAACTCTCCCTCCAATTGTCTCCCCACCGCGGAGACAATCCCGGCCCCGTACTCGGCCCTCTGATGCTTCAGAATCTCCTGCCGAATCCGTGTGCCGATCCGCCAGTACAGAGCACACAACTGCTCGTCGACGGCGCGGACCGTGGAGATGCGCGCCTGGTGGATCCACTCCCGCAGCTCCATCAGCAGCGCCTGCGGAACCTCGGGCAGAGCCGGCGCCGCGGGTCTGGTCGATCTGGCGAGCTTCTTCTTCATGGCTACTTCACCTCCACGTCGAAGGCCTGCGAAGTGTCGTTGCCGAAGATGTCGATCGCCTTGACGAGGATCCGGTACCTGCCCGGCTTCGCGTAGGAATGCGCGTCGGAGACGAGGGGGAGCTTGCGCTCCTTGCGCGTGCGGAAGGCCACCCACCCCTGCATGAAGGTGTCGTTCCGGAAGTCCCAGTCCACCGCCCAGTAATCGATGTAGTCCGACCATTTCCTGACCTTGCCGCGCACCTCCTCGGGGATCAGGTCGGTGTTGGGGATGACGAAATCCTTGAGCGCCAACTGCGCGGTGAGCTTCCTTGACTGCTTGATCTCCGCTTCCAGGTAGGCCAGCTCGAAGAAGCGCACGTCACCCTTGGCGGCAGCCTGCTGTTCCATCACTTCGCGGGGGATTTGCAGGAGGAGGAGCTTCACGCCCTTCTTTTTCGCCGCCTCGTGCATCAGGCTGCCTTTCTGCTGCCCCTCGTTCGGCCCGCTCAGTCCCATCTCCCACTCCCAGCCGAGGACGTGCAGCTCTCCCTGCCTGGCTTTGGTGCATTCGTCCAGCGCCGCGTCGATCTCGGCAATGGTCACCGGAGCGTCCACCGCGCCGATGTGGATCATGGCCTTGCCCTTCTTGCCGTGCAGGTGCGCCATCCCCGCCACCGGCTGGGCCCCGTAGAGCTTGAGGACAAAAGCGAGGTACTCGTAGAGCGTCTGCTCGGCAACCGGCTTGTCCTTCGGTTTGCCAAAGGTGACGCCCTGCCAATACTGGCGCTCGTACTTGCCGAGGTTCAGGACTTCGAAGGGCTTGCAGTTCTCGATCCCGAGGAGTCGCTTGCGGGTAACGTGGATCCCCCAGCGACCCAGGTCGCAGCCGATCCACCGGCGGCCGAGCTTTTCGGCGACGGCGAGCGTGGTACCAGAGCCGCAGAAAAAGTCAGCTACAAGATCGCCCACATTGGATGAAGCGAGTAGGACACGATCGAGAAGAAGTTCCGGCTTTTGCGTGGCGTAATCGACCCTTTCGTTAGACATACTATTAATCGGCGCTATGTCATCCCAAATGTCTTCCACAAAGTTGCCACCGACTTCATCCAGAAAGCGTTTGACGCTTGGCATCCCTACGGCGGAGAATACGAGCAGCCCCTTTTTCAGACCCTCATCAATTCGCTCTTGAGACCATATCCAATGCTTCCCTGGCGGAGGCATCAGCAGTCCTCTAGCGCCAAATTTCCTTGCCGGGCCTTGACCGGCCTGTGTGAAGTTATCTAAGCGATACTTCCTTCCTGTGTCTTTTTCGACGTAACGGTAGTGGCTAGCAATGTATGCTTCAGAATGTTCCGTTTGCTGAGGATTAAACGTGGCCGATAAACCGCGTGTATAGAGGAAAACGACATCGTGCACATTGCCAAAATGACTACTTTGGGCTTTGGATGAGCGAATCTTTTGCCACACAATTTCATTGCCGAAATTCTCGGTGCCTAGCACTTCATCCAAGAGCATCCTGATGTGGTGAGACACGTGCCAGTCACAATGGACATAGATGCTGCCGCGGGGGCTAAGGAGTCGTGACATCAAGGTAATTCGGTTGTAGATCATCTGGACGTACGAGGCCGTACCTTGTCCCCAGGTATCTC
>Ga0315297_10002882_pt1 | contig 10975 bp, 8 predicted proteins | sample YL17G15_0_MG_FD_203628 | JGI IMG/M metagenome (GOLD analysis project Ga0315297, IMG submission 203628) | Sediment microbial communities from Yellowstone Lake, YNP, Wyoming, USA - YL17G15_0 | ecosystem: Environmental > Aquatic > Freshwater > Lake > Sediment | place: USA: Wyoming | collected...
TCCGCACGGCGAAGTTCCCCGCGTACAAGTCCACCCGCCAGAAGCTCGACGCCGAGCTGCAGGCCGATTTCGACCGCGCCTGCGAGCGCATCGACCAGCTGCTGCATGCGCTGGGCGTGCCGCTGGTCGAGGTGGCGGGTTATGAGGCCGACGACGTGATCGGGACGCTGGCCACCCGCGCGGCGGCCGCGGGGATGCAGGCGGTGATCGTGTCGGGTGACAAGGACTTCTACCAGCTCATCGGGCCCGGCATCGCCCTCCTCAACCCGGGCCGCGGCGGGCCCGCGGCGGTGGAGGAGCTCTGGGTGGACGAGTCCAACGCGAGCGAGCGGCTCGGCGTTCCGCCGGGGCAGGTAATCGACTTCCTGGCGCTGGTGGGCGACAGCTCCGACAACATCCCGGGCGTGAAGGGCATCGGCGAGAAGGGTGCGCAGAAACTGCTGGCCGAATACGGAAACCTCGACGCCATCCTCGCCGGCGCCGAGAAGGTGGAGCCCAAGCGCGCCCGCGAGGCGCTCCTCGCGCACGCCGATAATGCCAGGCTCTCCCGCGAGCTGGTGTCGATTCATCTCGATGTGCCGGTGAGCGCCGGGGTGCAGGATCTCCGGCCCCGGCCCGCGGACCAGGCGGCGCTGACGCAACTGCTGACCGAACTCGAGTTCTTCTCGCTGGTAAAGAAGCTGGTGGATGAGCCACTGGCCGCGCCCACGCCCTCAAGCCCTCACGCCCTCACGCCGTCACGCCTCCACGACGCGGTCCCGGTGATCGACGATCCCGGCCTCCTGCCCGGCATCGTCGCCCGCCTGCGCGAGGCGCCGCTGGTAGCGCTCGATACCGAGACCAACTCCCGCTCGCCGCGTGGGGCCGAGCTGATCGGCATGTCGCTGGCGGCGAGCCCGAGCGAGGTGTGGTACTTCCCCTTCAGGCATCGTCCGCAGGGCGGCGAGCTTGCCGCGCCTGCTCCGGTGCGGAACCTTCCACCGCTGTCGGATCCCGCGTGCCTGCCACTGGTGGCGCTGCTCACCGATCCCGGGGTGCCGAAGGCGGGGCATCACATCAAGTTCGACTGGCAGGTGCTGCGCAGCGCCGGTGTCGAGCTGGCCGGCGTCACCTGGGACTCGATGCTCGCCGGGTTCCTGCTCGACTCGGGTCGTCGTTCCTACGGCATCGACGTCCTGTCCCTCGAGTATCTCGGCCGCGCGATGCAGACCTACGTGGAGGTGGCAGGGCGGGGCAAAAGCGAGATGCCGTTCGCCGAAGTGCCGGTGGCCATGGCCGCGGCGTACTGCGGCAACGACAGTGCGACGGTGCTGGCGCTCCACGCCGCCTTCGCGCCGGCGCTGGCGGGCACGCCGATGGGTGGCGTGCTCGACAATGTCGAGACGCCGCTGACCCCGGTGCTGGTGGACATGGAATGGGCGGGCGTGCAGATCGACCTGGCCCTCTTCAAGCGGCTCTCCAATGAGCTGGCGCGCGACCTGGAGCAGCTGCAAGTCGAGATTGCCAAGGTGGCCGGCGAGAGCCTCAACCTCAACTCGCCGCGCCAACTCGCCGCCGTCTTGTTCGACAAGCACCAGCTGCCGGTGCTGAAGAAGACGAAGACGGGTCCTTCCACCGATGCCGACGTGCTGGAGCAGCTGGCGGACATGGGGCACGACCTGCCCCGGCTGATCCTGAATTACCGGGAACTGCAGAAGCTCAAGTCCACCTATGTCGATACGCTGCCGCTCGAGGTGAATCCACTCACTGGACGGATTCACACCAGCTTCAACCAAACGGGGGCGGCGACCGGCCGGCTGTCGTCGTCCGATCCCAACCTGCAGAACATCCCGGTACGCTCGCCCCGGGGCGAGGCGATCCGGCGCGGGTTCGTACCCGCCGAAGGAAACCGTTTCGTCGTGGCCGACTACAGCCAGATCGAGCTGCGCATCATGGCGCACCTCTCCGGCGACCCGGGCTTCATTGAGGCATTCCAGCAGGGTGGCGACATTCACCGGCAGACGGCAGCGCTGATCTTCAACGTGCCGGTAGAGCTGGTGAGCTCGGAGCAGCGCGCGCGCGCCAAGACGATCAACTTCGCGACCATCTACGGGCAGGGTCCGTTTGCGCTGAGCAAACAGCTCGGCATTGCGCAGGAAGAGGCCAAGCAGTTCATCGCGCAGTACTTCGAGCGCTTCGCGGGGGTGCGCGCCTTCCTCGACCGACAGGTGGAGCTGGCCCGGGAGCAGGGCTACGTCGAGACGCTGCTGGGACGCCGGCGCTACATCCCCGAAGTGCGGGAAAAGAACTTCAACCTGCGCAGCTATGGTGAGCGCAACGCGCAGAACTCGCCGCTGCAGGGATCCGCGGCCGACCTGATCAAGCTCGCGATGATCCGCATCCACACCCTGCTCGCGGAGCGCCGGCTCGCCAGCCGGATGCTCCTGCAGGTGCACGACGAACTGGTGTTCGAGGTGCCGTCCGCCGAAGTGGAAGTAATGGAGGCGCTGGTGAAGCTGGAGATGGAATCGGTGATGCCGCTGCGGGTTCCGCTGGTGGCGGATGTCGGCGTGGGGGAGAATTGGCTGGATGCGAAAAGCTAGGAACCGCAACGGCGTGAGGGGGAATGGCGACAGCGCGAGGAGTGAGGAGGAAGAGCATTGACCAACGATGCTCGTAGGTGAATCTTGCTTCAGGCGTCTTCGCTGGCCGGCGAGGACGACGCACTTCCCGCCGTTCCAGAGCGATACATGCCGAACTACGCCGTCGCCGATGCCGTCGGTACCACCCGGCTGTTTCCGGGTGTGGAGGCGCTGCTTGATGCCCTCGAGCAGGGCCTGCTTGGAGGCGAGGACTTCGTCTTCGATTCAGGGCAGAAGGTCTGGATCCGGCTCAAGGATCATCCCGCGGTGCAGGCGGGGTGGCTGGCGCGCCAGCGGTTTCGTCCGTTGGACGACAGGAACACACTGGCCGGTGTGGAGGCGAACTCCCTCGATTTTCCCAATCTCGGTGACGATGGCATCACGCCACGGCACGGCATTTCGGCGGGCGACGACTTCGAGGTCCGCCGGGCAGCATGGCGCGCGATCCGCGGCACTGCGCCGACGCCGGAGACGCATCCTGACCCTTACCTGCGCGGCGAGCGGGTACTGACGCGCGGCGCCGTGCTGGGAGCGGTCGGGCTGGTGGTGCTCATTTGCGGCGCGCTGGTGCTGATTGCCAGCGGCATGACGACCCTCACCCGATAGTTCCTGCGGCGCGCCTCCGCGCGTTCCCGATCACCCAGGCGAGCACCCCGCTCGCCACGAGCAGGGCACTCAAGCCAACCACCTTGATCACGTAGCGCCGCCCGTCCGCCTCACCGGGCGGCGGAACGCACGCGAGCAGGATCGCCGCAACCGATGTGGCGAGGCCGGTCCAACCGAGCAGGATTGCCACGGGGCGGCCCCCGGGCGGACGAACCACCTCGGGCCCCGCCGGTTCGCGCTGCAGCCGGATCATCGCCGCAAACATCGCGATATAGGGCAGGAAGAAGGCGACCACGCCGAGGCTCACGAGAACCTCGTAGGCCTGCTTCGGCGTCTCGCCCGCCTGGCCGAGGATGGCGCAGAAGGCTGCGACCGCGGCCTGGAGCAGGAGTGCCACGTGAGGCGTGCCGTACGTCGGGTGCAGCTTGCCGAAGGCGCGGGGCAGGTAGTTGTCGATACCGGCGACGAACGGCAGTCGGGCCGGTGCCGCGAGCCACACACCGACCCCGCCCAGCGTGTTGAGGACGATGAGCACGGCTGCGATCGGCGCGAGACCGAGCACGCCAATGCGGCGGCCGGTCGCGGTCATCGCATCCATGATTCCGCCGAGCCCCGTGATCTCGGCCTGTGGCAGGGCGACCATGATGGCGAGAGTGCCGAGAAGGTAGATGACCGCGATGCTGGCGCCGGCGATCCACACCGCGCGGGGAATGCTGCGCCGCGGCTCGACGATCTCCTCGCCCATGAATGACCCGGCCTCGAGTCCAGTGAACGCGAATGCGATCGTGGACCAGAACACCATCTCGCGCAGGCCGGTGGACGGCAGGAGCGAGTGCGCGGTGATCGGTGTGGCGGACCCGAAGCGCGCCCAGGCAGCGAAGCCCATGCCGATCAGCAGGAGCATCGGAATCCAGGTGCCGATGGCCCCGACGGTGGCGAGCCACTTGCCCACTTCGAGGCCCACGATGTTCATGGCGACCGCAATGAGCAGGCCGATCATCGCCACCACGATGAAGTAGGTGCCGCTGTCCCGAAGGTGGAGGTAACGGTCGCCAAAGATGTAGAGCGCGGTGCTCGCGGTGAAGTACAGCAGGCCGGGCAGGTAGGCGAGGTTGGAGCCCCAGTAGGTCCACCCGGTCATGAACCCGGCAAAGTCGCCGAAGGCGCGCTTGGTCCAGACGTAGATCCCGCCCTCATCGGGATAGCGCGACGAGAGTTCGATGACGGTGAACGCAAGCGGAACAAACAGGCAGAGTGCCGCGAGCACCCAGATGAGCAGCGCCGAGGGTCCGGCGGCGGCGGCGGTGGCCACCCAGCGCATGCCAAGGACCGCGGTGACGTAGAAGAAGACGAGATCCTTCACCCGCAGGACCCGACGCAGGGACGGCTTGTCCGGCGGGTGCGTCATCGACTCTCCCCTAAGGAATGTGGTGCTCTCCCGATTGCATCGGCTTGGGGCGCGCCGGCTGGCGCGGATCAACCCCCGGCCACCAGTTCCATCGTCCCATCAGCTGCATGACAGCCGGCACCAGCACCATGCGGATCACGGTGGCATCGAGCAGCACCGCGACGGCGAGCCCGAAGCCGAGCAGCTGCATCGCGAGCACATGTGCGAAGGCAAAGACGCCGAACACGAGGAGCATGATGAGCGCCGCCGACGTGATCACGGACGCCGTGGCGCTGACCCCTTCCATCGTGGCCTCGTCGTTCCGGCCGCTGCGATCGAACGCTTCCTTGATCCGGCTCAGCAGAAAGACCTCGTAGTCCATGCTCAGGCCGAACACGACGGCGAAGACCAGCACCGGGATCACGACGAAGATCGCGTCGGTGGCGCCATCCAGTCCCAGCAACCGGATGCCGAAGCCCTTCTGGAAGACGAGCACCACGAGGCCGAAGGTGCCCGCCACGGACAGGGTGTTGAGCAGGATCGCCTTGAGGGGAATGAGCACCGACTTGAAGGCGATGGCGAGCATGATGCCGGTGGCGCCGAGGATAAGTGCCACCAGTAGCGGGAAGCGGGCGAGGAGGTCGTCCTGCAGGTCCACGTTGGACGCCAGGAAACCGCCGACGAGGATCTTGGCATCCCCGAGCTGCCTGGGCGGGTGTGCGGCGAGCGCGCGGGCGCGGGTGACCAGGCCCATGCCGGTGAGCAGCGTCGTGGTATCGGCGGGAAAGACGTCGAGCATGGCGATGCGGGAGTCCTGCCCGAGGTAGGTGTCGAGCAGGCGATACTGCGCGCGGGCCGAGTCGAGGTTGCTGTAGAGCAGTGAGTACTTGAGGATCGAGTTTCCGGCGGAGAGATCGACGATGCTCACGACGTCTCCCACGCGGGGATCGGCGCGCAGGGAGTCGGAGAGACTCTTGAGCCCCCGCAGGTACACGGCCGCGGTGACCGATTTCCCCTCGGGAACTTCGACCAGCACGCGCACCGGGACGACGTAGCCCATGGCACCGAGCGACTGGAGCACCCCGGCGCCGGCGCCGGACTCGGTGTGTTCCGGCCACCAGTGGCGCGCCGGCACGCCCACGCGGAGCCACCAGGTGGGCAGGCTGAGCACGGCGATGAAGAGCCCGCCCAGGGTCAGCGCCCGCCAGGGATGCCGGTGCAGGGTCCGCGCCCACTTCTCCCAGAGCTGGGGGGAGTGATACCAGGCGAGCTTGCGGGCCAGCCAGCGTGGTCGGTCGATGTTGCGCCCCACGACGGCAAGGAGCGCCGGCAGCAGGGTCACCGACAGCAGCACCGCGGTTGCGACCACGATGAGCCCGCCGATGCCGACGCTTCGCGTTTCCACCAGGGGCGTGAAGACCAGCGCGCCGAACCCGACCACCACCGTGAGCCCCGAGGTGATCACCGCCCCGCCCGCCGTGAGGATGGTGTTCACCGCGGCGTCGCGGCGCGAGGATCCCCGGCTCATCTCCTCCCGGAAGCGGGTCACGATCAGCAGCGAGTAGTCGATGCCCACGCCGAGCCCGATCATGGTGGCAATGGACAGGACGAAGATCGACATCGGCGTGATCCTCGTGAGCATGCCGATGATCGTCAGCGACACCGAGATGGTCAGAGAGCCGATCAGCAGCGGCAGCGTGGCCGCGACGAGCGCGCCGAACGCCAGCACGAGGATGATGAGCGTGAGCGGCAGCAACTGCAGTTCCCCGCGACGGGTCTCGCGCGTGCTCAGGGTGCGCGTATCCACGTCGAGCGCCGCACGGCCGGTGAGAAGGGTGCGGTACTGCTCCCGGTCGGCGAAATGGCGCAGCGTCTGCTGCACCGTGTCCCGGATGGCCTGCACCATCATGGCGGACGTGTCACCGGAGGTGGTGCGCAGGGCGATCACCATCGCGGTCGTGCGTCGGTCGGTGCTGATGAATGGGCGGCCTGGCGCGTCACGCCAGGTCACGACCTCGCGGATGGGCGGTTGCCGGCGCAGGGACGCGACGACGCTGTCGAACACGGCACCGGAGCGGCCCGAATCGACGGACGCGGGCGCCTGCAGGGTGAGGGCGAAGGTTTCGCCCAGCGGCGCCGCAAAGCGGGTCCGGATAAGGGCCGCGACCTGGTCGGCCTCGGTGACCTTGAAGGATCCGCCGCGCGCGCTGAGCATTTGTGGCGTGGCGGGAGCGCGGAGGGTCGCATAGGCACCGAGGACCGTCCACAGGACGATGACGATCCAGCGCCGGCGAATCAGCGCGCGCGCGAGGGGCAGCATGGGTGGCTCAATCCTAGACGGGGCGAATCCTCGACGCCAGCGCCGATGCTGCCAATCACGGCGGGTCCTGGGCATATTGAGCGACCATGCTGCAACGCATCGTGTTGCCGGGGGTCACGCTGCTGCTGTTCCTGCTCGTGATCGCGGATCGAGTGGCCCGGAGCTGGCCCCAGCGCGCTGAGGCGGGCGCGACGTTCGCGCCCGCGCCGGGGGACACGAGCGCCGCGTTGCCGCCGGCGCGCCCCTCGGCCTCGCCGTCATCATCGACACCGGGCCAGGCCTCCCCCTCGCCCGCGGAGCACCTCGCCCGGCTGGCGGTGCGGCGCCAGCTGTCCGAGGAAGGCCGCGACACCTACCTCGACTCGATGCTCCTGAGCACGGACTCGGTGGTGCGGCGCTGGCCGGACCGCAGCGGGCGGGCGTTGCGCTATGCGCTGGTGATGGAGGGTGCGCCGCGGGACTATGCCCCGAGAATGGCCGATGCGGCACGGGACGCGTTCCGTGCATGGCAGGGCACCGGCGCCGGCATGAGTTTCGTTGAGTTGCCCGACACGGCCGGCGCGGAGATCACCGTGCGGTGGGTCGACCATTTCGAGTACGACCGGGTGGGCCAGACCGACTTGGCGTGGGACCAGTACGGCCGCGTGCGGCGGGCATTCATCACCCTGGCCATTCGCACGAGCACGGGTACCATGCTGCCCGACCCGGCGCTTGCCGGCGTCGCGGTCCACGAGGTTGGCCACGCAGTGGGACTGCCCCACTCAGCGGACTCGCTGGACATCATGTTTCCCTCGACTCATGCCCGCGCACCGTCCGACCGTGACCGCCGGAGCATACTGCTGCTGTACCGCCTGCCCCCGGGCCAGGTGCGCGAGGTCGGCAAGCCCTGACGGGACGGTGCATGCGACGGTATTTCCGGCATCTGGCGGCGATGATGCTCGGAGCGGGCATGCCCCCGGGCAGTACGCCGCTCGCGGCGCAAGCGTTCGATGCGGTGCACCGCGCGGCGATGCTGGGCGTGACCCGCCGGGTCTATCCGGGGGCCGTGGTGGTAGTGGGGCGGCTGGATACGACACTGCTCAGTCGCGGCTACGGGCACCTGACCTGGCGCGCCGGTGCGGCGCCGCCCTCGCCGGAGAGCACGCTCTGGGATGTCGCGAGCCTCACCAAGGTGGTGGCGACTACCGGGGTGGCGGCGCGCTTCGTCGACCGGGGCGTCCTCGACCTCGACGCGCCGGTGTCGCGCTACCTCCCGGCGTGTTCCGAGGGACAGAAGCCGCTGGTGACGGTGCGCATGCTGCTCGACCACACCAGCGGGTTCCCGGCGTTCCTCGCGCTCTGGCGGGTTTCGGCCACTCCAGGCGACGCGATCGCGCGCATCTGTGCCGAGCCGTTGCGCCGTGCGCCGGGAACCGCGGCGGAGTACAGTGACCTCAACGCGATCCTCCTCGGGGTGATCCTCGAAAAGGCGGGTGGGGCGCCCCTCGATGTTCTCGTCAGGCGGGAGGTGATCGAGCCCCTCGGCCTTACGCACACCAGCTTTGGCGTCGAGCCGTCATCGCGCACCTTGGCCGCGCCCACGACGTCGGAGGGCCAGATCCGCAACGGCACGGTGAACGACCCGAACACCGCATTCCTGGGCGGTGTGGCGGGCCATGCGGGCGTCTTCTCGACCGGGCCCGATCTGGCGCGGGTAGCGCGCGCCTGGCTTGGCCTGGGTACACTGGATGGAGTGACTTGGCTGTCGGCGGGCACGGTGCGACGCTTCCTGCAACCATCGGCGGCGAGCGGCACCCGGCTGCTGGGCTGGGATACTGCGGACGTCACCGGCCCCGAGCCGTCGTCGTTTGGTCGGAATCCCGATCCCGGCACGTATGGGCACACCGGCTGGACCGGAACCCAGATGTGGATCGACCCGGTGCGCGACGTCTACGTCATCTTCCTCACCAATCGGAGCTATGAGCCGCGGGTGAGGGAGAGTTTACAGGCACTGCGCCGCATCCGCTCGGCTCTCGCCGACGCGGTGGTGGCCGCGGTGCCGTGCCCCTCGGTAGCGGGGTCGGAGTGCTGAGCCGCGCATGTGTCGTGGAAGGGAGCTGGCAGATGCAAACCGGAGAGAGCGTCCGCAAGGCGCTACGTGCCGTCAAGGACCCCGAGCTCAACCTCAACATCATCGACATCGGGCTGGTGTACGACGTCACGGTGAGTGATGAGGGGGTGGCCCACATCAACATGACGCTGACCTCGCCCGGCTGCCCGTCGGGTGCCGAGATCATGGAAGAAGCCCGCCGTGTCGCCAGCGAACTCGATGGGATCACGGCCGTTGAGGTCGAACTGGTGTGGGAGCCCTACTGGACGCCGGAGAAGATGGATCCGCGGGTGAAGGCCTTCCTGGGCTACTGACCGGACCACCAACGGTCAGCTCGTGGCGGCGGGCTCGGGCAGCGCCGCCAGGAGATCGGCGCCGATCTCAGCTGCCTGCCAGCGGCGCAGGGAGGGAATGGTCGCCAGTTCCTCCGGGGTCTTCGGATTGGCGCGTGCAATCGCCTCCAGCGTCCCGTTGGGACAGAGCACACCCGGCTGCAGCGGATAGCGGGCGGCCAGGCGGTTCCGCGCCAGCTTGAGCCGCTCGAGCCGCGCATCGAGTGCCGGGTCCGCCGCGCGGCGGGGGGGCCGCTCGAGACGCGGAAGCTGGCCGTCCGGAAGGGCGAGTGCTTCCTCCACCACCGCCAGGAGCTGGCGTCCCCTCCGCTCCGCCTGATCGGGGCCGATGCCGGGAATTCGCTTCAGCGCTTCCAGGTCCCGCGGCGGGGCCTTCGCCATGGCCAGGATGGGCTCATTGTTCAGGATGCGGAAGGCGGCCCGATCGAGCCTGCGGGCCTGTTCATCGCGCCACTGATGGAGTGACCGCAGCACCGCCAGTTCGCGTGGCTTGAGAAGCTTGGCACCCTTGAGCCGCAGCCAGCCCGGCTCGGAGTCCTCGGTATCCCAGCGCGCCCCTTCCATCACCACGAACTCTTCCTCCGCCCACGAGAGGCGCCCCAGCTCGATGAGGCGACTGCGCATGATGTCCCGCAGTTCGGCGAGATGCCTGGTGTCAGTGGCGGCGTAGGCGAGCATTCCCTCCGAGAGCGGACGGATCGACCAGTCGGCCCGCTGGAAGCGCTTGTCGATGCGCAATTGCAGGTACTTCTCGAGCAGCGCGGCGAGGCCGATTCCCGGCTCGTCGAGCAGTTGCGCCGCGACCCGAGTGTCGAAGAGATGGGTTGCCTGGAAGCCAAATTCCTGGTGAAGCAATCGCAAGTCGTAGTCGGCGTCATGGAACACGACCTCGATCGCCGGATCGGCGAGGGTGGCGCCGAACGCCGAGAGGTCGCGCACCGCGAGCGGGTCCACCACCACGGTCTCGTCGCGCGAGGAAAGCTGCAGCAGGTAGACGCGATCGAGATACTTGTGGAAGCTGGCGGCTTCCGTGTCCATGGCTACCAGCCCGGTGGCGGCGAGCCGGGGCATGAGGCGGTCAAAGGACGCCTGATCTGCGATCAGGAGGTTGTCGGCCGGTGCCGGCGCGGACGAGGATGGATGGGAGGCCACGCCGAAAACTGGGCTAGCGTGGTTCGCGCGGCAACCCCGTGCGAGTCAAACGTTTAGAACAGTCAGGTGGTGCATGATGAGAGATGAGTTGTCCAGCCAGTGTCATGTTAGTATCATGACAGTGCTTTGACGCTGTGCTGTGTGAGCAGCTGAGCGGTAGGCGGGCCCGGAGGACGCACGGCGTTACTCGCGCTGCGAGACCTGCTCCAGCCCGGCGGCAACCTCGTCCAAGGCCTTGCTCAGCACCTTGAAGAATTCGGCGTCGGGCTGGGGTGCGCCGCCCATGGCAGCGTCGAGCTGGAGCTTTCGCGCGAGCCGGGCGGCGTGGCGGATGTAGTCGGTTGGTGGCTTCATGGGGGTCGAGGGTTAGGGGTTAAGGTTTGAGGGGCTAAGGGTTAAGAGTTAAGGCCTCGCCTCGCCCTGTCCAACGCCCGGACGTACCTTCCA
>Ga0315297_10002883_pt1 | contig 10972 bp, 10 predicted proteins | sample YL17G15_0_MG_FD_203628 | JGI IMG/M metagenome (GOLD analysis project Ga0315297, IMG submission 203628) | Sediment microbial communities from Yellowstone Lake, YNP, Wyoming, USA - YL17G15_0 | ecosystem: Environmental > Aquatic > Freshwater > Lake > Sediment | place: USA: Wyoming | collected...
TCTGGCCCCTTTGCAATCCGGACAAATTTTTTCTGAAAACAAAAATTCTGTCCCCAGACCGTGGCAGGTCGGACAAGCCCCGTAAGGGCTGTTGAAGGAAAAAAATCTTGGTTCAATTTCCGGGAAAGAAAATCCGTCGTCTGGGCAAGAAAATTTTGAAGACATAATTATTTCTTCGCCGTTGTCCAAAATTACTGTTACGACGTCTTGGCCATATTTCAGGGCGGTTTCCACAGCTTCAGCCAAGCGTGCGCGCAGGCCTTTATTGTTTTCAAGCGGCCAGCCGAGGGTGACTTTGTCAACTATTAGATCGATATTGTGCTGTTTGTAGCGGGAAAGAATGATTTTATTTCTCAGTTCTCTAATTTTTCCGTTTACACGCACTTCAGCAAAACCGTCGTTGTATAAATCATACAAAAGTTGATAGTATTCTCCTTTTCTGCCCCTCACAACAGGGGCAAGCACAATAATAGAATCGGTCTTTATTTTTTCTAATTTTGAATTTTGAATTGTAATTTTGATTTTTGATTTTTGATTTTTGATTTCTTTTGCTCTGTGGTTTTCGTTCACTCCTTTAATGATTAAATTAACCATTTCCTCAACTGTCATCTTTCTAATCTCTTTTTCGCAGATTGGGCAATGCGGTTTGCCGACCCGGGCGAAAAGAACGCGCAGGTAATCATAAATTTCCGTGATGGTCGCGACCGTGGAGCGGGGATTGGCGCTGTGGGCTTTTTGGTCAATGGAGATGGCCGGTGACAGACCTTCTATTTCATCAACATCAGGCTTACCCAGTTGGCCCAAAAACTGTCTAGCGTAAGCTGAAAGCGATTCCACATATCTTCTTTGGCCTTCGGCAAAAATAGTATCAAAAGCCAGGCTCGATTTGCCCGAGCCAGAAAGTCCCGTAAAAACAGTTAATTTATTTCTGGGAATCTCGAGATTAATGTTCTTCAAATTATGTTCCCGGGCTCCTTTAATAATTATTTTATCTTGCATATTTTTTTTAATTCCTTTATTTCGTCTCTCAAAATCGCAGCCAGCTCGAACTGTAAATTTTTTGCCGCTTCTTTCATTTGTTTTTCTTTTTCTTTAATAATTTCCGCAGTGTTTTTCCCCCGTTCGCCCATTATATCCAACTCTAAAACATTTTTGATCCCTCGACTTCGCTCGGGACAGGTTTTTAACTTCTCACTTTTAACTTCCAGGATGTTTTTAATTGTTTTTTCAATGGTTTTTGGCGTGATGCCGTGTTTCAGATTATATTCCATTTGCAATTTGCGCCGGCGTTCGGTTTCCTTGATGGCGCGAGCCATTGAACCAGTGGTATTGTCAGCGTACAAAACAACCTGGCCGCGGACATTGCGAGCGGCTCGGCCGATGGTTTGAATCAATGAAGTTTCACTGCGCAAGAACCCTTCTTTATCCGCGTCCAAAATGGCAACTAGCGTCACTTCCGGTAGGTCAAGCCCTTCGCGCAAGAGGTTAACGCCAACCAGGACATCAAAATTTCCCCGCCGAAAGTCAGTCAATATTTTAATGCGGTCAAGAGTTTCCACTTCACTGTGCAAATAGCGGACTTTAAATTTTTTCTCTTCTAAATAGTCAGTTAAATCCTCAGCCATTTTTTTGGTGAGGGTGGTGACAAGCACGCGTTCTTTGCACTCCACGCGATCGGCGGTGCGTTCCATTAAGTCATCGATTTGGGACAATTCTTTTGTCATTCCGAAGGAGCCGTTAGGCGGCTGAAGAGTCTCTCGCATATGCGAGTCCACATTCATGGGAGATCCTTCGCTACGCTCAAGATGACCGACAATTGGAGTAATCGGCCTCACAATAATCTCCGGATCAACCAATCCGGTAGGTCTTATGATTTGTTCTACTACTTGTTCGCTATTTTTTAACTCGTAAGAACTGGGTGTGGCTGAAGTGTAAATTGTTTGTGGCATTCTGGCTTCAAACTCGTGGAACTTGAGAGGTCGGTTGTCAGCGGCCGAAGGCAGGCGAAACCCAAATTCAATCAAAGATTTTTTTCTTGAAGCATCGCCTTCATACATCCCTGCGATTTGTGGGACAGTCACGTGCGATTCGTCAATGATTAGGAGCCAGTTAGAAAGTTGTGGAGTCCACTCTTTAGAGTGGATCTGGTTTTCCCCCTGACTAAGGTCAGGGTTCTGTTTAGTTTGACCAGTGCTGAAATAATCCAACAAAGTTTCCGGTGGTTCGCCGGGCGTTCTCCCGGAAAGATGTCTTGAATAATTTTCAATGCCATGGCAATAACCAATTTCTTTAATCATTTCCAAATCATAATTTGTTCGTCGCTCTAATCTTTCGGCTTCAAGAAGTTTTCCGTTTTTTTGGAAATACTCCAAACGGTCTTTTAGCTCATCGCGGATAGCCCCGAACGCTCGCTCGCGTTCCGGGCCCAAAGTAATAAAATGTTTAGCCGGATAAGTCCAGACTTCGTTTAATTGATTTTTGATTTTTCGTGTCACCGGGTCAATTTCAAAAATTTTTTTTACTGTTTGTTCAAACATTTCCACGCGGTAAATTATTTCTTGGTTGACTGGCATAACTTCCAGCGTCTCGCCGCGCAAACGGAATTCGCCGCGCTTAAGGTCTGCGTTAGTTCTGTTAAATTGCATAGTGACTAGTTGATTCAGCAAATCGGAACGGGTGATAATTTGCCCCTTACTCAAACGCAAAACAATTTTTTCATAAGTTTCCGGCGCGCCCAAGCCGTAAATGCAGGAAACCGAAGCAACAATAATTACGTCGCGGCGGGTTAAAAGCGCTTGGGTCGCGGCGTGGCGCAGGCGATCGATTTCGTCGTTGATCATCGCTTCTTTTTCAATATAAGTGTCAGTCACTGGCAAATATGCTTCCGGTTGATAATAGTCGTAATAAGAAACAAAATATTCTACCGCGTTTTCCGGGAAAAATTCGCGGAATTCGTTGCAAAGCTGGGCCGCTAGGGTTTTGTTGTGGGCAATCACCAAAGTTGGCCGCTGCCACTTTTCAATGACATTAGCCACGGTAAAAGTTTTGCCTGAGCCGGTCACGCCTAAAAGAGTTTGGTGTTTACTGCCTCTTTTTAATCCATTAATTAATTTGGAAATAGCCTGCGGTTGATCTCCGGCTGGTTTAAATTTTGCTTTTAGTTTAAATACACTCATAAAAATATATTTGTATATCTATTCGTCAAGAAAAGATTTGTAATTTATATCCGCAAATAGCAAAAATTCCCCGAAAGCTGCCCCCGCAGGGGAGGGTGGGGCGCGTCTTTAATTGTAAAATCAGCATAGCGGAAAAATTGTTTTTTGCCAACCACGTACAAAGTTTAGGTGAATCAACGCATTCAGCGGGGCAACGATCAAGAAACATTCATTGTTTACTGGTCGCATCGATATACCTTTACTTTATACGTGGCCAACCGGCCGGGGAAAGAAGAAAAAGATGGCTAAAGTCCTCTCCCAGAAAATTTTATCTTAATCTTCTTGTGTGCTTTCTCAATCTTTTACCAATTTTTGTATTTTTCAGGGCATGCTTTGTTCTTGCTTTGGCTGCGCTATTTTGTCCCATAGGTTTTCATCTTATTAATCATTAGAATTGATTTACGTTATCAAAATTTGGTTTCTCGCGTCAACCAGTGCTGTCGTAAAATAAAGGTTTCCGTTGCAGCGGAAACCATGGGTGCTGGGGGGCTCCTCATACGTCGAGCATGATGAGCTCCTCTCCGAGAAGCGAGAGCGCCTCATCTTCGGTAGCATACGGCAGGGTTGCCCTGACTGCCGGATTACCGCGAAGCAAACGGGAGATTCTTCTTTGCGCGAGTTTTTCCTTCTCGCAGAGAATGAGAACTGGCACGCCGCTTTGGTTGGCCATTTCGACCTCAATGCCGCCGCCCCACGAAGGAGCAAGGGCGACCACAATGAGGCACGAAGTGTTTTGGCAAACCTGTTCGCGTTCCGCCGAGTCGACTTCTTCTGGCGTGGCGTTGGCATTCTTGATTGGGTCGTAGTGTTCGTGCGGCACAAAGGCCCGCGCGCCGGTTACCTCTTGGCAAAGATCAGCAATCCGTTCGTAGAATCTCTTGACAGCCTCCCTCTCTTCAGGCGCTATTTCTGTCAGCGGCCCGCAGACATAAGCCGCCTTCTTTTGGTCTAGCCCTCTTTTCGGGCAGCAGAAGTGAGCTCCGAATTCTGGCATCGCAAGCCTCCTTTGGTTGTCATCTTATCATATCCTTTTGTGGATTTTTGTCAAACTTTTTGGTAAAATAAATTTGTAATTAAAAGTTGCGTTAATATTAATCATTATGAGTAAAAATGCAGCCCTTAAAATAATTTTGGGAATATCAATCGTGGGCATGTTGTTTTCGGGTTATCTTTCTTACAGCGAACTATTCAGGCAGACCTGTCCTCTTGGCGGGTGCTCTTCTTTGGGCGGAGTGCCGGTCTGTATTTATGGATTTGTTATGTATGTTTTGGTTTTTGTGGCGAGTCTGCTGGGGTTAAAAGCGGAAAAATAGAAGTTGGAATGAATAATATAAAGAATCTCCTTAAAAATTTAAGGAGATTCTTTGTTTAAAAATGATTTTAAGTATCGCTATTGATGTTTCTCTAAGATTATTTTTTTCTTATAAATTTTTTTATTATAATTCGCTGTTTTCTTACAATACAAAACATCATGCCGATGGGCAGAGTGCTTTGAGGGGTCACGCAGTGGAGGTTGTTAGAACTATTTTTAGAAATTTTGTCCAAATATATATGCCGGTTATTGCCCAAAGTTCAGGCGGCTCGCGTTATTTTTCTCTTTTTGAACCAGCCAATTAGAAATAAAACTCCTATGAGAAATGCGGGTCCCGCGATCGGCACGGGCCAGAACAGCATAAACCAGGGATGGGGAGTACTAATCAATACGGTTCTTAATACCGTTACAACATAAAATAGACCCGCCAAAATAAAAACAATACCCCCTACAATTTCATGCTTCCAGGAAATTATCAGGATAATCAATAAAATAAGTACTGGGATGTTATGCATAAACAAGCCGATGATTGTTTCCCAAACGTCTAATTGCATGTCAAAGACGTCTAATGAAAATATGGCCAAGAATAAAAGAAATATGATTGATAAAATTCTTGGGGTCCAGTATAAGAATTTATTAATTTTTTTCTCCATAATTTAGATATTAAATATTAGTTATTATACGAACTAGCGTATTTAAATTATACTCTATTTCCCAAAACCAAAACACCTCCCGAGAAGGAGATGCTTTAGATGGGTCACGCAGTGGAGGTTGTTAGAACTTTTTTCAGAGATTCCACTCAAATAAATATACCGATTATCGTCTAATGTTTAGGTATATCTGAAGTGTGACCGATAGCGAGCATAATTCGGGCAAATTTTATTTTTGTTTCTTTTTTATTCGTAAAATATATTCGCTTTCTGTTTCTTCAAATTTTATATCAAAATCATGTTCGAATACACTAATTAATTCTTCTCTTGTTCTAATATTGGATATTTCACCATATCTCATGCCTTTCTCCCATTCCAAGCCATTTTCTTCTTTGAACTTTTTTTTCCAGTTTTCTCCGTACTGTTTCTGTAAGTTTTCTGCAGTTATTTCTTCAATTCCAATTTGCTTCTGCAAGTCACGTTCATTTTTAGTAAATTTATGTTTATATTGTGAAACTATAAGTTCACCGTCTTGTTTCAGTAATTTAGTTATATTGTCAATCAAATTTCTCTCGGTAGCTCCCTTAATATTCGGTACTTCTAAAACATGCATTAAAGTGATAACGTCTTGGCTGCCCTCTTTAAGCCCCGCCTTTTCTAAATCTTCATAGTTTGTAGCGTCTCCCTGTTTCATTTCAACCCCTGTATTTTTGAGAACGGCTACATTTGCTTGATCGACTTCGTTCTGCTCATAATTAATCGAAGTTATATTTTCTGGATTAACTCCCATCTGTAATAATTGTTGAGTGTCCATTCCTTGTCCGTCGCCAATCAAACATACTTTAGTTTCCGGTGTAATTTTTTTTTCAAATACCGCTTTAGATTCTTTTAATTCTAAAATTACTGGAGAAGGTTCATAATTACGACTACTTTCGATTTTTACCTCTTTGAGGTTCTCTTCTTGTGGTGGTTGAAAAGCCGTTCTTTCAGGATTAAACATAAAAATTTATATTAAAAAATAAAATTTGTCCGAATAATTTTTCTGCGATAGCAGAAAATAATTTATTTATTTCAGCTAACTGGTTATTATATGAACTATCGTATTTTAATTATACTCTATTTCCCAAAACCAAAACACCTCCTTTTAAAGAGGTGTTTTGGATGGGTGGCTACTGGGAGTTGAACCCAGGCCAGCGGGACCACAACCCGCTGTTCTACCGTTAAACTATAGCCACCATGGTGAGTCATGGCGACCCCGAGAGGAATCTCACTACTCGCCCCGCAATTTGCGGGACTGCGCTTGGGACAAACCTTCGGTTTGTCCCAACGATTTTCCACCGCAAGGGTGGGAAACTCCCGTTTCCCAAGCCCTTCCAGGTTCGTTTTTTGTTTTTACGAATCGAATTGACCCCGAGAGGAATTGAACCTCTATGTCCAGCTTAGAAGGCTGGTGTTCTATCCGTTGAACTACGGGGCCATAAATAGATTAAAAATAAAAAATTAAAAATTAAAAATTTTAAATAAAGTATTTTTTAGTGTAATCAAAAATTTTAATATTGTCAATGTTTCACGATTTAGACGCCGACACAAATGGATTATTTTTGACATAAATCCGCCAAGGTTTTTTTGCCCAGACGGGTCCGGCATAATCAATGCCGATGCGCGGGCCTGAAGCGATGTTTGATTTTTTAATTTTCTCTCCCCGATCCTCCAGCCAAAGTCTTCTTGAAGTTGTCACATCCTCGCCGTAAAAAGATTTGTCCAGATGCAGCCATCGGCAGAGTTTGCCTGGGCCGTTCGCCAAATTGCGTTGACCATTTTCTGGCTCAAGAGCGCGAATCAAGAAACACTCAGGGCTGCCCTTTTTTCCGGTGGAAATATTTAACTGCCAGTACATGCCGTAGACGAGGTAAATATAGATATGACCGCCGATCATGTATTCAGCAACATTTCTCGGTGTTATTTTTCCGCCGCCCCGCACAGATTTTCGATAAATGGAATTTGTATCTAAGCCAAATTTACTAAACAATAACCTAAAACGTTTTTCAGTGATAGGGCGAAAATTTGAACGGGGTAAAAAAGCGTGGGAGGCGCGGTCTTCCGGTCCGATGTATGCTTCGGTTTCAACAATTTTTCCGGCAAGAATTTTTTTGCCGATTCTGCGCACGAGATACTTGCCCAAGATATTTTTGGAGATATTGAGCGTTGGTCCGGTAAAAAATTTGCGGTTGAGTTTTTTAAATTTTTTGCCTGCGGTCATACATTTTTTTCTCTTCTTCTTCCGTGAAACGCCTTGTGCACGTCGCGCAATTGCTGGTTTGTGATATGAGTGTAAATTTGGGTGGTGGTGATGGAGGAGTGGCCGAGCATTGCCTGAACACTTCGGATATCGGCTCCGTTCATGAGCAAATCAGTTGCATAGCTATGCCGCATAGTGTGAGGAGTAACTTTTTTAGTGATGCCAGCGACTTTTGAATACTTTTTGACTAAGCGCTCAACGCTTCTGGGAGTCAATGGTTCTTCCCGACTTTTGTGCGCCCGATCATGAGCCACAAAGAGATATGGCGAAACATTCTGGCGTTGGTCCAAATATTCTTTGAGCCAATATTTTGCCTGATTAGATAAAAAAACAACCCGCGGTTTGTCGCCTTTTCCTCTGACCGTGAATTCATCCTTTTTCAAATTAACATGTTCTTTTTTAAGATTAGCCAGTTCTGAAACACGGAGCCCGGTGGAAAATAAAAGTTCTAAAACGGCTTTATCTCTTTTAGTGATGATTTCAGGGTTTTCGGTTTTGAGCGGGGCTTCAAGCAGGCGTTCAAGGTCAGAGCCTTCAAGAAAATCGACAATTCTTTCTGGCATTTTGCCCAATTCAATTTTTTCTGCGGATAAAGTTTTGATGTCCCGCTTGGCCAAGTATTTCAGAAAAGCGCGCAGGGCGATAAGATGGTAATTTTGAGTATTCTTTTTAAGTTCTCTGCCGTTTTCATCCTTGAGGCGATTCAGCCAAAGGCGATATTGTCTTATTTTTTCCTGGGTAATGCCGGTAGGTGAAATGTCGCCGATCCATTGGGTGAAACGTTTCAAATAAAAATTATAATTCCTGACGGTCTGGGCAGAACGGTTTTTCTCAATTTCCAGGTACTCGAGAAATTGGGTAATTAAATTATTTAGATCAGCCATAAAATGATTCGTAAAAATTCGTGAGGCGCGAAGCGCTTAAATTCACGATAATTCGTACCCAGCCGTTTAGCGGCTGATAGTGTCGCACAATTTTATTTTACTACATTTTTGATCTTGACAAAAGGGCCACGAAATGTACTATTATTAGATGTTGGTAAAATCGTTTTTTTAAGCGAAAATTTGGCTAAAATAAGACAAGCTCTTTTCATTGGCGGGTAAGTTTCCAGTTTTCTTTTGGCGGCTTATGTTATTGTTTGAGCGAGCGTAAGCGAGTCGAAGATTTGTCCTTCGAATAGACTCAGGGCATAAGTGTTGACCCTCAAAAGAAGGCCGGAAATGGGCCCTGGCCGTTTTTGGTAAGCCCCGAAGAAATAGGGCAAGCCAAGGAGGTGTATCATGTCGCAGGAGATGGCATCATTTGCCCAGCAATACGAACTTCTGGCGGCGATTGTCAGACAATTCAGCAAGATCGGGGAGAGAATCCCCGCGGAACACGCCCGATATCTGACCCAGAATAAGGAAAAGCTGAGTGGGGCACTTCTCGCGGCTCTGCTCGGAACAGTGTGGCGGACACTGATTGCCGCCTGCCGGCAGACATGGGTCAGCTCCGGTTTCAACGAGGAGCACTTTCCGTTGGAATCGGTGGCGCCCGACGAGGCCGATTGGGAGGTCTACGAGCATCACTTCGACCAGCCGATCGAAGGCGAAGAGGCCTTCCGTCGTCTTGAGGAGATGGGCTACCGGCTCTGCGGGCCGCGCCGGGCTATGGAGTTCATCGTGGCGCATCCGGACATCCAGCTCGACCACCCGCTCGTCATCACCGCCCGTTGGCAGGAGCGCGGTCGCCACTGGTCCGCGCCGTTCTTCTTCAGGTGCGGCGCCGAGCGCGAGGTATATCTGCGCCACCTCGTCGGAGTCTTCGGTCCGGACGCTGGGTGGCTCGTCCTCCGCAAGCGCCAAAAGAGTTAGGTTTTTGGACACTTGGAGATTTGGTACGACTTTGGTCGGCAGTTTCTTGGTTTTTGGGTCTCCTGCCTGCTGGGCTGGCAGACAGGTTCATACCCTCTGACTCCGTGTTTTCAGCGCGGAGTTCGAGGGTCTTTTTTTATCCTTGCCAATTTGGGAAGAGTCTGCTAACATAAGTTAATAAGAATTTTAAAAGTTTTAATTTTACATTTTTAATTCCTTTGACGGTTCTCTGGGTTTAAGGTTGGGTTAGACTCGGAAACCCGTGGCTTATGTTGGACAAAAAAGCAAAAGACAAAATTATTGAAAAATTCAGAGTGCATCCCACTGATACTGGTTCGCCTCAGGTGCAGGTCGCTATTTTGACAGCCGAGATGAAAGACTTGGTTGAGCATTTGAAACAGCATAAAAAAGATTTTTCTTCCAGGCGCGGTTTGCTTAAAAAGGTTGGCGAGAGAAGAAGGCTTTTAAAATATTTGGAGAGAGAGGACGAAAAGGCGCACGAAAAATTATTGGAAAAATTAAAATTATAATTTTTTTTGAGGAGGATTTATGATTACATACAAGGAGCAAAGAGTGGGAGTTTTTATCGATGTCCAAAACATGTATTATTCCGCGAAGAATTTGTATAACGCAAAAGTAAATTTCGGAAATATTCTGGAGACAGCAGTGGGCGATAGGAAATTAATCAGAGCCGCGGCCTATGTGGTAAAAACCAAAACCGGCGAGGAAAAGGTTTTTTTTGAGGCCTTGCAAAAATTTGGCCTTGAGACCAGGGAAAAAGAGTTGATGGTTTACAACGGAGCAAAAAAAGCTGACTGGGATGTTGGCATTTGCGTTGACACGATTTCCATGGCTGATAGGCTGGATGTGATTGTACTAGTTTCCGGCGATGGCGATTTTATTCCCTTGGTCCAGTATTTAAAAATGAATAAAGGCTGTCGGGTGGAAATCATGGCTTTTCGTGAAACGACCTCCACCAAATTGATTGAAACGACAGATCACTTTATTGACTTGAGCAAGGAAAAAAGAAAATATCTGATTAGCAGCCGGACTAAAAGAACGATTATTTAATAAATAATCCCGAAAATCTCCGAAGCCCCGCATTAAACAAATACGGGGTAAATTCCGCGAGGTCAGATTTTCGAGGATCCCGACCGAAGTTCCGACGATTCTATCGGAATCCCAATCAAAGCATCGGGACGTCGGGACAATTAGCAATTAACTATTAACAATTAATTTTTTTGGCCATTAGATAGGTAGGCTATGGGATTTCTACCTTAGTCTAAAATCTGGTGGCCAGCTAAAAAATTTATGGTTCAAAAATTTGAGATTGAATGGGGAGGGAGAAATCTAATTATTGAAACTGGGAAATTCGCCGGTCAGGCCAACGGCAGCTGCACCGTGCAGTATGGCGATACGGTGGTGTTGGCAACGGCAGTGATGTCGGACACGATCAGGGAGGGTATAGATTTTTTCCTTTGATGGTGGATTACGAAGAAAAACTCTACGCCGCCGGAAAAATTAAAGGTTCTCGCTTCATCAAGAGAGAGGGCCGACCGACAGATGAAGCAATTTTAACGGCGCGCTTGATTGATCGTTCAATCAGGCCGTTTTTTGACGACCGCATCAGAAACGATGTTCAA
>Ga0315297_10002884_pt1 | contig 10971 bp, 6 predicted proteins | sample YL17G15_0_MG_FD_203628 | JGI IMG/M metagenome (GOLD analysis project Ga0315297, IMG submission 203628) | Sediment microbial communities from Yellowstone Lake, YNP, Wyoming, USA - YL17G15_0 | ecosystem: Environmental > Aquatic > Freshwater > Lake > Sediment | place: USA: Wyoming | collected...
CTCCCGGGCGTCCGCCGCCGGTGGGCGTCGGACTGCCTCCGGTACCGGGGGTCGACGTGCCGCCGGTCGTGCCACCGGTCGTGCCTCCGCCGGTGGGCGTCGGACTGCCTCCGCTACCGGGGGTCGACGTGCCGCCGGACGTGCCGCCGGTCGTGCCGCCCGGGCCCGTATCGCCGCCGGAGGTGCCGCCGGTCGTGCCGCCCGGGCCCGTATGGCCGCCGCCGTCGTGGCCGCCGCCGTCGTGGCCGCCGCCGTCGTGGCCGCCGCCGTCGTGGCCGTCACCGTTCCCACCACCGTGCGGCGGGGGGATCACGACGGAGGGTCCGGTCTGGGTAGGGCTCGGGCGCACCGGCGATTCGGCGGAGATGATCGAGGTGGGGATGCGGGAGCCGCCGAGCGCCAGCGCCAGGACGAGCGCACCGGCCGCGACCGCGCCGCCCAGCGCGATCGTGCCGAGCACCCGGTTGGCGTTCGCGCCGGGCTCCTGGGCCGCTGCTGCTGCCGGTGCTGTCGCCGCCGCCGTTGCTGTCGTCGCCGCCGCCTCCTCCCCGGTGGCGACGATCGCGGCTGCCGCCGCCAGCGGTCCGACCACGACGGCCCGATCGCGTTCCTCCTGCATGCGGAGGGCAGCCATCGCCTGACTGTGGGGACCGCTGAGCTCCACGACCGGCGCCATCGTCTCGTCCGGCCCTGGCGTGTCGTCCGGAAGCACGATCGTCGCCTCGCCCGCCTCGGTTCCGGCCGAGTCGTCGCCGGCCGACGTCGAGACGGGGAGGATCACGATCGGCGCGGTCGGCGCGGTCTCCTCGGCCGGGGGTTCCGGCGGGGTCGTCGCTGCCTTCGCGCCCGCACCGACGGAGCCGACGTCGGCGACCGGGTGTAGCCGCTGGCCGCGCCTCTGCAGCTCCGTTACGCTCGGGCGCTTGTTGCTGACGCCGCCGCCCTTGGCCAGCAGCTCCCGGAGCGTCGCAGGGTCCTTGCGGACCTTGTCGATCCAGTCCGGTCGGTCGAACGTCTCGGTCATCGGGACCATGACGCCAAAGACCCGCTCGACGGCGCTGCCGAGGTCGCGCAGCACCTGGGAGGGCTCGACCCGTGCGTCGCCACCGATCGGCACGACCGCCCCCGGCCAGACCAGGATCACCTTCGCCTTGGGAGCCACCTCACGGGCCATCTGGACCGCCGTGGCACCGATGCCGTCGTCGAGCACCACGACGTCGGGCTGATGCACGGCGAGCACGCGGGCCAGCTCCGCGGAGGTCATCGCCTCGCCGACGACGTCGAATCCGTCGCCCTCGAGCACGAAGCGGAGCAGTCCCCTACGCATGGACTGCCCTTCCCCCACGACGATCCGAACTCGGTGCTGACTCATGCGGGCGCTGATGCCCCTCCCACGTGGCGGGTGGTTCTGATGCGCGTAGCCTACCCGGCCCACGGGGGGCGGGCTACGTCCAGAAGTCGAGGTGCACGTGTTTCCGCAGGTCCCAGGGCCTAGGCCGATAGACTCGCACCCCATGGGCGAAGTCCGGCTTCGATGGACGGGCGAGCGCCTCCAGTTCGCGGGCGAGACCAGCTTCGGGGACCCCGTCGCGGTGGGCGGCGATCCGGAGGGGCCCGGCGCCAAGCCGTCGGATCTGCTCCCTTTGTCGCTCGCATCGTGCACCGCCTACGACGTCGTCGAGATCCTCCGCAAGCAGCGGCAGGGTCTCCGTGGGCTCGAGGTGGTGGTGACCTCCACGCAAGACCCCGATCCCCCGTGGACGTTCCGCGCGATCCACATGGCGTTCCTGCTCATCGGCGACGTCGCGGAGCACAAAGCCGCGCGCGCGGTCGAACTCGCGGAGTCCAAGTACTGCGCGATCGCGGCGACGCTTCGTCCGGTGGTGGACCTGACGCACTCCTTCGAGGTGCGGGCCACCGGCTGAGCCCTTCCCGGTTCGCGTGCCACACTGACAGGCCCGATGGACGCCGCCGCCCTTCGCTCGCTGCTCGCCGCAGGACCCCTGCTGGCGGACGGCGGTATGGGCACCTCCTTGATCGAGCTCGGCGCGCCGGTGGACGGCTGCATGGAGGAGCTGAACCTTCGCGACCCTTCGCTCGTCCGGTCCGTCCACCGCGGGTTCGTCGATGCCGGAGCACGCCTGGTGCTCACGAACACGTTCGGTGCGAACCGTCTCCGGCTCGAGCGCCACGGTCTCGCCGACGGTGTGGCGGCCTTCTGCGGGGCCGGGGTCCGGCTGGCGCGGGAAGCCGGCGCCGAGGTGGTCGCGGGCTCGATGGGACCGCTCGGTGTGCGACTGCAACCGTACGGGCGCGTGCCGGCCGAGGATGCGTTCGCGGCGTACCGAGAGCAGGCGGCGGCCCTGGCCGAGGCCGGCGCCGACGTGGTGCTGGTCGAGACCCAGACGGACCTGCGCGAGATGGAGCAGGCGGTGCGTGCAGCGCGCGAAGCCGCACCCGGCCTCGCGCTCCTCGCGAGCGCCACGTTCACCCGTGACGACCGGACCCTGCTGGGCTCGACCCCGGAGGAGGCCGCCGCCCGCCTGGCCGAGCTCCACGTAGACGCGATTGGCGTGAACTGCGGCGAAGGGCCAGCCCAGGTCCTTCGGGTGCTCCGGGCGATGGCGCCGTTCGCTGCGGGTATCCCGCTGGTCGCCAGGCCCAACGCCGGCGGCCCCGCCCAGGTCGGTGGCCGGTTCGTGTACCCGGCCACGCCCGAGTACTTCGGCGAGATCGCCCTGGCCTTCCTGGACGAAGGGGCTGCGATCCTCGGCGGGTGCTGCGGGACGGGACCGGCGCACACGGCGGCGATCGCGCAGGCGTTACGCGACCGGTCCCCGCACCCTCGGATCGAGCTGCCCGCTCGCGAGCCGGAGACGCCCACGGTTCCCGCGACCACCGCAGGGCCCACCCGGCTGGAGTCCGCGCTCGCCTCCGGCGGGTTCGCGGTCGCCGTCGAGATGGAGCCGCCGCGTTCGTTCAACGCGGCGACGCTGGTGGCCGCCGCGCAGACCCTCCGCGACGCCGGGGCCACCGTGATCGACGTCGCGGACTCGCCGATGGCGAGGATGCGCATGAGCGCCTGGGCCGCCTGCCGCCTGGTGGAAGAATCCGGCATCGAGACCGTCCTGCACTTCCCGACCCGGGGCCGGAACCTGCTTCGGCTACAGGGCGACCTGCTCGGCGCCCACGCGCTGGGGATCCGCAACCTCTTCGTGTGCGTCGGAGATCCGGTGACGATCGGCGACTACCCGCACGGCTCGAACAACGTGGACGTGACCGCCACCGGTCTCCTGCGGCTGATCACCGAGGCCTTCAACGCGGGTATGGACCGGGGCGGCTCCTCGATCGGGGAGCCCACGTCGTTCTTCCCCGGGGGTGCGCTCTCGCCGGGCGCGCCGGACCTCGGGCGCGAGGCCCGTCTGCTCGCGCGCAAGGTGGAGGCGGGCGCGCGGTTCTTCCTGTCCCAGCCGGTGTACGAGGCGTCCGCATCCCGTGCGCTCGTTGCCTCCTACGAGGCGCTCACGGGGCGCGGGCTCGATGTGCCGGTCCTCGTCGGCGTGCTGCCGCTGGCATCGAGCCGGCACGCCGAGTTCCTCCACAACGAGGTCCCGGGGATCGTGATCCCCGAGGCGGCCCGCGACCGGATGCGCCGTGCCGGCGAGGGCGACGCGGCCTGGCGCGAAGGCCTGGCCATGGCCGCCGAGCTGATCGGCGAGCTCCGCGCCGACGGCGTCGCGGGGATCTACGTGATGCCGCAGTTCGGCCGCTACGACAGGGCGGCCGAGGTGGTCGAAGCCGCGCGCCGGCCCTAGCGCCGCAGGACCTGCGGGTCTGCGACCGGCTACGATGGGTCGCCGTTCCGTCCGTCGCCAGCCGAGAACCCGACCGACCAGCGAGGCCTCATCGTGTCCGAGACCGCCGATCAGGCGCAGGGTCTGCACCCCGTCCTGGAAGCCGTCAACACGCGTATCCGCGCCGAGATCCCTCCCGAGCGACAGGGAGCTGTCCTCGCGTTCGCGAAGGCGTTCCTCCGCCGGCTCGGGGACGACGAGCTCGAGCTGCTCCGCGCCGACCGGCTCTTCCCCGCCACGGCCTCGGCATTCGCGTTCACGGCCGCACGGGCGAAGCAGCCTGCGGCGGTTCGCGCCTTCGTGCCGACGGTGGTCGAGCACGGCTACGACATCCCCGGCACGATCCTGGAGACCAACACCGACGACTCGCCGTTCCTCGTGGACTCGGTGAGCGAGGAGCTGGCCGCCCGCGAGCTGCACGTGCGCAGGGTGCTGCACCCCGTGATCGGGACCTCGCGCGCCGAGGACGGTTCGCTCGAGCGCGTGTCGTCGGGACGCGATGCCTCGCACCGCGAGTCGGTCATGCACTTCGAGATCGAGCGTCGCCTCGGCGAGGATGAGCGCACGGACCTCGAGGAGCGGGTGCGCGAGATCCTCCACGACGTGCGCCTCGTGGTTCGCGACTTCGAGTCGATGCAGGAACACGTCCAGCACATGATCGAGGTCGCCCGTGCGTCAGCGGCGCGCTACTCGCCGCAGGAGGTGGGGGAGGCCGTCGACTTCCTCGCGTGGCTCCTCCCCGCGAACTTCGTGTTCCTGGGCTATCGGGAGTACGAGATGCTCGATACAGCCGAGGGTGCGGCCGTGCGCGCGACCCCAGGGTCCGGGCTGGGGATCCTCTCCGACGTGTCGAGGTCGGCGTTCGCCGACGCGACCCTGCTCGATTCGCTCGCGCCAGACGTGCGACACCGGATGCAGGACGGGGAGCTGCTCGTCATCACGAAGACGACGGCGTACTCGACCGTGCACCGCCGGGCGAGGATGGACTCCGTCGGCGTGCGTCGGGTTCGCGCTGACGGTCGGTTGGCCGGCGAGGTGCGCTTGATCGGCTTGTTCACCAGCCGGGCCTACATGGAGCCCGCCAGTGGCACGCCGCTCCTGCATCACAAGCTGGACCAGATCATCGCGGCCGAGGATCTGATCCCCGGCTCGCACGACTACAAGCAGGTGATCGAGCTGTTCGGCTCCTTCCCGAAGGACGAACTGTTCCAGGCGTCCAGCGATGAGCTTCGCCATCTGGTCGTCGGCCTCCTGCAGCTCGAGAAGCACGGGGGGATCCGGGTGCTGGTCCGCAAGGACCTCATCGGCCGTCAGGTCTCGATCGTGGTGGCGCTGCCCCGCGAGAAGTTCAGCGCCACGCTCCGCAAGCGCCTGCAGCAGATGTTCCTCGAGCGCTACCGAGGCACCACGGTCGACTACCACCTGTCCCTCGGCGAGACGGAGTCGGCACGGATCTTCTTCACAGTCCACATGGACCCCGGCGTGCAGATCCCGGAGATCCCGTACGAGGAGCTGGAGGAGGAGGTCGAGCGTCTCGCGCGCACGTGGGACGACGACTTCCGCGACGCCTTAACGGTGCAGGTCGGCCCAGAGCACGGCGGCATGCTCGCGACGAAGTACGCGCCCCTGTTCCCCGACTACTACAAGACCTCGGACAGCGACTGGCCGCTGGTCGTGCAGGACGTGCTGCGCCTGGAGGAGCTCGTCTCGGCGGCCGACGGCTTCGTCGTGGGGATCGGCAATCAGGAGATCGGCGAACGCCTCACCCGCGTGAAGCTCTACAAGACCGGTGGCAAGGTCGACCTGTCGGCGTTCATGCCGCTGCTCGAGTCGCTCGGCCTGCGTGCCGTCGAGGAGGTCCCGGTCCAGCTGCAGGGCGAGGGGCGCGCGTTCATCCACGACTTCGGCGTGCTCGACGCCCGCGGCGCGGTGCTGAACCTGGAGACCGAGGCGGGCCGGGTGATCGAGGCGATCTCCGCGATGTGGCGGGGCGAGGCCGAGGTCGATTCGCTGAACCGGCTCGTGACGATCGCGGGGTTGAGCTGGCGGCAGGTGCAGATCCTGCGCGCCTACCGGAAGTACCGCTCCCGCGTCTCCTCGCGCTTCACCGAGGAGTACCGCAACGAGGTCATGGCGGAGAACCCGCACATCTCCGCCGAGCTGATCGCGCTGTTCGAAGCGAAGTTCGACCCGGTGAGGAACGCCCCGGCGGACGAGGTCGACCGGATCAAGGCGCAGATCCTGACGGACCTCGGTTCGGTCGTCTCGCTGGACCAGGACTCGATCGTGCGCAACCTCCTCGGCTCGATCGAGGCGACGGTGCGTACGAACGCGTATCTCCCGGATCGCTCGTACCTGTCCTTCAAGCTGCGATCGGCCGAGGTCCCGGAGATGCCGAAGCCGTTCCCGCTCTACGAGATCTTCGTGTACTCGCCCGAGATGGAGGCGATCCACCTGCGCGGAGGCACGGTCGCCCGCGGCGGGATCCGCTGGTCGGACCGCAAGGAGGACTACCGCACCGAGGTCCTGGGCCTGATGAAGGCCCAGAAGGTGAAGAACGCCGTCATCGTCCCCGACGGGTCCAAGGGTGGGTTCGTGCTGAAGCGCACCTCGGCCACGCCTGAGGAGCTGAAGCGAGACGTCGTGGCCCAGTACGTCACGTTCATGGACGGCTTGCTGGACATCACCGACAACCTGCTGGCCGGCGAGGTCGTGCACCCGGAGGGCGTGCGCGTGCTCGACGGTCCCGACCCGTACCTCGTCGTGGCGGCGGACAAGGGCACGGCGACGTTCTCCGACATCGCCAACGGCGTCAGCGAGCGCTACGATTTCTGGCTCGGCGACGGGTTCGCCTCGGGCGGCTCGGCGGGCTACGACCACAAGGCGCTGGGCATCACCGCGCGCGGTGCCTGGGAATCCGTGAAGCGTCACTTCCGCGAGATCCCGTTGGACGCGACGCGCGACATGTTCACCGCCGTCGGCATCGGCGACATGTCCGGCGACGTGTTCGGCAACGGGCTGCTGTACGCCGACACGGTCGAGCTGGTCGCGGCGTTCGATCACCGGCACGTCTTCCTGGACCCCGATCCCGATCCGGCGGCCTCCTTCGCCGAGCGTAGGCGGCTGTTCGAGCTTCCGGGATCGTCGTGGAGCGACTACGAGCGGTCGCTGCTGTCGGCCGGGGGCGAGGTCCTGGACCGCAGGGCCAAGAGCGTGACGCCGTCGCCTCAGGTGCGGGCGGCGCTCGGCATCCCCGAGGATGCGCCGGCCGAGATGACGCCGAACGAGCTGATCCGGTGGGTGCTGAAGGCCCCCGTCGACCTGCTATGGAACGGCGGCATCGGCACCTACGTGAAGTCCTCGCGGGAGTCGCACGACGACGCCGGCGACCGGACGAACGACTCCGTACGGGTGAACGGCGGCGACCTGCGCGCGAGGGTCGTCGGCGAGGGTGGCAACCTCGGCTTCACGCAGCTCGGCAGGATCGAGTACGCGAAGACCGGCGGCCGTATCAACACCGACTTCATCGACAACTCCGCCGGCGTGGACACCTCGGATCACGAGGTGAACTGGAAGATCCTGCTGGGCCTGGCGATCCAGCGGGGCGAGCTGACGATCGAAGGCCGCAACGAGCTGCTCCAGGCCTGCGCGGACGACGTCGTGGGCCACGTCCTGTACGACAACTACCTGCAGGCCCAGATCCTTTCCCAGGAAGAGGAACTCGTGCTGCCGCGCATCGAGGCCTACGAGGACCTGATGCAGCAGCTCGAAGCCGAAGGCGAGCTCGAGCGCGACGTCGAGTTCCTTCCAACCTCCGAGGAGATGCTCGAGCGGCGAGCCGACGGCGCGGGCCTGACCCGCCCCGAGATGTCGGTACTGCTGGCCTACGCGAAGCGCTCGGTCTTCGCGGCGTTGCTCCACAGTGACCTGCCCGACAGCCTGTACCTGGCGGCCGATCTGCAGCGGTACTTCCCGCCGCGCATCGTGGAGCGCTTCGGCCACCTTCTTCAGGAGCACCCGCTGCGACGCGAGATCGTCGCCACGATCGCGGCGAACGACGTCGTGAACTCCCAGGGCATCACGTTCGTGTCCCGGATGGTGACCGAGACGGGAGCCCGTGCCGCCGACGTGGTGCGCGCGTTCCGCATCGCGCGCGACGTCACCGGTGCCGTCGCGCGGTGGGACGCGATCGAGAAGCTCGACAACGCGATCGACCCCGGCGTCCAGAACGAGCTGATGTCCGGCGTGGACTGGCTGGTCGAGACGACCGCGCGCTGGTACCTCGTGCAGGCCGCGGGGCAGCGGTTGGCGGAGGCGGTCGGCGCCGCCCGCGACTCCTTCGCGGAGCTGTCCGAGGTGATCGATCAGATCGGGCCCGACGCCTGGCGCCAGGAGCACGAGCACATCACGAGGCGCCTGATCGCCGAGGGCGTGCCGGAGCCGGTGGCGCGGCGCCACGCGTTCCAGCCGGAGCTGGTCCACGGACCGGACATCATCGCGGTGTCTCACGCCACGGGGCGCGCGCCGCTCGAGGTCGCACGTGGGTTCTTCGTCCTCGGCGAGCGGCTGCAGATCGACTGGTTGGAGCACCAGCTGGAGGGACTTCCGGTGCTCTCACGATGGCAGCGGTGGGCGCAGCAGTCGATGGAGGACGACGTGTTCGCCCTGCGGCGGCGTCTGTGTGAGCGCGTGCTGGAGGGTGCGGGCGCCGTGCCGATCGACGAGGCGGTGGCCGGGTTCCTCGGCGCGCGGACCGAGGCGGTGGACCGCGTGAAGCGGTTCATGCACGGCCTGGCTATGGAGGGCGTCACGGATCAGGCGCAACTCACGGTCGCGCTGCGACAGCTCCGCACGCTCGCCGGCTGAGGCCGGCTAGCGCTTGGCCGATACGATCCGGACGGCGCCGGCCGCCGGCGTGAAGAGCGATTCGTGGCCGTCTTCCCAGCGGACCCGCAACGAGACGGCGGCGCCCTCGACGATCTCCAGGACCTCTCCCTGGCGACCGGCCTGGCCGACACGCTCGGTCTCGACTGCGATGCGATCTCCGACCTTCACATCCATGGTTCCCTCCCAGGAGCGATCGGGTTCCTCATGCCGACGCTACCGCGCGCGGGACGAGACGTGAAGGGACGAACGACCCTGCTCAGCCGTAGAAGATCAACGTGAGCCAGTAGCCGCCATGGGCGTAGACGACGCCCACCCCCGCGGCGTGATATCTGCCGTTCAGCATGTTGGCCCGGTGTGGGGCGCTGTCGCACCACATCTTGAAGACCCGCCAGATCGAGGGTCCGACGCCCACGTTCTCACCCCACGCCGAGGGTTTGAGGTGGCGCAGCTTCTGCGTCAGATCAGAGGTGTGGAACAGCCGCCGTTCCCGTGCCATGTGGAGCGAGTGTTTCCAGGCCAGCTCGTCGACCTTCGGGGCGTCACGCAGGGCTCCGAGTCCCGCGTGGGCCCGGAAGTGGTTCACGAAGGAGAACACCTTGGCCCGGTAGCGCTCGGCACGGGTGCCGGCGTGGGCGGGTCCCGCGAGCGGCGCCGAGATGAGCGCGGCCGAAAGGACCATGAGCATAGCTATGCGTCGAAAGGACATATCGGGGGGTTCGGCGAGGATACCCCATCTCTTGAGCGATGTCCCGAAGCCTCACGGGAGCCGCCGCCGCGCGGCTACGATGCGCGCGTGGGCACGGGGGAGCGGACGCGATGGCGTGCGTACGTCAACACGCTGCCGACCATCTCGGGGAGGGGACGCGCGGCGGAGATCACCTGCGGGCTGTGTCTGCTGCTGGGCGGCATCTTCACGATCTGGTCGTCCTGGTACGAGCTGACTTGCCCGTTCGGCGGCGTTCAGGGCCGCGCCTTCTGCTCGTACACGGTCGGGATGGGCGGGTCTTTCGCGCTCGGCGGCTTGATCGCCGCGGCGATCGGGGCGGCCATCACGTGGTTCGGCTTCGTCCGTCCCTCGGCGCCCGACGGAGGCCAGGGGTGGTGCGTCGCAGAGGGTGTGCTCATCGCGGCGTCCGCCGTGACGATCGCGATGCTGATCCCGACCCTGCATTGCCCTGCGGGCTACGTCCTGACCCGGGTCGTGCAGATCTGCGTCGGCCCGACGGACCCGGGCGATCGGCTGGCGCCGCTGTCCAGGATCTGGGGCAAGCTCGGTGTCGCCGCGGCCGGGCTCGCGCTCGGGTGGGTGGTGGCCCGGTGGCGGCGCCTCCCGTGGCCGGTCGCGAGCGTCCTGACGGCCGCGACGGTGGGTGCCGCCGCCGCCCTCTTGATCGAGCGATCCGTCGGATCCCCCTGGTGAACAGGGTCAAGACCCTGCCAATCACCCAATGGAGTCCAAAGGTCCTTTCGAGACCGGGACCCTTGGGCTTGACCTCCCGGATCACCGGGTCTTAGCCTCGCGCAAGCAATGGATAAAGTAAGTCCATTGCAAGGTTCCGTGAGGAGGAGGTAAGGCCGATGAGTGCAGGACCGCAAGTCTCCCGCCGAGCCGCGCTCGGGATGCTGGCAGGCGGCGTCGTCGCCGGCGCCGGGGCGTCCAGGCTCGGGTTCCAGTCGTCCAGCGGTGGCGACCTGGGAGGCATCGCATCGGAGCGGGGACTCGACGGCCAGCAAGCCGCCGCCGCCCTCGAGACGTACGTGCCGGGCGGCTCGTACGACGAGTACTTCGTGTTCGCGTCGGGAGGGCATTCCGGGCAGATCTTCGTGTTCGGCGTGCCGTCGATGCGGTTGCTGAAGGTGATCCCGGTGTTCACGCCGGACGCGTGGCAGGGGTACGGCTACGGGACCGACCAGGGCAACGCGGTGCTCGAGGGAGGGTCCGACCCGGCCAAGAGCAACCCGCTGCGCTGGGGCGACACCCACCACCCGGCCCTGTCCGAGACCGAGGGCAGCTACGACGGGCGCTGGATCTACATCAACGACCGTGCGAACGGCCGTATCGCCATGGCCGACCTGCGCGACTTCAAGTGCAAGCAGATCTTCGACATCCCGAACCTGCAGACCTCTCACGGCGGCTGCTTCGTGACGCCGAACTCGGAGTACGTCCACATCTCGACGATGACCCCGACCCCGGTGACCGAGAGTGGCTACGCGCCGCTGTCGCGATTCA
>Ga0315297_10002887_pt1 | contig 10966 bp, 11 predicted proteins | sample YL17G15_0_MG_FD_203628 | JGI IMG/M metagenome (GOLD analysis project Ga0315297, IMG submission 203628) | Sediment microbial communities from Yellowstone Lake, YNP, Wyoming, USA - YL17G15_0 | ecosystem: Environmental > Aquatic > Freshwater > Lake > Sediment | place: USA: Wyoming | collected...
CGGTCCAGCTTTCCCTCAATGGGAATTTTCATCGGGACGATTTCGGATTGCCTGGAGCCCTTCCTCGATTGCTTTATGAAAGTGACCGACGAACGACCCTCAAACCGGATGATAAAGCTGAGACCGGCGACGGTTTTTTAACATTCGGGGTAAGAGCGAATTTAAAGGAGGCGGGCCGAATCGAAACCGATCTCTCTTATCGGCACCGAGAGGTGACCAATTCCTTCCTCTCCTCCCTCCCAACCTCTTCCTTTAAAGACAGGAGGAACCTCTCCACCTGGGGATTCACTCCCAAATATATTCTTGAAAGACCCCTCGGAGAGCGCTCCAACAAGATCACTTTCGGATTTGACTATTATTATTCAGATTCAAAGGTCGATTCGGAGTCCTTTTTCTTTGGTTCCACCACCTTTGATGGCATTGAGGTTACGAAAAAATCTTTCGGCCTCTATCTCTTTGATGAATTCTCGATTCTCGAAAATCTGATCCTCTCTCTTGGAGGACGGTGGGAATGGGTGACTTATGATGTATCACAAGATTTATCCGGAGTAGACGATCGGAAAAAGAATTCGGAGCCTGCCTGGAATGTAGGCCTCAACTATATTTTGGGGAAAGGTTCTTCCGCCTTTTTGAGTGTGAAACGAAGTTTCCGCTTCCCAGTTTCTGACGAATTCATTCAATTCATCTTCCCACCTCCCACTTTTCAGCCTACGATCCAAATAAATTCAGCGATGAAACCGCAGACCGGTTACCATTACGAGGCTGGCATCCGATATGCTTTAAATGATTGGATGGAAGGAAATCTCACTCTTTTCTGGATTGACCTCCAGGATGAGATCTTCTATAACCCTCTTACTTTCAGCAATGAGAACTATCCTAATACCCGACGCCAGGGAATCGAGGTCGGTTTGAAGATAAAACCTCTCTCCTGGCTCCATGTTTGGGGAAATTACGGTTATGTGCATCCTACCCTCCGGGGAGAGGGCTTCTCAGGAAACGACATCCCGGGAGTTTCCCGGCACAAAGGCTCCATCGGAACGGATATTCATATGGGCAAGGGATTCCTCTTCAGTGCCAAGGCCAATATCATCGGTCCCAGCCGTTTTATCAGTGATTGGGGAAATCAAACCGGAAGGCTCGATGGATACTATACGCTCGATTCAAAGCTCTCCTATACCTGGAAAGGGTTGAAGGCATTTGTGGGGATCAACAACATAACGAATCAGAAATATGCTGAATATGGTGTTCTCAATTTTGCCGGTCTCCCTTTCTATTATCCTTCGCCGGAGCGGAATTTCTTCGGAGGAGTCTCTTATACCTTCTGACATAGATTCAGAAACTGACTCTGATTCAGAAACTGACTCTGATTCAGAAACTGACTCTGATTCAGAAACTGACTCTTGACACATGGGAGAGGTTGTAATATAAATGGGTTAAATTTGGATGCCGGGTTAGCTCAGTCGGTAGAGCAGAGGACTGAAAATCCTCGTGTCCGTGGTTCGATTCCGCGACCCGGCACTTTGCTATCAACTCAGGGCAATTTCGATTGCCCTATTTTTTCATTCGGGGAGGTAAGAAGCATATGTTCGTCTCGCTCATCATAAAAGGCGGACCCATCATGATCCCCATCATTCTCGGGTCAATCATTGCCCTTGCGATTATCCTCGAAAGATTCTGGACCCTCTGGAAAATCCGTCTCAACATCCCGCGTTTTGCCCAGAAGATCTTTCATGACCTTGAAAAAGGACAGGCTCAGAAAGCCTTAGAACGGTGTGCCAGGGTGAGACATCCGATCGGCGATGTCTTCAAGCTGGGGATCCTCAATCGCCACCTCCACCGTGATGAGGTCGAGGCAATGATGGAACGGGAGGGCGACGAACAGATTCAGTATCTGGAGCGATATCTGGGTGCCCTCGTCATTATCATCGGCGTAGAGCCGATGATGGGATTTCTTGGAACCATTGTAGGGCTCATCCAGGCTTTTATGACCTGGGAACAGATGGGAACCAATATCACGGTCAATGCCTTAGCCGCAGGCATCTACCAGGCGATGATCACGACTGCCGCCGGTCTCATCGTCGCTATTCCTGGTTTCATCCTCTATCACCTCATCATGGGAAAGATCAAGAACCATGCCCAGGAAATGACCTATTACGGAAACGAGCTCCTCGATCTTCTATCCCAAACCCGGGAGGGAGGTGTTCGATGAAAATTAAAGCCCGTCGAGAGTTCAGAGTCACTTTGGAATCCCTTGCCTTCACTGACATCATCCTCAACATCTTCATCTTCTTTTTCACGGCTTTCAGTTTGATTTACACCTTCAACCCGATGAAGGAATCCAAAATCATCGTCAAACTTCCCCAGGCCGATATTAAAACGCCTCCTGACCAGAAGGAACCCGTCATCGTCAACATCAACAGTCGAAATGAAGTCTTTCTGATGAGTAAACCCATCAACCTCAGGGAACTGAAAAAAGAACTGGAGGCCCTTATGGCCTTCAATAAGGCAAGACCTGTCATTGTGAGGGCGGACAAGAGCGTTGTCTTTGACTGGGTTGTCCAAGTCCTCGATGTTGCAAACAATTCAGGTGTTGAAAGACTGGGTATTGCCATTGAAGAAAAACCACATCCCCCCCCTCCCAACCCTTAAGAAAACGGTTCTTCAGGAAACAGCCGCATAACCGATTTTTTGCCTACATACAGGAAATAGTCTATAATTTCTTTGAGATGATTTAAAAACTTATGGTTTTACCTTTCTTTGATTTTATAACTTATTGAAATCATAGAAGATTAAATTTGTAAAATTATGATTTTTTTTCTTGACATTTCTATATTTTGTGTTCTAAAATATCGACTATCCAATATATAGAATTCAACCTACTTTAACCGGAAGGGGGATTTTAAGATATGAGTTATCTGATTTGTGACAAGAGAAAAGGTAGTCCTAAAATTCACATTGAAGTTTGCCGGAGGAAGTGTAAAATTTTGAGCGAATGTAAAACATATAAGGAATTTGTCGATACTTCTGAGAAAAAAGCTGCTTAACACCTCCCTGTCTGCCCCTGCCTGTTGTGGGTAGAAGGTGGGCAGGCCCTTCATACCCCTCCTTTCTGAAAGGGGCATTTCCTTTATTGGAATTGCCCCTTTTTTTTATCCAATATCCCCCCATTCATACTGAAGAATGCTGAGCAGGCAGAGGCTTGCTGTCTCTGCTCTCAATATTCTCTGACCCATGTAAACGGGGATAAATCCCATCCCTTTTGACTTCTCAACCTCTTCCTGACTCAATCCCCCTTCAGGCCCAACGATGAAAAAGATCCTTTTTTTATCTTTAGATTCTTTTAAAACCTCCTTTAACCTTTTTCCTTCTTCCTCCCAGAGGATGAGTCGTAACGATTCAAGAGGTGCCAGTGAAAGCATTTCGGAGTAATCACGAATGTGGTCGATCTTTGGAATGAATCCTCTCCCGCATTGCTTGGATGCCTCAATGGCTATCCTTTCCCACCGACGATATCTCTCCAATCTCTTTGATTTCTCCAAGAGGGGAATTGAACGAGATGAAAAAAAAGGGATAATCTCCTTTATCCCCAACTCCGTGGCTTTCTGTATCAGAAAGTCCATCTTCTCACCCTTGAGGAGGCTCTGTGCTAAAGTAATTTCAAAGGGGGATTCTTCTTTGGAAGAAAAGAGGTCTCCGACTTTGATTACCACAGAGGTGGGTTCCTCCTTGACGATCATTCCCCCATACTCTTTTCCTGAACCATCGAAGACGATGATTTCGTCTCCTGCCTTAAGGCGAAGCACCCTCCTAATATGCCTCGCTTCATTGCCTTTAATGGTCAACAAATCTTTTTCAATTTGAGGATTAGGAATATAGAATCGCGGCATAGATGATCCCTGCCTTATGATCCTTTCTTTCTAAAGGTGAGGCAGACCCACTCCCCTTTTCGGTCCGTTTCAATCCATTGCAAGATCTTAGTGTCAATATATTGTTGACGAAGCCTTTCTTCCTCTGTTTCCAGTACCCCTGATAGGATGAGAAAACCCTGTCTTTTGATATGGCGAATCAGAGCCATCCTCATTTTTTTCAAGCTTCTGAAATCAAGATTGGCCACAACCAGATCGAACCTATTCCGAATATCCCCTATTCTCCCCTTCTTTATCCGGACCGTATCAGAGACCTGATTTCGGCTCACATTCTCCCTCGCAATCTCTACAGCCAGTTGATCGATATCGATGCCCAAGACTTCCCCCGCACCTAATCGGCCGGCTGCGATGGAGAGAATACCTGATCCTGTCCCCACATCCAGAACGGAGAGGCCTCTCTTTTTGAGCCTCTTCTCCAAAGACTCCATACAGAGTTTCGTTGTGGCATGGGTGCCTGTGCCAAAGGCCATCCCGGGAGTCATCTCAATCGGAATCTCGCCTCTCTTCAACCGGATTCTTGCCCAGGGTGGTTTCACCACAAACCTCGACCCCACCCGAAGGGGTTTAAAGAACCTCTTCCAGTTCTCACCCCAATCCTGCTCGGGAATGGAAGCGGTTTCTGTTTCGATGTGTGGGAGTTTTGGGTTAATCTCTTGGAGGGATTTTAAATACCGTCGGAGTGACCGTACAACCTTCTGCTCTCCTCCATCCTGAAGGAAGTAGACCTTCAACCTTTCCCGTTTAAAGTCTTCTTCCACCTCTTCGATGCCTGTGGCTCCCTTCTCCATCAGAAAGTTGGAGATCGGTTCTGCCAACCCTTTGGGAATAAGCAGAGAAAGAGCCAACCAGCGCTTCATGCTATCTTTACCTTCTATTATTTTTTAGTGGAATCGGCAATAAATCCTCTGATCGTCTCATTAAAGCCCGAAGCGGACTCCATCATCACCATGTGGCCTGCATTGGAAAGGACCTCCAGCCTTGATCCTTTAATTCTATTCTGGAGGAATTGAGAATACTTCACAGGTGTCAGTTCATCCTCATCCCCGCAGAGGATGAGTGTGGGAAGATCGATCTTGTCCACCTCATTCGTCACATCAAACCGGTCACAAGCTGAAAAGTCCCCGTGCACAACTTCCGGTCGGCAACGCATCATTCCGATCATACCCTTTTCAATCAAATCGAGCGAGGTCTTACGGGAATAAGCAAATTGGTTAATCTTTCTCACCGTCTCTTCAAAGTTCTCCTTGATTTCATTTAAAATCATCGGAAAGACTTTTAGTCTCGCTCCGGTTCCAACCAGGACAATGCCTTTGATCATCTCCGGATATCTCAACGCCATCGTCTGGACAATGGCTCCGCCCATGGAATGGCCAACGAGAAAGACCTTTGAGAAGTTCAGAGCTTTCAAAAACCCATGGACATGCTCCACATATTTTTTAATCTCTTCCTCCCCTTCACCTTCTGATTCTCCGTGGCCGGGGAGTTCAATGATGATGGGATTAAAATGCTTTTCAAAAAAACCCTTCTGGAAGCTCCAGGTATACTGTCCCCCTCCTGCCCCATGGATGAAAAGGATCACTTCCCTTCCTTCTATAAAGCCTTTTCTCCCCATCCAGTAACTGATCTGTCTTCCTCCGGCGCTGATAATTGGCACGGCTCTCTCCTTTGAATCGAATCGAAATAGGAATGGAACGCCTGGAACAATTTCTCTTTCCCTTTCAGGCATGACAATTTGGAATGGAAGGTGGCACAGTTAGGAAGCCCCTTCGTGTACCAGTAGAGGTGCTTGCGGATCTGGGGCGTCAAACTCCTTTCCTCATAATAGTTCTGGATCAGTGAGATATGATGACCGATCATCCTTTTCCTCTCTTCCAGGGAAATGGCCGGCCCTTTTTCCAGAGGCCCTGAAGGTTTTAGACTGAAAATCCAGGGATTTCCCAAGGCCCCTCTTCCAATCATCACCCCATCGCACCCCGTCTCCTCTATCATCCTTTTTATCAAAGACGGTGTGTTCACATCTCCATTTCCAATGACAGGAATCCGGACCGCCCTCTTTACCAATGCGATCACACTCCAATCGGCCCGCCCCCGAAAGCCCTGGGCTCTCGTCCGTGGATGAACAGTGATCGCATCCAAACCGCAGTCCTCGGCGAGCTTTGAAATCTCGACAGCATTGATCTGTTTTTCATCCCATCCAGAGCGAATTTTGACGGTCAGGGGACAGGTGACCCTCTTTCTCATCGCAATCAGTATCCCCTCGACCTTTTCCGGAAAGCGCATCAGATCCACACCCGCTCCGGTCTTGACCACCTTTTTGGCTGGACATCCCATATTGAGGTCAATGGCATCGGCTCCCATGGCTTCCGCCTTTGCCGCGGCCTCTGCCAACACATCAGGTTTTGAACCGAAAAGTTGGACGGAGACCGGATGCTCACCCTCAACCATCTTTAAGAAAGCCTCCCCTTTTCGTAGCAATCCCTCGGCACTGATCATCTCCGTAAAAGTCAGACCGCAGCCCATCTCTCTCGCCAATTGTCTGAACGGATAGTCCGTAATCCCCGCCATCGGCGCCAGAACGAGGTTGCTATGTAACCAAAGTATCCCCAGTTTCGTCATATTTTACAATATTCAAACTATAGATAGGGGGATGGGGTGATCGGGAGATAGGGTGTCTTATTTAAATTTCTCCCCATCTCCGGGCCTCCCTATCTCCCTACCTATAATATCCATAGGAGGACTTTTGGAGGCAGCATCCCAGTGCTTTTTAATCAAATCGATCGCCTCATCCATCTGAAGGGGTTCTCCGAAGTGGAGCCCTTCTTTTTTTAACCCTTTGAAGAGTTTTATCAGAGTGGGTTCTTCCAGATTGAAACTTTCCAGGTCTTTAAACTTCCCGAAGATCTCCTCAGGCTTCCCCCTTTCGCTCAGATCTCCATGCCCATGCATGAGATAGAGAACATCGGCCACCTCAGGCACAAGATCGACTTCGTGGAGGGTCATGATGAAAGTGATTCCTTTCTCCCTGTTCAACTCATTCAGAATCCTGATAAGATCCCTCTTTGACAATGGATCCAGCCCCGTGAAAGGTTCATCCAGGATCAGCAACTCCGGTTCCGTAACCAGGGCTCCGGCCAGAGCCACCTTCTTCTTCTCTCCACCCGATAAGTAATTGACGATCTTATTTTTAATCGACCCGAGATTCAATCTCTCAATCACACTCTCTGCGAGCCTCCCTGCTTCGGCTCTGTTCATTCCATAATTGAGCGGTGCGAAGAGAATATCATCATAGACGGTGGGCCCGAGGATCTGTTCGTCCACATCCTGCATGACCACGCCAATCTTTTGCCTGATCTTTGAATATTCCTTTCCCGGATCGACACCGAAGACCCTCACGCTTCCATCCTTCGGAACAAGGATTCCAAGGAGGTGCTTGAGTAGAGTCGTCTTCCCACAGCCATTCGATCCAAGAATGGAGACCCTCTCTCCTCGATTGACAACAAAGTCGAGCCCGCAGATCTGCACCTTGGTCATATCGGGATAGACATGGGTAATGCAATCCACTTCGACAATCCTATCGCCTTCCTTCATGGTTCTATTCTCCCCTGTAATTGATCATAGCCACATGGCCTCCCATGAACAATATAAATAGTCTATCGGTTAGGGTTACGAAGCCCGTTTCGTAAATCGTCAAATGGTTACGGCTAAAGACTTAGAAGACGTAAAACGTCACCGAATGACGATACGGGCATCTTTACCGTTTCCTTTTTACCCTTGCCTCTTATTCTCCTCTGTAATGGATCTTGTTCTTAAAACCTCTTAGCATCATCGATTCGTACATCTTCTCGCTGGCATCAATCCCTTTAATGATCAGATGGCCAAAAGCATTTGAAATATTGTTGAGACTTCTCCAGGGATGGTTCCATTGAAGCCCTCCACGAAGGTAGAGGGCATGCTGTGTCTCTTCGAGAACCTTGAGGAGGATAAAGATCGATCGGTAGGTCAGAAAGAGGGCGGTCACAAAGAGGGAGGGAAGAAATCGATCCAGGGTCCGAAAGATCAAGGGGTATGGAGTGGTAGCTAAAAGCAGGACGACCCCGGTCGATCCGGAGAGACCCTTCAGAAAGATGAGAAGAATGAAATTGATTTCAAATCCTGAAATGAAGATGAAGAGGACCGAAAAGATGAGAGGGTAGAGGGTGAGGAAGAATATTCTCAGTGGAAGGCGGCAGATGAAAAAGAGGGCGAGGAGAATTCCATATAAGAGAAAAAGGCCCGAAAGGGTTCTCAGAATCACAATACTCGATAAGACCATGAGCATCCCGATGATCTTCAAGGTTGGAGAAAGGCGATGAAGGAAACTCTTTCCCTCCACGGCCAGATAATCGAGATAGGACAGTTGAATCATAGTAACTTTCTCTCCAAAACCAATAGATCAGGCCGTAACCGATGAATATACCGTGCTATCAATGTAGTCACCACCCCTTCCAGCAACCAACCCAAAAAACCCAGAGGCAGGACAATGGCAACAAATCGCCTCATGTTCACTTCACCCCTTTCCTTCCCATGCTGATCGTGCTTCTCCTTGAGAAGGTTGAATTCAAAGATCCCTTTTTCCTTCTCCTGATGGATCAATTCCTCGTAATGGGATACCCCAAGACCCACCACTCCGATCATCGAAAAGGTGGAAAGGCAGAGGGCCAACAGGGTGGCCAGAAAAGTAGCAGGAGTTAATTTCTTAAATATCTTCCGGAAGAGACGAAAGAAGAGATATCCGAAAATTCCTTCGATCGAAAGGGTGAGCGTGTTAAGTCCAATCACCGTGATCCCGCCGTGTCCGAAAAGGGCTAAGATGACATTGACCACAAAGGTCGCTAAAAAGATAAGCGAGGGCCCCAATAATATTCCGGAGATGACCGTCAGATTGACATGGTAAGCGATAGGGACGATCTCCACCGAGGCGCCAAGAACCATGGCCGCCGCCATCATGCCTAACAGAGGAAGTCGTCTCGTCAACTCCTCTTTCTTGATGAATCGGAAAAGAATGAATCCGGTCAGGATGGCTATCATAAATCCTGAAGCCCAGAGCCAAACCGGCAGAACCCCATCAGGCAGATGAATATGGGACATTCGTTCCTCCATCAAATCCCCCCATCCCCCCTTTTCTAAAGGGGGGTCGAGGGGGGGTTATAAACTCTTACAGGTTTTGCAAAACCCATAAAAATTCAATTGGTGCTCAGTTACCTGATAACCTGTTGACTCCATCACTTTCTTGGACCACTCAGAGATATTACAAAAATCCAGCTCCACCACATTTCCGCATTTCTTGCAGATGATATGGTGATGGTGATCCTCCATCTCGCAAAGTTTATACTTCACGCTCGAACCATTGATAATCTTAAAGGCAATCCCCAGTGATTCGAAGAGATCGAGAGAACGATAGATCGAAGTGAGTCCGATCTTTCTCTCTTTTTTAGTGAGACATTGATAGAGTTCCTGAGGGCTCATTGGACTTTCAGAGATTGAAAGTTCCTGGTAGACAAGAAACCTGGGATGGCTCATTCTGAGTCCCTTCCCTTCAAAAACTGCTTTAAAAACCTCTTTATTCATAGGAAGTTAAGTACAGAATGAAAATATTTTCATTAAAAAACTTAACGGCTTCTTCTCTTGTTGTCAAGGCCTTTGTGAGACCCAAATCCCGACTTAGGTTATTCTGTGATTCAGACATTAAGACTATAGACCTAAGACATTAGACTGAAAAGCAGAAATAGCCAGAGATGACACAAAGATAAAGTACTGGCAGATAGCAGTGGAACTGGCACTCTTGGTATATACGAAAAAATTTCAAAAGAGTGAAATACAGAATTAATTTCATATATTTGAGGAGTCTGATATCTAACGTCTAAAGTCCAGTGTCTGAATTGCAATAGGTTGTCGGAATCGCTTGACACTCCCATTTTCATTCGCATATTATTTTATGAGTGAAGCTCCCCGTCCACAGGACGGGGCTTCCCGGAGATGAAATATCATTTATATTGTGCCCCTTGACCCCACCTAAGAGGCGGGGCTTGCGGGGCACTTGCCGGTCAAGTGAGCTTAAACTGAGGAGGCAATCATGGGTCAACTAATGGATCGAATCGCAGTGATAACCGGAGCAAGCACGGGCATCGGGAAGGGTATCGCCGTCGCCTATGCAGCTGAAGGGGCTAAGGTGGTGTTGGCCTCGCGCAGCCGTGAAAAGCTTGAGGCCGTGGCGGGAGAAATTCGAAACACGTGCGGGACAGCACTTGTCGTTCCAACGAATGTGACACTTGAGGAGGATGTGATGAACCTTTTTCGGCATACCTTGGAGGCTTTCGGTCGGGTCGACATTCTTGTGAACAGTGCCGGCATTACCAGCAGGACGCCAACAGACGAACTGAGCCTGGAGGCCTGGCGAAACGTGCTCGATGTCAATCTTAACGGAGCGTTCCTGTGTAGCCGTGAAGCGCTCAGAATCATGAAGCGCCAACGATCCGGCCGAATCATCAACATCGGCAGTATCTCTGCGAAGGTGCCGCGTCCAAACACTGCTCCCTACACAACCTCCAAGTTCGCGCTCGAGGGACTGACACGGTCTCTTGCCCTCGACGCACGTGACCACGGCATTGCAGTCTCTATTCTGCATCCCGGCAACACGGCAACGCCGCTCTGGCATGGCCGCGACGATCAGGCCCGTGAGGAGGGCATCATGTCTCCCACCGATCTTGCGCGGGTAATGGTAATGATGGCGGCGCTGCCGCCGGATGTGAACATGCTCGAAAGTATCATGCTTCCGGTGAGCATGCCCTTTCTCGGCCGCGGTTAACACGCATGAAGTAACATGAAGTAAGGGAATGGCGACACAGTTCCTTGCGGGAGAGGATCAGCCTATTATCTTCATTAACTCTTTTTCATTCTTAACCGGAGGCAGACAGGTGAATCCTTTGCAGACAAAGGTGGTAGGAGCCTCTGGAACCCCTTTTTCCATCAGGAACGGAAACCAATTCCCCTCCAATGGCTCT
>Ga0315297_10002888_pt1 | contig 10963 bp, 7 predicted proteins | sample YL17G15_0_MG_FD_203628 | JGI IMG/M metagenome (GOLD analysis project Ga0315297, IMG submission 203628) | Sediment microbial communities from Yellowstone Lake, YNP, Wyoming, USA - YL17G15_0 | ecosystem: Environmental > Aquatic > Freshwater > Lake > Sediment | place: USA: Wyoming | collected...
CGTCCTCTCCTGGGGTCCCCTGATCCTGGGGCATGCCCATCCGCAGGTGGTAGGCGCCCTAAAGGAGGCCGCGGAGCGAGGGATCAGCTACGGTGCCCCCACCGCCCTGGAGACCGAGCTGGCCAAACGGGTGGTGGAGGCGGTGCCGTCCATCGAGATGGTGCGCTTCGTCAACTCGGGCACCGAGGCCACTATGAGCGCCCTGCGCCTGGCCCGCGCCTACACAGGGAGGAGCAAGATCATCAAGTTCGAGGGCTGCTACCACGGGCATGCCGACTTCCTCCTGGTGCGGGCGGGCTCGGGAGTGACCACCCTTGGCCTACCCGACAGCGCCGGCGTGCCGGAGGGCATCGCCCGGGACACGCTGGTCGCTCCCTACAACGACCTGCCGGCGGTCGACAGGCTGTTCAGCGAGAATCGCGGCCAGATCGCCGCCGTGATCGTCGAGCCCGTGGCAGGGAACATGGGGGTGATACCGCCCGAACCCGGCTTCCTGGCGGGCCTGCGAGCGGTGACAAAGGCGGAGGGGGCGCTGCTCGTCTTCGACGAGGTGATCACCGGCTTTCGGGTGGCCTACGGTGGCGCCCAAACCCTGTACGGCGTAACGCCCGACCTGACCTGTCTGGGCAAGGTCGTCGGCGGCGGCCTTCCGGTTGGGGCCTACGGCGGCCGCCGGGAGATCATGGCGATGGTGGCACCCCTGGGCCCCGTGTATCAGGCGGGCACTCTCGCCGGCAATCCCCTGGCCATGACCGCTGGCATCGAGACGCTCAAAGTGCTGGCCGAGCCTGGGGCCTACGAGCGACTGGAGGAGAACTCGGCACGGCTGGCGGAAGGCCTGCGCGCGGCGGCCAAGGCTGCCAGAGCGCCCGTCTTTCAGACGCGCGTTGGCTCCATGTTCTGCACCTTCTTCAGCGCCGAGAGGGTCGTGGACTACGCCTCGGCCAAGAGGTCAGACACCAACAGGTACGCCCGCTTCTTCCGGACGATGCTGGCGAACGGCGTCTATCTGGCGCCCTCGCAGTTCGAGGCGGGCTTCCTCTCGCTGGCGCACAGCGAGCACGACATCGAGCGGACGATCGAGGTGGCGGAGGCGGCGTTCGCAGGGCTGGACGGGTAGGCGGCTCAATCGAGCCGGACCGTTCCCCTCCACCTACCGCACCACGAACACGCGCGTCTTCCAGATCTGCGACGGCGTGTTGCACAGAGCCTCGTACCTGGGCTTGCCCACGTGCAGAACCCTGGCCAGGGTCTTGCCGGCAAGCTTTTGCAGATACTCGCATCTCTTGAGGAAGGAGTGCAGGGTTAGCTTGTCGCCGCCCAGGAAAACGTAGTCGAGTCGCTCTTCGTAGGCGGCAAACTGCGTTACCACAACCGAGCAAGCCTTGTCGAACAGCTCGCGAGCCTGCTCTTCCCTTCGTCGGGCGAAGCGCTTCTGGGACCGACCGCCAGCCTTGTGCCTGGCCTTCACGAACCTGGTGCCCGTCTTCGACGTGAGAAGCTGGTGGCCCTCGAAGACGCCGACGGAGTACCCTCCCAGCCTCAGAAGCACGACCCCCAGGAGGTATTTCTTATCCAGGAGAGCCCGCAGATAGGAAGTATCCCAGGCTGGAAGGAACTGGTCTAGGTCGATGGGAAAAGGCGGCAGGAGCACATACTTGCGCTCGTCGCTCCAGAGTAGAACGAGGCCTGTCTCGGACTCGACCAGCTTAGCCGGAAGCCCCTCGATTTCATGCAACCAGGCCATCTGCTCGACGCCCAGCGATTCCAGGTAATCGAGCAAATGGCCTGGCTTAACGTACAGGGCAATGCTTTCGCCCTCTGGTTGCTGCAACTCGGCCAGCCAACGCTCCAGCCTGCGCCATGTCATCTCATAGCGCTCTGCGACCTCCACCATCTTCCCGCTTTAGCGCTTGCTGGCCCTGTCCCTCCTTACAGCTCCTTCTTCAGCTCCTCGAACGCCGCCTTCACCTCTTCGATCGAGGCCCCGTCTTCCAGGGTGGTGACGTCGCCGATGGCCACGTCGGTGGCAACCGCCTTGAGCAGTCGCCGCATGATCTTGCCGCTGCGGGTCTTGGGCAGCTTGTTGACGAAGAACACGCTCTCCGGCGTGGCAATCGGACCGATGGTGTTCCGGATGTGGGCGACGAGCTCCTTCCGCAGCTCGGGCGAAGCTTGGTACCCGGCCCGCAGAATGGCGAAGATGACGATGGCCTCACCCTTCAGCGGGTCGGGCTTGCTGACGGCCGCCGCCTCCGCGACCGGAGGGAAGGCGACAGCGGCGTTCTCTAGCTCTAGCGTTCCCAGACGGTGTCCGGCCACTTTGATCACCTCGTCGGCCCGGCCGAGGAGCCAGAAATAGCCATCCTCGTCCTGGATGGAGTAGTCGCCGGTGAGGTAGTTGCCGGGGAAGCGGCTCCAGTATACCTCCTTGTACCTCTCGTCGTCGCCGTAGAGGGTCATGAGCATCCCGGGCCACGGCTTCTTGATGACCAGCAGCCCTCGCTCGCCGGGGGGCACGGGCTCGCCCTTCTCGTTCACCACCTGGGGCTCAATGCCAGGCAGAGGAAGGCTGGCCGAACCAGGCTTCAGGGGCGCGAGCTCGATGGCCGGGGCCTGGGAGATCAAGATGCCACCGGTCTCGGTCTGCCACCAAGTGTCCACGATGGGGCAGCGCTCGCCGCCGACGTGCTTGAAGTACCAGAGCCACGCCTCAGGGTTGATGGGCTCTCCCACCGTCCCTAACAAGTCCAGACTGCGCAGGTCGTACTTGGCTAGCGACCCCTCGCCGGCCTGCATGAACATGCGAATGGCCGTGGGCGAGGTGTAGAGGATGTTGACCCCATAGGTCTGGATGATATTCCACCAGCGGCCCAGGTCGGGGAAGTTGGGCGCGCCCTCGTACATGACGCTGGTGATTCCATAAGCCAGGGGGGCATACACGATGTAGCTGTGGCCGGTGACCCAGCCGATGTCCGCCGTGCACCAATACACGCTGTCTTCCTTGGGGTTGAACACCCACTTGAAGGTGGAGTGGGTGTACACCATGTAGCCGCCCGTAGAGTGAACGACACCCTTGGGCTTGCCCGTGGTGCCCGAGGTGTAGAGGACGTATAGAGGGTGGCTGGCCTCCACCGGTTCCGGTTCAACGTAATCCGATGCCTCCGCAAGCAGCTCGTGATACCAGAAGTCCCTGCCCGCCTTCATCGCCACGTTGAGGCCGGCCCGGTTGACCACCACCTGTTTCTTGACGGTGGGCGAAAGGTCCATCGCCTCGTCCGCTATCCGCTTGAGGTGCACGGGCGAGCCACGGCGATAGCCAGCGTCGGCGGTGATCAGGACCTTGACTTCGAGGTCGTTCATCCGATCGGCTATCGCCTGGGCGGTGAAGCCCGAGAAGACGGCGGTGAAGATGGCGCCGATACGACCGCAGGCCAGCATGAAGATGGGCAGCTCTGGGATCATCGGCAGGTAGAGCGCTACCTTATCGCCCTTAGTCACGCCCAGGTTCTTCAGCACCGACGCGCAGCGGTTAACCTCTCGATACAGGGTACCGTAGCTCAGGACGCGGGTGTCGCCGGGCTCGCCCTCCCAGTAAATGGCGACCTTGTTCCTCTTCCCGTTCTTGATGTGGCGGTCGACGCAGATGTAGCTGGCGTTGAGCTCGCCCCCCACAAACCAGCGGGAAAAGGGCACATCCCAATCCAACACCTTATCCCAGGTACGGAACCAGTCCAGCTTGCGAGCCTCTTCCGCCCAGAAGTCTTCTGTCTCGCGGAGAGACCTGTCGTGCACCTCGGAATATCTCTTCCGCGGCCAGTATTTAGACTCCTCACCGATAGAACCAGTCATGCCAGATTACCTCCTATATTTACAGCCTATCACAAAGGAACGGCTGCATTGCATAACGAAGAACATCCACCCCGCCAATGGCCCTGGGGGGCCGCGAATTACTGTATCATGTGAGCGACCTAGAGAACAAGCGTTGGAAACATTCTAGTATCTGACGACATGACTCTATAGCGTTCAAGAGCAGCGCCTCACAGAGTAAACTTAGCGATGAACATTGGAGGAGGAGCAATGGACGCCTACACTTGCATTCTTACCAAGCGAGACACCAGGGCCTATCAGGCTAGGCCCATTCCCGAGGAATCTCTACGGTGCATCCTTCAGGCGGGGCGCATGGCGGGCAGCGCCAAGAACCTGCAGCCCTGCCGTTTCGTGGTCATCCGGGACGGCCCGAAGAAAAGGGATCTCGCTACCTGCGGCCAGTTCGCCCAGCACATAGCATCGGCGCCGGTCGTGGTGGCCATCGTGCTACCACAGGACGGTCGTGAATTCGACGCCGGCCGCTGTGCTCAGAACATGGTGCTGACCGCTTGGGCGGAGGGTATCGCCTCTTGTCCGGTCACGATGCACGACGGCGATTGCGCCCTGCGCGTCCTGGGAATCCCCCACGGCTACCGGGTCTCCATCGTTCTCGCTTTCGGCTACCCGCCGCCTTCAGGGCCCCGACCCAAGGGCACGCCCCGCATCCCACTGGAGGAACTAGTGCATCCGGAGGGATGGTAACAGGCAAACGGGTCGATGGGGAGAAGGCGCGCGCTTTAGGGCAGCACAGGCACAGGTGTCCTGCTACCGAAGAGCTGATAGGCGTTCTCCAGGTATTGGAGCATCATGCGTTGCGCATTGAAGAACGAAGCGTTTAGGGCGATGACCGAGCGCATGATCGAGGCATACGCAGTCGGCCTTCCGTAGAACATAGGAAGGATCACGTACTCTAGCTTGTCGTACAGAGAGGCGATCTCCTTGGAGGGATTACTCTCGGCTTCCCAATCATCGCCAATAGACCAGCCGGTCACACCCTCCACGTGTCCCTCGATCCACCAGCCGTCCAGAACGCTCAGGCTTGGCACCCCGTTCAGCGCGGCCTTCATGCCGCTGGTCCCAGAGGCCTCGTGTGGTTTCTGCGGGCTGTTTAGCCACAAATCAACACCGGCGCAGAGATACTTGCCCAACGCCATGTCATGGTCCTCCAGGTAGACGACGCGCACAGCATCGCCCAGGGCATCTGCAGCCTCAAAGATACGCTGGATTATGGCCTTGCCGCCTTCATCTCGGGGATGGCTCTTGCCCGCATAGATGACCTGAAGAGGACCAGCCTGGCTCGCTATCCTCTTCAGACGGTTCAGGTCGGAGAGCAGCAGTTCCGCCCGTTTGTACGTGGCGGCGCGCCGGGCAAAACCGAGGGTCATCACCGCCGGGTCCAGGCGTACACCGGTCCGCCTTTTCACCTCTGCCACCAGCTCCCGTTTGGCCTCAACGTGGGCCTGCTGGATTTCGTCAAGGGGGATGCTTATGGCATAGCGCAGGTAGAGGTTGTCGACGCGCCACTCGGGAATATGGCGGTCGTAGAGGCTTTGAAAGGCCGGCGCTGTCCAGGTTACGGCGTGCACGCCGTTCGTGATGGAGTTGATGGGATAGGAAGGGAACATGCTGTGAGAGATGTCGTGGTGGCGCTGGGAGACGCCATTGATATAGTGCGAGAAGATCAAGGCCAGGTAGGTCGTATTCAGGGTGCTGTTCAGACAACACTGAGCCGCCTCTAGGGCTGCGGTTGGCTCCTCGCCTAGCACCCGCCGGACCATATCCAGGGGGAACTTGTCGTGGCCGGCAGGCACAGGGGTGTGGGTGGTGAACACGCAGCGCTGGCGGACCGCCTCCGTGTCCGCCATGGTCACGGTACGAAGATCGCGCCCGTCGGTCTGTTCCTCCAGCAGGGCCAGGGCGAGGAGGGCGGAGTGCCCCTCGTTCATGTGATAGGTCTGGATCCTCTTATGCCCCAGGGCGCGTAGCATGGCCACACCGCCCAAGCCCAGCACGACCTCCTGGCACAGACGGTAGTGGTCATCTCCGCCGTAGAGGTGGTCGGTGAGGGTTTGATCCCAGGGGTCATTTCCGGGCAGGGCCGTGTCCAGGAAATAGACAGGCACACTGTGCCCGGACGCGCCATGCACAAGATAGCGCCACGCCCGGATCTGCACCGTCCGCCCCTCGATAGTCACAGATACGCGGGGCTCCAAGGGTTGCATGAATTCCTCCGGATACCAGACGGAAGGACCCTCCGTCTGATTTCCGTGGGCATCCAAGTGCTGGCGGAAAAAGCCTTTGCGGTACAGGAGGGTCACACCCACTATAGGTACGCCCAAATCGGCGGCGGCGCACAGGGTGTCCCCGGCTAGCACACCCAGGCCACCACTGTAGGTGGGCATGGCCGGGTCAAGGCCAACCTCCATGGAGAAATAGGCAATTGCGGATGACTCAACTAGCGTCTCGGGCTCGTGCGCAATCATAGCTACTCTCCTGATAAGGCTTTCTATTTGTATCTGCCCTCTTCAGGCTTCAGAGAAGATGCCCGGCAATATCTCATCAATATCCTAGTTGTCATAGTCTCTATATCGTTATAGAGGAGCGATGACCGCGATTTGTTACATCAGTCTTGAATCTGTTGCGGCTAGTTTGTGCGACAAAATCTCCCGCGCAAGGAGACAGCCGAGTTGCTGAGGCGCGCGCCGGTCTGCACGATGGCTTCCTGGGAGGAAGCCATGACCTCGGCGGCCCTAGGGATTGATTCTTCCCCGCTCGATCAGCCCCTCAGCAATCTGAACCACGTTCAGGGCAGCGCCCTTTCGCAGATTGTCTGCCACGCACCAGAGGTTCAGCCCGTTTTCGATGGTTGGATCTTCCCGGATCCGCCCCACCAGCACCATATCCCGATATTCGGGCTTTCGGACGTCCAGGGGCACAGGATAGGTGCGTTCAAGCGGGTCATTGCGGGGATTGTTGCCGTTCGGGTCATCGATGACGACGACGCCCGGTGCTCTCGCTAGAATCTCCCGGGCCTCAGCGGCGGTCAACTTCCTTTCCGTCTCGATGTTAATGCTCTCGCCATGCCCCACCAGGACGGGCACCCGCACAGTCGTGGGACTTATCTTGATGGTGTCATCGCCCATGATCTTCTGGGTCTCCAGCACCATCTTTATCTCTTCCTTGGTGTAGCCGTCCTCAGTGAACCTGTCGATGTGAGGAAAGACGTTGAACGCTATTGGACGAGCCAGCACGGACGGATCGAAGGGAATATCGTCCAGAGACGCGAGCGCATGAGGGATCTGGTCTAGAAGTTCCTGCTGGGCCTGCACACCCCATCCCGAGACGCTCTGATAGGTGGATACGACCACCCTACGGATCCTGGCAGCCTGGTGTAGCGGCTGAAGAACCAACACCATCTGGATGGTGGAGCAGTTGGGGCTGGCGATGAAGCGCTTGTCGGGGGTTGCCGCGTCAAGGTTCACTTCCGGCACGATCAGCGGCACGGCCGGATCCATGCGGAAGTCGCCCCCGTTGTCCACGCAGATGGCACCCGCCTCGACCGCCTTCTTGCCCCACTGGACGCTTGCCCCTTTGGCCCCTTCCTTCCCGGCGAAGAAGACAACGTCCACACCCTCGAAAGCCCCTTCGCTGGTCTCCTCGACATGAAAGCCCTCGCCGGCAAGCGTTTCGCTGCGGGCCCTTGTCGCACAAATCCGAGGGGGCCACTGCATGGGGAAACGACGTTCCCGCAAGATGGAAACGATCTGCTCCCCGACCATGCCCACACCCACAACGGTAACTCTTAGCGCCATGCTGACCTCCCCGAACAGTCCCAAGGAATCTCGCTGCCCGTCACGATCTGTTCCAAGACTTGGCCCAATTCTCCTACATTAAACCACAAAAGCACAACAGCTTCCGTTGCGCTCCGCCGCGCCTGCACGTACATAAAGCATCACAGACCGAGCGTTTGGTTGTCAAGGTTGCCTAAGGAGAGACGCCAGTTCGCCCTAGGATATGAGCTGCAGGGCCGCCATGTTAGAATAGGCCGGGTCAGATGTGCAAGACTCCCGCTGCCGGCGAGCGCACCACGGCCCCTAGGTAGAGCTGAAGATCAAAAGGAGGCGCGGCCATGCGTTGGCTCCTGACGGCGATTCTAGTCCTTGGCCTGGCCCTGTTCGGGATGGCCTGTCAGGGAGAAGAGGAGAAGAGCGAAGCGACCATCACACCCGCGGCGACCGCCACGGGCGCGGCAACCGCGGCGGCATCGCCGACGACGACCGCAGGGACGCCGCAGACGCCGGAGCTCACGTCGGGCTGGACGAAGATCGCGCCGGGCGGGGAAACCATCTGCTCGCGCGGCACACCCTTCGCCTACTTCGTGCATCCGGGCACCGTCAACCGACTGGTGGTCTATTTCCAGGGCGGCGGTGCCTGCTGGAACGACACGACCTGCTCGCTCGGGGGGATCTTCAAGGAGACCGCGGACGATCGCGACAACCCGGCCCAGGCAGCGGAAGGGATCTTGGACTTGGAGAACCCGGACAATCCCTTCAAGGACTGGTCCTTCGTCTTCATCCCCTATTGCACAGCGGACATCCACTGGGGGAACAACACCAAGACCTACGAGTCAGGGGACCAGGATGTCGTCATCCAGCACAAAGGGTTTGTGAACTTCAGCGCAGTTCTGGACTGGATAAAGGCCAATCTTGAGCAGCCGGAGAAGATCTTCGTGTCCGGCTGCAGTGCGGGGAGCTACGGCTCGATCATCGGTGCGGCCCACATTCAAAAGCTCTACCCCGACGTGCCTCTCTACCAGCTCGGCGACGCGGGCACTGGCGTGAGCACAGACGACTTCCTCCAAAACAGCTACCCTAACTGGAACACCTCAGACAGCAGGCCGGACTGGATCCCGGCACCGGACGGTTCCTGGGAGGAGGTCTCGTCGCTCGCCGACCTCTACATCGCGGTGGCAAACTACTACCCTAACGACCGCTGGTCGCAGTACAACGCGGCCCACGACCAAATCCAGACGATCATGTACAGCGCTATGGGCGGCGCGGACGACTGGAACAAACTCATGCTCGCTAGCATCCAGAACATCCAGGAGAGCGCTCCCAACTTCCACGCCTACATCGCCCCGGGCGCAATCCATTGCATCACCAGCGACGACATCTTCTACACCCGCGAGGTCAACGGCGTCCGGTTTCGGGACTGGGTGGATGCCATGGTCAACGACGAGGCGTGGGACGACGTGATGTGTACGGACTGCGAGACCGACCCCGAGGCGCCATAATACGCCGCCGCCTCTCGCTGAGATTCTTTGCTTTGCTCAGAATGACGGCAGGCATTTGTGCCGCCCTGAGCGTAGCGAAGGGCCCCACCTCGGGCAGCCTGGCGTCGTCATTACCTGGAGACAGCAGCCCCTAAGCCAGCCTACAACGATGGGTCTGCGGGCAGGGGCTCGGGCATGGCGACGCCGACTTCGTCCGCCAGCCGCTGGAGCATGCTGACCACCACCGCGTGGAGGGGGATGCCCTTGACCAGCCGCTCCTCGCGCGTCTCGAATTCGCGCTGGCCGGCGATCAACACCCGTTCGGCTCCCGCCACGGTGGGCGCGCTGCGAAACCTCTGGAGCATCTCGTCCATCATCGCCTTGAACTCATCGACCGGTCGAAAGCCATCGACCCGCATGGCGCCGAAGAAATGGCCTACCACGTGCTTGATGTAATCGATCTGGAGGCTGTAGCCGAGGCCAGGCAGAACACCGGAGAGGATATCCACCACCATCGCCAGGTCATAGCCTTTGTAGGAAGCGGCTTCAGGCGTCGAGCCCAGAGGCAGCAGCCAGCCCTTGGTCATGATCCGCGTTATGTCAGTTGTAGGGTTGCCCTCCTCATCTGCCCCCCAGGTTGACGGGATCGGCTTGCCCTCTTTCCTGGCTATCTCGAACTTTCCGTGGGCGGCAGCGCTGGTGGCCATATCCAGCAAGAAGGGATAGCCGCTGCCGACAGGGACGGCCACGGCAATAGGGTTGGTGCCGAGCATGCGCCCTCGCCCGAAGGTGGGCGCCACGAAGGGAGGACTGTTGGTGGTGGCCAGACCGATCATATCGTGAGGAACGGCCATCAGCGCGTAGTACCCCGCGGCCCCGTAGTGGCGACTCCCGGTCACGGCCACCATGCCCGTACCGCACTCCTTCGCCTTCTGGATGGCGATGGTCATCGCCCGATAGCCAACGACAGCGCCCAGGCCGCCGTCGCCGTCCACGAGCGCTGTGGAGGGGGTCTCATGCACGATGCGGATGTTGGGGCGCGGGTTGACCAGCCCCTGCTTGAATCCCAGCGCGTAGCTGGGGTGAACCGTGAGGTGGGCGACGCCGTGGGATTCGATACCCATCAGGTCGGCCTCCACCAGGATCTCTGCCTCCAGGCGAGCGTCCTCAGGCGGCACATCCAATCGCTGTAGGGCCTGGTCAACAAAGTCGATGAGACTGGCGGCGGAGAATCGCTGCAAATCAGACACCAGGCTTTCTCCTTTGGCTGGCGGCAGATGCCGCCCTACTGGTACGCGGGGCCGCTGGGAGCCCCCGGTTCGGCCCCACGAACCGCTCGTATATCTTCCCCCACCGCTCGGGCCAGGGCGCCGGAGTCGGAGGAGGCCAGGACCATCCGAAATCCCTCGGCGATGCGCTTGAGGGTGGTCGCAACGGTGGAGTGGATGCCAGCCACAACGCTGTGTCGCCGGCACGCCTCCAGGATGCGCTGGCGCGCTTCGGCATAGGCGGGTAGGTCGCTGTCCATTTGCGGCGGCAGGCCGAGCGAGATGCTCAAGTCCATCGGCCCAATGTAGACGGCATCAACGCCCTCCACGCTGAGAATCTCGTCCAGGTTCTCCAGGGCGGCCCTCGTCTCTATCTGGGGTATGCAGGCCAGCTCCTGGTTGGCATGGGCAAAGTAGTCCAGGCCAGCGTAATACACGGCGCGAATGGGGCCGAAGCTGCGAATGCCCTGGGGTGGATAGCGACAGGCGGCGACGGCTGCCTCCGCCTCCGCCCGGCTGTTCACCATGGGCACTATGACGCCGTAGGCCCCGG
>Ga0315297_10002889_pt1 | contig 10963 bp, 11 predicted proteins | sample YL17G15_0_MG_FD_203628 | JGI IMG/M metagenome (GOLD analysis project Ga0315297, IMG submission 203628) | Sediment microbial communities from Yellowstone Lake, YNP, Wyoming, USA - YL17G15_0 | ecosystem: Environmental > Aquatic > Freshwater > Lake > Sediment | place: USA: Wyoming | collected...
GTTTGAGTTTTTACTGCTTCAATGTTTCCAGCAATATCTTTTGCAAAGAACTTTAGTGTAGAGGTTGCAGATATTGGAATTGCTGTAGTGTATACAGTGCTGGATACAGTTGGGATGGAACCATTTGTGGTGTAATAGATGGTTGCAGGCTCATTTGCAGTTAGTGTTACTGATTGTGATGTGCTGTAAAAGCCTCCTGGTGGAGTAGCAGTGGTGACTGGCGCAATGTTATCAGATGTTCCAGTACCTGATTGACTTAGTATCATGTAGAGATCATTTGTTGGAAATGGATTCCAAAAAGTTGTATAGTAAGTATGATAGGAATTTATGCCATCAAATGGATCTGCGGCATTGTCATCAATCATTGTAGATATTCGGTTTATGCTGTCTCCGCCAGTGAATTTAATTCCAATTAGATCGCCTGATTGTATTTTATATGTCTGGCCCGGAGATAGTGAAAATTTGAGATCAGTATAGTCAGTAGACATTGTGGCAGAATCAACTGTTCCAAATAATTTTTTCACAGTTAAATCAGCATTAAAGACACCAATCTGTGCTATTCCAGTTGGAGAATTTGTTTTTTTGAGTTTCATTGTGATGCTATCTATAGCATCTCCAACAAGTTGCGATGTTGGAGAAACAAATTCAGCATGAAGTGGTCTCTCAGAGGAGGTGCTTCTGCCAGAGCCTACACTAGTATCACTCATGTGAATAGTTGGTGAATCTAAAATTGCATACGCTTGAGTTTGTATTGTTTCATTAAATAAAATAGGAGATGAAGTAATGATCATTCCTAAAAATAATATTGAAATTCCTAAAAATATAGTACGATTATGATTCATGTAAACATTTTTGAAACATCGTATTTAGTAATTACGTAGCTTTAACATGAATTATGAAAACTCTAAAAATTAATTACGAATTTTTCTTGACAAACAAAATTTATTTTTGTAAAATAATTTTTAATTAGAATATTACAGTAATTTTTTATTGAAAATAAAAAAAGATTTGAAAAATATTAATATGTCACAAAAAAATAAGATACATTTAGCAAATAAAATTTCAAGATATTTCATTCATAGAAAATGTATTTTTATGATAACAATGAAAATAGAGTGTCACATTATTTTGTTACACTTTCAATATTAGTAAAATTGCCAAATGTTAGATATGGAATTATAAAAATCATAGAAATGGACATTAAATTCACCCTTCAACCTAGTTATTTCTTAAATCTTGGCGATACAGATCTGCTACAGGTAAGAATTTGTCAGTTTACACATTAATGACATTATTTTCGGCAATAGTTTTGGCGCAGATAGGCATCAATACTTGATTTCTACACCATAACTTGGTGCTAAATCAGCAAGTTTTTTCATCTTATCTGCAGACATTGATTGTGGTTGTATTGTAGGATCTGAAACTTCATCACCTACTTCAATGAACAAATTTTCTAATCCAGCTGGTGCTAAAACAACAAGGACTTTTGCTAATTGATTAGTTTTATTTGTAAAATTATGAGTTACATGTGGCGGAACATTAACAAAAGTTCCAGATTTTGCAATTATCTCTTTTCCATCTACAGTAAACGATAATTCACCTTCCATAACATAGAATCCCTCGTGTTCACGAGTTTGAATATGTGGTACGGGACCTCCGTTAGGAAACACTTTGATTTCAATAATACTATATGTGCCGCCAGTGTCATTTTTTGATGCCAAAATACTGTTAATATCCCCAGCAATTGCTATGTGTTTACCACCATTCTGTTCTGTGATTTTTATTTTACCTGTCATTGTTTATTTTCTAAGATTTGTTAGAATTTAGAGTTTAATGTTATTCAGGATCAATTCTTAAAGGGCTTGAACCATTGTTGAATAATTTTTTGGACAAAAATAATTTCAACATCTGAAATTATTGGGCTCAGCCCCCATTTTGGGAACAAAAATGGGCCCACAGGTTCTCTAACTGACAGTTAGTACGAGTCCAAGAAATTTTGTGAATAAAAATTGACATCAAAGTGCAGTAAGCTTATCGGAGTAGCTACAAACTCCTTTCTTTTTTATTTTTTACGTGCGATCCTAATTTTAGGTTTAGATCTAACTTGAATGATATAAAATGAATTGAATTGACATAAAACATATTTTGAATCTTTGTTGGATCGATTTAGGTATAAAAAAGAAAAAAATTTATTTAACTTTTAGTGCTTTTTGTTTTTGATTTAAAAACAAAAATAATAATCAAAGTAATTGGAATTAATGTGATTAAAAGTATCCAATAAAGAGAATCAATATTATATACAGGTTGCATACATTTTCCATCTACTGCAATCATTGCATTTGGACAATGATCTGCATCAATTGGAATAACAAAACCATCGTGAATTTCTAAAAATTTGCATACATTATTGTCAATATAATGTGTGGAATTTTGCCAATCAGTTAAAGGTCCAATACAAAGTTCATCTTTTTCTGGAAAAGTTTTAATTTTGTTTTCACAACCACATTTAACTAATATTATGCTCCGCCAAGCGAAACAATTAGGTCAGTTCCAAAACCTAAACAAAGTCCAACAAATATTCCGATCATGATAATACCATTACTGACATATTTTCTTCCTGAATTATACATCAACATTGAAACATAAATCAAGGCTCCCCCTGCAATTGACAAAAATAGTACGTATGTAATGCTTGAAAACCACAAGCTGCCGAGAAGTGTTCCAATGAATGTAGGCACTCCACCAATCAGTCCAAGTAAAATCATAAAACGAATTGTCGGTTTTTTTGAAAGTCCTGTAATTGGACTAGATATTCCAAAACCCTCAGTAGCATTATGAGTTGCAAATCCCATAATCAAGAGCAAGGCAAGACCTACCTCTCCAGCAACATAAGATTGCCCTATTGCAAGCCCTTCGCCAAAATTATGAAATCCAATCCCAACTGCAATCATCATTGCAAGTCGATATGCATTTGTCTCGTGAAATAATTGATGTAGATGATCATCACCTTTTTTGATATTTTCTAGAGACAATATGTGGGGAATTCTCTTTATTGTTGATTCGTGTTCATACCATACAAGTCCAAATAATCCAATTGCAATACCACCAAACAATGCAACAAGATGTATTATTGCATCTCCAGATGACGCATTTCCAGTAAATGCATCAGTTGCAATATCTTCAGTCGATTCCCAAGCATGACTAAATATGTCAATAATTAAAAATATCAAAATTCCTAATGAAAGAGCATTGAGAAAGCCTTTTGTCTTAGCATTCAAATTCTTCATTGCAGCTAACGGAAGACCGATGAATATTGTGAATCCAGCTATTGCTCCAAGTAATAAGAGCTGTGGATAATCAATCATGACTATTATTTCCGTGTGGCCAAGAGATCAACTGTATTACTATTTTTCAATATGATTTAAACCGGAAGTTGATTCTATCATCATAAAATAAGATTCTAGACTGGAATTATTTTTGCGTGTTCATTTTTAGAATAATTCTTTACAGTATCTCAAAAAGAATGTTTCATCAAAAGATAAAATTAAAATTTACGGCAAGATTCTAGACAAGCTCAAAGACTAATCTATAATGTGATGTCAAAAAATAATCATTAAATATTGTTTTATTCCTTCTTGTATTTTGAAATTTGGTATTTTACGATTGTAAAGTACTTGTTTTTTATATCCTTTTTACAAAGCATATTGTGATAATATTTGAAAGGAAGATCAAAATTTCTTGTATTGATTGGAATTGTAATACTTGGAATTGTAATTTCTTTCAGCTTTAATTCAAGTGATCAAAAATCAGCGAGGGACACAAGAACCGTTGAGTGGCGTCATGTTCATGGAATAGGTGTAGATCCTACTGATTCTAGTATTTTGTATATTGCAACACATGGTGATTTTTACCAAAGTAAAAGTGGTGCTACACCAGTAAAGGTAGACAAAGTAAGAGCAGATTATATGGCATTTAACGCACCACATGACAAAGATTCTCCTTTGTATGCAAGTGGACATCCTTCCTCTGGCGGAAACACTGGACTAATCAAAAGTATTGATGGAGGAATTACTTGGCAATCGGTTGCCAAAGTCCTTGAACCGGCAGTTGATTTTCATGCCATGGCCCTAAGCAAAAGTGATCCAAATTTGATTTTAGGTTTTGATAGTGGTGGCAGAGGATTATTCAAAACTATTGACGCTGGAAAGACTTGGAAAAACTTGGAATATCCTGAATATATTTCAGCACTTGCAATTTCCTCAAATGACTCTCAAGTAATTTTTGCAGGAACAGGAAACGGAATTTTCAAATCCAATGACAGTGGCACCACTTGGACACACATTGCCTACAAAGGATTACCCGTATCAGCAATGAATTTTGATGATGAAGATATCTTGTTTGCATCAATAGATACATTTGGCTTAGTTCGTTCAGATGATCTTGGAGCAACTTGGGAAGACTTGCCAGATATTGATCTTACAGTTACCAGTATAGCATTTGATTCTCCAAACAAGATACTCTATGTAGGCGGATTTTCATCTGGAGGGTTTCAAGAAGTCTACAAACTTTCATACGACATAAAATCATATGAACTAATTGGTACAAACAAGGGATTGTAATGAATTTTTACAACATGAACGTATGGTGCCATAATTGAGGAAAATCATTCTATCTGTTTTGTTTTTTGTAGTGATTTTTAGCTCTATAGCACATGCAAACTCTCAGCAAGTTAATTCCTCTGATTTTGTTTATTATTCTCAAAAGAGTTCATCCATCACAGAATACGATGTACCTTTAGGTGACTTTGGTCTAAAGGGAATCACTACCGACGATCTTGGAAATGTTTGGCTGTATCATTCTAATAGCACTTCAAGCCAGATATTAAAATTTGAAAAACAATCACACCAGTTTACACAATATGACATACAAAAAAACACAGAAACAACTGACATGATAATTAATTTGGCAGGTGGTCAGATTATCTATGAATATGATAATGTGTGGTTTACTGATGCAAGAACAAATTCTGTAGGAAAATTAGATCCTAGTACTGGAGAAATTGTTCTTTATGACATACCTACAAAGAATTCAGGCCCATTTGGGTTGGCATTTGAACCAAATCACAAAAGATTATGGTTTACAGAATTTGCTTCAAACAAACTGGCAGTGCTTGATATTGATTCTAAAAACATACTGGAATTCAATCTCAAAGAAAACAGCGGCCCCATCTTCATGGCTTTTGACAAATCTGGTGACATGTGGGTTACTCTTTCTTATTCAAGTAGCATATTACGCACAAACCCAGAAAAACTTGTTGCTAAAGAGAACAATTCTCAAGAGTACTCTCTTCCAAAACCAGATACTTTTTCACCATTTGGGATTACAATAGTTGAGGATTCTGGAAGACAAAAATTAGTGATCTCCGATCATGGTTCTAATCGTATTATCATATCTGATCTTGCTTCTAATCTGGAATCATACTCTTCATACTGGACATCTCCATCATCAGTATATCCGCAGACATTGCCAGGCCAAGTCGTATCTGACAATAAAGGAAACATATTTTTTGCACAACACGGTGGAAACAGAATCTCAAAAATAGCAAATGATGCAATGACCGAGTTTGAAATTCCTACTGGTCCGTTATCAACTACTGTTTATCTTACGGCATCACATGATAAAGTATGGTTTTCAGAGGTTTTAGCAAATAAGATAGGTGTTCTTGATTTGAATGACTCATTACCAATAGAAATTGAGTTATCCAAAAGTTATCTCTCACTAGGAGACAAATCAGATTCGTTAGATGTTTTTATTTCAAATAAACCGTCAAAATTATTTGAAGATATTTCTCTTTCTTTGGTTGGAATGACTGATTCTGGAATACAGGGGATCGATTTTTCTTTTATTCCAGATAAAATTAATTTCACAGACTCTATCACAAAATCAACACTGAAGGTATCTGCAAAAAATACTCAATCCGGATTTTATGATGCAATGATTCAAGTTTCAACACATGACTCTATAAACAAAAACATGACAGTGTCTTTCTTAAAACCAATATCAATTAGCATAAATGAAATACCTAAACAAACCGATAATACAAAAGATTCACCAATTAAGTTTATCTTGATTGGTTTAGTTGGAATAGTTGGTGTTTTCTTGTTTTATAGAAGAACCAGATTAAAAAATAAATCTTTGGATTAGATTTCAATATCTTGTTTTAAAATAGAATTAATCCTTCCCCCATATTTTTCCTTGTAAAGCGTCTTACAAGAAGTACAGCAAAAAAATCGTTCATGCTCTCCAAATTTCAAAACTTTTGGTGCACCATGAATATTTCCTTCACAATAAGCGCAGATCACGTCTACCACAAGTCCAGATTTGATGCTGTATTCTGTTGCTTTTGGAACAGGCTCATTTGTAATTTTTACTTGGGTTTGTTTGGCAATTTTGGTCATGTCCAATATTGGTGATATAGATTTTATCAGACCTAAATTAACTAGTCTTTGGTACCTTGCCTTTACTGTAGGCGTGCTAATTGACACTTCTTTTGAGATTTGTCTAAATGATTTTCTTCCATCCTTCAAAAGTGCTGCAATGATGTTAACATCAATGTCATCTAGTTCATGCGGCAATAATCTACGATGTTTTACTAGATATTTAACAATTGGACTTTACAAATGACAACTTAACTCTGAGATAATCTCTGGGCCAACTCCATTTTCGATGGAACCCCAATAAACTCTAGTTTATCATTTATTACTATTCCAGGTGCAGTGAAAATTGGATATTTCTCTAAATACTCTGGATGTTCTGTGACATCTATAACATCATAGGATACACCAATACTATCAAAGATTTTTTCCACGATACTGCAATTGGAACATGCTGGAGTTGTGAGGATTTCAATTTTCATGATTACTCAAATTGACTGGGATTATTCTCAAATGCCCACTTACAACTAGCACAACAAAAGTAGTATTTCTTGTCTTTGTGTTCTAGAGAATCGCGTTTTTCATCTACTTCCATCCCGCATACTGGATCTTTCATAGTATCACCTTAACCTTCTTTTGATTAATGACATACCATACTATTGGGAATATGATCAATCCAGAAAATATTGCTGGAACAATATCGTTAGGTATTGTAAAATTATATGGATTTTGATGAATGTGTTGTCCTATGTGAAATTCAACAGGTAATCCTATCATTGATACTAGATTGTTCCAACCAATATGCACTACGGTACTTTCATACCAAGCATGCCCTCCAGGAAGACCGTTAATTATAAGAAAAGCACCAATGAAAAGGAGCATCCATCCTGTGATTTTTTCAACCTTGATTCTGTTTGTGGTAAGGCTTTTTGTAGCATTTACTCCAAGTACAGCAAGAAGTGAAAACAAAATCAATGGTATTGCCCTTCCGACACCATGTACAAAACCTAATGAAGAACCAATTTCCAAACTTCCAGTTCCTGCAATGTAGATTAACAACCAATAAAACATTGGATTTGGACATCCAACACCTGCATTGCCAAGTAGAACGCCCATCAGATATGATTTGGCATATTCACTTCTGTTTTGGATAAATTTGGGTGTCTTGGAATATGTTGGCATTTTGATTGTGATCAACTTTAGTTGTGATAAACCAAAAACAAATCCCGCAATTCCAGCTATCAAAAACATTATTGTTGAAAACTGATCAAGTGATGTAGTTTTTCCAATAGTTGCAACAGCTAAACCATACAAAGTTATGGTTGTAATTAATCCTGCACCAAAGAGTAATGCCATACTCAAACCCTTTTTGTATCCTTTTCCCATGCTTAATGGAATTATGATAAACACTAGAGGAAGAGTACAAGGTAAAATAATCATTGAAAGACCGGCAACATAAGCGATAATCAACCAGGACGGATACGAAAATTCACTTCCAGATTTTACAGAAATGTCACTGGTTAACGAAAAGATTATTCCAAGAAAGATAAATGAGAACAAGACAAATGCCAGAATAACACCAGATTTTTTGGCAAGTATGATTGACATGACTTGGTAATGTCACATCACATACTTGAATACTTGACTTTACAGTTGTAAAATTCATGCATATGTCTTATTTTGTTTTTCTAAATACATTCCAAGTAAAAATCTGACTCATTCCATGTGGAGTTACATGTTCTTTTTCAAAACTTTTTACATGTTCAAATCCATTAAAAAATAGTTTTTTCAAAGATTCTTCTGAGTGTTGTCTGGTATCTAATCCACTACACATCATTGGCCCCCCTGTGGAAAAAGAAGAGATAATCACACATCCTTCATTATTAACGTGTTTCCTGATCATTTCCACATATTTTTGAATGTCTTCTTCACTTGTTAGAAAATGAAGTAGAGCCCTATCGTGCCATACATCATATCTTTTCTCTGAATCGAATTCTCTTATGTCACAATCAATCCAATTTATTGTAGTTGCTTTTTGACCAAGCCTTTCCTTTGAACGTTCCAGTGCTTTTACAGAAATATCTAATATTGTAATATTTTTAAAACCAAGATCAAGTAATTTATCCACAAGATTTGAATCGCCACCACCAACATCAATAATCTTAACATCCTTGCTAGGATTAGTTGATAATATCAGTTCAATCGATGTCTTTGGATATTCCTGATACCAGCTGACTTCGTTAGATTTTTTCCTAGTCCAAACATCCTTCCAATGCTCTTTTACATCGTACATTTTTTTGCTCATCTTCTTTTATACAAATTATCTAATAATGATTTGTTGATTAATTCTACTGATTTCTATACCATAGTTTTAGATTGAAAAGTGTAAAATTTACACTGGACTGATTACAGTCTCTTTTCTACTCACAAGATAAACTCCAAGAATCATGATTCCTGCTGCTAGAATTTGGTACCAGCTAATTTGCTCTGCCAAAAATACACTAGAAGCAGCAAGACCGAATATGGATGACATTGAAAATATTGTAATTGTTCTAACAATGCCTATTCTCTTTAGCCCCTGCAAGAAAAAGTAAAGCGATGCCGCAAACCCAATGGATCCTAGCACTAAAATTGGAACTATCTGATCTACTTCCACGTTGATATCTACTTTGAATACCAACAATGCAATAACAAGCAACATTACTCCACCTATCGCAGATTTTATTTGTGCAATATTTGCAACTTCTAGCTTTTGCGCAAGATATCTGCTAAGATTGTTATCAAGTGCCCAAAATAGCATGGACAGGATTAACAACATGTCTTTGTAATGAATTTGCTGTAAGGTAAAGTCTGTAAAATTGAGATTCGTAGTAATGATTACCATTCCAGCCAGAACCAAAAGAATTGCAACCCATCCAACAAAACGTAGTTTTTCTTTGAAGAACATCACTGCAAGCAACACTGAAAAAAATACCTCACCATTTGCGATCAATGCCGCATCTGATGCACTTGCATGTGTTAATCCTACAAAGTATAAACTTGGAGCAATTACAGCACCGCAAATTGAAATGGATAGAATCAATAAGAGATCTCTTCTTGCAAGTTTTTGTTTTTGCTTTTTTGCAAACGGACTAAGGGTAATTGCAGAAATGATGTAAATCAAAGATGCTAATAGAATAGGATCAATTGTCGAGACAAGAGGTTTTGCTAATACAGATACAGATCCAAACATAATGGCAGCTAGTATTGCAAAGATGTATCCAAGTTCTGTTTGTTTTATATTTTTAATATTATTCAGATGAACCATCTCATTATTTGTATGAGCAACCAAAGATCACACAAAACAACAAGTATTTGATTATTTAGTATGAACGATAGTTAGCTCATTATACTAGTTACTACAAAAAGATGGATTGTATGAAAATAATATATTGTAAAGAGGATAAATCACACCATATCTTTGGTAACCTATTTTTCTTTTAGTACATTTTTTATTTAAATCTAATCAAAAGTGCAGAGTTTAACATCACTGAGAAACACCCTGCCTCTTGAAAAATTACTGCGTATGCAGGTATGAATAAGCCAGTTGCTGCAAGTCCAAAACCAATCACATTGTAGATCATGGAAAACATCATGTTGCCCTTTATCGTACGCAATGTCTGCTTGCTTAGTCGCAGGGTTTCAGATACCTTCCTGATATCATTTGTTTTGAGTATAATATCTGCAGCACCAATTGATACATCTGTTCCAGAACCCATGGCAATTGAGACGTTTGCTGCCGAAAGTGCTGGCGCATCATTTATGCCGTCACCCACCATTGCCACCTTGTACTTTATCTTTAGCTCTTCTACTATCCGTACTTTGTCTTCGGGAAGCATTTCTGCCCGTACATCTTCTATGTCAAGCTGTTTGCCCATCGCTTCTGTTACATCACGATGATCTCCGGAGAGAAGTACAATCTTTTTTATTCCCATTCTGCGCAAGTTCTCTACTCCCTCACGTGAGTTTTCCTTTAGCACATCTGCCATAGCAATCACACCGACAACCTTACCTTCAACTGCAATTATCAAAGGGGTCTTGCCTTCTTTGCCGCGCTTAGATATTTCTATCTCTACTTCCTTTGAAACTTTTATTTTGTTATCATCCATCAACATTATATTTCCGACCAGAACTTTACTTCCTTTCACTTCTGCAAAGACACCCTTGCCAGATAATACCTTGAAGGATGTGGGTTCAACGATTGCAATGTTACGCCTTTTTGCCTCATTCAAGATACTAATAGAAACTGCATGCTCGGATAATTTCTCCGCACTTGCTGCAAAGAAAAGTAAATTTTCAACTCCAATGTCATCAAATGTAGAAACATCAGTTACAGATGGCTTTCCTAATGTGAGAGTTCCTGTCTTGTCAAAAACAACACAGTTCACATCTGAAGCTGCTTCCAAAACAGTGCCACCTTTTATCATAATTCCCTTTCGCGCACCATTTCCTATTCCTGCAACTGTTGCTGCTGGTGTTGCCATGCTAAG
>Ga0315297_10002890_pt1 | contig 10963 bp, 9 predicted proteins | sample YL17G15_0_MG_FD_203628 | JGI IMG/M metagenome (GOLD analysis project Ga0315297, IMG submission 203628) | Sediment microbial communities from Yellowstone Lake, YNP, Wyoming, USA - YL17G15_0 | ecosystem: Environmental > Aquatic > Freshwater > Lake > Sediment | place: USA: Wyoming | collected...
GCCCACATCCGGCCGCCGGGGACTACGCTGAGCCTCCGGCGGATGCCGGATCCGTTCGCACAAGGGAGAGCAGACGATGGACATGGACGAAGTGATGAACCATGCGCGAGACGCCATGACGGTCAAGCGCGTCTTCGGCGACCCATACGAGAAGGACGGGGTCACCATCATCCCCGTGGCCAACGTCATGGGGGGCGCGGGCGCTGGTGGTGGTACCGGCGTCGCAGCGAAGCTAGAGAACGCCGGCGAGGAGGCAGTCGGGGAAGGCGCGAAGGACTCCGGATACGGGATGGGGTACGGGCTGCGAGCGTCCCCGGCCGGGGTCTACGTCATCAGGGATGGGGAGGTCGAGTGGAAGCCCGCCCTGGACATGAACCGCCTCACCATGCAGCGCGCCCTCGTGGCCATCGTCGCCCTGTTCGTCCTCCGTTCGATCATCAGGACGCTGGCGAAGCGCTGACACTCTCGCCGCGGGATGGGACGCGCACCCGGCGTCCGGGGGCCGCCTGCTGCGCGGGGTCTCGCTCGACGCGCCCTTGTGATCCGGCAGTGGTCGTCCAACGAGATGCGAAACGAGAGCCGGACATCCGCCGATGGATGGCCCGGGTCTGCCGGCTCGCGACGACCGCGCTTTCGCGGGTCAGACCTCGATCGGCACCTCGGATACCTCGCCGGTCGGGTGCCCGGCTCGGTCGTGGATGCGCATGACGGCTTCCTTCAAAGGGCCCGTCGAGAGGCAGAAGACCTTGCCCGCATCAGGTCGAGCCAGGCACGCTCGAAGTGGACGCCCTCCTCGGCCTCGATCGCAAGGTCGGCGTCGCGGCCGCCTTCAACTGCTCGGCGTGACGTCCTGGAAACCGGAGTGGACGTCCATGAACTGGGACATCGCATCGCCTCGTGATCTGCTCGCCGGGGGACGCCGGCGTGGTCCGAGCAGACGACCTCACGACCGTCCACGGTGATCCGCCAGTGGTCGCCCTCGTCGAGCCTCTCGCCTGCGCCCCGGCTCCGCCCGCCGACGACGATCCCGGCGTCACCAGCCAGCTCCGAGGAGGTGTCCGGGGCGGCGGCTGTGTCGCTCGGCCCCAGGCGGGCACAAATCCGCGGGGCACGTTCACCTCAGTGGGAGGCCTGGACACGCGGCCCACACGCCCCGGGCGCCGGGACCGCGCCGAGCCGCTGGCCAGGCCGACCAGCACGGGGGCGTCCCAATAGGGGGACGACGATGGGGCTGCGCTTCCCAGCGAGGCCGTTCCCCATCGGTCTCACGGTCGTTGTCCTGCTCGCCGGATGCACCTCGGGCGCGACCTCGCCGCCATCGGCGACCCCGGTCGCTTCGGTCGCCCCCTCCGTCGCGGTCGCCACCCCGACGCCGACCATCACGCCGACAGCGACCCCCGGGCCGACGACGCAACCCGCCAGCCCGCCCGGGTCCTAGTCCCACAGGTCCTCCCCCGACCAGCATCCCGCACCCGGCAAGCCGCTCGGAGAACTCAGGTGGCTTGCCCTACCCAGCCGCGACGCCGACGACGACCCAGCCGACACCGAGGCTGGACGCGAGCGTGACCAGGAAGCCCGGGAGCTTCATCCGAGGCGATCGACTCAGCCCTGCGCCGAGCACGACGGAGCCCGCGAGGAAGGTGAGCACCGCGAGGACCGCGAGGACGACGCGCTGTTACGCCACTGCTGGGACTTGACCCTCACGGGGCCGTTGGATCTTCGGCTCTGCGGCGGCTTCCTCCTGTCGTGCTCCGGGTCCGACCCGGCCCGAAACCCGCCCGGGACGCCTACACCCGGTCGAGGTCCAGCGTGGCGATCGTCGACCGCAGGAGCTCTCCCGATCGACGCATGCCCGACGCTTCCTCGGCGGAGAGCCCCAGGCGCAGCGTCCGCTCGACGCCGCCGCGGCCGAGCACGGTCGGCACCGACAGGTAGACGTCGTCGATGCCGTAGTAGTCGCAGATCAGGGAGCTGACCGAGAGCACCGTCGACTGGTCGCGCAGGATCGCCTCGACGATCCGAAGCAGGCCGGCGGCGACGGCGTAGTAGGTGGCGCCCTTGCGCTCGATGATGTGGTAGGCGGCGTCACGCGTCGCCTCGAAGATCTCCTGGAGCCGCGCCTGGTCGTGGCCCATCCCGTTGGCTGTGGCGAAGTCGGCCAGCGGCATCCCCGCGATGTTCGCGGACGACCACACGGGCACCTCCGTGTCGCCGTGCTCGCCGGCGATGTAGGCGTGGACGGATCGCGGATCCACCCCGTAGTGCTCGGCGAGGAGTGCGCGGAAGCGCGCCGTGTCGAGGATCGTGCCCGAGCCGATGACGCGCGCCGCTGGGAGCCCCGAGATGCGGTAGGTCAGGTAGGCCAGCACGTCGACGGGGTTGGTGGCCACGAGGATGATCCCATCCGGGTTGGCCCCGGCCACCGCGGGGACGATCTCCCGGAAGATGGCGGCGTTCTTCTTCACGAGGTCGATCCGCGTCTCGCCCGGCTTCTGGCCCGCACCGGCCGAGATGACCGTGATCGCGGCACCCGCGCAGTCGGCGACCGTGCCGGCCCAGATCCGCGTGGTGCGGGCGAACGGGACCGCGTGCATGAGGTCCATCGCCTCGCCCTCGGCCTTGCGGGCGTTGGCATCGACGAGGACGATCTCGGCCGCGAGGCCCGACAGGAGGAGGCTGAAGGCGAACGTGGATCCGACGGCGCCGGTGCCGACGACGGCGACGCGCGTGGGATGGGCCGCCGCGCCGGGCTCGGGGGCGCCCTGGGCCGGGAGGAGAGGAAGCTCGCTCATGCGGCCATTGTGCGCCACTCGGCCACTGCCCCCGTTCGCGGCGCGCCGAGTCGGGGGTATGTCATCGGCTACTGCTTGTCCACGACGAAGATCCACGACCACGGTGCGCTTTCGCCCGTGGCCGGCACCTTGATCCGACCGCGCAGCGTGGCCGCATCGCCTGAGGCCTCCCACTTGACCTTCGTGAGCGTCGCCGGCTTGCCAAGCTCCGGCTCGTCGGCGCCCATGGCCTCGCAGCCGTGCTTCGACCCCTTCACGGAGACCTTCGCGAGCCCCGTCACATCGTAGCCTCCGGCCGTGGTGAGCTGTCCCTCGAGGGTGCCGGTCATCCTCGTCGCCACGACGCAGGTGGCGTACGTGGACGGCATCGGTTTCGGGGACGCTCCGAACACCTGCCCGCCGATGCCCTCATGGATCCCCCACCAGAACTCGCCTGTGAGCTCGATCGTGATCGCGAACTCGCCGGTCACCTCGATCGGCGCCGTCGACTGGGCCTGGGCCTTCTTGAGCTCCAGCTGGATCCGGTTCTCGGTCACCAACTTGGCGAATGAGGCGGCGCCCTCCGCGGACATGTCCGCCGCCGCGCTCGTGGCCGCGAGGTCGAACTGCCCCTCCATCGACCGGCAGAGGCTCGCAGCCACGGGCGACTCCCGGCCCGCGCCCACGGCCGTGAAGTGCTCGTACAGGGCACGGCCGAAGGCGGCGCCTTGTAGATCCACGGCGTACTCCGTCACGTCCGAGAAGATGTCGCCCGAGATCCACGCCTCCTCGACGCGCACCGTCGTCTCGGGATCGGGGGTGACGAAGGAGACGGCTGCGTTGCGCATCCGGGACACCAGGTCGAGCGGGCTTTCCGCGGCCAGCCTTGCCACGACGTCCTTCTGGTGCTCGTAGACGAAGCTGTAGATCGCCGCGCCGAAGTAGTGGTACCGGGCGCCGTCCTCGTCGCCGCCGTCGCCGCGCAGCAGCTCCAGCGCATCCTGGAACGGGTTGCCCGCCTGTCCCTCCTGGCGCCGGTTGTCCCGGAGCACGCCGTGGACCGCCACCAGCGCCTGGAACGCGTCGAGCTTCGTGAGGCGCAGGGCCTCCTCGACGAGGGCCTCCATCGTCACGAAATGCATCGGCTGCCTGGTCGGACCGCCGGGGACCGTGGGCGGTCGACGGGCCTCGACGTACTGCTCCAGGCCCGCGATCACCTCCCCGACGTTCAGGTCCCCGATCTCGTTCACGTCGCGGCCCAGGTAGTTGAGGACGTCCGTCAGGCTGGCCGGCAGCTTCGACTCGTCGACCTTCACCAGGCCCTGGCCCTCGCAGGCCAGCAGGCGGAGGATGGATCGCTCGGTCGCGGCGAGCGGGGCCTGCCCCAGCCGCGCCTGGGCCGCCGCGAGCCACTCCGGATCGACGCTCGCTGACGGGTTACCGGCGATGTTCTGCGCGATCTGTACGAAACGGGCGCCCGAGAAGTGCGGGATCGCGGCCTCCAAGCCTTCGTTCGTCACCGTGACGTCGCGGATCTCCCACGTCCCGTTGGAGCTCCTCAGCGCCGCCACGACGAGGTCGTCCCCCACGTCGCCGGCGAGGCTCGCCGGGAGGAGGATCCGGGCCGGCACGTCGAACGCCAGCCCGTCGGGCCCGAGCTCCAGCGGCGGTCCGACGAGCTGCCCCGTGCCGACGGCGAGGAGCGGCGTGTACATGGGATGGGCGTCACCCGGTGGCAGGCGCGCCATGAGGAAGTCGGCGAGGGCGAAGAAGAGCGCGGGGTCCGCCTCCGTCAGTGCGGCTACGGAGGGCGCCGTCTCACCGACGGAGATCGTCACCTCGGTCTCTGCCGCGAGCGCGCCGGGCGGGATCGCGATCCGGAGGCCGGCGAGCCGGCTGTCGGTCGTCGGCACCTCGAACCGGCTGCCGTCGGGCGCCGCGACGAACCGGTGCACGGGCGGCGGGGCGGCCGGGGCGGTGGCCGTCGCGGTGGAAGACGCGCTCGGTCCTGGCGTCGCGGTGGACGCCGAGCTCGGCCCTGGGGACCCGGACGCCGGCCCGGTGGCCCCCTGGCAGCCCGCGAGCGCGACCGCGGCGACGAGGACGGCCAGGCGGCCGAGCGCGATCGGTGCGCCAGCGACCGGAGTCGCGGATCGTCGCACGGCACGATCTCCCCGGGACGCGCTTCAGGATCTTCCCACTGAGGCGGCACGAGTGGCGGTCTGCGCGGACGCAGGCGCCGCAGCTCGCCCCACGATCGTCACATCGACCTACCACGAGCGTCCAGAGGCGTTGGTCGCGAACGCGCTCTCGACCGCGTCTACTCCGTCTCGAGCCCCGGGCCGTCCGACACGACCTGTGTCCCGGCCGTCCCCTCGAGCAGGCCGGCGATATCCTCGAGCTTCCCGATCGCTGCGCGCCCACCGGTCCGCTCGACGAACCGGCAGACGGCCTCCACCTTCGGTCCCATCGAGCCCGCCGGGAACGTGCCGCTCCGCAGGCTCGCCGGGGTCGCCGCGACGATCATCGCCGCGGAATCGGTCCCCCACCCCTCATAGACCCCGTCGACGTCGGTGGCGAGGATGAGCATGTCCGCACCGAGGTCGCTCGCGACGAGCGCCGAGGCGAGGTCCTTGTCGATGACGGCCTCGATCCCGCGATATCGCCCGTCCGGCTCCATGACGACCGGCACGCCGCCGCCGCCGGTGCAGATGACGAGGAAGCCCGACTCCACGAGCCCGCGGATCGCCTCGAGCTGGACGATCGCCTTGGGGTCGGGCGACGGCACGACCCGACGCCATCGATCGCCGTCGGCCTTGACGGCCCACCCGCGCTCCGCGGCGTGGCGCTTCGCGTCCGCCTCCGAGTAGACGGGCCCGATGAACTTCGTCGGGTGGTCGAACGCGGGGTCGGCGGCCTCGACGAGCGTCCGCGTGATGATCGCGACCGTCCCGCGGCCCTGGATCGCGTTGTCGAGCTCGAGCTCGATGACGTAGCCGATCTGGCCCGAGCTCTCGGCGCCGAGGACGTCGAGCGGGTACGGGTCCGACCCGTCCGCGTCGGCGTAGGTCTCGGTCTGGAGCGCGAGCAGGCCGACCTGCGGACCGTTGCCGTGCGTGACGACGAGCCGGCACCGGGTGGCGATCGTCGCGATGATCTTCGCCGCCGCACGCGCCGCGCGCTGCTGGCTCGCCGCCTCGAGCGGCTCGCCGCGCTTGAGGAGCGCGTTGCCGCCGAGGGCGACGACGACGAGCGGACGGAGGTCGCCGCCCGCGCCGACTCGGGCGGCGGTGAGGGTCTGCGTGGTCACCACGAGCCCCCTTCGAGGCGCTGGGTGAGCAGCGCGACGAGGATCGCGTGCTCGGTGCAGAGACGGTTCTCGGCCTGGTCGAAGACCACCGAGGCGGGCCCGTCCATGACGTCCGCCGTCACCTCCTCGCCGCGGTGCGCCGGGAGGCAGTGCATGAAGATCGCACCGGGGGCGGCGAGGGCCATGAGGTCCGCGGTCACCTGGTACGGGGCGAACGCGGCGTGGCGTGTCTCCTTCTCCGATGCCTCGATCCCCATGGAGAGCCAGACGTCCGTGTACACGACGTCCGCGCCGGCGACGGCCGCTCGCGGATCGTGCGTCGTGGCGACGGAGCCGCCGGTCCGCGCTGCGATCCGTGCCGCGGTCTCCACGACCCCGGCGTCGGCCTCGTACCCGGGGGGCGTCGCGACGACGATGTGCGCGCCGGCGAGGGCCGCGGCCTCCATGAGGCTGTGGATCGTGTTGCAGCCGTCGCCGAGGTACGCGATCCGGATCCCGTCGAGCCGCCCGAGCCTCTCGCGGATCGTGAGGAGGTCGGCGAGCGCCTGGCAGGGGTGGTGCCCGTCGGTGAGGGCGTTGATGACCGGGATCGTCGAGGCCGCGGCGAAGCGGGCGACGTCGTCGTCGGAGAAGGTCCGGATGACGAACGCCTTCACGTACCGGCTGAGAACGCGACCGGTGTCCTCGATCGTCTCGCCGCGGCCCAGCTGGAGGTCCCCGGCGCCGAGCATCTCGGGCGTCGCGCCGAGCCGCGAGATCGCGACGGTGAAGCTCACGCGCGTCCGCGTGGACGGCTTCGTGAAGCTCATCGCGACGACCTCGTCGCGGAGCAGGTCGGCGTAGCGGTGAGGCTGCGCCTTCACCTCCTCGGAGAGGTCGAGGAGCGTCGTGAGGTCGCGCTCCGACAACGTCGAGATGCGGAGGTAGTCCTTGAGGGCCACTGACGTGTCCGTCCTGGAGGGCCCGGCGGGGCACCGGTGGCTGGCACCGGCGCGGCCGCATCCGGGAGACGCGAGCATACGCGCGCCCGCCGCCGCGCGCGCATCGTTCGCCGCTCACGCAACGCTCGCGCATCATCGGCCGCTCGCGCATCCGCCGCCGCTCGCGCATCGTCAGCCGCTCGCGTATCGTGGGCCGAGCCGTCCGGCCCGCCCCACCGCGAGGACCAAGCACCCGTGAGCCTTCCCGCCCGTTCCCGCACCCCTGCCCCGCCCGACCCGATCCTCGGCCTCATGGAGGCGTACCGCGCCGATCCGCGGCAGGTGAAGGTCAACCTCTCATCCGGCGTCTACGTGGACGAGACCGGGATCACCCCCGTGCTCCCGTCCGTGCTCGAGGCCGAGCGGCGGATCCTCGCGACGGAGACGACCAAGCTCTACCGCCCGATCGACGGCGACCCGGTCTACCGGGCGGCGGTCCGCGACCTGATCTTCGGCACCGACCACGAGGTCGTGACGTCCGGCCGCTCGGCGACCGCCCACACCCCGGGCGGGACCGGCGCGCTCCGCGTCGCGGCCGACTTCCTCGCCCAGGAGGGCGGCGCCGGCATCGTCTGGCTCCCCGAGCCGACGTGGCCCAACCACCCGCAGCTCTTCTCGCTCGCCGGCTACGAGGTGCGGACGTACCCCTACCTGCAGCCGGGCGAGGCGCGGGTAGACATCGACGCGCTCCTCGGCGGCCTCGGCGCCGCGCGGGAGGGCGACCTGGTCCTCCTCCACGGCTCCTGCCACAACCCGACCGGCGTGGATCCGTCGGTAGACGACTGGCGGCGGATCGGGGACCTCCTCGAGGACCGCCACCTCCTCCCGATCGTGGACTTCGCGTACCAGGGCTTCGGGGACGGGCTCCGCGAGGATGCCGACTGGATCGCCGGGGTGGTCCGGCCGGGGATGGAGCTCCTCATCGCGACGAGCTACTCCAAGAACTTCGCGCTCTACAACGAGCGCGTGGGTGCGCTGACGCTCGTCGCGGTCGACGCCACCGCAGCGGAATCCGCGGAGAGCCACGTGAAGATCGCCATCCGCGCCAACTACTCAAACCCGCCGGCCCACGGCGCGGAGATCGTCACGACGATCCTCGGAGACCCGGCGCTGCGGGCACAGTGGGAGACGGAGCTCGCCGGGATGCGCGGCCGCATCCATGCCAACCGCCGTCGGCTCGTGGATGGGCTCGAGTCGCGGGCGATCCCCGGGGACTGGGCCCCGATCGCGCGACAGCGCGGCATGTTCGCACTCCTCGGGCTCTCGAAGGAGCAGGTCGCACGGCTGCGATCCGACCACGGCGTGTACGTCGTGGGGGCGGGGCGGATCAACGTGGCCGGCATCACGACGGCGAACCTCGACCCGTTCGCGGACGCGCTCGCGAAGGTCGTCGCCGGCTGACCTGGGGGCGGCAGGTGGCGGCCGCCGGCCGGATCCGACCGTGCTCGCAGTGTTCGCCGTGCTCGCGGCGGCCGCCTTCCGGAGTCGTCAGGCTGTGGGCGCGTCCTCGGCCCGCGCATCGGCGAGCGCGTGCTCGATCGCCTCCGCGAGGCGGACGCCGGTCGGCTGGCCCACGAGCGGGGTCACGCGGTGGGCGCCGCTCAGCGAGGCCCATTCGGGCTCGATCCCGCTCGCGGTGAGCACGACGGGCGTGTCCGGGTGGAGCTCGCGGATGTTGTCGATGAGCGCCTTCGCGCCATCGGGCTCGCCGGTGACCCAGGCGTCGTAGACGAGGACATCGGCGTCCTCGGCGAGGCCACAGGGGTTCCCGGCGAGGATCGGGCACATCGCACCGATCGGTCCCATGCACTCGGTGACCTGGTAGCCGGCGCGGCGAAGGGCCTCCGCCTCCTGGTCGGCGAGGTCGATATCGTGGTGGACCACGAGCACTCGGGTCACTGTCGTCTCCTCCGCAGTCGATCACTGCCCCGGAGACGGGCGAGCGGTGGGACCGGCCACCCGTCCAAAACGCGAGCCTCGGCGCAGCCCGGCCCGCGCGCGAGTGCCGATGGTCACGAACCGCGACGCCAGACGCGAACGAGCGCAGCCTGATCCTCGCGAAGGAGGGCGCCGGGCCGCGACCGCCGGACCAGCGAGACCGCGTCATCGCCGTCCATCCCGAGATCGCGCAGGACGAGACCGCAGAGCGTCCCGCTCCGGTCGAGGCCGCCCCGACACGCGACCACGACGTCCCTCCCGTCCCGGAGACGTCCCTCCACGGCTTCGATGAGGCCGCGCACGCCACCCGGATCGGTCGCGAACGCCTGGTCGGGCGCCGCGTCGCCGTCCACGACCGGGAAGCGGATCGTCTCGATCCCCTCGGCCGCGAGCACGTCTGTGAGGTCGGTCACGCGGCACAGGGCGAGCTCCCAGTCCTCGACGAGGAGGAAGAGGGCGTCGAATCCGAGGTCGACTCGAAGCCGGCGGGCATCCCGCAGGGCGTCGCGCCAGTGGTCGCCGGTGTAGCCGCCGGTCCGCCGCTTCCCCGGCAGGAACGTGATCCCGAGACGACCCGTCCAGCCCGCGGCACCGGGAGCACCGGAGAGGTCGACGACGTCCACGCGGATGGGACTCTCGGTCGAGGTGTGCCACCCGGCGGACGACACGAGGCGGTCGACGAGCGGAAGGACGATCTCGCGGCCGCGCATCCCGGCGAGCCACCCGGTCGGGATCGCGTCCACGCCCCACCGGATCCCCGCGAGCCCGCCCGCGATCGCCGCGGTGGTGTCCGTGTCGTTCCCGAGCCGGACCGCGCGCTCGATCGTCTCCCGGTATGAGCCGGCGGGTTCGAGCGCGGCGCGCGAGGACCACAACGCTTCCCAGGCGGAGCCGCCGCCCGCGGGTTCGTGCGTGGCGCGCCAGCCGGCGATGAACGCGAGCGCGTCTTCATACGGCCGGCCCGGCTCGCCCATCGCGCCGTAGGCGGCGTTGAGCGCGACGCGCCCGGCCTCGAAGGCGACCGCGGGGTCCGGCTCGCCCCCGAGGAGCCGCCGCGCGGCGAGGACGTACCACGCGCAGGCCACCCGGCAGCGGGCGTGCCCGTGCGTCACGGCGGACGCGCGGTGCGCGTGGTCGACGAGCACCGCGTCCGGCACGTCGCGCTCGACGAGCGCCAGCGGCAGGATCCGCATGAGGGAGCCGTTGCCGCACGCGCGCTCGTCCGTCGGGCCGGCCTCCTCGGCCGGGACGCCGCGGCGGAGCGCATCGATCGCGCGGGCGGTCGCCCCACCGATGTCGAAGGCCCCATCCCCGTCGGGTGTGTAGCGACCCTCGTCCCGCCACGCGACGATCCGGCGGCCCTGGTCGGCGGCCTCGAACCCGGTGCCGGGGTCGTACGTCCAGTCGGGTCGGAGGCCGCACGCGAGCAGGGAGTCGAGGAGGGCGAGCATGAGCGACCCGTCGTCGCTCCACGTCCCCGGCGGCTGGCCGTGCGTCCCCTGCTCGCCGAAACGCACGTCACCGATCGCGGCGGGGTCGCGGAACTCGTACGGCACGCCGATCGCATCACCGACGAGGTGCCCCCAGACTCCGCCGGCGAGCCGGTCGGCGAGGGTCGGTGCGGCAGGCACGCGGTCGGGGCCATCCGTCGTCATCGCGGTCACGATACTTGTCGCATGAGCCTCATGCCCGATCCCGACGCGACGGTCCCCTCCCCGACCATCCCGGAGCCCGCCCCGGACATCCCCGAGCCCGCCCCGGCCGGCCGACGTCGGCGGCGGCGGTGGCCGCGGATCCTCGCCGCCGCCCTCGGCATCGTGGCCATCGTCCTCCTCGTCGCGGGCACCTGGTACGTCCAGCCGCAGCCGCTCCTCCCGGAGGCGCGGGCGGCGCTCGCCTCGACGGCGTCGGTGACCTTCGCGGACGAGCCCGGCTGGCTGAGCTTCACGCCGACGAGCGGCACG
>Ga0315297_10002891_pt1 | contig 10962 bp, 8 predicted proteins | sample YL17G15_0_MG_FD_203628 | JGI IMG/M metagenome (GOLD analysis project Ga0315297, IMG submission 203628) | Sediment microbial communities from Yellowstone Lake, YNP, Wyoming, USA - YL17G15_0 | ecosystem: Environmental > Aquatic > Freshwater > Lake > Sediment | place: USA: Wyoming | collected...
GAAGAGAATTAGCACTTTCCTGATTGTGGCAGTGTTACTTGCCGGAATGGCAGGCTGCACTGGTTTCATTGGCGGCGGCTGTATTGGAGGATGTTGTATCCTGAGTATCACCAGTACCGCCGGAGGGTCGGTAGTCACTCCCGGAGAGGGGGCTTTCAATTATGCTGGAGGTGCCTTGGTCAGCCTTGTGGCGGAGCCTGAGGCGGGCTACGAGTTCATCAACTGGACCGGCGACGTGGACGCCATTGCCAACGTGAACGCAACCTCGACTACCATCACCGCAAGCGCCAGCTACTCGATACGAGCCAACTTCTCGGGAAATTCAACAACCCCCGTCGGGATAAGCTATAACGAAACAGAAGTCGAGCAACTGATAATTGTGCTGGTCAACATCGAAAGACAGTCGTTTAATCTATCTGCTCTCAGCGAGGACCCTCTTTTGACCGATCTGGCCAGAGAGCACAGTATCAGCATGGTCGAGAACGATTTCTTCGGCCATGAACGGTATCCGGGGGAGAGACCTCTTAGCTATAACATGTCGCCCGGGGATGCACGGGGAGAGAACCTGGCCAAGATTCCGACCAGACAAACGATTCCAGGTCCCTATCTATCTCTACAAGAGGTATGTGAGTGGGCAGTCTCAGGCTGGATGAACAGTACCGGACACAGGGAAAACATGCTGCAACCTATTTTCACTGAGACGGGCGTGGGAGTATCGTTTTCAGAGGAGGGACTCTTCACATACTTATACATAACCCAGATCTTCGAGGGCGTCTACTAAGAAAAGACACTGACAGCTACGGATCTAGACAATACACCAAGCTTAGTCCATTGCCTCTCCTACCTGCCTGGAAACCCTTCTGCTATTCCCGCACACTGGCAGTGCAACATTCAGCCAAAATGCGATAATTCCAGGCTTGCCTCCAAAATGAGCTTAGAGTAACATATGATAAATGACTTGTTCCAATGTTAGAATTCTAGGAGGACTACCATGGCATGGTGGAGCTGGATTCTTATAGCAGCGGCGATCGGTCTGATAGTGGCGTTGATCGTGATAAGGCGCAGGCGCTAAGGTCGAACACACCGGAAGCCATATTGTTACCTGATATTTTCGCCTGCTGAGAAAGCAGGGACCACCTACCTCCGCGGCTCGATAATCACTGTCAGGAGACTAGTAGTTAGGGGTCAGGAGTCAGTAGTCTCTGGAATCTTGCTGCGAGATTGCCAGTTCCCGAGGGGCAAATCCCGAACAAAACTCAGAAACAGTAGTCAGGAGTCAGGATACAGGAGTCAAAGGGTGAGATTGCACGACCTTAAAAGGTCGCACTACGATTGCATTTGGAATCTGGCCAATGAGATTGCTACATCACGACGAGTCTTGATTCGCAGTGACAAGAGCGGAATGACCGCCGAATGGCCTCATTGACGGAATCTCGTCAGTAGTGTTATCATTGTAGGGTACAAGTAAGAGGTGCGGCAGGTGACTGGACGTGTGTCAGAGGGCTTCGGCGGTTCCCACAACTCTGAGGCTGGCAGGTTCAGGGATGTAGCTTCGATTATCCCTTATTACCACAGCATAATTAACCTTTCCATTCAAAACACGGAACGTTTCAAGAGTGGCTCTTTCCGGCTTTCCGGACGGCCAGGACGCCGTCAGTCAGATAATCGCAGCGACGCGATATTGAGCAGTGTCGTTGAGACCGCGAGCAGAAGGGGGGTGATGAAATTGAGGGTATTGACTTGCCGGAGGTAATTGGCAATCGGCCAGTTTCTTCCGGCTCGAAGGCCTATCTAACGTAAGGAGAGAAGGAGGTTAATCCATTATGAATAAGTTGCTGACCTTGATTATGGCTGTGCTTCTGACCATAGCACTGGTTGGAGGAGGGACAGTAGTAGCGGGGACTACCAGCGTAACTTCTGAGATTGAGAAGACTGTTTTTGGACCGGAGATGTATGTGCGAACCAAAGGAGCAGACAATGTGTTCGTCGATGAGTTTTCCGTAAGAGGTGACTACGACGGTACCGTTACCATGGGCAGGCTTATCGTGACCAACGGTCAGGAAGGGGGACCTAAGAGCACCCGGGTTACGGACGCTACCGTACTGCTCAACGGAGACGAGATCTTGGGGTCCAACGACTTCAAGCCTGGGTTTGCTAGCATCGAGATACCGGTGAAACTGATGCAGGATAATGAGATTGTAGTGGTCGTCAGTGGTAAACCGGGAACTTGCCTGACTATTCAGGTTGATTACGAGACGGGCCCGACCGGTCCGGTCTTCTCAGGTCCTCAGCAGTATCCCTTCATTTGCAGGACCGAACAATCGTCTCCCAGTCTGGGACAACCGCTAGTTGACAACCAGGGCTACGGCATTCCCGTCTATCAGGTACTTGCAAATGGCACGAAGACGAATACCAAAATCGGATATTCTAAAGATGGCAGTATACCCACCAGGGTGGACTATTACTATCGAACAACTGGTGGAACATTTGTACGTTTAGCTAATCCTACGGACCGCCCATCAAATATGGTGAACACTACAACTACTGAGGGGCTTACTGTCCCCTACATTGTCCGTCTGGAAAGAGGGACAATCAACAGGTTTATCTATGGTCTGGCTATGCTGGCGCCGTATGATGACCTGGAATCTCCCTGGGACACCTGGGATATGTCGGCGTGGAACGGCAGATTACTGTATAGATTTGACGGCGGGGTAGGTATAGGACACTCTCAGGGAACCTTGAGCGTGAGTTCTCCTCTTTACCACGATGCGCTGTCCATGGGATACGCTGTGGCGTACTCAACAGGAACCATAACCGGTGTCCACTACAATCTTGTGCTCGGTGGGGAAACGACCTTGATGGTCAAGGACCATTTTGTCACGAGATACGGAGAGCCGGAGTACACCATCAGCATAGGAGGCTCGGGAGGCGGCATCCAGCAGTATGTCTATGCTCAGAATCATCCCGGTCTACTCGACGGGATCATCCCCCAGGCATGTTACCCTGACATGCATACACAGACCATCCCGGTTGGAGATGGCATGCTACTGGAATATTACTTCGACGTCGTTGCTCCGGGGCAGGGGGATAACACATTCGGTGGCTTCAACCTTTCAGGATGGCCATTTGCTATGCCCTCCTGGATGGGCTCCATATTACCCAGGACATGGATCGAGGGGACCAGCTCATCCGATACGGTGCCTCACCCTGTCTATTATCCAATGACGGGACACCTGGGAAGCACCGAGATGGTCAATGGGTGGCTGGGACTGACGCCAATGTGCATGAACCCGTTATGGCATTCAGTGTCGGGCGTGAATCTCTGGTATCCTCAAGAACAAGTTGCGGCAACCAAGTGGACCCACGCTGATGATCTGGTAAACATCTTCGGCGTGGACGAATCTGGCTACGGCCGAACGAGCTGGGACAATGTGGGTGTGCAGTACGGCTTGGAGGCACTTAAAGATGGCCACATTACCGTGGAGCAGTTCCTGGATATCAACGCCAGAATCGGCGGCTGGAAAGAAGCACATGAGATGGTGCAGGAAGGCTTTCCTTTCTTCGGGCCATTTAACCCGTCCAATTTTGATCCCTGGAGTATTCGTAATGCCAATATAGCTGTGAATGAGTACGGCGTTGCCCCAAGAACGGGAGGTGATATCGAGGCGATGGAAGCAGCATGGACATCAGGCATTGTCTTTCTGGGTGAACTTGACGACGTTCCTATCATCGATATGCGTCAGTATCTGGACCCATTGCTGAATATGCACAATGCACGGCAGTCTTTTTCTGCTCGGGCGAGGATGATCGATGCCCAGGGCCACGCTGATAACCAGATCATTTGGGTGGCCGATCGTTATGCACCCCCCAGGAACCTGGTGGTGGAGGCTTTCGAGCTCCTTGATGAGTGGATAACCAACATGCAGGCCAATCCTGAGCTGGGTGTCGTCGGCAACAAGCCAGAGTCTGCAGTAGATATGGCTATTTTTGCTGATGGAAGCGAGGCTCTTGGACCTGATGTGTGGGATGGCATTCTGAATGACGATCCACCCGGTCCCGGGACCATCGCTTTCCCGCCGTTCTCTTCACCTCGTATGGTGGCTGGCGGGGACATTCAGGGAGACATATTCAAGACCTATCTCATCCCGGTGGAAGAAGCCATAGAGAGAGGCTTCTATGATCCCGTTGTTCTCACACCTGCACAAATTGAGCGGCTGAACGAGATCTTTCCGACAGGAGTCGCTGACTACAGTCAGGGATGTGTCGGTCGTCCTGACGGGCTGACCAGGGCCGATGTGATAAGAACTCTGGAGTAGAAGAATAGCGCATCCTTAAGTGATTACCTCGGGCCAAGGGGCGACGACCGCGCTCCTTGGCCCGAATCACTAACGCTCATATCAAGCCCTCTATGCTGCTATTTGCACGCTACCTCCTGCATGACACGGCCGACTGATGACTAGCTTGGTTGCCTGATAGCCGGCTTCGACCGCAGCCAGCTTGTCTCGTATTGACGTTAATTTGGCGTTGAAATGTTTGGGACAAGTCAGGACACAATGGGAATACACGAACAAAACGGGGTTTTAGTGACTGTTACTGAGACTCTATTTTGTACGTGAAGAGACCGTTTGGGACATCCAGATTGGAACCAAGAATCAGCCGCGATCTACCTGTGCGGCTCGATAACGACCTTCAGGGAGTCTTGAGCCCGGGCGACAAGCTGGAAGCCCAGACCTGTCTCCGCCAGCCACAACCGGTGGCTAATCATGTCCCGCACACGTATTTTGCCGGCCTGTATCAGTCCCAGCGCGCCGACATAATCGGCAGGGCTGCCGCCATAGGAACTGGTGAGCGTTATCTCATTACGCCAGAAGAGGTCGTTAACCGAGATGGGAATGTTGACGCGCGGCTCCGTGGGCGCAAAGAAGAGAACAGTGCCTCCCCGCTCCACCGACTCCAATGCCTGATTTATGGCAGACGTCGCCCCGCTGCATATCACGACAAGGTCAGCCAGACGGCCGTCGGCTGCCTGACATAGATAGTCTGGGGTATATTCATTGGCGTGAACAGCACAATCGGCCCCAAATTTCCTCGCTGCCTCCAGGCGATAATCTGCGATGTCCGTGGCCATAATGTAACCGGCGCCTGAAGCGCGGGCCAGTTGTATATGCAGAAGGCCGGCCACGCCGCTGCCGATAACAAGGACAGTCTGCCCCGGCTGGAGATGGGCTAACCTTTGCCCGCGCAGAACGCAGGCCAGCGGCTCAACAAAGGTCGCATCTTCAAAAGATACTTCGTCAGGCAAGGGAAATATGCCCTGCTCGACATTAATGCGCGGCAGCCGTACATATTCGGCAAAGCCGCCGGGGTCGAAGTTCGTCCGACGCAAGGTATCGCAAACGGTGTGGTGTCCACTGAGGCAATAATGGCATGTGTTGCAGGGAACATGATGAGCGGCACAAATCCGGTCGCCCACTTTATGATGTTTCACCCCCTTCCCGACAGCCGCAACCACGCCGGCGACTTCATGACCCAGGACCAAAGGTGCTTTGTGCAGGCGATACCATTCCAGCAAATCGCTGCCACAGATGCCGCTGGCTTCCACGCGCATCAGTGCCTCGCCGGAGCCAATTTTCGGCACAGGCATCTCCTCCAGCCTCACATCCCGGTTACTGTAATACATTGCTACGCGCACGACAGATTCCCCTCAGCAGACCACAGTGCCACGATAAATTCTAAATCCTAAACCCTAAGTTCTAAACAAATCCTAATTTCAAAATTCAGATCTCTAAACTGTTTTGGTCATTTGGATTTTGGTCGTTCGATATTGTTTAGGATTTAGTGCCTGGGATTTAGGATTTCTTGCACTCCAGGGACACAGCGGCTATGCCTTCCCGCTCTTTACGCTATCGTATAGTTTCTGGGCCTGGTCAGCAGTAGCGTTCTCGTGGATAATGGCTCGGATGGCTCTGATCATGGCCACGGGGTGCTCATCTTGCCAGATGTTCCTCCCCAGATTCACGCCTATGGCGCCCTTCTGGATACCGTCATAAACGAATTGGAGCACTTCGTATTGTGTCGGTACTTTGGGCCCGCCGGCAATGACTACGGGAACGGGGCAGCCCTTTGTAACCTTCTCGAATTTCTCACAGTAATAGGTCTTGACCACCCGCGCACCCAGCTCGGCAGCAATACGGCATGACAGAGAAAGATAGCGGTCATCACGCTTCTCCAGTTCTCGGCCCACAGCAGTAACTGCCATTACCGGGATGCCATACCTTTCGCCTTCATCAACAAGCCTGGCCAGATTCAGCAAGGAATCATGCTCGTAATCGGTCCCCACAAAGATGGAGATGCCCACAGCACAGGCGTTGAGCCGGATGGCTTCCTCCATAGAGGTCGTTATCCCCTCATGAGCCAGATCCTTTCCTTCTATGCTGGCGCCGCCGGAGACTCTGAGAATAATCGGCTTTGTCTTATCAGGGTCGACACACGACCTTAGAACTCCCCTGGTAACGAAAATTGCGTCGGTGTAAGGGAGAAGAGGTTCGAGAGTCTTACTCGGGTTCTCCAATTTCTTGACAGGACCCAAAAAATAACCGTGGTCCACGGGCAGGAACAGACAGCGCCCGTCCGCCTGGATTAGCTGCGCCAGACGGTTTTTCATCCCCCAGTCCATAAAGGCAAACCTCCTCTCTATGAAGTCTGGGAACAATTATAGCACAGGAACGCAGGAAGTAAGTTTTTCCCGGACATCCCCTCTTAAGGTAAGAGGGGTAGGGGAGTTATGAGGAGAATACCGTTGATGCTGAGCAACCAGCGCCAGGGAGCTGGATATAACCCCCTTTGTCCCCCTTATTCTAAGGGGCAGATTTGAAGAAGGGGCTTACTCCAAGGGGGGAGACACCGACTTTTGAGAGCGCGTTGTCTAGAAACGTACAGTTCTGAAAAAGCCAGGGTGTTACGCAGCAAGGACGGAAATCGTTTCATCGTTTAGAGAGGCCTCAGCCTTCACAAGGCGAATCGGGTTGAAAATACTAGCCAAAGAGCGGCGGCAGAAAAGCTGCCCCCTGGGCGTGATAGTAGATAAACAAGTAAGCCACAAGAGTTAATTCCACCGCCAGTGCGACGATGACCAGCAGGACGGCACGCTGGATATTCTTATACTTCGCTGCGTTGATTCGGGCCAGGCTGAAGATCTGCCTGATATAGACGTTTATAGTAGATGTCTCGTCTTTTATCATATCCTGAAGAGCCTCTCTGTAAGCAGACAGAGTCGGGAATTTGCAGATTCCCACGAAGAAGGCCGGCTCACATGCCGGCGCCTTGTCCGTGTCCCCTGTTTCCTCTTCAACCGCACGAATCCTAGGGCGCACTGTCAGGATAAGGCTCACTATGGCCATTAGAGCAACTACGAAGTATACCGAGAGCAGTATCACGGTGAACACGTTAATCGGGAAGACACGAAGGTAGACGACGAAGAAGACCATGAACACACCCAGAGCAGAGAGCAACGCTATCGCCTTCTGGTCGGCGCGTTCGATTAGCCGATTCTCTGCATCCAGGACCCTTAGCACAGAAGAAAGCATGCTGGCGGCTGTCCTGCCGCCTTCTTTGCTGAGACTGTCCTGCGTCATTTCGAAATAGCGCCAGTATTATACAGATACCTGTGTGGGCTCGTCAATAGAATTATTCGACTTCCCCGGGTTCAGGACAGAAGGACGGGAAATGAAAGGCCTGAAGGTAACGACCGAGTGTTGTTAAACAGTCTTTCCCCACGGACTTGCATGTTCTTTCTGGAATAGGTTATACTTAGGCAAAGAGCTTCTTGGTGACTTGAGCGGAGTGGCACCACCCGTTCCCATCCCGAACACGGAAGTGAAACGCTCCAGCGCAGACGATACTTGAGGGGAAACCTTCTGGGAAAATATGTCGTTGCCAGGAGGCTTTTCTATTCATATGTCAGGGGATGGGTGCCGTGCCAGTAAAGCATCGGGGTTCGGAAGCACTGTGGGGCTGGGCCGACATCGCCCGCTTCTCTAGAACACTGCTGGCAAGTCGATTGGGCAGGCGAGGGCCGTTCTTTCTCTCACATCTGATTACAGGACGATGTAATTGCCAGTGCCCGACTTGTATCTGGCGCGATAATGAAGCGGATGAACTCGCAACCAGCGTAATCGAACGACTCTATCGAGGCGCTAGGGCTGCCGGATTTGTATTAAATGCGATTTGGGGTGGAGAGCCCCTTCTGCGCCAGGACCTTGGCCGGCTGTGTCGTTCTTCCCGCGAAAACGGAATGATGACCACCGTTATCACTAATGGATTTCTTTTGCCAGACAGGGCACATGAAATTGGCCAGGAAGTCCACTCTATCATAGTCTCACTGGACTATCCGGACAGCACGGGGCACGATTCTTTCAGGGGCATGCCGGGCCTTTTCGCCAGGGCTGTTGAGGGCATAGAGGCCCTGAAAAGGATGAACTCGCCTGAGAAAATCGTAATCAATTGTCTCCTGCATCGAGGCAATGAGAACATGATGGGGCAAATGGCAGACCTTGCCCGCTCTCTCGGCGTCTCGCTGTGGGTCTGCCCGGCAAAGGAAGGGATTCTGAGAGAAACCGGGGAGACAAATAGAGAGGTGCTGGCATCGCGAGAGTCAGAGCAGCAGGCAGCTAGGGAGTTGCTTGGCCTGAAAAAGAAGGGCCATGCCATAAACAATTCCCGAACTTATCTGCAGAGATACCTGCTGAATATGACGCCTTATGTTTGCCGTGCCCCTTTTGTTTCTGTCACCGTGACTCCAGAGGGCAACGTAACGAACTGCTTCAACTGCGACAGCCCCTACGGAAATGTGAGAGCTTCCCCGTTCGATGAGATCATGAAAAACTGGGACCGCCGGCAGGCGGCAGACATGACGAAGGGATGCTGGAAATGCAATAATCCCGATGTAGTGGATACATCATATGTCTGGGAGCTAAGGCCAGAGCCTTCATGGAATTTACTCAGAGCCTTCCTGCCCGGGTGAGAGACCCAAAAACACTAACGGACAAATCTGACGCTGGAAAAGCCAACCCTTCAGGCGGTTTCTGACTCTGCCAGATTGAACTTCATCCCGTCTCTGGCGGCAATGACTTTGATCCCGGTCTCTTCGCTCAATCTCTCGGCTAACTCCCAGGGTTTGGCCCGCCACATGGTCATGCCGAAATGGGTAAGGATGGCTGCCTTGGGCTTCATCCGTGCAATTACCTGCTTGGCTTCAGGAAGAGATAGATGGTCCAAGGGAGCTCCGGGCTCTAATCGGACCACATTGATGACTAGCAAGTCGCCTTCATAGTGACTGGCCAAAGCATCAAAATATCTGGTGTCAGTAATCCAGGAGAACGTATGCCGCGGCGTTTGAAAGACAAAGCCGTATGTCTCTACGGAATGTATGTGTCTGATCGGAGTCTTGAAAGAAACGTCGTTTATCGTGTAAGACCCGCCTTCAGTCAGGACCTGTATGCTCTCAGGATAGGAGCGCAAATAAGACAGGATAACAGGGTCCTGGTCCAGGGCATCGGCGGGAGCGAAGACCGTGCCCCGCTTCTTTGTCCCTCCGTCGGTCATAGCTTCAATCATGATGTTAATATCCCCACTGTGGTCTAAGTGCTTATGAGACAGAACAATGGCGTCCAGTTTCGCGGGGTCAAGTTTCCTCCTGGCAACCTGGACCAGAGAACCAGGACCGGGGTCAAGGAGTATTTGAGTGTCGCCAAGGTCAAGCCAGGCGCCTCCGGAAGCCAGAAACTGGCGAATCACGACAAACCGGGCACCGGCGGTGCCCAGAAAGGTGATCGTGTCGCTCAACTCAGCCATCGCTGAATTATAGCAAGGAGACGTGTTAAAATTAATGAATAATGGCAAAACTGGAAGCAGAAATTGGCCAGCTGATAAGAGAATACCAGGCCAAGACGGGAAAGTGGTTGACCATCGGCACCGTCGAGTCGGCTACCGGCGGCAGGATAGCTGACAGGATAACCAATATCCCCGGCAGCTCGGACTATTTCAATGGCTCGGTAGTAGCTTACAGCAATGAAGCAAAGGTTGCCCTGTTGGGGGTAAAGAAGACAATTCTTGAAAACTATGGCGCAGTGAGCGAGCAAACTGCCCTGGAAATGGCTCGAGGGGGCAGGAAGCTTCTGAATGTGGATATATGCATCTCCGACACCGGCATCGCCGGTCCCTCGGGGGCTACCTCCGAAAAACCGGTGGGGCTTTTCTACCTGGGCCTGGCAACAAGAGATGAGAGCTTGAGTCAGAAACACGTCTTTCCGGGAAACCGAAGGGGAAACAAGCGAGATGCGGCTGAAGCCGCACTGAATATGCTGAGGCAGTATTTGGTGCGGTGCGTCAAAGCCAAATGACGTAGTGCGAGGCTTCAGCCTCGGGCGGCACGACCCTAAAGGGTCGCGCTACAAAATTAAGCCAAGGAGGTTAAGAACAATGGCAACTGAGAAGTTCACAGTAGATGGAAGTCAGGTGGTCGAGAAGATCAAGGAGCTAATACATCAAGGAAATATCAGAAGAGTCCGTTTGATACATAAAGGGCGTCCTCTGATAGACATCCCGCTGACAGCAGGCGTTGGCGTAGCTGCGGTAACTGCCCTGGCGGCTCCAGTACTGGCTGCGCTGGGAGCAATTGCCGCACTGGTCACAGAATGCACTATCGAGGTGGAGAAGGTCGGACATACCCCGGAAGAGAAGAAGTAATAGCAAGCTAGCTACTGTCTCAGTATTTGAGATATACTTTGTGCTGTGGCAACCTTCGATACCGGGGAAGTAAAATCCAGGGCAAAAAGCAATTTCACCGATGCCTGGATAGCTACGGCGAAGCTGATCCCCACCGGCACAGAAATCTCTCTGGCGAAGAAGGGCAAACCCCATCTTGTCCGTGAATTGATTGAGAAGTCCCGCCAGATTCTCATG
>Ga0315297_10002892_pt1 | contig 10962 bp, 5 predicted proteins | sample YL17G15_0_MG_FD_203628 | JGI IMG/M metagenome (GOLD analysis project Ga0315297, IMG submission 203628) | Sediment microbial communities from Yellowstone Lake, YNP, Wyoming, USA - YL17G15_0 | ecosystem: Environmental > Aquatic > Freshwater > Lake > Sediment | place: USA: Wyoming | collected...
GAGAAGATCGGCGACCCGAAGGAACTGATCAAGGGTTACAAGGTCGAAGACTGGAACACCTACCGGATCGTTTGTCGTGGTCCTGAAATCACGCTCTATGTCAACGGCGTCTTGATGAGCCAGGTGACCGATCGACATCCAACCTTGGCCGCCTCAAGCGGCATCATCGCCCTCCAGATGCATCCGGGACCGCCGATGAAGGTCCAGTTCAAGAACCTGATCCTCAAGACATCGAATTAAAGCGTCCGTCTTGACGGCATCCCACTATGATGGCTCAGGTTGGGCCGCCGGGAAATCGCTTGTCGGGCCTCAAGGGCAAGGTAGAATCAAAGAGACTGCTGACGATGATTGTCAGCGGAAAGTCAAACGGGAAATGTCGGATAGAGCGAGCTTCGGCACCGCTTCAACCCGGCAAGGCAGCATGACCCTGAGCACGGTCTTGGTTGTAGGCGGCACTGGCCACGTCGGCCGCAAGGTGATTGCGGCGCTGTGTGAGCGCAATGTGGCGATCCGCGCGATGGTGCGACCGGGGTCAGATACTTCCCTCGTCGAGAAACCGGGGGTTACAATCGTTCGGGGAGATATGATGGACCCCGGCTGTACTGGTCCACCGTTTTTCGTGCCCTTCGCCTGGCGGCATAATCTGTTTCTCCACCGTCGCTTATGGTAGCCTCCGACGCGTCTGCTCACAACTTCTTTCGGAGGCTGATTTGGCCGAGAACCACGGTTGACAACTTTCGCGTTGGCTCCCATCCCGGTAGGCCTGCTACAGTCTCCGGAAACCCTGCGCCTTGCCCCTCCACGCGGCCTAACGAACGGCGAACGGAATCTCGGGTGACCAGCCCAGTCGTCGAGGGTCATGGTCGCGGTGCGCCCTCGCCATGAAATCTTGCTGCGAAAGAACGTCGTGCCGCCTTCTTGATGCGCCGCGTCTCGCCACGTAAACGCCAAATCAGACGGAAACCCTGCATCTTGCCCTTTCAAACAGCCTAACGAGTGGCGAACTCAATCTCGGTTGACCAGCACACCGGTTGGCGAACCGATCGCCGCAGTGAGTTAGCGCAAAGGCGACGCTGCATAAAGCGGAATCTCAAGAACCCGCAGGTTTCGACGCAGATGGAGTTTTTGGTAGGGACAACGGTTACCACTAACCAAACATCGCCCGCGAACTGTTCGACCAGGTTCAAGGCATCCTGGCCTCAGAATTCCTGGCCTCAGAATTCATTGGTGAATGCCGAATTCGCCATGTACACTCCCGGGTGGCCTTCTCGGGTGGCCTTCTGGGAGTGTTCCCAAGTCGGTGAAGCGGCGCGCACGAAGGGACGTTCCGGTGCGGCAAATGGCTGACACGTTGGCGAGTTATGCAGAATCCCGGGGCGGTCCTGGTCAGAAAGACACTCGTTTGACCGACACTCGCAACACGAACTGGATTCTGGGAATCTGCGGCGCCTTCCTGCTTGCGGCCGCATGCGCGCAGCCCGCCTGGGCGGGCGGCGAGGAGGAGGCCTTCTTCCGGCAGTGCCACTCGCTTCGGCTGGCCCTGGAGGACCTGGTGCGGACCTTCGGGCCCAAGTACCCCGGCGGGGCGGGTTACCTCGCTCGCCTGGCCGAACTGGAGAAGGCGGGGCCGGCGGCTTCTGCCATCTCCGGGCTCGACCAACTCCGACGCGAGGCCTTGCTGGCCAACCCGTTGCTGGACTTCGATCGCCTGCTGGTCGTCAAGCGGGGGGCCAAGCGGCTGGGCCTGCCGCAGAATTGGCAAAGCAACTCCAGCATCTCCCGGCAGGGCTACGATAACGAGATCGCCGTCCTGTCCCCCGTCGGGCCCGAGGGCAGGCTGGCGACGCTCTATCGGCCGGCGGGCGGGACGTTCGTCGGCGACGTGGACCTGCATTTCGACGCCGAACGGCTGCTCTTTTCCATGCCCCAGGGCAATGGGCCGTGGCAGGTCCACGAGATCGGCGTCGACGGGGGTGGGCTGAGGCAGGTCACGCCGGCCTCGGCCGAGGTGGACAATTACGATGCCTGCTATCTTCCCGACGGCGCCATCATCTTTGCCTCTACCGCTTGCATGCAGGGCGTGCCTTGCGTGGCCGGCAGCGACCACGTCGCCAACCTCTACCGCCTCGACAGCGACGGCAAGACAGTCCGCCAGATCACCTTCGACCAGGATCACGACTGGCATCCCTCGCTGCTGAACAACGGGCGCGTGCTCTACACGCGATGGGAATACAGCGACTTGCCCCACGCCTTCAACCGGCTGCTGTTCCAAATGAACGGCGACGGCACCGAGCAGATGGCGTACTACGGCAGCAATTCTTACTGGCCCAACTCGGTCTTCTACGCCCGCGCCGTGCCGAACCATCCGACGAAAGTCGTCGGCATCGTCAGCGGGCACCATGGCGTGCCCCGGATGGGGGAGATGGTCATCTTCGACCCGGCGGCCGGGCGGCACGAGGCCGACGGCGCCGTTCACCGCATCGGCAGCCGCGGCCAACAGGTCGAACCTGTGATCGTCGACAGTCTGGTGGACGCGAGTTGGCCCAAGTTCCTGCACCCCTGGCCGCTGAGCGAGAAGTACTTCCTCGTCTCGTGCCTGCCGGCGGCGGGGAAGCGGTGGGGAGTGTACCTGGCGGACGTGTTCGACAACCTCGTGCTGATCTGCGAGCAAGCCGACTACGCCATCTTCGAGCCCGTTCCGCTTCGCCCCCGCGCCCGCCCGCTGGTCATCCCCTCCAAGGTGGACCTCGCCCGCAAGGACGCCATGGTGTACCTGGCCGACGTGTACAACGGTCCCGGCCTGTCCGGCGTGCCCCGCGGCGCGGTGTCGGCCCTGCGCGTCTTCACCTACCACTTCGCCTATCGCGACGTGGGAGGCCAGCAGATGCGGGTGGGCCTCGACGGGCCCTGGGACGTCAAGCGCGTCCTGGGCACGGTGGCGGTGGAGGCCGACGGGTCGGCCTTCTTCCGCGTGCCGGCCAACACGCCCATCTCCGTGCAACCCCTCGACCGCCAGGGCCGAGCCCTCCAACTCATGCGAAGTTGGATGACGCTCATGCCCGGCGAGACGCTCTCCTGCGCCGGCTGCCACGAGCGGCAGAACACCGCCCCGTCAAACCGCGCCACGCTCGCCTTGCGAAAGCCTCCGCGCGACCTGGTGCCCTGGCACGGCTCCACACGCGGCTTCAGTTTCAAACGCGAGGTCCAGCCCGTGCTGGACAAACACTGCGTCTCCTGCCACGACGGCCAGCCCAGGCCCGACGGCCGCGTCCTGGCCGACCTGCGCGACCGCCCGCCCGTCAACGTCAACCCCGTGCCGAACCTTCACGGCATCGGCAACTTCCAGCCGGCGTACTACGAGTTGCGCCGCTTCATCCGCGGCCCCACCATGGAGCCCGACCTGCACCTGCTGATGGCGACGGAGTTCCACGCCGACACCGTCCCGCTGGTCCAGATGCTCCACAAGGGCCATTACGGCGTGAAACTTGATGGCGAATCCTGGGACCGCCTCTACACCTGGATCGACCTCAACACGCCCTGCCATGGCACTTGGGGCGAGGTGGTCGGCAACGACGGCCGCGTCGCCGCCCAGCGCGATCTGCGCCTTCGACTTCGCAGGCTCTACGCCGGCCCGGACGAAGACGGCGAGGTTGGCTCGCAGCCGATCCCGCCGGCGCCCGTCGCGCCTCGGCCCGCCACAGGCGGGCCCGGGGCCGGCAAGGGCAAGCCCGTTTTGGTGGCCTCCGCGGCGGCATCGCCCTCGGCCGGGGTCGCACCGGTGCCGGCAATCCCGGCCCCGGTCGCGCCCACCATCGGGCCGTCGGCGTTGCTGGAGACGCGCTGCATCGACCTGGGCGGCACGAAACTGGAACTGGTCAGGATCCCCGCCGGCGAGTTCGTCATGGGCGACCCCGCCGGCTGCGACGACGAGAAGCCCGCCGCCAAGGTCAAGATCGCCTCGCCCTTCTGGATGGGCCGATGCGAGATCACCAACGAGCAGTACCGCCTCTTCGCCGGCGACCACGACAGCCGGCTCGAGCGGCCGGGCTTCCTCCACTTCAACCCCGACCAGCGAGGCGCCTCGGCCAACCTGCCCGCCCAGCCCGTCGTCCGCGTCTCGTGGCGGTCGGCCATGCAGTTCTGCCGTTGGCTCTCTGGCAGGACGGGCCTTGCCTTCACGCTCCCGACCGAGGCCCAGTGGGAGTATGCCTGTCGCGCAGGCACGACCACACCGCTGTGGTTCGGCCCCGCACACGCCGACTTCGCCCGCCTGGCTAACCTTGCCGACGCCTGCCTGAACGATATCGGCCAATCCCGCTTCCTCGTGCCCCACAACGTCCTGCCGCCGTATCACCCTGCCGTCGAAGCCGTCGATGACGGTCATCGCGTCACCGCCCCGGTGGGCAGTTATCAGGCCAACTCCTGGGGGCTGTTCGACATGCACGGCAACGCGGCCGAATGGACGCGGACGACGTGGCGGCCATACCCCTACCGTGAAGACGAGCGGAATCCCTCGCCAGACGCCGACGTGGCCAACCTCGACCCTTACGAGCGCAAGGTCGTGCGCGGCGGGTCGTGGCACGACCGTCCGCAGAGTGCCCGCTCCGCCTTCCGCCTCAGTTACGAGGCCTGGCAGGGCGTTTACGACGTGGGTTTCCGCGTCGTCTGCCCCGCGGGGTAGATCGTCGCTGAAGGGCCTTTACAGGAGACCACGGAATGTACTGCCGATCGATCCTTCCCCTCGCGGTCGTACTGGCGGCGGCCGTCGCATGGTCCACCGAGCCGTCCAAGGAGGGCAAGTGCCCCGCGGACGAACTGCCCCCCTGGATCACCCACCTGACCTGTTTTGGCGAGCGGGCCGACTGGTCCCATGACGGCAAACGCATCCTCTTCGTCGGCAAGACCTACGGCGACGTGTACGAGGTGGAACTGGCCACGCGGATCATCCGCCCCGTCACCCATCACTACCACCACCTGGGCTACACGCGGGCGCTGTACCTGGCCAACGGCGACATCCTGCTGTCGGGGCCGGAGGCGTTCGACCCCCGGAACCCCCACGTCAGCCGCGTGCAGTGCTTCCTGTACGTCCTGGACAAGAGCCTCACTCGTCCGCCCGTCGCGCTTAACACCAAGTGCTCCGAGGGCCCGGCTGTCTCACGCACGCGGATGCACATTGCCTGGACGCACGTCAGTGCCCAGTATCCCGCCGACATGCCGCCGGACTCTTCGCGGATCTACGAGGCCGACATCGTGTATGAGCAGGGCAAGCCAAGCCTCGCCAACCAGCGGCTTGTCCTCGACAGCCGCGACCTGCCCTTCCGCTGCACCCTCGAGACGCAAAACTTCCGCCCGCCCGACGAGCGGGAAATTACCTTCTCCGCCTATGGCTACCAGGGCACCGACGTCTGCGGCGTGGAACTGGCCAGCGGCAAGGTGGTCAACTACTCCAACGCGCCCAACCAGTACGACGAGCCCGAGGGTATCTTCCCCGACGGACGTTACACTCTCGTCGAGTGCGACCGCCAGAACCGCAAGGGTTCGGGCCATATCGACGTGTGGAAACTGCGGCTGGACGGCAGCGGCAGTCTCGAACGGTTGACACACTTCAGCGACTACCCCGGCTACAAGGCCTCCAACCCCGTCGTCAGCGATAACGGGCGGTACATGGCCTTCCAGATGGCCCGCTCGAAAGATCCCGCCGGCGTGGGCTACGGCATCTTCCTCTACGACTTCCAGAAAGCCCCGCCGCCCTCCCAGAAGTAGGTGCCGCCGGGCGCCGCCCCTATGCGGAATCTTGAGGGGCTCTGCCGGGCGGCCCCTTTATACCGCACCCCGAAACAAAGTCTGGTGTACTGGTCCACCGATTTTAGTGCCCTTCGCTCAACGTCATAACCTGTTGCTCCACCGTCACTTATGGTAGCCTCCGACACGCCTGCTCACAACTTCTTTCGGAGGCTGATTTGCCCGAGAACCTCGGCTGCCCGAACCTGCTTCTACTCGACGCGTTTCCGCGCCTCCGGGTCTGGCTTGACGGCGGGAGGCTCTTGGCCGACCGAGTGCCCCTTGCTCTCAGGAACGCCGAATAGTTCCAGTTGTCCGAGTGAGAATCCGGGTGGCCTGTTGGAATCCTGAACGGTAGCGCCCCAACTTGACGCACGCTATCTCCGGTCAACGCGTGATCAGGAACGCGGATTTCACCGCCTCCAATTGCACTCGAACCCGGGTGACCTCGTTGCCGCCGTCGCCGATGATCTGGCTTTCGCATCCGCTGATCTCGCCGGTGTGCGGGTCCCATCGCTCCATGGCAAGTTTCCCCCGTAGCCGTACCCACACATCCACCGGGCCATCGGAGGAGTTGCCGAAGAAATAGACTTCCCGACCATCGATGACCTTGTGGATGTACGACAGGTTTCCGCCGGTGACCTTCACATCCTGCTCCATCGTCACGTCGAACACGACCGCCGTGTCATCGAGGATGGCCTTGAAAACACCCGCCGTCGGTGAGGCTGCGAAGTACGCCTTGCCGCCGCCGGCATTCGCGTGGACGCTGAACGATGCCTCCGACTTGGCGAGGTTCTGTCCCTTGTCGTCGAGAACCTCGAACTCTTTGATCGACACACTGTCCGAAGCGATTGCGTCGATATACAGGCGAACCTTGGATGCGGTGATGGCTGGAAATGTGTCGCCCTTCTCCTCACCCAGTTTCTCGCCCCCAGCACAGTTCACCCACGTGGTGCCGTTCCATGCCTGAATGCGGTAGGCCTGTGTGCGGCCAAAGGCTTCCTGCACGACCGTCCGGCTGAACGTTCGGGCGGAGCCGAAGTCCACTTCCAGCCACTGATCACCGTTGGTTCCATCCGCTGCATTCCACCGCGTTTCGAGGTTGCCGTCGATCGCCATGGCGGGATCGTGTCCGCCGGCCTTCCATGCACTGGATGCCGAGGCCTTGGGGAACTGGCTGTGCTGGCCCGCATTGGGGCCAAAGATCTTACTTACAAGCTGGCGGACTTCTTGATCCTTACCTCGTTCCGCCGCCGTGTCGGGCAATCGCGTCGTGGCGATGACCTTTCCGCCAGCATCACAAAAAGCCTTGATCTTCTTGAGAACGCCCAGTTGGATCGTCTGCGAGCCCGGCAGGATGAAGACCTTGTATCGCTGGGGTTGCAGCTTGTTCATCAGCCGCAGTTCGCTGTCGCCGACCGTGCATTTCTCTTCCAGCACCTCGGGATGGATGAATGTAAAATCCCGTCGTACCGCCAGCGACAATAGCTCGCCCACGTCCATGTAATCAGCCTCGGCCGGGATGATGCCCCCGTCGTAGGGTTTGAGCGGACCTTCAAAGTGGTAGCCGCCCTGGAGCGTGGCGATGGGGTAGAGCACGGCGATGTCGGCGACGTGCCGCCCGCCTTGGAGCATCCGCTGCAGCCGCCCGATGTACTGATTGTACGCCGACAGTTCCGGGCCATAGACCACACTGCCCGGCGACAGATCTGGCTGGAACACGATCTTCTCCGGCAGATACCACACCGCGTGCGGCACCATCACGTTGATCCCCTTGGCGAACTGATCCATCGCTTCCTTGTAGAGATTGGCGACGGGCATCTTGTCGATCCCGCCGTAGCACTCGGTCAGCACCAGCGGCCGGTCGTAATTGATCGCCGCTGAACTGACGATCTTGTACGCCTTGGAAGCCCGGCCATACTGGAAAACCTGGTCGATCGCGGGGATGTCCTGGTGCTTGAAGGACTTCATCAGGTCGCCGCACAGGCCCACGGGGTTGACGATCTCCTCCTGATCCGCGTGCCCGGTGAGTTGAATGCGATGCTCGCGGCACCAGTCGTTGAGCACCTTGGGGAAGCCCAATGAATACAGTTCGGCCCGGAAGCCCAAGAGGGCATTACGTGCGGCGGCGGTCTCGGGGCCGATGTCGAACCACAACGCGGGGTAGTCGATCGCCGGGTAATGACCGCGTTCTGCTTTGAACTTCTCGTTGAATGCCGGCGTCCATGCCCGTCCACCCTTCACCCAGTGGAACGTGGGCTCGTCGTAGAAGGCACTGTCGATCGTGGTGCCGAAGTGCTTGGAAAATTTGTCGAAATACGCCTGGTAGGTGAGCGTAATGAATTTCTTGACGGCCTCGGGATCAAGATAATCCACCATGCCCCTGTTCCCGTCGCGGACGCAGGTGAAGAGCATGATTTTCCACTGGCCCGCCGGCATGTTCCAGGCGAGTTTCTCCTGCCCGATCTGCCCGGCCAGATCCACGCGTTTCTTCGTGCTCATCTCCATCGCGACGGCCGCCATCAGCTTGCCCGGTGGGAGGGCCTGCTCGATGGGTTTGGGCCCGGTCACGTCGATCGCCAGCATGTCCAGCCGATTGCTCAGGGCCTCGGGGAATCGCTTGGCCAACAGCCCGCCGGCTGATCCGCTGGGGAACCAGTATTCATCGTAGAGGCACATCTTCATCCCCAGCCTCGCCGCTTCCTCGACCGCGACCTGATACTGATCGAGATACTCCGCCGTCATGAACCCCGGTGTCATTCCCGGCGACGGCAGGATTCCCACGCCAAAGTAACCCCGCTTCTGGCAGGCTTGGAGAATTTCACGGGTCTTGGCCGCGTCCAGCGGCCCATTCCAGAACCACAGCGGCCGCGATTTGAACCTCTCCGGCGGCTGGGCAAAGTCGGTGCGGATCTTTTGCCAGTTGTCTGCTTGCTCGTGCGGGGCCTGTGCATGGGAAGAAAGAGGGGTCGCAATGGTCAGAATCACGGCACACAGACCACTCTTCAGTAGTGTCACGAAACCGCGTCGGTTCCTTGTGATTCTTCCCGTGTGAGTGTAGCCCATGGTTTCATCTCCTGATTCACTGGTCGGAGTAGGGACACGGGTTACCCCGTGCCCCCTCCACGGATCCCGGCGAGCGGAGCTACTGTACTGGTCCACCGTTTTCCGTGCCCTTCGCCTGGCGACATAACCTGTTTATTCACCGTCACTTATGGTAGCCTCCGACACGCCTGATCACAACTTCTTTCGGAGGCTGATTTGCCCAAAAACTACAAATGTTTGGACCTATTTCTACCCAATCACTGGAACCGCCACATCAAGTCCGCCCTGCTCCACGTCATCTCCCTGGCAAGGCTCGCCTGTGTCCCCGCGTGGGCGTGGGCCGCCGGAAGTGACCGCTACATCTTGCCGGCAGCCATGGCCTTTAACCTGCGGACCATCTGTTTTCGGGTGGCCCCTGCGACGGCTATTAAGGTTTGTTTCTGACAACGGGTCAGTTGCTTGATGGCGTGCTCCAGCGACAAAGCGGCGCCACGGCTCTTGCAGGGCGTGCTCCAGGCCAGGACGACCGGTCGTCGGGCCCGGGTGTATTTCGCGCCCCTGGCGCCGTTGTGTGTTTTCAGGCGGGCCGGCAGCCGGTTCGTTATGCCCGTGTACAGCGTGTCGTCGGCACAGCGGAGGATGTAGACCTGCCAGGAACTCATGCCGAAATCGTCACTCCGGTTCCGGTGGCAGCGACCCCGGGGCGGCCTGTGCGGCCTTGGCCGATCGGCGATCATGGGTTTCTCCTCGATGCCAACGATGCTCTTGAAGGCTGGCCCATCGTATCAAGGCGCCGCGGCCGCGCCAAGACGACGTACAACTGACCCGCACGGGTATTTCGCTTGCCAACGGTGCAAAGAGGGAGATAATCCGCACACATGGCGTCCGCGTATGGAATGAGCCAACAACCTCATGGGCAGTTACAGGAAAGTGAGACAGAAATGGCAAGAGCCTCTGAAGCGTATGAACTGGCCTGCGGATTCGGCCTTCTCTCGGACGCGACGCGTCTGGGAATTCTGAAGATGCTCACGACTGGCCCCAAGAACGTTACCGCACTGTGCAAGGGTGTGGGCCAGAAGCAGCCCACGATCAGCCATCATCTCGGTCTTCTCAAGATGGGCCGCCTGGTGATCGGTACCCGCAAGGGCAAGTCGGTGATCTACGTGTGCGATGCGGCTGCCATGAAGGCACTCGCTGTCGGGCTCGCGAAACTGACCCCCAGGAAGTGATCGTCGAGCCGGAAGGGCTGCTCGAAGACGCCTTGGCGGCTGCCAATGACGTACCGTTCCGCGCGGTCCACCGGATCACTATCCGGTACTCCATTGAGCGGTTGTCGCGACAACCGGACGGGCGGTTTCCAGCGGTTCTAGCGGTTCCAGCGGTATTGGAATTTCGGCCGTAAGTCGTTGTAGAAAATGTAATTACAGCAAAATCAACGACTTGCGCAAAACACCCCCAAAGAATTATGAATCCCCTGCTCTAGCCCCTGAGCTACGCCGCCAAGAAATCTTGATAAGTAGCCACAAACAGCCGTAACCGGCCACGACTTACAAAAATTCTACCTGGTTCGGCCCCCGTTGTCAAGATTGTCGCCTTGCCAATGTCGCCTTGCCAAGTAGGGCGCCAGATGGCATGCCGGGGCAACGGCGTGACGAAAGGACGCTGCACGCTGATGGTTCGTCGTCATCCGAAACAGGCTCGCCGTCCGTGCCCGTCGCGCGTGCCGCCTCGATGCCTTCAGGTGCAGCATCTGTCGACGGTAGCGCCGCCAGGGCTTCAGCCCGGTCCAAAAACTCGATGTGGGCGTACCTGCCAAGCGTGAGCGTCCCCAAGCCGAACTTCTCGCTCGTCGGGTACACAACCTAATGGCATTAGGATAAGCCATCGAAGGCCCTTCATGGACCGGTCTGAAGAGCCGCCGAATGGCTTTGGCGCGTCCTTCCGGCCCGATTGCGACAGACTACATCCACTGGAAAACAGCCCGAGAATCCTTAACCTAATGCCATTCGGTACACAACCCGAAGGTCGCTGATCTGGGTTGGGGGGGGGGGGGGCGGGGGCCGGCGCCGCCCGCGCCGCGCGGGGGCCGCCCCGCACGACCAGCGGGCCCGGGCCCGGCCGGAGGAGGGGCAGGGG
>Ga0315297_10002893_pt1 | contig 10962 bp, 7 predicted proteins | sample YL17G15_0_MG_FD_203628 | JGI IMG/M metagenome (GOLD analysis project Ga0315297, IMG submission 203628) | Sediment microbial communities from Yellowstone Lake, YNP, Wyoming, USA - YL17G15_0 | ecosystem: Environmental > Aquatic > Freshwater > Lake > Sediment | place: USA: Wyoming | collected...
CACGATTCCTCCCTGATAATCCATGACCCTCAACAGGAGGAAGGGGTCTGGCCGCTTCAGAGTGAGCTGGACCGTATGCTTGTCAAGCACTTTGACTTCGTTGAAGTTAGCGAATTGGCCCCGGAAAGGAGAAGCGGTTTTGGGATCCATGACCCGCTCAATAGAAAATTTCACATCCTCTGCCGTGAATTCACCAAAGTCCTTATGCCATTTGACATTCTTTCTTAGATAGAAAGTCCATTTTGAAAAATCTGCCGATCTTTCCCATCGTTCAGTCAGGTCGGGCTCAATCTTTTCAAATTCGATCGTTCCCTCTGGAAACCGAACCAGCCCGTTATAAATACAATTCAGGATGGACATATCCGAGCCGATGCTCGCAAAATGGGGATCCAGGGATCCAATATCACCATACTGGGATCCGTACCTTACCACCTGATCTTTGGCCAACTGGGCGTCAGCCGCTTGAGCAAGTCCGCCAAACATGAAAGCCACGAAAACTCCAAACACAGCCCATTTTGCTCTCGCTCCCATATTTCCCCTCCTTTTCTTTTTTTTGCGTAAAGCTTTTATGATTGTCTCAAAAAAATAAGAGAATTGTCATTGCGAGCGGAGCGAAGCAATCTCGCCATTCTTAAGCTCTTGATGTTATTAGATTGCTTCGTCGTCCCGCGAAGCGCGGGACTCCTCGCAATGACAGGTCGGGTCTTTTTTACAATTTAATCTTTTATATCATGATTTCAAATTTCTCCCTAATCTTATGGTCGATCTCCCTGGGAATCGTCAGGGGCTTGTGCTCCATCAGAATGCGTCTGGCCTCCATCCGTGCCCGTTCGCGGCCATCCAGGGCCCCCCTCTTCTCCCACTGGTTCCGGTCATTTCTGTCGGAAAGACTGGGGAAGAAAATCTCATCTCTCATGAAACGCACTGTATGAGAACTGGCGATATAAGATCCTCCTGACCCGAGCTCTAAAATCTCTTTCAAAGCCAGGGTCTCGTCATTCACACGGATTCCCTTCACAGCCCGTTTGGCCATTCCTATGATTTCATTATCGATGACATATTGCTCGTAGGCAACACCATCCCTGATCCTTCCTGCAGCATGGTGGATGTAATTTGACCCTGCGAGCGCGGTCAGGGAGAGGCCAAAGGCTTTTTCGTATCCAGCCTGCACATCCGGCAGCTTCGAATCCGTGATCCCTCCAATGTTATAATTGGGGACCCCCACATGGTGAGCCATCTGGGAGATGGCTGCATTAAGGATCTGGCGCTCAATGCTCCCGGGACTGAAAGAGGCATTTCTCATATCGATGACACCGGGACATCCTCCATAGATGACAGGGGATCCCGGACTGATCAGTTGGGTCAGGACAATCCCTGAAAGCTGTTCCGCATGGGTCAAGGCCAAATTTCCTGCCATGGTCACAGGTGAGTTAAGTCCCAGGATCGCAACAGAGGAGAGGGCCACGGGCATACGGTGTCTCACAATCTCCATCAGGATTCGGGTCACACCGGGATTTAACGTCAGGGGACTCAGCATCCAGGAGGTGATGAAAGACAGGATGGGTCTTTCCTGAAGTTCTTTTTCGCTTCCCGCGAGCATTAGACCAAGATCAATAATCTCCTTCACTTTATCGACAAAATAGACATTCCCCATGACATGCTTGCCGGTGTTTGCAAGGGAGGCATAATATTTGTTTACATCCAGTTTCTCCAATGGAATGTCCTGGGCTTCCACCGCCCGGATATAGAAGTCAATATTGTTAAGACCATCGACGAGGCGGGCAAGATCACCCACATCCTTCAGGGTTGCCATTCTCAGTTCCTGGGTCTCCAGGTCGAGGACGTTCAATTCTCCCCCTCCTGTGCCCGCATAGACTTTTCTCTCCTCGAGGACCAGGTCATTTGCGGAATCCCTGCCGCAAAGGAGGATCCTTCGGGGAGCTGTTTGCAGGGCCTGTTCCACCAGCTTGAAGGGTATCTTAACGGTCTGTCCATCCGATCCAATAGGAGCCCCTCCCTTCCGATACACCTCGATGGCTTCCGGCAGAGAAACCTTTACCCCGCCCTCCTCCAGGATCCTCAGGGAGGTCTGGTGGATCCTTGAGATCTCTTCTACCGATAAGAATTTGAGCTGTCCTCCTTCAAAGGCTTCTCGAACCATAGGCTCCTTTTTCACGCTCCTTGAGCGAAGCCATACTCGGAGGCCGCTTTTTCAGGAGAGATCTTTTCCTCTCTGAGGTCCTGAGCAACAAGGTCCCTCTCCCGTTCCCTCAGATCACCATATCCTCCGGCCCCGGGCGTAATGATCGAAACCGAATCACCAGGGCCCAATTGTTTTTCGCCCCGGGTGATACCATCAACGCAATTTCGATGGATGACCACCTTGCCAGGGGCGCCTTCCTTTCCCCCAAAGAGCCCCCAGGGGGCTGTCTTCTGCCGTGTACCGGCAACACGGAATACCGCCTCATGGCCGACCGCACGGATTTGACGATGGATACCCATGCCTCCCCGCCAACGGCCAGCCCCTCCGGAATCCTGGATCAGCTCATAACGCTCCACCATGAGAGGATATTCGCTCTCCAGACACTCCACTGGAAGATTGGAGGTGTTGGTGATATGAACCTGTACCCCATCAAGGCCATCCTTGGTGGCTCGGGCCCCAAATCCACCCCCAATGGTCTCAACATAAACAAAATAGTCCCCTGTCCGGGGATTCACTCCCGAAAGATGGAGGCTCGTGTTTGCCCCGTTGCAGGAAGCAATGATTCGGCCAGGCACGGCAGGCGCCAGCGCCCCATGGATGAGATCAACAACCCTCTGGCAAGTTTGGGTTCGCATATCCATCGCGGCAGGGGGGTTACAATTGAGGATACTCCCCTGAGGCGCCGACACCCTGATGGGGCGGTACATGCCCGCATTGGGCAGAATCGTTGGATCAACCACTGTCTTTACCGCATAATAAACCGTGGCCAGAAGGGCTGTCCATACCATGTTCAACCCAGCCCTTACCTGCGGTGGGTTCCCTGCAAAGTCCACGCCCATCTCATCCTTTCGGACCGTGATCTCCACCTGGAGCTTGAGGATCTTTTCCAATTGCTCGCTGTCGAAGTAGTCAACGAACCGATAAACCCCATCTGGAATCTCGGCAATCCCCGTGCGGGTCATTCGCTCTGCATGATTCAAAAGCTCTTCAGCAGAGGCCATCACAGTGGCCAGACCATATTTGTCGCAGAGACCCTGAAAGCGAGTGATACCAAGCCTATTGGCAGCATATTGGGCCCGTAGATCCCCTACCCTCTCTTTGGGGACCTGACAGTTTAGGAGAATCATCTCTAAAATGTCCTCCTGGAGTTTATCTTCCCGGTAGAGTCTGACCACCGGGATACGAAGCCCTTCCTGGTAGATGTGGGCATGGCTTCGGTCGACAAAGTCAGCGTGATGGGCCAGGTTCACCGCGTAAGCAACGATCTTGTCTTGATAGAATATCGGGGAGGCAAGTACGATATCCGGAAGGTGGGTCCCCCCCCCGCTGTAAGCGTCGTTTCCAATGAAAACATCCCCAGGATGGATTTCGGAAGGACAATACCGGCGAGCAATCTCCTGAACGACGCCCAAAAGTGAACCCAAGTGAATGGGGATATGTTCAGCCTGAGCCAATGTTCTGCCTTGTGCGTCGAAAAGACCGGTGGAGCAGTCTCTGCGTTCCTTGATATTGGTCGAGTAGGAGGCCCGGATCAAGGCCATTCCCATCTCCTCCACGAGCGAGGAGAATGCGCTTCCGATCACCTCGACTGTAATGGGGTCAACCGTTCTGTTCTGAGTCGTCATTCCTCTTCTCCTATTACTGAATCAATCTTGGATCCAGGGCATCCCGGAGACCGTCCCCCAAGAGGTTGAATGCTAAAACCGTTATTGCCACTGCGAGGGAAGGCCAGACCACCAGGAAGGGAGCGATCTCCATATAATCCCTTGCCGAGGCAATCATGGTTCCCCAGCTGGGTGTCGGAGGTTGTGTCCCGAGTCCCAGGAAAGAGAGCCCTGCTTCGAGAAGGATCATAAAACCGAAATTGAGGGTGACCTGGATGATGATGATGGCAAAGATGTTTGGCAGGATGTGATGGAGCATAATATAGACGTGAGTGCCGCCACTGGCCCGTGATGCTTCCACATACTGATTCTGCTTCACCGACTGGACGCTACTGTAGATCACCCGGGCGAAGCGAGGAATAAAGAGAAATCCGAGCACGATCACCAGATTGAGGAGACTCTTCCCCGCAAATCCCACGACGGCGATTCCCAGCAGGATCGGTGGAAAACAGAGCGCTACGTCCATGAGCCGCATGATCAGGGACTCGATCATGCCCCCGTAGTAACCGGCCAGAACCCCGAGAAACACACCCCCCACTGCAGCCAAGGCGACCGCTGCAGCTCCAACGGCTAATGAGATGCGCGCGCCCCAAAGGATCCGACTGAGTACGTCCCGACCATACTCGTCTGTTCCCAAAAGATAACTCCTCCCAGGGGGTTTTAGTCTATCAGGGGGGTTCATCTGAATAGGATCGTGGGGGGATACGACAGGAGCAAAAAGAGATGAAACAATGAGAAGGATAAGGAGAAGTCCGCTCACCTGGACAGGCCGGCTGGACAGAGCCCCTCTGGCAAGTGAAAGGGCTGTCCCTTTGCCGGCAACGACCGAGGTCTCCTGTTCCTTCCGGGGGAGCTGAATCTTGCACGCTACATTATCCATAACGAATCCTTGGGTCGAGCCGACAATTAAGAAGATCGACCACCAGGTTGATCAGAATGAAGGCACCGGAGATGAGCAGGATCACTCCCTGAACCAGAGGCGCATCTCTTTGGTATATGGCCCTAATGAGCAGGCTGCTGAGCCCTGGCCAGTTAAAGATAAATTCGATGATCACTGTCCCGCCCAGCAACGTTCCCGCCTGGACGCCGATGATGCTGACGACAGGAACGAGGGCATTCCTCAACGCGTGCCGGTAGTGAACCGCCCTCTCGCTAAGCCCTTTGGCCCGTGCCGTTCTGATGTAGTCTTCACCAAGGACTCCAAGCATGGTCGAACGTGTCATCCGCATGACCACGCCAGCCATGCTCAGTCCCAGGGCAAGACTGGGCATGAACAAGAGCTTGAGATGGTGGACAGGGTCCTCATCAAAGGGCATGAATCCGGATATCGGCAACCAGCGCAGATAAACACCCAGGACCAAAGCCAACAAGGTGCCAATGACGAAACTGGGCAACGAGAGCCCCAGGAGGCCAAGCGTTGAGACAACCCTGTCCTCAACCCTGCTTCTCCGGACCGAAGCCAGAATGCCTGCTGGAATCCCGACGACAACCGCCAGGAGGATAGCGCTCACCATCAGCTCTAAGGTCCTGGGAAGTTGAAGGATGAGGTCTTTCATGACAGGCCTGCCGCTGATCAGGGATTTTCCCAGGTCCCCGCGGATCACCTTTGATAGCCAATCGAGGTACTGAACATAGAGGGGACGATCCATGCCCAAGGCCTGGCGCACATGGGCTACCTGCTCGGGCGTGGCCCTCTCTCCGGCAATGATGTTGGCAACATCGCCTGGGATGAGGTAGATCACGAAGAAGACAACGGATGCCACCCCCAACATCAGCAGAACAGTGATCATGAGACGGCGGATGATATATTGGGACACTATGACCCCCCTCTCCTGCCCTCTCTTCCGAAGACGTCGATGACGATATTATGATAGGGATCGATCAGAGCCTCCTGTCCCGGGAGAATGAGGGTCGTCGAATCCATCTGCTCCACGATCGCAGGGCCTGTCATGATATTCCCGTGCCTAAGAAGACCCCGATGGTAAACCGGACAATCGACAAAATCTCCGGTCTCTTCCAGAAAAACTGGGCGAGTGTCTCTGAGGGCGTGCCGGGAGTCGATCCCGTCTTTTGGATAGGTCTTCAGAGCCACCTTGGGAACCCTGCCCAGGACCTCGATACAGAAAGTGACCAATTGGGTTGGCTCCTCTTTAGCGAAATAACCATAATTCTGCTCATGGAGGGAATGAAACCTTTGAACCAAAGGGGTGATATCAACGGAGACCATCTCCTTAGGTTCGAGAGGAACCTTGAGTTCATAGTTCTGGCCCCGGTACCGCATGTCCACCGAGTACCGGTAAAGGCGATCCTTCTCCTCCACCCCTTCCTGGTCCAACCATTGATCGGCACGGACCTCCAACTCCTTAAAAATGGCTTTGATCTCCAGAAGGGTTGTTTGGTCAGTTTCAAGGATTCGAGTCAGGGTGTAGTCAGAGCGGATATCCGTCACCAATAAGCCTAAGGCGCAGAGGATTCCTGGCACCTCCGGCACAAGCACCCGCGGAATGCTCAGCTCCTTGGCCAATCGAGCTGCATGGAGGGGCCCGGCTCCTCCGAAGGCAACCAAGGTAAAATCCCGGGGGTCGTAACCTTTACGGACAGACACCACCCGGATGGCCCGAGCCATGTTTGAGGTCACGAGCGAAATGATTCCTTGAGCGACATCCATAGCATTCATGCCAAGCCTCTTGGCTGTCCGTACGATTGCATGGGATGAGGCCTTCGCGTCGATAGGCATCCGACCCCCCAACAGGTATTCCGGATGAAGCGTTTGAAGCACCACATTGGCGTCGGTCACAGTCGGCTCCTCATTGCCAAGCCCGTAACAGGCAGGGCCAGGAAGAGCGCCCATGCTCTGGGGGCCTACCTTCAGATGGCCTCCTCTGTCAATCCAAGCCACACTCCCGCCACCTGCCCCAACGGTATTCACCTCGAGTGTTGGTACACGGATGGGGTAGCCCTGAACCTCCATCTCGCCTGTGACCTTTACGTGACCATTTTCCACAAGGCTGACATCCGTGCTCGTGCCGCCCATGTCGAAGGTGATCAGGTTTTTGAAACCGGCAATTGTTCCGACATAGGTTGCGCCCACGACACCGGCGCTGGGCCCTGACAGAACAGTCCTCACAGAATGATGACGGGCTGTCTCAAGGGAGATGATCCCACCGTTTGACTGGGTGATATATGCACCCGCCCGAATGCCCAATCCTTTCAATTGGATCTCCAATTTCCGGATATATTCCTCCATCACAGGTTCCAAGTAGGCATTAATCACCACAGTACTCAGGCGCTCATATTCCCGAAACTCAGGAAGAACTTCGTGGGAAGAGGAGACGTAAGCGCCGGGCATCTCTTGTTTCAGAATCTCCCGGGCCAGCTTCTCATGGGAAGGATTGATATAGGAGTAAAGAAAGCAGATTGCAACAGACTTCACCCCCTGGGCCTTGAGCATCCGTGCAGCCTGCGCCACTGCTTCCGAATCGAGGGGAGATTCAACACGGCCATCATAGGTGGTCCGCTCCTTTACTTCCAGCCTAAGGTCCCTGGGCACGAGCGGCACAGGTTTATCCACCTGTAAATCATAGAGGTCTGGCCGTCTCTGGCGACCTAACTCCAGGAGGTCACGAAATCCTTCCGTGGTAATGAGTCCTGTTCGGGCACCTGCATGCTGGATGAGGGCGTTGGTGGCAACCGTTGTTCCGTGGGCAAAGTAGTTGACATTTGAAGGCCTGCCGTGCTCTTGGTCCAGGATGCTGGTAATGCCCTGCAGGATGGAGCGGGAAAGGTCATCAGGGCTCGACGGAAGTTTTGTCACTGCGACCCTTCCTGACTCCTCCTCGAAGAGGCACACATCGGTAAAGGTACCACCCGTATCTACCCCAATTCTCAACTTCATGAGTCAAAAGCCTCCTGGTGTGAATCACATAAGGCAAAGAACATGGCACATGGCGTCAAGGTTTATTGAGCCACACCTCCACCACCCTATGCTGTGTGCTTCGGGCGCCAGGCACTTTCACATAGTTCTGTACATAAGCTTGTGTGGCCTCGGACTGCTCCCGTGTGCAGATCCATGCACAGGGGCTCAATTCCAGGAGCCTAGGCTCGATCGTACGGTAAATCTTCCTTCGTGCCTCTGCATCATAGGTGGCTCGAGCCTTTTCCAGCGCATCGTCCACCTGCTTGTCCGAAAATCTGCAGGATCGGGTATAAGGGCCTTGAGAATAGTAATACTGGTCCAGGAAATAGGACGGGTCAGCCGTATCCACCCCTGTGCCATTCATACACATATCGAAATCGCCTTTGTTGCGGCGGGCAATGGTTGTGGCCCATTCTGGCATATCGAGTTGGACATCGATACCTATCTTCCGAAGGCTTGCCTGAACGACCTCCGATGTGCTCTTGTGCATGGCATAGGTCGTGGTAGAGAGAAGTGTGATCTTGAATCCGTTGGGATAGCCTGCCTCGGTCATGAGCTGTTTGGCTCTGGCAAGGTCCAAATGATAAACATTCTGCCGATCCGGCGAGTAAATGAACATCCACTGGGGCACAGGCAGTCCCCCAAGGATTCTACCCCTGCCGAAGAAGACCGCATCCAGAACCGCCTGCCGGTCGATGGCGTAGTTGATAGCCTGTCGGACCTTCGGATGGTTGAGGGGAGGCTTATCAACCCCCATCATAAGATACATGTGGGCGCCTTCCTTGTCAGAATAGAGGGCCAATTTCTTATCCGCCTCGATCGTCATCATATCTTTCCATGGAACATAGTCGATGATATCCACGCTGCCGGTACGCAGGGCCCATGTTCGGGAGGTGTCATCGGGATAGGGGAAGAAGGTGATGCCGTCCAGATAGATCCGGTCCGGCAAGTAGTAATTCTCGTTCCGGACGAGAACGGTTTTCACTCCGGGCTGCCGTTCCACCACCTTGAAGGGACCTGACCCGACAATCTGGTTTCTCAGGTCGACGCCTTTCTCGATCAGCGCCTTCTGGGCAATGAGAGAATTACAGAAGGCGAGAGTGGGAAGGAGCGCTGCATCGGGCCGGCTCAGAAGGAACTTGACAGTGTATGGATCAGGGGTCTCAATCTTCTGAACGTTCCTCAAATCACCCCTCGCCCAGGCCCCGGTTTTTGGATCGAGGATCCGATCCATCGACGCCTTCACATCAGCAGAGGTCAAATCCGTGCCATCATGCCATTTCACATTCTTTCGCAGATGAAAAACAAAGGTCACGTCATCGGGCCTCTCCCAGGACTCGGCCAAATCTGGAAGGATCTCCATCCTCTGATTCAAACGGACGAGCAAGCTATAGATCGTGCCTTTCACCAATGATGAGGCACCCCCAGAGTCAACATGAGGATCGAGGTGGGGAGGATCTGTTGATAAACCATAACGAAGGATTCCTCCCTTCTTGGGCGGAGGCCCGGCCGGAGTCTTTGAATCTTTTGTCTCCGGGGACGCAGCCCAACCCTCAAGGAGAGGGAGAGAACCTCCTGCCACAGCAGAAGCCACCATGGCGCGAAGAAGTGTTCGACGGCTGAATTGAAGACCAGCGGTCGGATGGTCGTCTTCCATATTTTTCATAACCCCTTGACCGTCTTTCATCCCTTTGGTGTTCCTTTTCATGGCCTCCTCCTTTCATGATGTAGAAAATAACGTGTCTGTGTCCGTGTTCCGTTTCCGTAACCCCTCGTAGTGCAGCCCTTTATGGGCGTGGACTGGGGTTCGTCAATGTTCACGGTTCGAGGATGTCATACCCGTCATGAAAAATTAGTTTTATTTGAATGTCGTTTTGAATAGATCGCGGCCGGCAAAGCGGCCAGACGGTCCAAGCTCCTCCTCAATCCTTAGCAGGCAATTCTGCTTGCTGATCCTTTCACCGGATCTCGGAGCCCCAAACTTTACGAGAGGAACATCGAGAGCAATAGCAATATCCGGGATTGGATCATCTCCCCCTCCAGCCCGCCCGGATCCCACGAGGCAATAGCCATGCTCTTTTGCATAAAACGCTGTGTCCATGGCTTCAGAAAGGGTCCCAACCATATTGGGTTTGAGAATCATCGCGTTGGCTGCTCCCATGGCAATCCCTCTCTTCAGCCGTTCGAGGTTCGTTACAAAAAGATCGTCTCCTACGATCAATAGATTTAACCGCTTTGTGATCTCGGCGAACCCTTCAAAGTCGTCTTCATGCAGGGGATCTTCGATGATAAAAAGAGGATAGGACTGCGCCAGACCTTCGAGGATCCGGATTAACTCTTCCCGGTCAATCATCTTTTCTTTAAAAAAGTACCGCCTCTCTTTCGGGTTGTAGAAGTCGCTGGCTGCGCAATCCAGGCCTACCTTACACGTCCCTCCATAACCCGCTTCCTGAGCGGCATCGAGGAGGGTCTCTAAGATCTCTGCCGGCTCTTCTGTAGGCGCAGCATATCCTGCAGAAGTCCCGATTTGAAGGGATTTCGTGCCATACCGTTTCTTGATGATATCCCCCAAGCGGGAAAAAACTTCTACTCCCATTCTCAAGGCCTCAGAGTAAGTTTGTGCCCCTGCAGGAATGAGAAGAAACTCCTGAAATTCAGCCCGGGTCTCGGAGCCGCTCTTCCCGTTGATCATATTAAACATGGGCACCGGCAGAAGGTAATCCTTCTTACCTCCCAGATATCGAAAGAGGGTCAGCCGCTCAGAGTTGGCCGCTGCCCGTGCAACGGCGATGGAGACGCTATAGATTGCATTCGCCCCCAGGCGGGACTTGTCTGGCGTCCCATCGAGATCGATCAGGAGCTGGTCAATCCCGCGCTGGTCGCTCACCCGTTTTCCGAGGAGAGCCGGCGCGATAGACTCATTCACATGGCCTACAGCCTTCTGGACTCCCAGTCCACCATACCGGGATCCGCCATCGCGAAGAACAAAGGCCTCATGACTTCCTACCGAAGTCCCACAGGGAGAGGCCCCCCGGCCCATCGATCCGTCTGTCGTCCAGACATCCACCTCCACCATGGGCCGAGCCTTGCTGTCGAGGATCTCCCGAGCTTTAATCGCAGATACTTTCGCATCCCCCATTCTTTCTCTCCTATGTCTTTTCTAAGAATCTGCACCAATG
>Ga0315297_10002894_pt1 | contig 10959 bp, 9 predicted proteins | sample YL17G15_0_MG_FD_203628 | JGI IMG/M metagenome (GOLD analysis project Ga0315297, IMG submission 203628) | Sediment microbial communities from Yellowstone Lake, YNP, Wyoming, USA - YL17G15_0 | ecosystem: Environmental > Aquatic > Freshwater > Lake > Sediment | place: USA: Wyoming | collected...
ACGCAGCTTATTTTCCGTCCCTTCATCGGCGACGACGGGTTCGTCCGCGTCGAGCTGCACCCCGAGGACAGCATCGGCTTCGTCAACGCCCAGGGTCTCCCCTCCAAGCAAACGACGGAGGTCACCACCAACGTCCTCGTTCGCGACGGTCAGACCATTTTGATCGGCGGACTCTTCCGCGAGCTGACCACCGACGCGCGCTCGCAGGTTCCCGGTTTGGGCAGTATCCCCGGCGTCGGGCAGCTCTTCCGGTCCAACGACGATTCGAGTGAACGCGAGGAGGTCATCATCCTCCTGACCATTCACATCGTGAAGGATCAAGACGCCTACGCCGCCGCATCGAAGGACCAGCTCGAGCAGGTCGAGCGCATGAGGGTCGGCATGCGTCAAGGACTCATGTGGCATGGCCGTGATCGCCTCGCGCAGACCCACTATCAGAAGGCCCTGACGGCGCTGGACGCCAACGACCGCGACAAGGCCCTCTGGCACGTCAAGATGGCGTTAAACGCGGCCCCGCGACATCTGCCCGCGATTGAACTGAAGGAGAAGATTCTCGGCGAACGCGCCTGGTACGACGATGCTACCAGCACGCGGAACTTCCTCTATCGCCTGATCGCCCAGGAGAAGGGTTACCCGCTGCAACCCTTCGGACGCCCTGCTGTAGACACCGCGCCGGGAGCTTCGCCATGAAACGCATTTCCCATCTGATTTTGGCCGCTGCGACGGCGATGACGCTGACGGCGTGTCATCGACCCAGCCACCCGGAAGCCAAGCGGCAGGCCGAGCAACGATGGAACGAGGTTCGCGCCCGCGTGAAGCTCCAGCTCGCGCGGCAGCAATACGACGGCGGGCTGTTCCATGACGTTGTGCAATCCGCATCCGAGTCCATCGCCCTCGATCCGACGCAAGCCGGGGCCTACGTTCTGCTTGCCCAGGCCGACCTGGAATCAGCCAAGCCCGCGTCGGCGGAACAAGCGATTGAGGCCGCTCGCCGCGCCGGACTCGACTCGCCCGATCTGCATTACATGCAGGGCGTTCTGCTCGAACAGCGTGATGATGTGAAGACCGCCGTCGCGGAATACGCTCAAGCGCGCACCATGAACCCCGACAACGTGGATTACCTCGTCGCCCACGCGGAGTGCTTGGTCGCTCTCGACCGCGCCGAAGAAGCTCTGGCCCTGCTGGACGAGAACCTGAACCGTTTTGATGACAACGGCACGGTCGCCGTCCTCGCCGGTCGCATCGCGGCCCTACTGGGGGATTTCGACGGCGCCGCGCAACGGCTGGGACAGGCCGCGGTCGCGCTGAGCGATCATCCGGTAGTCACGGAAGAGTTGGGCCTGTTGTTCGTCCGCGTGGGCCGATGCAGCGAGGCGTTAGCGTTGCTACGTCCCCTGGTCGACGCCGCCGGCGAGTCGGAGGGCGGCGCTATTCGTCGTGGTGTCGCGACGTGTCACCTGGCCCTCGGCGATCCGAAGTCGGCGGAGGGAGTGTTGATCGACTACGCCCGCCGGCACGCCGACGACGGCCACGCTCAACTCTTACTGGCCCAAGCGGCGCTCGAAACGAACGACCTGTTGACCGCTTCCCGCGCTTCGGACTTGGCCGAGCAATCCTCGCCAGGCCGACCGGACATCGCCCTCGTGCGGGCCGCCGTTCAATGGCGACGCAGCGAGTACGCCGCCGCGGCTGAGACGCTCTATCAGCTCCTTGAAAAGGCCCCCTCCAACGTGGAGGCCTATTGCTTGCTCGGCGAGGTCCTCCGTGCCCAGGGTCAAGAGGACGCTGCCCAAGATTGTTTCCAGCGGGCCTTACGCCTCGACCCGAAGTCTGCCTGGGCGTTACAGGCATCATCAGTTTTTAGCAGCGGGGCTGATGCCGCGACCCTCTCGGCCGCATCGACGGCCCGCTGGCCGCTCCCTGGAAAGGGACACAAGGGCGCCAATCCAGCCGTTCGTCCGTAGAGCCTGTCGCTCAAGCTGAGTCCCTGTGGCCACCGACGGGCCGTCGGGCCGGGTTTTTTGTAAGAATTTCTCAAGAAAAGACTTGACTTGTCCGCCCGGTCTGGTATATTGCACTTACCGGACGGATATTGTGGCGGGTTGGATGAGCGGAGCGCTGGATAGTATCTATTATAACGACTTAACGATTATACCGAGCTGTTCGATACTTTTTCGTTCCGCCCTCTTTTGCTTCTGCTGATACCCCTATCCGTCTCTGACCTGCCAACGTCTACATAGGTGTGTGGCTTTTTGCGCCGCGAACACGGCGCGTGTGCTTTGCGTGGACCTCGTTTTGGGGCCGCGTAAACGCGATCGCGCGCGGGTTCTCGGCGAAATGGGGTCAGAGATGGACCTGTGCTTTAGGGATTTTCGCCGACCTTCCTTTACTCCCACCCAGGCTGCGTCCAGCGTCGCGATCGCTCCGTTGCGGTCCGTCACGGGACTGAGCGGAGCCGTCGTCGACGCGGACGCTGCCGGGAGCTCGGGCCGACGGTCGGACGAAGAGAGATTCCGGGAACTCGAATAGGGGAGGTGTAGCCTAAAGAAAAGGCTTAAGGATTCGTTGGCCGCTTCGGTCGCCTCTGGGGGACCAGGATGCAGATGGGTGGCGGTGGGGACCGACATACCCGCCTGCGGAATGAAAGGGCGATCGGGCGGCCACGTTCCTTTTTACGCCCGTCCGGAGCGTGCGGCACTTGATCGAAAGAGCGGCGGGATCGGCGGTCGGCCGTGTCGTTATGTTCCGGCGGCGAGACTGCGGCCCCAGTCCTGGTCGCGAACCGCCGTGGTGATGCGTTCGGCCAGTTCCACAGCCGCGTAGCCTTCCTCGGCGCTGACTCCGCTGCCGTGTCCCGTGCGAACCGACTCCAGGAAGGATCCGATTTCCGCGCGGAGCGGTTCCACGTCGTCCACGGCCAGCGGCTCGACTTTGAGCATGGAGCCGAAGTCGAGGGCCTGCATCTGCGACAAATCCTCGAAGTTGCGTTCCTTGGCCATGCGGATCAGGTCGAGGTTGTCCGCGAGCTTGATCGCTACGCCGGATTTCTTCTGGTAATCCATCGACAGGTACGCCGACGGGCAGAAGACGCGAATCTTGCGTTCCGTCTTCAGCGCCAGCCGCGACGCGGTGAGGTTGGCCACGGCCTCACCGGCGAAGCGAATCCGGGCGTTGGCGACATCCTCATAGGGGCCGAGCACCGCCACGCCGACGGCGTCGATCGTGCATTCGCGCTGGCGCACCAGGTGCAGCACGATGTCGATGTCGTGGATCATCATGTCGAACACGACGCCGATGTCGGCGCTGCGGAAGGTAAAGGGGCTGATGCGATGCGTCTCGATGAACCGCGGCGCGACCTGCATCCGCAGCATGGCCTGAACCACCGGATTGAACCGCTCCGAATGACCGACCTGCAAGAGACAGCCGTGTTTTCGAGCGGCCTCGACCAGTTGCCGGGCGCTCACCGCATCCGGGGCGAGCGGTTTTTCCACGAGCACGGCGATCCCGCGCTCCAGCAACGGGATCGCTACCTCGGCGTGATAGACGGTGGGGACGGCCACCGATGCGGCGTCGACGGAAGTGGTGAGATCGGCGAACCGTGACACCGCTTGCCCGCCGTGTTGTCCAGCGACTTGCCGCGCTCGATCGAGATCCTTGTCGACAACGCCGACCAGCTCGCACCCGTCGAGCTCGCCGTAAATGCGGGCGTGATTTCGGCCCATGTGACCGACGCCGACAACCACGACTTTCAGCGGGTTTTTCATGGCCGTCGGCCTCTGCGGGCAAGAGTTCAGGATTGTCGGCTGAAGGTGGCGTCCACGGTCTTGTTGCGGTCGAGAACGATGCTCGCGGGATTGGTACGTCCGCTGAGACCGCCGTTCCACCCGGCGAACGCCCAGCCGGGATCAGCCAGCGCCGTGAGCTCAAACACCTCGGCGGTTTGCTCGTCGGCTGAGTTCGCGGTCCGCCGTACCGACCCTCGCCCGACGACGTTCACGGTAAGCGAATACTGGTTCTGAAGTTTCCATGAGCTGCGATGCACCGGATCGGCGCGAAGGGATTCGAGGTATCGTCCGTGCCGCCCGTGGGCGAAGGAGCGCATCAGACATTCGCACAAGTATTCGACATGCGGATTGATCGGACGGGTGTCGAGGATGGTCTGCACGCGGTCGCGCATGGCGATGCCGCTCATCCGTGCCCTTCGTGAGAACAGCTTCATGAAGGCGTCTTTCAGCGCCGCGATGTCCCCGTTACTGTAGCCGTTGCGCTGCAGGCCGACCCCGTTGATCATGCGAACTTCGGATCGCGTTCCGCGGGCCGCCACCAGGATGACAAAGGGTGGCACATCCGCGGCCACGCGGGTCATGCCTCCGATGAAGGCGTGTTTGCCGATGGTGACGAAGTGGTGCACCGCGCTGTGCCCGCCCATGTTCACGTAGTCCTCCACGTGGACATGCCCCGCGAGCTGGACGTAGTTGGCGAAGATGCAGCGATTGCCGATGCGGCAGTCATGGGCGATGTGTGAGCCGATCAGGAAAAGGTTGCGGTCGCCCACGCGGGTCACCCCGCCGCCGTTGCCCGTGCCGGGATGGGCTGTCACCATCTCGCGGAAGATGTTGTACTTCCCGATCTCCAACGTGGTCCGCTCGCCGGCGAATTTGAGATCCTGGGGCGGCATTCCCAACACGGCCTGGGGGTAAACCTCGCACCCCTCGCCGAGCGCCGAATGCCCCTCGATCGTGACGTGATGATGAAGCCGACAACCGTCGCCTAAGACGACGTGGGGGCCGATGACGCAATACGGACCGACCTTAACGTCGCGCCCGAGCTCCGCGCCCCGCTCGATTATGGCTGTGGGGTGGATATTCACGGGGCGTAGCGTAGCGAAAGTCGGCCAATCCGTCCAGTCCGGGTTTGCCTGCTCTCCCGGAGCCTTGTGATCCGAGTATTCTCTTCGGCGACATTCGGCGTATAATGGATGAATCGAGCGTTGCGCGGAGGGTCGTATGGTCTATCGCGGGTACGTGAAGGACGGACGGATTGAACTGGACAACGGCGGTCCGTTGCCGGAGGGGGTGCAAGTGCGGATCGAACTCGTCGAACCGGAGACCCGCTCCGGCAGCGCCGTTCACGAACCGCTGGGGCGGAAGCTACTGAGACACGCGGGCACGGCCACCGGTCTTCCGGCTGACATGTCGTCCAACCACGACCATTATCTCTACGGAATGCCGAAGCGGTGATCACCGTTTTCGCCGACACTTCGTACTATATCGCTCTTCTTCACGCGCGGGACGACAATCACCACAAAGCAAAAGCGTACACCGATCACTTTGATGGTCGAATGATTACGACTGCCTGGATCGTCGCCGAACTCGCCAACGCGCTGGCGAAGGGGGCCAATCGGCGGAGCTTCGCGGACCTTCTACATGATCTGGAGGGCGATGAACGCGTACAGATCCGCCCTGCGAGCGACGACCTGTTCAAGCGGGGCCTGAGTCTGTACCTGCGTCGCACGGACAAGGATTGGTCGCTGACCGATTGCATCTCCTTCGTGGTGATGGAGGAGATGAGGTTGAACGACGCCCTTACGGCCGATCGGCACTTCGAGCAGGCAGGGTTCACCGTTCTGCTAGGGTGAGCACGGCCGGCCTGGGTCGGCACTCAAACTGCGGTCATTCAACGACCGTCAACTTGGGGACCGCTTCCGGGTTGTCGGCGTCGAGTTTGGGCAGGTCTTTCAGCGACGAGAGGCCGAAGACTTCCAGGAACCGAGTGGTGGTCCCGTAGAGAAGCGGTCGGCCGATTTCCTCAGCCCGACCGACAATGCGGACCAGGTTCGTATCGCGAAGACGCACGAGCATGTCCCCGACGGCAACGCCGCGGATGGCCTCGATATCGGCCCGCAGGATCGGCTGTTTGTAGGCGACAATGGCGAGGGTTTCGAGGGCCGCGGTGGACAGACGCGAATCGGCCCGGGCCTTGTGCAGCTTGCTGATCCAATGGTTGTACGCCGATAGCGTGAGAAGCTGAAAGCCCTTGGCGATCGCTTCGATCCGAAACGACGCCCCGCATTGGGCGTAGCGTTTGTTCAAAGTCTCGACATGCCGTTTCACGTCCCCGGCGTCGCCGATGCCGAGCAATTGGGCGATGCGCGCCGCGGGCAACGGCTCATCGGTGGAGAGCAATAGGGCTTCGACCACGGACTCCGTCGTCACCGACGGCGGCGCTTCCGGCACGGCCGGTGGGGACGGCGCGGCGACATCTTCCGTGGCGTTCAGCGTTTCGTTCATCGCGGGGCATCATAGTATCCCGTCGGAAAAGTTGCGAGAGGTGCTTCGCGGTTCATGGATGTGCGGCGGATCGTTGCGTCAGACTCCGCGTCGGGCTATACACCGACCACGCGTATGGGAAAGGGACCGCGTGAGGTCAAAGATCAACAAACTCGCTAACCCTGATTTTTCCCAGGGCAAGAAATCGCCGCGGAACTGGGTCTGGACCGCGAAGCCCGCCGGCGCGCGCTGGCGCCGGGAACAAGATGCTCGCGCCACCGAAGCCGGTGGAATCACCATCATGAGGGACCGGGCGAGAGGATCGGCCTTCTGGTTCCAAGTCATCGTCTGCAAGCCGGAGCAATTCTATCGCGTCGAGGCGACGGTGACGTGCGACTTGGCCGGGTCCGGCGACGCGGGTGGGCTGATCCTGCGGGTCGAACCGTTGGCGAACGATCGGCTGTGCGGTGAGTCGCGTACCACACCAGGTCTGCATCACGCGCCTGAATCCATCGTGGTTCGGACCTACTTTCACGTGCCTGCGGGCGTCCGACGCCTCCGCGTGGGTGTGGGCGTGGTCCACGCAACCGGGACCGCCCGGATCGATCACGTGCGCTTCATTCCGATTCTCGAACCGGACGAGATGTCGCACGTCTTAGCGGTTCCGCCGCCGTTATCGGCCTATCCCCGACGCAAACCGGCGCAGACGGTCTGCGTCTGCTCCGATCAGGCCGCCGATCGACCGCTGACTCGATTGCTGGCGGGGTTTTTCGGCGAATCGAAGGTGCTGGCGATTCCGGGCGTCGAATGCAATGCCGGGTCGGCCGATGCGGACGCCGTTTTCCTACCCGATCCACTGCCGCCGCCATCCATCCGGACACTGGAGCGGCTCATCCGCTTGGGATCGGATCGACTGGTGGTGGTTTCACTTCCTGCGTTCATGAAGTTGACGCGCGGGATCGCGTCGGTTCGTCGCGTGGAGCAGTTGGACGACCCGATCCACGCCAAGGTGACGTTCGCCAACTACGCCACCCCCGGCTTCGCCCTCAACGACACGTTCGCCTACGCCTGGGCGGGTCGGGCGAGCGGGAGCTTTGTGCAAAACCACTTCCGACGGACCGAAGCCCTTCGCAACCTCTGCCGAAGGTACGGATTCGAGACCATGCTCCTGTCGATGTGCCAGCGCGATGTCACGTCCGATCGCCCGATTTGTCTCTACAAACCGACGGGGGCGGGCGGCCTGTTCGTCCTTGACGTTGAACCGGTCGAAGCGACGCCCTCAACCTACGGTGAGCCGAACGTGGCCATGCACCTGTTGCTTTCCATCCTTGGCTCGGTGCAGGTCGGCCTGGGGCAGTATACCGTCCCCGTGCGGGAAGAAGCCCAGTTCCGGGATTCGATCCGTGAAATGGGTTCCCGCTTCGAGCAGTTCGCGGTGCACGACGCCGACGTTCCGGTGGAACAGGTGCGCGAGCAGCTTGTGACCATCGGACGAGAGGATGAATCGTACGGCCTGCCGCTTCAGCCCAAGCCCGTCATTCTCGTTCGTAGCGGCGTGTGCACCGGCGACATGGAGAGCGTCTACGGCGCCCACGCTTGGTTCAAGCAGTTGGTTCAACCGCCGCCCCACGCCTGTCCCTACGCGGATCCGCTGGCCTCGCGTTTTCGGTTGGCCTGGGTGCCGTGCGCCGCTCCGTGGGCGGCGGGGGACGGGTGGCGACGAAGCGCTGCGCCGCCGGCGGTCCCCATGGAACTGGAAAGCGACGGCGCCTCCGTCGCGGCGCTGATCGACATCGTCTCGTGCCCGGTGAACTCGGTCCGCGTGGTTTTCCCCCGCGACGGTGACGCATTCCGGCACTGTGCCGCGTGGTTACCGCGGCTCGCAACGACCTTCCCCGCCGGGCGATATTTTGCCCACACCGTGGCCGACGGCGAGCCGTTCACCGACCGCCGACGCTACGCGTGGCGCGGCGTCGAACACGACGTACGGGTGGTTGTCGATCCGAACGCCTTCGGCGAGCCGATCCACCGCGACGCGATGGCCGCCGGGGGTCAGGTGATTCGGCTTGAACTACCGGGCTGCGACGCCGACTTCGTCAGCCATTCGATTCAGCGTACGGACCTGGCCGCGACGCTTTTGGAGCAGGTCATCGGACTGCAATACGGGATGATCGCGGTAAACCGCTCAGCCGCGCCGGTTCATTTCGACGGGTTTCCACCGGTGGGGCCGTGGGAGCCGCTGATCGTGGACGCCCGCGATCCGATTCTTCAATCGCGAACGTGCCAGGTGGGGTGATCTGGGTCCGCGACACTTCCGGCGGAACCGTGGGCGCATCGTTGCGAACGGGGAACCGTGACTCGTCCGAACCCGGAGCGCCAGCGACGGGCCCACGCCCCTTTCCGCCCAAGACCCCGCGCTCGCGCTTGGGGTTCGGATTCGGGATCGTTTGTCGCCGGAACTGTCACGGACCCGGGCGATCTCAGCCGTCACGGCGCCGCGGTCCGCCGAGCGAAGCGGATCGCGCGTTTGAGCGTGGCGAACCCCGCCCGCGGCAATAGGCCGTAGTTGTCGATTTCCAGAGCTGCAAAGCCCGCCCGCACCGCCTCGGGCAAGACACCCACCAGTCGATCGCCCGCGGCGCCGACCGCGGACGCCGCGGGGAGCCGGACCTCGTTGCGTCGCGCCCCCGGCGGAGCCGCCCGCGATAGCTGATCCAGATCATCGACGCACGTAATGACCGCGGAAGGAATCGAGAGATCCAGTCCGCCCGCCGCGTCTTCCCCGGAACGATCCGCCCGCCGCTCCAGCAGAAGCTCGCATCGGCAGGCCTCCTTGGTTTTCCGCAGCAGCGAGTTCAGTTCTTCGGTTTGTCGGCGACGATACTCCCCCAACTTGGCGTGCTCGGCGAAGCAGTCCTCGAGCGACCCGTCTTGGCGATGGCCGTGCTCCATCGCGTCTTGCAGGAGGCCCTCCGCCGTTTGCCGGGCCGCCTCGGCGTCAACCCCGGCGTTTTGCGCTCGTTCACGGCAGGATCCGCAAAAGCAAGTCGCCAGCAACGACCGCTCGATGGGACCGCAGACAAAGGCCGTCTGCAACTTCTCCACCTCGGCGTCGGACCATCGGATGTCCACGTCCGCGAGGGTGAGCGCCCCGACGCCGTCGTTGGAGGAGAGGTCCATGACCATACCGCGAAGATAAGACTGCACCTCCGGGTTGGCCGGGCATAGCCGCGTTTGCGACTCGTCGCCGAAAGCGTTCCGGCAGGTGAACTCGGGATAGCGCTCCGCCATCCGGCCGGTCGCCGACGCCGACACCATCACGCGGAGCCGCATTCCATGAGCGGCGCAGGCCTTGGAGATCCGAGCCGGCGGGTTGCCCGCGGTGCTCCAACTGGACACGACCGGTTGACAACGCGTCTGCGTATAATGGCGCTCCGTCGGCTGAAAGAGCACGCCGCCTCGGGTGCGGAGCACCCGCGGGTTCAGGCCGACGGCGCGGAACTGTGTGGCCGGGGGAGCGGCGACCCACAGCGACAAGCCGGTGATTCCCACCTCGCCGCGCAGTCGATCCAGCTCTTCGCCGAGATTCTCGACCGGCACGTCCCAAGGGTAGGCGACGAGGAAGAGTTCAAACATCAGGATCGAGCCCCCGAACCGGTCGGGGTCACCTCGCTATAGGTGTTTTCGAGGACGTCCAACATCCGGCGATGCGCCTGCTCCGCGGTCACGCCGTAGAACTTCGGCGAGATCGCCGTCGTGCCCGGCTTCTCCGTGCCGTCCTCGGTTACCTCGCGGCAGCTAGACACCCAGTGGTCCTCGTCGTACTCGATGCGGATGCCGAACCAGCGAGGCGTGTCCCCTTCGCTCACGACGCGATACAAGTGGAACGGCATGGCCGATGAACTCCACACGCAAGAGAGAACGAGGGTATTGTAGCAGGCCTGCGTCAACCGTCACACGGGTCTCCGAGCAGGGGTAAGAACTCCCTCTCCCTATCAGAGCACCGGGCGCAAGCCCGGTGACCCTTGACCACGAACCACCGTAGGCGCCTTGCGGTGTCCGCAGGCTCGCGCCTGCGGCTCTGAACACCGGGTGCCGTCAGAGCACCGGGCGCAAGCCCGGTGACCCCGGCGTGGTGCGGGCGTGGTCCGCGGGCTTGCGCCCGCGGCTCTGACGGTAAAAAAGAAACGGGCCCCGAAGGGCCCGTTTCCCTACGACTTTGTGAAACTCACCTTACGCCGAGCTTAGCCGAGGCGGGTTGCCCGCCCCCGGCGCCGCTTCGGCGACCGGTGAAACGAAACGCTTAGGCCGCTGCGGACTGCCGACGGCCGAAGTAGACCTTCGCACCGACCAGCAGGAGCAGCGTCAGGACCACCAGACCCCACTGGGAGACCGTCGGGATCGCCACGTGGTCGCAGGTGGTGATGTTGGCGCACGCGGCGCCCTTGGTCCACTCCAACTTGTTCTCGCCGGGCACCGGCACGCATTCGGCGCTGGTCAAATTGGTGCAACCGCCGAACGTGTCGTGATCGCAGCAGGCACCGAGCACGGCGTCGCAGGTCACGTTAGCGCATGTCTTGTCAAGCGAGAAGACGCGCTGCGGACCGGAGCAGTCCGCTGCCAGCTTGTTATCCTCGCAAGTACCGGCCAGCGTGTTGCAGCACGCACCCAACACCACCGCCGGGCACTG
>Ga0315297_10002895_pt1 | contig 10958 bp, 9 predicted proteins | sample YL17G15_0_MG_FD_203628 | JGI IMG/M metagenome (GOLD analysis project Ga0315297, IMG submission 203628) | Sediment microbial communities from Yellowstone Lake, YNP, Wyoming, USA - YL17G15_0 | ecosystem: Environmental > Aquatic > Freshwater > Lake > Sediment | place: USA: Wyoming | collected...
GCCCGCCGGCGCCCGAGACGATCGTCTGGCAGGGCTTCGCCCTGGCTGACTGGGGTCCCCCGGCGCTCACGCCGGAGCCCTGCATGGGACTATCATAGGAAGTGGATCGATGAATGGGTTCCGGCCACACCGGCTGCCACATGTGCGAGCTGGCCTGCTCGGCCTTTCATGAGGGGGTCTACCGTCCATCAGTCGCGCGACTTTTCAGCGAGGTCAACCCCGCGACGGCAGTGATGAAGGGCCACACCTGCCTGCAGAGCGGCTGCGCCAAGTGCGAGGAGGTTTGCTTGCCGGGAGCCATCAGACGAAAGGTGATCAGCGTGACTCCCAAGGGAGACTGCGATGCCAAGGTCAAGGGCGGCGACTCCGTCTCCGGCTATGTGCTGGTGGTCGACGCAGAGAAATGCACCAATTGCGGCGACTGCTACGACGTCCGTCCGACTAGCGTCATCTGTGAGCATCCGGAGCGCCATGTCGCCTTCAAGTGCGACCACTGCGACGGCGACCCGCAGTGCATCACCTTCTGCCAGAACCCGCACGTCTTCGCCGTCGATCTGAAGGTCGACAAGGCCGACAAGGCGCTGGCGGAGGCCTGAACGTGGCGGTGGAGGCGGGCTTGAAACGACGAGCACGCAATCGTCTTGACTGGCTTCATCCGCTGATCGCGAGATTACACCGTGGACCAAGGGGGAATGGCGATGAGCAACGAGATTAGGAGTGTCGCCGCGCGAAGAATCCTCGACTGCCGGGGCTACCCCACCGTTCAGGTGGACGTCTGGGTCGGCGACATGCTGGGCCGCGCTGACGTTCCGGCGGGCCGCTCGACGGGCAGCAATGAGGCCATCGAGGTTCGCGACGGCGGCGAGCGTTACCGCGGCAGGGACGTCACGAAGGTGCTCAAGGTGATCCAGGACGAGATCGCACCCGAGGTGAGAGGCCATGAGGTAACCGACCAAGTCGGCCTGGACCGCCTCCTCTGTGGGCTCGACGGCACGCCAAACAAGAGCAGGCTGGGAGCCAACGCAACCCTTGGCGTATCACTGGCCGCGGCGCGCTGCGCGGCAGCGCTCGCTGGCCTGCCCTTACACCGCTACCTGCGCGCCGACTCGCACGTCCTGCCCGTTCCCATGGTCAACCTGATCAACGGTGGCCGACTCACCTCCAACGACCTCGATTTCCAGGAGTTCATCTGCATGCCAGTCGGAGCGGAGAGCTTCAGTGAGGCGATGCGCATGGCGAGCGAGTGTCACATGGCGCTCATGGAAATCGTTGTCGCCCGCTACGGCAAGCTGGCTGCCAACACAGGCGACGAGGGCGGGTTCGCGACGCCCATCACCGACGTGCGTGAGGCGCTTGAAGTTCTGCAAGAAGGCGTGCGCGCAGCAGGGTACGCCGACCAGATGGTCTATGCGCTAGACTGCGCGGCGACCCACCTCTGGAATCCGGACACGCATGTTTACAGCGTCGGCGGCCGCCAGTACAACACCGAGCAGCTCATCGCCTTCTACGCAGAACTGGTTCGTGACTTCAATGTGCAGTCGATTGAGGACCCGCTCGACGAAAACGACTGGGACGGCTGGGTCGAGATCACGCGCCGGCTCGCCGGCGAGGGCGTGCAGCTTGTGGGTGATGATCTCTTTGTGACCAACCCCGTGCTCGTACGCCGTGGCGTCGAGCTGGGCGCAGCCAATGCGCTTCTCTGGAAGGTTAACCAGATCGGCACCCTCACAGAGGCTTTCGCGGCTGCCGAGACGGCCTTCCGCGCGGGCTATGGCGTGTGCGTGAGCGAGCGCTCCGGCGAGACGGAGGACCCCATCATCGCGGACCTCGTGGTGGCACTGAATGCGGGACAGATCAAGACCGGATCCCCGGTGCGCGGCGAGCGCACAGCCAAGTACAACCGGCTCTTTCAGATAGAGGAGTGGCTGGGGAGCGATGCAGCCTACGCAGGGCGCAATTTCAAGGGGGTTTCTGCGACCGCTATGTCTTCCCCGGCGAGAGACTGACACCGCCAGGAATGCACGGTGATAAGAAGGAGAGCAGGATCGGGTGCGCTGGACTGGCGGACGCGAGCAGTCGCCCACAGGCACGTGTGCCGCCGCGGACCGGCGAAGGACCGGGATTGGGGAGTGTCGCCATAGATTGGAAGGCGCCCCCATCGAGGTAGGGAGGGAGGATCGTGAAGATGAGCGAGCAGGACATGAAGGCGCTCGAGGACGTCCCCCTGCTCTTCGCCGAACTGGCGGCCACTTCCGCTTTGGCTGCGTTCGACACTAGACTCCTTGTGCCCCGGGAACCCGAACAGATCGACTTGGTTGCTGCGACCAAGGAAGCCATGAAGCGGCCGGTCGGCTCTCCAAAGCTCGAGCAGCTGGCCGTGGGCAAGCGGTCGGCGGTGATTGTGACGAGCGACGCAACGCGGTCAGTCCCAAACAAGGCCCTGCTGCCATTGGTGGTGGCGTCACTGCGCACCGGAGGTATCGCAGAGGATCAAATCACGGTCATTATCGCTCTTGGCGCTCATCGCTCGCTCGATGAACGCGAGAAGGCGGATCTGCTCGGGGAGTGGGCAAGCCGCCTGAACGTCGTCAACCATGATCCGCACGGCGAGTGCGTATCGGTGGGGACTACGAGCGCCGGACATGAGCTTCGCCTGTCGCGTTCGTTTTGTGACGCCGAACTGCGAGTTGCGCTCGGGCTGGTCGAACCGCATGAGTTCGCTGGCTTCACGGGCGGGGGCAAGTCCATTCTGCCGGGAATCGCCGCTTATGATTCGATTGTCCGGAATCACAGTCTCGAGATGCTGAGGCAACCAGGCGCTCGACCGGGGGCGTTGGCAGGTAACCAAATCCGTGAGGAGATGGATGAGGCGGCACGTCTGTCGGGACTGCACTTCATCCTTAACGTCGTACTGGATAGCAGACAAGTGCCACTTGCCGTCGCCGCCGGAGACCCTGTCGAAGCTCATCGCGTCCTGGTCGACTTCGTTGATGGCTACGCCCGGGTTCAGCCGCCAAGAGACATCGAGCTCTCTGACGAGGCGCCAGACCTGATCGTCACGGGGCCCGGTCAACCCCTCGACATCAACCTCTACCAGTCGGTGAAACCGCTTGTCGCCCTTGAATCCTGGGTGGGCGAGGCAACCAGGGTAGTACTTCTCTCGCGTTGCTGGGACGGGAACGGCTCACGCCAGATGATCGAGCCGTTCAGATCCGGCGGAGGCCCGCGTCAGGTCATGGAACGGCTAGCAAAGGCCTATACGATCGAAAAGGATCACAGCTACTTCATCAGCCGCTTCCTCTCGCACTGCCCCAATGTTGTCGCGTGCTGCCCAGGGGTCGAGGCTGAGGACCTGGAGGCGGTCGGCTTCACGGCCTCTGCGCGCGTGGACGAAGCTGTCTCGATCGCGAGCGCCAGTGCAATGCACTCGAGTCGTCGAACTCGTCCTTTGGCCATCTTCATCCCGTCCCCGCAACGCTTTCTCCTCGCTCAGTGGAGGGAAGCCAGCGGAAACGGCATTCGGCTTCCCAACACGAACTGAGCGTCAGGGGCTCATGGATAGAGAGGACGCAGCGGGATTGAGCGAACGAGGCGCTGCTATCTCCATCGAGGGGGAGGACGCCGCTGGTCCAGCGACGGCGAGGCACCTGTTTGTCGACTACGACCGGCTTGTCTCGCATGGTCGCTGCGTTCTCCGCGGGCACGCCCTGACGATTGCCGCTGCAGCCCTCGGTGCCGTCGACCCGGCCGCTGCGTTCCGTCGCCTGGTCCGGCTCGAGGGCTCGGAGCTTTGCGTGGTCGACCCCGGGACCGGCGCTCAAAGCGTTTTCGACCTCGCCAATCGCCGCGTGTTCCTGGTCGGAGCCGGCAAGGCGAGCATCGGGGTCGCAATCGTCCTCGATGAACTCCTAGGTGAGCGCATCAGTGACGGTGCGGTGGTAGTCAAGCACGGTCAAGCACCCAGACGCCAGCCACTTCACTTGGAGGTCATCGAGGCGGCGCACCCAGTGCCCGACGAGGAGAGTCTTCGGGGGGGTCTCCGCCTTCTCGACATCGCAGAGAAGGCGAACGATGGCGACTTCCTCATCGCGCTGGTGAGCGGCGGCAGCTCTTCACTGGCTGTCGCACCGGCCGAGGGCATATCGCTCGAGGACAAGATCGCCACCAACCGGGTGTTGCTTGCGAGTGGCGCGGACATCGTCTCAATGAACAGTGTGCGCAAGCACCTATCCCGGATCAAGGGAGGGCTGCTGGCACACAAGGCTGGGTGTCAGATCCTCAACCTGACCGTCTCCGACGTCGTTGGCGATCCGCTGGACTGCATTACCGACCTCACAGTGCCGGACTCATCGACGTTCCAAATGGCACAAGCGGCCTGCGATCACTTCGAACTGTGGGGAAGGCTGCCGACCAGCGTCGAAGAGCGACTTCGACGCGCCGACCCGGATCAGGAGACGCCAAAGCCCGACGTGTTTCGCCAGAGCCAGATCGTGACAGTCGTCCTCGCCAACGCTGCCCTCATGTGCGAGGCAGCGGTACGCGAGGCAGCGCGCCTCGGGTACCGGGCCGAGGTAGTATCACTGGCAATCGAGGGGGAAGCTGCAGGCGCCGGGCAGGACCTCGCCGAGAGGCTCATCACTGCCGTGCCGGCCACCGCGCTCGTGTTGAGCGGTGAGAACACTGTCACGCTAGGAGGTCAGGGGCTTGGGGACGGGCTTGGAGGGCCCAGCCAGGAGGCGGCCCTTGGGGCCGCAGTCAACCTGCCCGCCGGACAAGCCGCTTGCATCCTTTGTATCGACTCAGACGGCACCGACGGTCCGACCGAAGCCGCCGGCGGGCTAGTCGACGACTTGACGATGCAGACAGTCTTCGAGCGTGGCGTTGATGTGGAGCGCGCCCTGGCCGAGCACACGTGCTACCCGGCTCTCGCAGCCATTGGCGACATCGTAGTAACGGGGTCAACCGGTACGAATGTGAATGACCTGAAGATCGCGCTGAAAGGGAATGAAGCACGGACTCGTTTCGAGTCAGTCCATGCGGTCCGACAAGATGAGTAGTGGGCTCGAACCGCGAGGGCAAGGTCCGTGGCAAGCTGCGTGTTTGTCTGCGCCTCATCCCTAGTAATACTCCGTTAGGTATAGTCATGGCGGCGCGTGCAGGAAGACAGTCGAACGCGGTAGCCTCCGTCCGCAGATCGGGCAGGCGCCGGCCGGAGCAGGCCATCAGCCGCTGCAGCTCCCGCAGGGCGGCGAACAGGCTCAGGCCGGCGCATCCGCTTTTGGGTCGAGGCGCTGCAGGGTGAGGAAGCCGTGCGCCAGCGAGACGAGCGTGACGTGGTGGTGCCAGCCGCGGAACGAGCGCCCCTCGAAGTGATCGAGGCCCAGGGCGTCCTTGAGCTCGCGGTAGTCGAGCTCGATGCGCCAGCGCAGCTTGGCGAGGCGCACCAGCTCGAACAGCGTCGTCTCCGCGGGCAGGTTGGCCAGCCAGTACTTCGTCGGCTCCTGCTCATCCTCGGGCCACTGGCAGAGCAGCCAGCGGACTGTCAAGATCGACCTGCTCTATTGAGCCGTGGATTTCGGTCACGTACTCGCTCCCGTTGTAGTCCTCGGAGTACCGCAGGATGCCGAGGGCCTTTGCCAGGAGAGGAAGAGGCGCTGCGGCGGAGAACGCCTGAGTGCAGGGCTTCGAACGGTCGCCCGTGCAGGGGGGCCTGTGGCACACGCCAACGCTTGACGGTCACCCGTCACGGAGCTACGTTACGAGTGGGCCCGGCTCGTCGCGCCGGACTACAGGAGCCAGGGGGCGGCTCATGCGGCTGCAATCACCGCTTCGGCGGGACGTGCTGGCGGCGCTGCTGGCGTCGACGGTCGCTTTGGCATGCTTGGTCCTCCTAAGTCTCTTCGTCCTCGTGTCTTTCGTGTCTTCCGCCGTGGCCGCGGTCGACCTGTCGGGAGTGGAGCTCAGACGTGGTGACTTTCCGTCCGGGTTCCGACCGATCGCCCAGGATGTCCTGGTGGATGCGGGTCAGCGGGCGGACGAGATGGGCAAGTCCTTCGAGTCTGCGTTCGAGCATGCCTCGATGCGGAATTTCACGGTCTTCGCGAACGCGAGCGGCAGCGAGCTGATCGAGAGCTTCGTCATCGGCCCGATGACGAAGTTGGAGGTCAAGAGGTTCGATGCCGACCTCCGCGACCGCAAGGCGTTCGTCGACATGGCGGCGGAGGGCATGACGCCGTGGTTCGCGACGGCCGGGACGCCGCGCGATCTCCACGCCGACCGCGCGAGCGACACCGCGCTCGGTATCTCGGTCCCTCTGCACACCGACGGGGACACGACCTGGCTTGGCACGGTGCTGGGGGGCAAAGCGAGCGAGGCCCAGGCGCAGATGGTCGTCGGGCGGCGAGGCGAGTTCCTGCTGCTGCTGTTCCTGATGCACGCCGGCGCCGATCGACCGCGCACCGACATCGTCAGACTGGCCGGGATCCTCGACACCCGCCTCGCGCGCGCGCAGGGCATCGGCGGCGAATCGCAGTTCGTGGCTTCGGTGCCGCTGCCCACCGAGGTCTCGCGCGACCCGGCGGTGATCGGCACCAACCTCGCGCTGGCGCTCATCTTTGCCCTAGGCTTCGGCTTCACCTCGACGCTGTTCAACAGCACGTTGCGCGAGAACCACGCGACCCTGCGCCGCTGGGTCGATCCGGTGCTCAGGCCTTTCTCGGCCGCCGCCGGCAAGCTCAAGATCGGCTCGACGACGGGCGCCGCGCCACGCAGCAGGGCACGGCGCCTGCTCGAGCCGATCTCGATCGTCGTCCTGGCGGCCCTCATCTACAGCTTCCTCGACCCGGACTTCGGCCTCTCGACGCAGGGCCTGCAGCTCTTCCTCTCACTGCTCGTGTCGGTGGCCGTCGTCACGTTCCTCTACGAGGGCGTGCAGACCGGGCTGTGCCGCGCGCGCTTCCACACGCCCGCGGCGCTCAAGCTGTACCCGGCGGCACTGCTCGTCGCCGTGGGGTGCGTGGTGGCGTCGCGCGTGGTCGGTTTCAGCCCCGGCTACTTGTACGGCTTCGTCGGTGCGATGGCCTTCCTCTCCGCGGCGGAGCCGACCATTCCGTGTCGTGGTCGGATGGTGCTGATCGCGAGTGTCGGGCTCATGGCGGTGAGCGTGGGGACCTGGTTCCTCGCGGTCCCGCTGACAGATGCCGCCGCGAGCGGCGGCTGGCTCATGCAGCTCCTGCAGGGCACGGCCGTGGCGGTCTTCGTGGCCGGCCTGGAGAGCGTCTTCTTCGGCCTGATCCCGCTCAGCTTCATGGACGGCGAGACCCTGCTGCGCTGGCGCAAACCGATCTGGCTCGCGCTGTTCGCCGCCGTGGCCTTCATGTTCTGGCACGTGCTGCTCAACAAGGACAGCCAGTACGCGGCGGCATTCGGTGGGCAAAGCACGCGCGTCATGATCACGTTGTTGGGCGTCTTCACGACGCTCACGCTCGTGTCCTACTTCTACTTCCGCAGCCGCAGGCCGCGCGTCGGGCCGGTGGTGGCTGCGGCGGGGCCGATGGTCGCCGCTGGCGGGGCGCTCGCCGGCCGGGCGCAGACGACTGCAGCGGCGGTGAGGCAGACCAGCGCGTCCGCAACATTGTCCGTGGAGCCGCAGTCGATCGCGGCAACTCCGGCTGGGTCGGTCCTGGCCGAGGGCACCAAGACGTGTCCGGCGTGCGGCGCCTCAATCAGGGCGGCGGCTCGCCTCTGTCGCTTCTGTCGGGCGCAGTTCGAATTGCGTCGCTTCGCCTACTGCGCAGCTTGCCACGACGTGGTCCGCACCGACGAGGCGTGCGCGTGCGGCTCCTGCGGCGCCGCGACACAGGACGTGCACGTCGAGACGCTGCTGATCGGCACCCGATCACCGCTGTCGCCCGTCGCCGCCGCGCCTGCGGCGGCGGCCGTGGCGGCCGGGCCTGCGCCGGCGTCTGCCCGGCGCGCGAAGGCGGCGCGAACCTCCGCGCTCCTGGACGAGCGCCGCCGCGCCTTGGGTATCCCGGCGCGGCTGCAGCCCTTGGCAATCCTCGCTGGCTTGAGCGGCATCGCGGCGGGCTGCGGTCTCTTCTGGGTCTGGAGCCTGCCCTGGTACGAGGAGACGCAGAAGTACGTGCTGTTCTACGAGAACCCCCCCGGGCTGATCGCCTGCGGCGTCGCGCTGGTCATCCTCGGCATCGTCACGATCATCTGCCAGCGCCGACGCATGGCGGTGCTCAGCCTCGGTATGGTGTCCATCCTCGTCGGCTGCCTGGCCGTGTATGTGACGATGACGGGACGCGACACGCTGGCCGGCGCTGGCATCGGCACTGGCTCCATGTTCCGTGTCGCACTGGGGCTGAGCGCGCTGGCGGTCGTGCCCGGAATCCTGGCCTGCGTAGCTTCTCTGCGCATGCGCAAGACCGGGGGGAGGACGCGATGAGTGAGGTCTGGAAGTGCCCTGACTGCGCCGAGGACGCGCCTCAGGGCGTGACGGTCTGTCCGTACTGCGGCTACGCCGCCGCGTCCGCGAAGGCGCCGGCCGCCGGTGCGGTCGATGTCGCGTCGACGGCTCCCGCGAAGGCGCCCGCCACTCGCACGGTGCGGTACGGCCACTGCCCCTCCTGCGGACGCTCCGAATGGGAGGGCGCCGTAGCGGGGCGGTGTGTCAGCTGCGGCGCGGAGCTGCAGTCGCTGCAGGTCGTCGAGGTCCCACTGGCGACAGGGAGCGAGGCGCAGGGGGCCTCGGCGACGGGCACGACACCGCGGCCCGCGGTGGTGGCGGCCGCGGCCGCCGCGCCGCAGCAGGCGGCGGCGAAGGTTGATCAGGTGCCGGCCAAGGCCGCTACGCTCAGACCGGCCGCGGCGCCTGTGCGCGGGGCCGCGAACGTGCGGCCCGGCGCAGCGTCGCGGGCGAGCGTGGTGAGCGAGTCGAACGGCGACGGCCCGCCTGCCGCGGTACCGGATGCCATCGCCTTGCTGCGCCAGCTGGCCGCCCTGCGCGACGAGGGCATCATCACGAGCGACGACTTCGAGACCAAGAAGGCAGAGATCCTGCGGAGGCTGTAGGCGCATCAGGCGAGGGCGGCCTGGCATCAGACGGTGGGCAGCGGCGAAGCTAGACCGGGCGTCCACCCTGGACGAGGACAGGGGGCCGATCATGAGTGTCCCACTGGGCAGGTGGCGACAAGCGGGGGAGCGGTCCGGGGGTGGTGCGCGGGGAGCGCACCTCAGGGCGATCGCGTGCTCCATCGTCGTCGCGATCAGAGGGCTGGCGCTTCTCGTGCTCGCGGCGGCGCTGCTCTCCGGCTGCAGCTCCGGCGGCGGCGAAGCGCCCGAGGCCACTATCGGCGATCCCGCCAGCAACACCAAGGTCGCCGTGACCGTCCATTCCGTCAAGGTGCTCCGCACGATCACGCTGGAGGACGGCATCCCATCGACCGTGCGCGACAAAGGCGTCTACGTCCTCGTCGATATGACGGTCAAGAACCTTCAGGACACGGCGGATGTCGTCGATCTCCGCACCCTGTGGGTGAAGGTTGACGACAAGTATTACTCCGCCGACGAGGGCATGGCCGACGATAACGAGGCCCCTCGCGACTTCCGGCCGATACGCACCGGCAGACTCGGGCCGGGGAAGAAGGTGCGCGGCATGGTCCTGTTCCTTGTCCCACGAGGCTCGTTGCAGAGCGTCACCTATCGTGGCGAGCCGGAGGACCTCGTCATCGGACTTGGAGGCATGAAGGCGACGGCGACGGCGGCCAAGAAGGTGCCGCGTATCGGCCAGACCGCCAAGGCCGGCGGTCTCGCCATGACCGTCCACTCCGTTAGCTACCCCACGCACTTGACCCACGGCCTCTGGACTACCTCTGCGAAGTCGGGGGACAGGCTGGTGATGATCGATGTGACGCTCAGGAACCTCGATCGGAAGCCCTCGTACCACATCGACCCCCTGTCCGTGAGGGTCATCGACGCCAAGGGCAAGGGCTGGGGCAGCTACGACCGCAGCGAGAACGGCCTGCCTGAATCCGTACAGCTGCCCTTGAAGCGGCTGCAGCCCGGAAGCCAGGTGCGCGGGACGGTCGTGATAAGCGTCCCCGCCAAGGCCAAGCTCAGGCGTGTCCGCTACGAGGTCGGCGTGCTGGGACCGCCGCTGGAAGTCCGGCTGGGCAAGTAGCTCGGGCACGCCATCATCCCACGGAAAGGATGACCATGGACGAGCAAGTCATGCCCCCCGAGTCGCATGCGACCGGGCCGCAGCCGTCTGAGCCGGCGCCGGCGCCGCCGAGCGGCGTGGACTCCGTGACGTCGTCGAAGAGGCCCTTGCGCTGACCAGCAAAGGTACGGACCTCCTGTACCTAACCGTCGACATCGATGTCCTCGATCCCGCCTTGGCCCCGGGACGTGTGCGCCGGATCCCGGTGGTCTCACGTCACGCCAGCTCTTCGAGGCCGTGCGCCAAGTGGCCGAGCATGGGGTGGATGCCTTCGACGTCGTTGAGGTGGCGCCGCAGTACGATCCAGCGGACATCACCGCGCGGACAGCCGCGCGCGTCATCAGCGATTTCTTGGCCGGAACGGCCCTGCACGCGGGGACGGCATCGGCGTGAATCGGCTAGCCCCGCGGGAGCGAACGCTGAGCTGGAATGAGTCGTTGTCAGGGGGCTGAGGACGCGCGCGCCGATTGGTCGACCGACTTGTCCGATCCGAGGGTCATGCCCACCGGCCCTCCACCGGTCTGATGCTGGTGGTCGTCCTGCTTCTCATCGATGTCGTCCTGATAGCCCTCGTCGCTCTGGGTGTACTCGGGCCTCAGGCTCGATCTGTCTTCGGCAAGTAATCGTGGGCGCTGATCGCAGCTGAGCACGTTGTCGCCTGCTCTCACGTCTGTCGCCAGTTGAGTCCCGCAATGTGGTGTAGGTCCGAAGCAGCCAGCACGGTAGAGAACGG
>Ga0315297_10002900_pt1 | contig 10953 bp, 10 predicted proteins | sample YL17G15_0_MG_FD_203628 | JGI IMG/M metagenome (GOLD analysis project Ga0315297, IMG submission 203628) | Sediment microbial communities from Yellowstone Lake, YNP, Wyoming, USA - YL17G15_0 | ecosystem: Environmental > Aquatic > Freshwater > Lake > Sediment | place: USA: Wyoming | collected...
ATGGTTAACCTACCTGAAGGGAAAATGTCAAGCCGTCTGGGAAATATCATTATTGTTGAATCATTATTGGATCAGCTTCATAAAAAAGCTTGGAAGAAAATTCAAGAGACTACAGAAACAAAAATTGAAGGAGAGTACGCTTATTATTCCAAAGATGCTAAAGTTCTCCCAAGCAAGCAATGGTCAACTGCTGAAGCAGTAGGTATAGGAGCTATTAAATATGCTTTATTAAAAAATACTATTGGAAAAAATATTGAGTTCTATATCAAAGAATCTGTTAACCTCGACGGAAATTCGGGACCATATCTACAATATACCTATGTCCGTTGCAGATCAGTTCTTAAAAAAGCAAGCATAAACAATGAAACAATGAAACAATTTAATAATTTAACAATGAATCCTGATGAGTTAAACTTATTGCGAAAGTTTTACCAATTTCCAGAAATCGTCTTAAAATCTGCTCAAAATTATTCTCCCAACTTTATCGCCACCTATCTTTATGAACTGGCTTCTCAATTTAATCTTTTCTATCAAAAAAACCCTATTCTTAAAGCTGATAAAGAAACAAAGGAATTAAGACTATTAATAACTTTGACAATGGCGAAGATTATAAAGAAAGGGTTGGAGTTATTGGGAATAAAAACGGTAAAACGCATGTAAGTCCATAAAGTCCTTAAAGTCGTAAAGTCTATAAAGTAAAATACTTTATGAACTTTAAAGACTTTATAAACTTTATAAACTAATCTATGTCTTTTTTCGTATGTAAAGAGTGCGGCTTCGGTTCAGCTAGTTGGTACGGCAAATGTCCTGACTGCGGTCAGTGGAATACATTAGTTGAGAGACCCGACTTCGCCAAGACTTCGTCGGGTAAAAAAAAAGAAGGGCTTAAAAAAATCTCCATCACTCCTTTTAAAAAAATTAAAACTCAGGAAAAAACTCGCCTCAAAACTGGCATTTACGAATTTGACCGGGTCTTAGGCGGCGGATTTGTTCCGGGAGAAGTAATTCTTTTAACCGGCGAACCGGGCATCGGTAAATCAACTTTGGTCCTACAGTCTCTAAAAAATATCAGAACTTTATATATCTCGGGGGAAGAATCTGGTGAACAGGTAAAAAACCGGGCTGACCGTCTTGGGGTTGACCTCGATAATTTTTTGTTTTCCAATGACCTTCAAGTTGAAGGTATCATTGAATCGACGGCTGAAATGAGAAATCAAATCGACATTATTGTTATCGATTCTATCCAAACCATTTATTCAAAAGATATAGAAGGAGCTACCGCTAGCATAAGTCAACTTAAGGAAGTGACAAAGCTATTGGTAACTTTTGCAAAAAAAAATAACCTAGCCGTTATTCTCATCGGTCATATCACTAAGGAAGGAGAGATCGCCGGCCCTAAAAGCCTCGAACATTTTGTTGACTGTGTCTTGAATTTTGAAGGAGAAAAGGTTTCTAACTACCGGTTGATCCGAGTTTCAAAAAACCGTTTTGGCGGGACCGACGAGATTGGTATTTTTGAAATGACCGGGCGCGGACTGAAAGAAATCAGCAATCCACTGATTTTCTTGGAAGAAAAGAAACCTCTCGAACCGGGAAAAGCCATCGTAGGTGTCGCTGAGGGAAAAAGATCACTTTTTTTTGAAATTCAAACCCTCGTCGTTCCAACTGTCTTGGCTTTTCCCCGCCGCGTCGTCAAAGGATTGGATTACAACAAGGTTCTCCTCCTTTTGGCAGTAGTTAGAAAAAACCTTAGTTTTCTTTTGGACAAGTTTGACATTTACGTTAACGTCATCGGCGGCGTCTCTATAAAAGGCACAAGTGCCGACCTGGGATTAATTGCTTCTTTGATCTCTTCTTTTAAAAACATTCCTTTACCGGCCTCTTCTTTATTTATCGGTGAAGTCGGACTCTTGGGCGAAATTAGGAAAACATATTTTGAAGAAAAAATTATAAGTGAAGGAAGGAGACTTGGTTTTAAAAAAATCTATTCCGGAAAGAATATCAATAGCGTGAAAGACTTAAAAAAAATTATTTAGACCTTTTGATAAATATTTTTTCTGCTTTAGCTTTTCTTCCATTAGCACCTGTTAATTCTACCGTCAACTTATTTTCCCCGTCGTGAAGAGGAAAGTTATATTCAAAAATACCCTCTTTATTCTGATAGATTCTCTCTCCGGCAATTACCACCATAGCATCTTTTTCTGTCTTACCGACAATCTTAACTCTATCTTCTCGGAAAAAGCTGGTTGTTTTGGGCGATAGAATTGTCAAACCCGGCGGAGCAAAATAAAGTTTTAGTTGGTATCCAAAATAAAATATAAAGAAAAGAAAAAGGATAATAAAACCACGCCTCAAAACCTGTCTCGTTTCCGGAGTCAAGTACTGCTGCGAGACTTTTCTTTTAAATTTGACTTCATCTTTCTTTTCATAATCCCGTCTAAAAAAAGCCAGGACCTTTTTCTCATCTAGTCCCAACAACCGCGAATAATTTTTGAGAATTCCTGTTATGTAAATTTTTGAGGAAAAAAAATCCCAGTTATTTTCTTCTATAGCCCGCAGGTATTTTTCCCGGACTTTAATCTGTTTTTCAATATCAAGTAGCGTTATTCCTTTATTTATCCTCTCTTCTTGTAGAATTTCACCGACAGTGGTCATATCCAATTATACTCTCCCAGTATACTCGCCTGTTTCCGGATTGACTGTAATTGTTTCTCCAACTTTGACAAAAAGTGGTACTAAGACGGTGACACCGGTCTCGACTTTGACGGCTTTCTTAGCCCCTCCTGTCACCGTATCGCCTTTGACGGCATCTGTCGCCTCGACGACTTTCAGTTTTACACTTAGAGGTGGACGGATAGTAAGAGGTTTATCATCATGAAGATATACGAACATTTTATCTCCATCTTTAAAATATTTATAAACGTCGCCTACTATATTTAAAGGTAACGAAAATTGATTATAGGTCCGCTCATCCATAAAATATAAATTTTCGCTGTCACGGTAAAGATATTGCATTTCGATTGACTGAACATCAAGAACGTCAACCTGCTCGTTGGATTTATATGCATACTCGATATTTTTACCAGACAATAAATTCTTTATCCTCGTTTTCATTAGGGCCGAACCTTTTCCCGGAGAATAAAAATCAGCTCTCTGGACCTGCCAGATTTCTCTCCCGTGATAAACAAATTCTCCTTTTTTTAGATTACCAGCATTGGTTCTCATTCTATGTTTATTAACTTTAACTTTTTAATAGAATCTACACCTGCGAAGATCATCGCTAGTCTTTCCAGTCCAATCGCAATTCCACTACAATCGCCAAGTCCATATTTTAATGCCTCAATGTAGCCTTTGTCAATCGGATGGCTGATTTTTTTAGATTTTTTCCTTTTTGAATCTTCGGTCTTAAATCTTAAATCCTGTTCTTTCCAATCGGTAAGTTCTGTATAACAATCACCGAGCTCCATTCCATTGATGTAGAATTCAAACCTCTGAGTCGTCTTTCCGTCTTTGTTTAATTTGGCCAAAGCGGCAAACTCTCTTGGGTAATCAAAAATCAAAGTCGGATAACCATTTACACCCAAGTTCTTTTCCACCTCTGAGGTGTAAACTTGAGACCAAACGTCGTCATAACTAAAACCATCATTTCGATAGCCTTTTTCTTTGGCTTTTTTGAGAAATAATTTATGATCGAACAATTCTTCTTCATTTATTTTTGCATACTTTTCAAACGCCTCTGTCACTGATATCTTCTCCCACTTATCAAATTTGAACTTTTGACTTGTATTTTTGACTTTCTTATTAATGTATCTCAGCATATTTAACACTTCATCCGCGATTCCCATATAATCTGCTCCCATCTTATAAAACTCTAGCATGGTAAATTCATAAGAATGAAGAGTTGTTGACGGATCGCTATTCCTAAAAGATTTACCAAAATAATAACAATTACCCACTCCATACGCCAATAAACGCTTCAAAAATAATTCCGGAGAAGGAGTTAAATAAAGCTTCTCTTTTTTGTCCAAGTATCTGAATTCCGTTTCAAAAACTTCTAAGTAAGATTCAGGAATAAGCACAGGCGACAAAACTGGCAGATCAATTTTTAGATATCCTCTCTTTTGTAAAAATTCGTTAACTGCCTGTTCTACCTGAAGATAAATTTTATAATTTTTCAGATTTTCTACATTGATTTTTATATTCATGAAAGTTCACTTTCTAGTTCTTCGAGTAATCTTTTTGCTTTGGAAGACACTCTTGATGGAGTATTAATCTTAAAAACCACGTACTGATCTCCTTTATTATATGACTGCGGGTGGGGAACGCCTTGGCCGCGAAGACGGACTGTCGTCCCGGATTTGGTTCCGGACCGGACTTTTAGTTTAATCGTGCCGTTGACCGTCGGCACTTCGATCGTACCTCCCAATACTGCCAACGGGTAAGAAATTTCCTTTTCAAAATAAATATCCTGTCCTTCCCGTCTAAAATAAGGATGTGGCTTGATGTGAATCAATAAATCAAAGTCGGAAAATCTTATCCTCATTCCTTCGTCGACTCCGGCCGGAATCTTAATCGTCTTTTTATCGCCTTTAACAACTACGTCTTTTTTAACGCCATTAACTGCTTCCTCAAACGTCAAAGTCGCCTCATAGACTTCACGTTGTCTCTGGCGTCTGCCCCTTGAAAAAGGAGATTGAAAACCAAAAAATTGCTCGAAGATTTCGAAAGGGTCGGAAAATCCGCCAAAATCAAAGTTCTCAAAAGGATTTCCCTCGCCACCAAAATTCGTATAAACTTTAAAAGGTCCTTCTTGATAATACTGTCCACCGGCTCCACCCGGTGCTCCTCCCATTCCTCCTCTCTGAAAGGCCGCTTCGCCATATTGATCATACATTTGTTTTTTCTGCGGATTAGACAGTACTTCAAAAGCTTGGTTGATCTCTTTGAATTTTTCCGCCGAATCAGAAGACTTATTCCTGTCTGGATGCCATTTGAGAGCCTGCTTACGATAAGCAGCCTTTATTTCATGATCACTAGCATTTTTAGAAACTCCGAGGACTTCATAATAATCTGCCATATATAAAAAATTCCTAATTACTAATTATTCTAATTGACCTAATCAAATACCAATGACCAAATCCCAATTGAAACAATTGGGTTTATTGGTCATTATTTAGATCAATTAGAAATTAGGTTAATTAGGTTAATTTACAACTTCTCCTTCTTCTACTTTTCCCTTCTTGTTTTCTTTCTTATCTTCCTTAGCTGCTTGTTGTTTACCTACTCCCGGCTGTGCTTCCTGCTTGTTATACATCGCTTGACCGATCTTGGTCAATTCATCGGAAAGATCTTTCGTTTTGTTTTCAATTTCTTCTTTTGTGCCCTTTTCTATTTTTTCCTTCAGCTCCTTGATTTTCTTTTCCACGTTCTCTTTAACGTCTTTTGGAGCTTTGTCACCGGCATCTTTAAGCGACTTTTCCGCCACATAGATCATATTGTCAGCTTTGTTTCTGACTTCTATTTTTTCTTTTTCTTCTTTATCCTTCTCGGCATTTTTTTCTGCCTCTTCTTTCATCTTTTCTATCTCTTCTTTTTTCAAACCCGTTGAACCGGTAATTTTTATACCCTGGCTTTTACCAGTGGCTTTGTCTTTTGCAGTCACCGACAAAATACCTGAAGCGTCAATATCAAATGTCACCTCGATTTGAGGTACGCCTCGAGGAGCCGGCGGAATTCCGTCAAGAATAAACTGGCCCAATGATTTGTTGTCTCGCGCCATTGGTCTTTCCCCTTGCAAAATGTGAATTTCTACCTGGGTTTGATTGTCACCGGCAGTCGAAAACGTTTCCATCTTGGCAGTCGGAATAGTAGTATTTCTATTAATCAAAGGCGTCATCACTCCGCCTAAAGTTTCTACTCCCAGAGTCAAAGGAGTAACGTCTAATAACACTACGTCCTTGGTTTCGCCAGTCAGGACACCGGCTTGAACCGCCGCGCCGACAGCGACTACTTCATCAGGATTGACCGATCGGTTGGGTTCTTTGCCAAAAAACTCTTTAACCTTTTCTATCATTTTCGGCATTCTTGTCATACCTCCAACCAAAACCACCTCGTCAATTTTCGAAATGTCAACTTTAGCGTCTTTGAGGCATTTTTTGACCGGTTCAAATGATTTATCAATTAGATTACCCACCAAAGACTCTAGTTTGGCACGAGTCAGTTTGGTAACAAAATGTAAAGGTTGACTATCTTTAACAGTAATAAAAGGTAAATTTACATCTGCCTGCATCGACGAGGAAAGTTCAATCTTGGCTTTCTCTGCCGCGTCACGCAAACGCTGAAGTGCCTGCGGATCGTGTCTCAAATCTATACCATTATCTTTTTTAAATTCATCGGCAAAATAATCAAGAATCACTTTATCAAAGTCATCGCCTCCTAAATGAGTATCACCGTTGGTCGCCTTAACTTGGAAAACGCCTTCGCCTAATTCAAGAACGCTAATATCAAAAGTTCCACCACCAAAGTCATAAACAGCAATGGTATGAGCGTGTTTTTTATCTAAACCATAGGCTAAAGAGGAAGCGGTTGGCTCGTTAATAATTCGAACCACTTCCAAACCGGCTATTTCTCCAGCTTGTTTGGTTGCTTGCCTTTGAGCGTCATCAAAATAAGCTGGAACGGTAATAACAGCTTTTGTTACTTTCTCACCCAAATGAGCTTCGGCATCGGCTTTGATTTTTTGTAAAATCATCGCGGAAATCTCCTGCGGAGTATAGGTCTTTCCTTCAACCTCGACATCGGCCATATTGTCTCTTCCTTCTTTTATCTTATAAGGAAGCCATTTCATATCGTATTTAACCGACTCATCAGAAAATCTTCTCCCCATCAGTCTTTTGATAGAAAAAATCGTGTTTTTAGGATTGACGACTGTCTGTCTTTTGGCCACATCACCAACGATCCGTTTGACCGGATCGACAACCGACGGAATGACATTTCTTCCTTCGGCAGAATAAATAACCTTAGGCTTTCCACCTTCCATCACTGCAACACATGAATTGGTTGTTCCTAGATCAATTCCTATAATTTTAGCCATATTTGTTTTAATTAACTAATAACTTTTAACTCGTAACTTTTTTACTCACTTTAACTTGAGCCACTCGTAATATTTTGTCTTCTATTCGATAACCTTTTCTCAAAACCTCAACGACAACATCGTCCTTGTCTCCTTGAACAATATCTATAGCTTCAGCTACTTTCGGATTAAACGGTTTATTGACAACATCGATCTCTTCAATACCGATCTCTTTTAACGACCGAAACAAATGGTCCTTAGCTATTTTCAATCCTTGGTCTTTAATAAATACTTCTGCTTTTTCCAGATTGTCCAAAAACGGCAACAATTTCATAATTAAATTTAAGTTCGCCGTTCTCACCAATTGACTCCTTTCCTCTCTGACTCTTTTCTCAAGATTTTGATAGTCAGCCAAAGCTCTCAAATACTTATTCTTATATTCTTCAGCCTCTTTCTTTAATTTCTCTACTTCTGGGTTTTTCGTTTCTTTCTTCTTTTTATTGTCCATACTTAATACTTTATACTAAATACTAGATACTAGATACTATTTATAAGCCCTGTTCTTTAACAATTTCTTCAATCAAATTAGAAAAATATTTAATTTGCGGGATCACCATATCATAGTACATCCTTTTTGAGCCAACGACGCCAACCATGCCTTTAATTTTTTTTCCTTGAAATTCTCCCCAGACGCTGGCACAGGCTTCAAAAGTCGGGTCGTGAAAATCTTCTTCTCCCAGTATGCACCTGATTTCATCCTCAACGCCGACAAAGTCCTCTAAGATTCTTTCCCAAAAATTGACTTCGTCTAATCTGCTAAACAAATTCCTTGATAAATTTAGGTCCAAAAATTCTGGTTGAGTCAATAAGTTGGCAATTCCTGAATAATATAGGTCTCCATAGTTAGTAGTTACTAAAGACAAAAGCCCTGTTCGCTGGGAAAGAACCTTAGCTGCCTGTGAAAGCAGACGATGAGTTTCGGTTCTCTCATCCCAGATACTGTTCTTGTAAGCGACTTCATCAGTCGTTGACAGTTCTTTCTGTTTCATCAAGTGTTTGATATAGAATCGGAAGCCTTTGGCCGATGGAACACGACCTGAAGAAAAATGTGTCTTTTTAAGATAGTCTTTTTTAGCCAGTTCGACCATTTCGTTTCTTATGGTCGCCGGCGACACTCCTAATTTATACTTTTTCTCCAGAATCTCACTGCCAACAGCCACACCTGTCTCTGAATATTCTTTGATAATGGTTCTTAAAATGTCAACCTGTCTCTGAGTTAAATCTTCCATAGTATATTAGCAATCATAAACTAACTCTGCTAATTTGTCAATAGGGAAATTGAGTATAATATTCATTATGAATTATAAACTAGGAGCGCATTTATCTATCGCCGGTGGTTACTCAAAGGCAATCGAGCGAATCGTCGACATTGGAGGCAACTGCTTACAAATCTTCTCCTCTTCTCCCCGCAGTTGGAACTTTGCTAAAGTTGACGAAACAAAAATAAAAAAATTCTTGCCTCTTAAATCTAAACTCTCAATTGATCCTATTTATTTTCATGCTTCTTACCTCGTTAATCTAGCCGACGGAAGTCGAATCGGTCATCTGTCAAAACAGTCGTTAATCGCAGAAATGTCAATCGCTCCCCTGCTCCAAATCAAAGGCAGCATAGTTCACCTTGGCTCTTTTAAGAATTTTCAATTTTCTCCCGATTTAATCGGGATTCAATCAAATCTAAAATATAAAACATTAATAAAAAATATCAAAGAAATTCTTGAAAAGACACCTAAAGAATCGTTGTTTATTATTGAAAATGCTGGTAACCGGAAGATTGGACAGACTTTAGAAGAAATTTCGCAAATCATCAAAGACGTCAATGATAAACGGGTTCGTCTTTGCCTTGATACCTGTCATTTGTTTTCCAACGGCTATAGATTTAGCATTGATAAAGAGCTTGATCTTTTTCTTGAAAAACTTGACGAACTTGATTTGCTTGACAAACTCGAGGTTTGGCACGTCAACGATAGTCGCGACCCATTCAATTCGGGTCATGATCGCCACGACAATATCGGTCAAGGAACAATCGGCCTTGACGAATTTAAAACTCTTCTCAATCATTCAAAAACCAAAAACTACCCTTTTATTATCGAAACTCCAGGTTTTAACGATGAAGGACCCGATAAAAAGAATCTTGATATTCTAAAATCATTGATTATTGTATAATTCTAGAGCCTTGTGCCAACCTAAATTCTACCCCTGGGGTTAAATTTGGAGGGTGGTAACAATCTAAATATTATGAAAAATGACTATATTTCGTTACTGAAAAAAGAAGTCTTGAGGTTTCAACATAAAAATATTGATCAAGATATTGTTAAAAAGTTTTTAAAAAAGATTGTCTCAACTAATAGGCTCACCAAAGAATTAAACATCGATGAGCACATTTGCGCTTTTTTCGTTCCCGTCAATAAAAAATCTAAGTCTGTCTATCTTGTTCATCATATCAAAGCTGATGACTGGATTCCGCCCGGAGGACATATTAAATTCGGAGAACACCCTGTGCAAACCGTCATCAGAGAGTTCGAAGAAGAACTTAGCCACAAAATCTCTCCAAATCAAATCAAATTATTTAACTTATCTATCAAAGATATCAGTGACAATCCCCGCTCTCCTTGTAAGGTCCATTATGACTTTTGGTATTTGGTCGAAGTTCCAAAAATCAACTTTAACTATTTGAAAAAGGAATTTTACGACGCTTATTGGCATCGACTTGAAGAAGCAACTTTCAACAAAATAAAAACCTCACAATATAATCAAATTGTAAGATCTCTGGCAAAGATATTATAATTACTTCATGAGCAATCTTCCCAAATTAATTATTAACTTTTTAGAAAAGTTTAAAAAAAATAACTTTCAGGTCTATATTGTCGGTGGAGCGGTTCGCAATTTACTGTTAAAAAAAGAAATCACTAATTGGGATTTCACCACTAACGCAACCCCTGAACAAGTTTTAAAACTATTCAAAGATGCTTATTACAACAATACTTATGGAACTGTGTCAATTCCCATTGGGAATCTAATATTTGAAGTGACGCCTTTTAGAAAAGAAGGTGAATATAAAGACTTTCGTCATCCAGAAAAGCTCGAGTGGGCGAAAACCATCGATGAAGATCTTTCCCGCCGTGATTTTACTATCAATGCCATGGCTTATGACGGAAAAAAAATCGTTGACCCTTATAAAGGACAGAAAGATTTAAAAAATAAATTAATCAAAGCTGTCGGCGATCCAGACAAAAGATTTAACGAAGATGCTTTAAGATTAATCCGGGGAGTTCGATTTGCCTCTCAACTCGGATTTTTTATCGACGAAAAAACCCGGTCTTCAATTGAAAAAAATTCCTCTCTTATAACAAAAATTTCTTGGGAAAGAATTAGAGACGAATTTCTAAAAATATTAGGTAGCGGCCACCCCTCAGAAGGAGTGATTTTCTTAAAAAACACCGGCCTTTTAACTTTTATTCTTCCCGAAGTCGACATCTGTTTTACCATTCCTCAAAAAAGTCCTAAGCGTCACCATGTCTATGATGCCGGTACCCATTTAGTAATGTCTCTCAAACATTGTCCATCAAAAGATGCTATCACCAGATTTGCCACGTTAATCCACGACACAGGCAAAGCACAGACTTTCAGACGCGACGACAAAACCGGCCTGATTACTTTTTACAATCACGAAGTCGTTGGTAAAAAACTGGCAGAAAAAATCGCCGATCGTTTTAAACTATCAAATAAACAAAAAGATAAACTGGTCAAATTAGTCCAATTTCACCAATTTACTGTATCTGAAATCCAAACAGACAAAGCCGTCAGAAGATTTATCAGAAATG
>Ga0315297_10002901_pt1 | contig 10952 bp, 10 predicted proteins | sample YL17G15_0_MG_FD_203628 | JGI IMG/M metagenome (GOLD analysis project Ga0315297, IMG submission 203628) | Sediment microbial communities from Yellowstone Lake, YNP, Wyoming, USA - YL17G15_0 | ecosystem: Environmental > Aquatic > Freshwater > Lake > Sediment | place: USA: Wyoming | collected...
CGCGTCGCGGATGAAATCATGCACGAAGGCCTGGTGACGGAAACGCACCTCGATTTTGGACGGATGCACGTTCACGTCCACCTCGTCGAAGGGGATCTCCAGGAACAGCAGCGCCAGCGGGAAGGTGGACGACGGAATCAGGTTGCGGTAGGCCTCGCTGATGGCGTGCAGCGCCAGGCGGTCGCGGATCAGCCGCCGGTTCACGAAGATGAAAATGGAATTGCGATTCGGCTTCTGGAATTGCGGCCGGGAGATGAAGCCGGAGAGGCGAAGCGTCTTGGCCGCCGGCCGGCGCTCGGCGTCGGAATCGGCGCCCGGGTGCTCGGGGGTGAACCCGGGGGGCGCGCCGCTGGTGGCCGACGGGATCAGCAGCTCGGTCTCGATCTGGCCCAGCTCCACGAGCTGTTCCAGGGTCTCGGGGCCGAAAATCTGGAACAGGCGCTCGCGGTGCGAGGCCACCGGCGTCACGCTGAGCAGATCGCCGGTGGCGGCGGTCAGCCGGACCTGCCGCTCGGGATGCGCCAGGGCGTAATGCGTGGCCAGCGAAGCGATGTGCGCCAGTTCGGTAGGCTCCGACCTCAGGAACTTGCGGCGCGCCGGAATGTTGTAGAACAGGTCGCGCACGCTGATGGCGGTGCCGGGCGGGAGGCCGGCCTCGCGCACCTCGGCCAGGCGGCCGCCATTGATCTCCAGGCGCGTGCCCGCGCCTTCCTCGGCCGCGCGGGTCTCCAGCGTGAGCCGCGAGACGGCGGCGATGGAAGGCAGGGCTTCGCCGCGGAAGCCCAGGGTGGAAACCGAGAGCAGGTCGTCGGCCGTACGCAGCTTGCTGGTGGCGTGGCGCTCGAAGGCCAGCAGGGCGTCGTCGCGTCCCATGCCGCAGCCGTCGTCGGTGACCCGGACCAGCTTCTTGCCGCCCGCTTCCACGTCGATGCGGATGGCCGAGGCGCCCGCGTCCAGCGCGTTCTCGACCAGTTCCTTGACCACCGACGCCGGGCGCTCCACGACCTCGCCCGCCGCGATCTTGTTGGCCACGTTGTCGGGGAGAATGCGGATCTTGCCCATCGCCGTGGGCGATTATTTCATACCGGCGCGGGAACCGCCAAGGAACAAAGACCGACGGGCCCCTTGTGCCGCCGGCCTCCCGCCGGCGGTGCGGTCCTGGCCGCACAAGGCTATTGCCCCGCCCGGCCGCCCATGGTAGATTCTTGAGACCTTCATCCCGTGCGGTAGTGTGACATCATGCCTGAGCTCCCGGAGTCTTTAGCACCGAAAAGCGCCAGAGCGGAACGGGACGAAACGGAGTACCGGACGATCTCCTACCGCTCGGTGGTGATCCTGGTCGTTCTGGTGGTGGCCGGCGTTGGCGTGGGCATCTCCGTGTTCCTCTACCCCGAGCAGATCAAGCGCGCCATCGCCAAGTTGCTGGAAAGCACCGGCGGCACCGCCGTCGCCCCGGCCCTCGAACAACGGCAGGCGCGCTTCGTCAATATCGACGGCACGGTCCGGGTGAAGAAGGCCAACGGCGTGCACTGGGTGGCCGCCTCCCCCAACCTGGCCCTGGAAAAGGGGGACGTGGTTCAAACCTCTTCCGACGGGCAGGCGCGCATCGCTTTCGCCGACGGCACCATCTATATGGTGCGGGCCGACACGCTGCTGGTGGTGGAGGAGAACTCCGGAGTGCCCAACTCCAAGGTCACCAATGTGTCGGTACAGGTGACGACGGGCGAAGTCGATCTCTCGACCACCAAGTTTGAGGGCGAGTCCAAGGTGGTGTTCGCCAATGCCGTGGCCCGCATCGCCCAGGACACCCGGGCCAGCGTCAGGAACGATCCCAAGAGCCAGACCAGCCAGTTCACCATGACCCAGGGCCATGCCGAGGTGCTGCGCGGCAGCGAGAAAGTCGAGCTCGGCTCCTACGAACAGGTGTCGTTCCAAGCAGATTCGAGCGCCATGGAGCGGCGGCGCGTCGTGGGGCCGCCGATGTTGCTGACGCCGGTCAACCAGGCGCCGGTGATCGCCGCGGAAACCGGCAGGACCGAGGTTACCTTCGTTTGGAGCCCGGTTCCCACGGCCAAGAACTACCGCCTGCGCCTTTCCACCTCGCCCATTTTCTCCACGCTGGTGTACGACAAAAAAGTGCCCTCGAGCACCGCAAAAGTCCCGGCCTTGACGGAGGGCGTCTATTACTGGGCGGTATCGTCGATCGGCGAAAACGGCAAAGAGAGCCAGACCAGCGACGCCAGCAAGTTCAGCCTCCTCCGGCAGAAGGACGAGATTCTGCTGGAGGTGCAGAACGTGATTCAGCACGGCAAAACGATCGAGATCGTGGGGCGGACCGAACCCGGCGCCCGCATCATGGTGAATGATCAGCCGGTGTTTGCGGTTCAGCCCGACGGGAGCTTCAAGCACTTCACCCCGCCGTTCACCACCAACGGCGCCAACATCATCACCGTGACGGCGCAGAACGCGAAAGGGCAGATCGCCACGCGCCGCAAAACGGTGTACATTCAATAGTACGGGCTTGGCAGGGGCGGCGCCCCGGCGGCCAGGGGCAGGGGCTGCGGGCCGCCCGCGGGATGGGTATGGGATGGCCGCCGCGACAGGATAGGGAGTAATTCGCGCGATGAACCTGCGTTCGCTATTCAGTCTGTTTTCATCGGACCTGGCCATTGACCTGGGCACAGCCAACACCCTGATCTATGCCAAGGGCAAGGGCATCGTGGTCAACGAGCCCTCCATTGTCGCCATCAACAAGAACACCGGGGAGGTGGAAGCGGTGGGCAAGGAGGCCAAGGAGATGCTGGGCCGCACCCCGGGCAACATCGTGGCCATCCGGCCGCTGAAGGATGGAGTCATCGCCGACTTCAAAGTCACCGAGAAGATGCTGAATTACTTCATCCGGAAGGCGCACAACCGCAAGATGCTGGTGCATCCGCGGATCGTGATAGGGGTGCCCAGCGAGATCACCCAGGTGGAGAAGCGCGCGGTGACGGAGTCGGCCTACCAGGCCAAGGCCTGCGAGGTGCACCTGGTGGAGCAGGCCTTGGTGGCGGCCATCGGGGCGGGCATGCCCATTACCGAGCCCTGCGGCAACATGATCGTGGACATCGGCGGGGGCACCACCGACATCGCCGTGATTTCCCTGTCCGGCATCGTCTACAGCCGCTCGGTGCGTGTGGCCGGCAACGAGATGGACGAGGCCATCATGCACTACCTGAAACGCAAATATAACCTGCTGATCGGCGAGCGCACCGCCGAGCAGATCAAGATCGAAGTCGGCTCCGCCTACCCGCTGGAGAAGCCGCTGACCATGGAGATCAAGGGCCGCAACCTGATCGAGGGCGTGCCCAAGACCCTGACCATCGACGACAGCGAGATTCGCGAGGCGCTGTCGGAGTGCGTCTCCACCATCATGAACGCCATCCGGGTGGCGCTGGAGCGCACCCCGCCCGAGCTGTCGGCCGATATCAGCGACCGCGGCATCGTGCTGACCGGCGGCGGCGCCCTGCTGAAGAACCTGGACAAGCGCATCCGCGAGGAGACCGGCCTGCCGGTCTCGATCGCCGACGATCCGCTGGCCTCCGTGGTCCTGGGCACCGGCAAAATGCTGAGCGATTTCAAACTGCTGCGCAAGATCTCGATCGAGTAGAAGACAGGCTACAGGCTGCAGGCCACAGGAAGTGCGACTGGAACCTGCAGCCTGTAGCCTGTGGCCTGTAGCCTCTCATGGACACGCTGTTCAGCCGCTATCGCAACGCCGTGGTGCTGGTGGCGGCCCTGTTCCTGCAACTGGTCCTGCTGGCCTTCCAGATCAAGCGCGACAAGGATGTTCCGCTGCTCCGCATCTGGGCCGTCGGTGCCATCACGCCCCTGGAAAAGCTGGTGAGCAGCGGCGTCCGCGGCGTCTACGGGGTGTGGCACGACTATGCCGACCTGCGCCAGGCGCGGCAGGAAAGCCAGGGGCTCTTGGAAGAGGTCAGCCGGCTCAAGCTGGAGCGGCACCGGTTGCTGGAAGAGGCGGCCGAAGCGCGCCGGCTGCGCGCCCTGGTGCAGTTCCGCGACCTGACGCCCTCGGTCACCGTGGCCGCCCGCGTCATCGGATCCAGCGCCTCGGAAACGTCCCGCGTGCTGTTTCTCGACAAGGGCAGCGAGTCCGGCATCCGGCCGAACATGGCGGTGATTACCCCGGATGGCATCGTCGGCAAGGTCCACCGTGTCTTCCGCGGCACGGCGCAGGTGCTGGTGATCACCGACCCGGACAGCGGCCTGGGCGCGGAGTTGGGCGCGCTGCTGCAGTCTTCCCGCGTGCATGGCGCATTGCGCGGCTATGGCGGCTTCTTCTGCCAGCTCCGCTACATCGCCAACGACGAAAAAGTGGAACCCGGCGATCTGGTAGTTACTTCCGGCGAGGACCGCATCTATCCCAGGGGTCTGCCCATCGGCGTCGTCACCTCCGCCAAGAACGGGCCGGTGTTCAAGGAAATCATGGTGCAGCCGTTGGCCCGGCTCAACCGGCTGGAGGAAGTGCTGGTGGTAACGCGCGGCGCGGACCAGGAGATTCCGGCCAGGCCCGAGCCTGCGCCGGCGGTTGCCGAAACCACGCCGGCTGAACCCCCGCGGGCGCCCCCCGCTTCCGCTGCGCCGGGGACCGGCGCAAAGCCGGCAGCCGACGCTGCGGCCAAGCCCAAGGCGGTTCCTGGACTGGCGGGCTCCCGCACCAAGCCCGAAACCGACGCCGATCGGCTACAGGATGCGTATCGGGCCGTGCAGGCCCAGAAGAGCGAGGCGCAGCGGGCGCTGGGCGGGTTGATGCTGCCGGCGACGGGCGGCGGAGTCACGGACATGGCACGCCAGCCGCCTGCGACCGCGGCCGCGCCCGCGGCCCGCAAGCCGCCGGCGACCAGTGCCGCCCCCGGGAGCGCGGGCGTGCCGCCCGCTCAGGGGCCGCCCGCCGGCAGTAATGTAGGGGCGCCGCTCGCTGCGCCCCGCAAACCTCCTCCAACCACCGGGGGTACAGCAAGCAGCGCCCCTGCGGGCCAGCCGCCATCGCCGCCGCGCAAGGCGCCTCCGACATCGGCAGCTCCGGCAGGGAACGCCGGCCCAGGCCAACCGCAATCCGCACCGCGCAAGGCGCAACCGAAACCGCCGCCGTCCACCACCGGCCAGTCCCCTGAAGGAGCGAAACCCCAACAGCCGACGCAACAGAAGCCGCCAGAACAGCCGCCATCGGATTCACCGTCTCCGTTGGCTTGGCTGTCTCCGCACTCCGCATTCCGCATTCCGCACTTCTTCGGACGCCAGGAGGACCGCTGACGTGAAAGTCGCTGTCCGGATGCGGTCCAATTTGCGGGTTGAGGTGCACCGCTTCAATCCGCTGCTGGCCATCTTCGCTTCCCTGTTCGCCATCCTGATTCAGGGCTACCTGCCGATGTGGTTCCCGACAACAGCGGCGCTGGACCTGCCGCTGCTGGTGACCCTGTACTTTGCGCTGAGCCGGCGCAGCCAGATCGCCGGTCTGCTGATCGGCGCGGTGATCGGCCTGGCCCAGGACAGCCTGAGTCACGGGCCCATCGGCATGTTCGGCATGACCAAGACCATCGTGGGATATGCGGCCTCATCGCTGGGCGTTCGCATCGACACCGAGCACCCGGGCGTGCGCCTGCTGGCCGTCTTCGGTTTTTACTACATGCACCTGGTGGTCTTCCTCGGGCTGCAGCGCGTGCTGCTGGAGAAGGCCATGCTGATGCCCGGCCCGCGCAGCCTGGCGGTGGCCATGGTGCATGCCATCCTGGCCGTCGTGCTGTTCCAGTTCCTCGACCGCTTCCACAAAGACTACTGACCGCGCCCTAACTCACCACAAAGGCGCCTGGACACAAAGCTTCGTGCCCTTTTCTTTGCGACGTTGTGGCTTCGTGCCTTTGTGTTGAAGCGCTGGCGGCCGGGCTATTCTGTCTCTCTGTGGCTGATCCCCCTCCAGGACTCCCGATAGCAGCGTGATAGAATTTCTTCATGTCCGTTGCGGTGCGCTGTGCCGGGCTCCACAAGCGCTACGACAACAAGGTGGACGCGGTTCGCGGCCTGGATCTGGAGGTCGAACAGGGCGAGTGTTTCGGCCTGCTGGGGCCCAACGGCGCCGGGAAAACCACCACCATCGAGATCATCGAGGGCTTGCTGTCCGCCACGGCGGGCGAGGTCGAGGTCTTCGGCAAGCGCTGGGGCCGCGACGACGACGAGCTGCGCGAGTTGCTCGGCATCTGCCTGCAGGAAACCCGGCTGTCCGAAAAACTCAAGGTACGGGAAACGCTGGAGCTGTTCGCCAGTTTTTACCGCCGCCCCGCCGACCCGGCCCGCGTCATGCGGGAGGTGGAGCTGACCGAGAAGGCCGAAGCCTGGGTGGGCAAGCTGTCGGGCGGGCAAAGGCAGCGGCTGGCGGTGGCCTGCTCGCTGGTGGGCGACCCGCGCCTGCTCTTCCTGGACGAGCCCACCACGGGGCTGGACCCGCAGTCGCGCCGCCAGCTCTGGGAAATCGTTCGCAAGTTCAAGCGCCAGGGCGGGACCGTGCTGCTCACCACCCATTACATGGACGAGGCCGAGCGGCTCTGCGACCGCGTGGCCATCATCGACCACGGCAGGATCATCGCGCTGGGCACGCCGCGGGAACTGATCCACTCCTTGGGCGCCGAACACATCGTGGAATTCACGCTGGCCGACCCGGCTGCCTTTCCCGACCTGGGGGGCGACGGCCTGGCTGCCGTCCCCACGGTGCTCTCGGTGCGCCAGGAAGACGGCCTGTACGCGCTCACCGTCGGCGAGCCGCACCGCGCGCTCCCGGCCCTGTTCGACTGGCTGGAAGGGCGCGGCATCGAGCTGGCCCGCTTGAGCACCCGCCATGCCAGCCTCGAAGACGTGTTCGTGAAGCTGACCGGAAGGCACCTGCGCGAGGAATAGGCTGTGGGCTGTAGGCTGTGGGGGATGCGCTATACGCGTCAGTGCCTTTCCCACAGCCCACGGCCTACAGCCTACAGCCGGTGTAAGCATGATTAACTGGCGCGCCTATTCGCAATTACTGCTGGCCCGCAGCCGTGAGCTGTCGCGCGAGCCCGAGGTCGTGTTCTGGGTGTTCTTCTTTCCCGTGCTGCTGGCGGTGGCCCTGGGCATTGCCTTCCGCAACAAGCCGCCGGACAAGGTGGATGTGGCGGTGGTCGAGCACCCCAACGCCGCGCGGGTGGTCAGGGCCCTGAACGCCGCCCCGCCGCTGGCCGCCGAGGTGATCGGCACGGAAGACGCGGCCCGGCAGTTCCGGCTGGGGAAGGTGGCCCTGGTCGTCTACCCTGGGCAGGTTTACAGCTACCGCTACGACCCCAACCGCCCCGACAGCATGCTGGCGCTATCGCTGGCCGACGCCGCGCTGCAAAAAGCGGCGGGGCGCGCCGATCCCATCCGCATCCACGAGCAGGCGGTGACCGAGCCGGGCGCACGGTACATCGATTTCCTCATCCCCGGCCTGCTGGGCCTGAACCTGATGAGCGGCGGCATGTGGGGCATGGGATTCGCGCTGGTGGACATGCGCGTCAAGAAACTGCTCAAGCGCCTGGTGGCCACCCCCATGCGCCGCAGCGATTTCCTGCTGGCCCTGGTCTCCAGCCGGCTGATCCTGATGCTGGTGGAGGTAATCCTGCTTCTGCTGGTCGGCCGGCTGATCTTCAAAATGGTGATTCAGGGCAGCCTGGGCAGCATCATCGTGGTGAGCGCGGCGGGCTCGCTTTCCTTCGCCGGCATCGGCCTGCTGTGCGCCAGCCGCGCCCAGAAGATCGAGACCATCTCCGGCCTGATGAACCTGGTGATGCTGCCGATGTTCGTCTTGTCCGGCATCTTTTTTTCGGCCGACCGCTTCCCGGCCGCCATGCAGCCCTTCATCCGCATCCTGCCGCTGACCGCCTTGAACGACGCCTTGCGCTCGGTGATCCTGGAAGGCGCCAGCCTGGAAGCCCAGGCGCTGCGCTTGCTGATATTGACCACCTGGGGGGCGGTTTCGTTCTTGTTGGCCCTGCGCCTGTTCCGGTGGGTGAATTGAAGAGGGAATTCAGTGGACAAGCCAGGTTGCGTTCCCTTGTACACAACCGACTACTTTCCCTATAAGATGTATTCAGGAGAAGAGAGTGGGTGAATCTTCGGTTCTCAGCTTGCGCCTGGATCCCGGGCTGAAGCGGCAACTGGACAAGCTGGCACAGGCGACGCGCCGCAGCCGCTCGTACCTGGCGGCCGAGGCCATTCGTGAATATGTGGCCTTGAATGCCTGGCAGGTGGAGGAGATTAAGAGAGCCGTCGCTGAGGCGGACCGCGGCGAGTTCGCCAGCGAGCGGGAAGTCCGGCGCACGATGAAGAAATGGGTGGGCAGTGCAAGTTAGATGGCTGCGACGGGCGCTCGCCAACCTGGACAGCGAGGCCGAGTACATCGCCCGTCACAACCCGCAAGCGGCTGCAAGGATAGTCATGGCCATACAAGAGGCGGTCGCGCGGCTGGCCGAATATCCCGCGACGGGCCGGTCGGGCCGCGTTCCCGGCACACGCGAACTGGTCGTAGTGGGCACACCCTACATCATTCCTTATCGTGTGCGGGGCGACCGCGTTGAGATCCTGCGCGTCTTCCACGCGGCTCGCAAGTGGCCGCCCAAGCTCTGAGAGGAGGGTCCGCCATGCTCGCGGCGATCCGAAAAAGCTATGACGGCTTCAACGCCACTTCCAGGCCGGGAATGGGGTTTGACCGGCCGCTCGAGCTCAATCCGTCAATGCCCGCAGGTTTCCTATGAAACGGCGTGAATTTGTGGCGAGCATCGCGGCCGCGGCCGGACTCGGTCGGAAAGCAGCAGACGCCATGCAACAGAGCAAGCCCGGCGGGTCGATCACCGATGTCGAGGGCATCAAGGTCGGTCACTTCACCGAAACCCGGCGGCCGACCGGCTGCACCGTGGTGCTGACCGAGGAAGGCGCGGTGGCCGGGGTCGATGTGCGTGGCGGAGCGCCCGGCACACGGGAAACCGACCTGCTCAGCCCCGTCAACACCGTCTCGCAGGTCAACGCTATCCTGCTGTCCGGCGGCAGCGCCTTCGGACTGGCGGCGGCCGATGGCGTCATGCGCTACCTGGAAGAGAAAGGCTTCGGCTACCAGGCGGGGAGCGTTCGCGTGCCGATTGTGCCGGCGGCCATTCTGTTCGACTTGCAGATCGGCGACAGCGCGATCCGGCCCACGGCGGAATCCGGCTACAAGGCCTGCCAGGCGGCGCGCGGCGGCCCAAGCGCCCGCCTCGAGCAGGGCAGCGTCGGCGCCGGCGCGGGCGCCACTGTGGGCAAGCTGCTGGGCCGCGACCGCGCCATGAAAGGCGGCATCGGCATGGCGTCGTTCCGCCTGCCCGACGGGCTGGTGGTGGCCGCGCTGGTGGCTGTCAACGCCGTGGGCGACGTCTGGGACCCGGCCGGCGGCGCGGTCCTGGCCGGCGCGCGCACCGCTGATGGCAAGAAGCCGGCCGACATCATGCGGGTCATCCGCGAAGGCCGCTTGCCGCCGCTCGCGGCCGGCGACCGCCGCGGAAACACCACGATTGGCGTGGTAGCCACCAACGCGGCGTTGAACAAGACCGAGGCCACCAAGGTGGCGCAAATGGCGCACGACGGACTGGCCCGCTCCATCCGGCCCGTGCATACCCCATCCGATGGCGACACGCTGTTTGCCGTGGCCACTGGGCGGTGGAAGTCCGAGGCGGGCCGCACGCAGCTTGGCGCGCCGCTCGTTCTTACGGTGATCGGGGCGCTGGCCGCCGAGGCCACGGCGGCGGCCGTGATCTCGGCCGTCCTGCACGCCACCGGCATCCCCGGCTATCCCGCCTGGTCCGATATGCAGAAGTAATCCGCAGATTCCGCAGATTGACGCAGATTTAAATCGGCGTAATCTGCGTAATCTGCGGATTGGCTTATGTTCTTGTTGCTGATCGCCGTTTATTCGCTGGCCCTGATCGGCGTGGGGCTGGTTGTGTCGCGCTACGTGCGCAGCGCCGGCGATTTCTTCGTAGCCGGGCGCAGGCTTTCATCGCCGCTGATCTTCACCACCTTCCTGGCCGCGAATATCGGCGCCGGCTCGACGGTCGGGGCCACGGGCCTGGGCTACGCGCTGGGGCTGTCGGCGTGGTGGTGGGTGGGCTCGGCGGGCATCGGGTCGCTGCTGCTGGCGCTGTTCATCGGCCCGCGCATCTACGGGCTTTCCCGCCGCTACAACTTCTACACGGTCGGCGATTACCTCGAGCATCGCTATTCGCCGGCGGTGCGCGGGCTATTTGCGGGCGTGCTCTGGCTCGGCTCGCTCGCCATTCTGGCCGGGCAACTGATCGCCGTGGCCTGGATCCTGAACGCGGTGGCCGGCATTCCCAAGCCGCTGGGCTGCGCCATCGGCGGCGGCGTGGTCACCGCCTACTTCGCCGCCGGCGGGTTGTTCAGCGCCGCCTGGGTGAACGTGATCCAGTTAACCGTGAAAATGCTCGGCTTCCTGATCGCCGTGCCCTGGGCGCTGGCCGTGGCCGGCGGCTGGCATGCCGTGGCGCTGAAGGTCGCCGGCCAGCAGGGCGGCCTGGGCGCCGGCGCCGAGGCCTATCTCGGCTTCACCGGCATCGGCCTGCGCGGGATCCTCGGTTACGCGGTCATCCTGATTCCCTCCTTCATCGTCTCGCCGGGGTTGATTCAGAAACTGTACGGGGCGCGGGATGAGCAGGCCGTGCGGCGGGGCGTGGGCTGGCAGGCGGCGGCGCTGCTGGCTTACGCTTTTCTGCCGGCCATCATGGGAATCACGGCGCGCGCCGCTCTGCCCGCCCTGCCGAACCGCGAGATGGCGCTGCCGGCCGCGATCCAGTACCTGCTGCCCTCGTGGCTGGGCGCGCTGCTGCTGGCTGCCGTCTTTTCCGCCG
>Ga0315297_10002902_pt1 | contig 10952 bp, 9 predicted proteins | sample YL17G15_0_MG_FD_203628 | JGI IMG/M metagenome (GOLD analysis project Ga0315297, IMG submission 203628) | Sediment microbial communities from Yellowstone Lake, YNP, Wyoming, USA - YL17G15_0 | ecosystem: Environmental > Aquatic > Freshwater > Lake > Sediment | place: USA: Wyoming | collected...
GTTCAGTTGACGATCTGCGCGAGCGCGCCGGACTGGTACTTCGCCGCCACCGCATCGAGCGGCAGCGCCTTGATCTTCGAGCCCATCCCGGCGCAGCCGAACTGCTGGTAGCGCGTCTTGCAGATGAGCTTCGCCGCTTCGCGCGCGGGCTTGAGGTAGTCGCGCGGGTCGAACGCGCTCTTGTGCTCGTGCAGGTACTTGCGGACGGCGGCCGTCATCGCGAGGCGGATGTCGGTGTCGATGTTGATCTTGCGCACGCCGTGCCTGATGCCTTCCTGGATCTCCTCGACCGGCACGCCGTAGGTCTCCTTCATCTCGCCGCCGTTGTCGCGGATGATCTGCAGCAGATCCTGCGGCACCGACGAGCTGCCGTGCATCACCAGGTGCGTGTTCGGAATGCGCGCGTGGATCGCCTTGATCCGGTCGATCGCGAGGATGTCTCCCGTTGGCTTGCGCGTGAACTTGTAGGCGCCGTGCGACGTTCCGATCGCGATCGCCAGCGCGTCGAGCTGGGTCTTCTCGACGAAATCGGCCGCCTGGTCGGGATCGGTCAGCAGCATCTCGCGCGTCATCGTGCCTTCGGCGCCGTGGCCGTCCTCCTTGTCGCCCTGCATCGTCTCGAGCGAGCCGAGGCAGCCCAGCTCGCCTTCGACGGTGACGCCGATCGCGTGCGCCATCTCGACCACTTGCTGCGTGACGCCGACGTTGTACTCGTAGCTGGCGATCGACTTGCCGTCGGCCTCGAGCGATCCGTCCATCATCACGCTGGAAAAGCCGAGCCGCATCGCCTGCAGGCACACGGTCGGCGACTGGCCGTGATCCTGGTGCATCACCACCGGGATGTTCGGATAGCTCTCGACCGCCGCCGCGATCAGTTCCCGCAGGAAGACCTCGCCCGCGTATTTGCGGGCGCCCGCCGAGGCCTGCATGATCACCGGGCTGTCGGTCTCGGCGGCGGCCGCCATGATGGCCTGGACCTGCTCCAGGTTGTTGACGTTGAACGCGGGCAGGCCGTAGCCGTGCTCGGCGGCGTGGTCGAGCAGCTGGCGCATCGAGACGAGGGGCATGGCGTACTCCCTGGGCAGTCGGGTTGCGGGGATGGCCACATTTTACCGTCATTCGGGGCGCGCCGAGGGACGGATGCCGGGCGTGCGCCCGCCGCGGCATGGGCGCCCACTGCCCGCGGGATCGCGGCGGCACCGGTGCGAGCATCGCCCCCGCTGGCCGGATCGCGTCACCTTCTGCCGATGAGCGACGCGGTCCGGCCGCGGGCCAACGCCCGCCGTCGGGCGCAGCGGCCCCGAAATCCTTGAAGTTTTCGCCTGGCGCCCGGCCGGCGGCGCGCCGCCGGCACCGGCACGGTTCGCGATGGTGCGATTCATGCAGTAGACGGATGCCGGGTGTGGCGCGGTGACCGACTCATGGCGTCCGGCGACTGCCATGCCCTCTGTCGATCTCACGGCACGCGGTTCCACCGTCCCGGCGCCAACGCCGCCGGGACGCCGCTAACGACCACCGGCCAAGGCCTGCCGATGCTTGACGCGCACCCGTCTGACCTGTCGCTGTATCGCGCCGCGCTGCGGCATAGCGACGCTGCCGGCTCGCCGCGAGCGGGATCCGCCGTCCCTACCCGCATCGACGAGCTCGCTCGGGCCAATGCGGCGCTGCAATCCGAGATCCGCGATCATCGGCGCGCCGAATCGCAGTTGCGCGAGGCGAAGGAACGCCTCGCCCTGGCGCTCGAGGGTTCGCGCCTCGCGCTGTGGGACTGCGACGTCACCAGCGGCAGTCTTTACCTGTCCGAGCAGTGGGCGGCGATGATCGGCGATCCGCCGCGGGCCATCCGCACGTCGTTGGCGGAAATGTTCGAGCGCATCACCCATCCCGACGAGCGCGACGCGCTGTACGCCAACTACGCGGCCGCCGTCAAAGGACTGATTCCGGAATACAAGGCCGAACATCGGATCCGAACGCGCTCGGGCGAGTGGAAATGGATCCTGAGCCACGGCAGGGTCATTGAGCGCGCGCCCAACGGCTACGCGCTGCGGATGATCGGGACCAACGCCGACATCACCGAACGCAAGGAGGTGGAGCACGCGCTCGCCGATCGCCTCGCCGAACTGCGCCTCGTGCAGGACCACGTGCCGGCGATGATCGTGTACTTCGATTGCGAGGAGCGGTGCCGGTACGCCAACCAGCAATACGCGATGTTCGTCGAAAGCACGCCGGAGAATCTGGTCGGCGAAAGCGCGCGCGAGATCCTCGGCGCCGAGTACGCACAGGTGCGCGAGCACGCGCAGATGGCGCTGCAAGGGCACAGCGTGAGCTACGAGCGCAAGCACGTGCGCAGCGACGGCCGGCCACAGCACATCGTCGCGCAACTGGTGCCGCACCAGGGTGCGGACGGGCTGACGCACGGCTTCTACGGGATGATGATCGACGTCACCGAGCGCAGGCGGGCGGAAGACCAGATCCGGGAGAGCGAACAGCGCTTCCGCGACGTGGTCGAGGCGTCCGGTGAATACGTCTGGGAAACCGACGGGGAGTGGAGCTACCGCTACCTGTCAAAACGCGCGGAAACCGTGCTGGGCCGCCCGATCGAGCAGCTGCTCGGCCGCCAGCCCAGCGATTTCATGCCGCCGGGCGAGGTGCCGCGAGTGAGCCGCTGGATCGCCGCGAATTCGCTGCCGGGAGGGTCGTTCACCGATCTCGAGCACATGACGGTGACCGAATCCGGCGAAATCCGCTGGCAACGGGTGAGCGGCAAGCCGGTGCAGGACGAAACCGGCGCCGTGATCGCGTTCCGCGGAACCGGCGCCAACATCACGGAGCGCAAGCGCCACGAGGCCCGCATCGAGCAGCTCGCCACGCGCGATGCGCTGACGGGGCTCCCGAACCGCACGCTGCTCCAGGACCGGCTGGCGCACGCCGTCGCCGGCGAGCGCCGCGAGCACGGACTGCTGGCGACGATGTTCATCGACGTCGATCGCTTCAAGACCATCAACGATTCGCTCGGCCATCCTGTCGGCGACGCCCTGCTGCAGCAGATGGCGGCGCGCCTGGTCAGCTGTGTCGGCGAAGAGGACACCGTCGCCCGTTCCGGCGGCGACGAGTTCGTCGTGGTGGCGGCACGGCTGCGGCAGGCGGAGGATGCCGCGCAGCTGGCGCGCACGATCCTGCGCCGCCTCAACGCGCCGTACGTCGTCGAAGGCCATCAGCTGGTGGCGACGTCCAGCATCGGGATCAGCCTCTACCCCGGCGATGGAAACGACATCGAGCTGCTGCTGAAGCACGCCGATACGGCGATGTACCATGCGAAGGCCGCGGGCGGCGACAGTTACCGTTTCTTCTCGGCCGAAATGAACGCCCGGGCCGTGGAACGACTGAGCCTCGAGAACGACCTGCGCAGGGCGCTCGAGAACGACGACCTCGAGCTGCATTATCAGCCGGTGGTCGAAGTGGGCAGCGGCAGGATCGTCGGCGTCGAAGCGCTGACGCGGTGGAGCCATGCCGGGCGCGGCATGGTCCCGCCGGACCGTTTCATCGCGATCGCCGAGGAGACCGGCCTCATCGCCCCGCTGGGCGAATGGGCGCTGACCGCGGCCTGCAGGCAGGGGCGAGCGTGGCACGACGCCGGCCACCGCGCACTCAAGGTCGCCGTGAATCTGTCGCCGAACCAGTTGCGCGACGGTCATGGATTCGCGCATCGCGTTGCCGCGATACTCCGCGACACCGGATTCGACCCGACCTGCCTGGAACTCGAGATCACCGAGAGCCTGCTCGTGCACCAGGTCGAGTCCAATTTCGAGGCGCTGCGCCTGCTTGCCGACCTCGGCGCGCGCCTGCTCGTCGACGATTTCGGCACGGGCTACTCGTCGCTCGGGTATCTCAAGCGGTTGCCGATTCACGGGCTCAAGCTCGGCAGCTCGTTCGTGCGCGACATCGTCGATGACGCCGACGATGCGGCGATCGTGCGGGCGGTCGTCTCACTGGCGAGGAGCCTGCAACTGAGCGTCACCGCCGAGGGCGTGGAAACCGCCGGCCAGCTCGAGCGGCTGCGGGAGTTTTCCTGCGATCGCTGGCAGGGGTTCCTGCTGAGCCCGGCGGTCGGCGCCGAGGCATGCGCCGCGCAGTTTCTGCGCAATGGCAACGAATCGCGTCGCCTGTGAAACGTATCCCGTGAAGGGAATCGCGATCCCGGGTTGCGCCGCCGGTCAGGTCACGGCGCGAGTCTCGAGGATCGCCACTGCCGGCAGCGTCTTGCCTTCGAGGAATTCGAGGAACGCGCCGCCGGCGGTCGAGATGTAGGAGACGCGGTCGGCGATACCGAACTTGTTGATCGCAGCGACCGTATCGCCGCCGCCGGCGATCGAGAACGCGGGCGAGGCCGCGATCGCTTCGGCGAGCGCTTTCGTGCCTTGCGCGAACGCGTCGAATTCGAACACGCCGATGGGTCCGTTCCAGACGATCGTTCCCGCCTTGGCGATGATCGTCTTCAGCACCGCGACGGTTGACGGACCGACGTCGAGGATCATGTCGTCGGGCCCGATGTTCTCGACGGCCTTCAGCGTCGCGGTCGCGGTGGCGGAAAATTCCGTGGCACAGACTGCGTCGATCGGCACCGGCACCTTGCCCGGAAAGGTGTCGAGGATGGACTGCGCCTCGCCGACGAGGCCGGGTTCGGCGAGCGACTTGCCGACGTGCCCGTGCGCGGCGAGGATGAACGTGTTGGCGATGCCGCCGCCGACGATCAGCACGTCGACCTTCGCTGCGAGCGCCTTCAGGACCGTCAGCTTGGTCGACACCTTCGATCCGCCGACGATGGCCACGAGCGGACGCGCGGGGTGCGCGAGCGCCTTCCCGAGCGCGTCGAGCTCGGCGGCCAGCAACGGCCCCGCGCACGCGATGGGCGCGTGCTTCGCGATGCCGTGGGTCGTCGCCTCCGCGCGGTGCGCGGTGCCGAAGGCGTCGTTGCAGTAGACGTCGCAGAGCTGCGCCATCTTCTGCGCCAGTGCGTCGTCGTCCTTTTTCTCGCCCTTGTTGAAACGGCAGTTCTCGAGCAGCACGATCTGTCCGGGTGCCAGCGCCGCGTGCCAGGCGCCGCCGTCGACCCAATCCCTGACCAGCGGGACCGGGATGCCGAGCAGTTCCGACAGCCGCGTGGCCAGCGGCGCCATCGAGTCCGCGACGCTCGACTCGCCTTCCTTGGGGCGGCCGAGGTGCGACGTCAGCATCACGGCAGCGCCCCGCGCCAGCGCATCCTTGATGGCCGGGACCGAAGCGCGAATCCGCGTGTCGTCGGTGATGCTGCCGGCGTCGTCCTGCGGCACGTTGAGGTCGGCGCGGATGAACACCCGCTTGCCGCGGACATCGACTTCGGAAAGACGTTTGAATTTCATGGCGCGCCTCGACGGCCGGCTATTTCGACATCACGCGGACCATGTCCAGCACCTTGCAGGAATAGCCCCACTCGTTGTCGTACCAGGCGACGACCTTGACGAAGGTGCCGTCCAGCGCCATGCCGGCATCGGCGTCGAACACCGAGGTACGGCTCTCGCCGCGGAAGTCGGTGGCGACGACCTTCTCGTCGGTGTAGCCCAACACGCCCTTCATCGGGCCGTCGGCGGCGGCCTTCATCGCCGCGCAGATGGCTTCGTAGGTGGCTTCCTTCGCCAGCTCGACGGTGAGGTCGACCACCGAGACGTCCGACGTCGGGACGCGGAACGCCATGCCCGTGAGCTTCTTGTTCAGCTCGGGGATCACCTTCCCGACCGCCTTGGCGGCGCCCGTGGACGAGGGAATGATGTTCTCGAGGATGCCGCGACCGCCGCGCCAGTCCTTGTTCGACGGGGCGTCGACCGTCTTCTGCGTGGCCGTCGCGGCGTGGATGGTCGTCATCAGGCCGCGTTTGATGCCCCAGTTGTCGTGCAGCACCTTGGCCACGGGCGCCAGGCAATTGGTGGTGCAGGAGGCGTTGGAGATGATGGCTTGGCCGGCGTAGGTCTTGTCGTTGACGCCGAACACGAACATCGGGGTGTCGTCCTTGGACGGCGCGGACATGATCACCTTCTTCGCCCCGGCCGCGATGTGCTTGCCGGCGGTCTCGGCCGTGAGGAAGAGCCCGGTCGACTCGACCACGATGTCGGCGCCGACCTCGTTCCACTTGAGTTCGGCGGGATCCTTGACTGCCGTCAGGCGGATCTTGCGGCCGTTCACGACCAGCGTGTGGCCATCGACGGCGATGGTGCCCTTGAAGCGGCCGTGGACGGAGTCGTAGTCCAACATGTACGCAAGGTAGTCCGGCTCGAGAAGATCGTTGATGCCGACGACTTCGATGTCGGGGAAATCCCTGGCAGCCGCGCGCAGCACCATGCGCCCGATGCGACCGAATCCGTTGATGCCAACCTTGATCGTCATGTTGCTCTCCCGTCTTGAGTTTGGGTGATGTGAGGATGCTGTTCGATGGGCGGTTCGCCCCCGCGCCCTTCGTTCAATTTACGCGCTCCACGATTTCCCGCGATGACCCATGTCAACAACCCGGTCGCACGGGGCGCGCGCCGGGCGTCGAGGGCCGCAGTAACGGGCGCGTTCACGCCGCCGCGACCCGGCGCCCCGCCGCCGCGACGCCCTCGACGGTGATGCCGAAGTGCTTGCACAGGACGCCGGATCGCCGCCTCCTGCACGACGCGCCGGCAAACCGGTCCGCCCAATCGGAAATTATCGCGTGTATGTGGTGCCTGTGCAATAATCAAAGGCTCGCTCCCGGCGTCCGCGGGAGTTTGTCCGACGCCCTTCCGGCCGCATGCAATGGGAGCGGCGCTCTTTCTTCGGAAGGCACGGTTCATGGACGGAATTCATCTCACGAGCCCGGATCGGTGACGATCGACGTCTACGCCTGCAAACCTGACGACGGACAACCGGGCCAAGGCGCGCGAGCTGTTCCGCTCGCTCGAGCGCGCATTGCAGCCGCGGCGGACGAAATTCCGCGCGATCGCGCGTGGCGCGCTCAATGACTGAGACATTCAGCAACGTGGGGGATGACGGCGCCGCGGACGACGATTCCGGGTCCGGCGCGATGACGGAATACCTCACCGACGACTGGGGTTTCTTCATCCGATCGGCGCGCCGATTGGAACAGTTCCGGTCGCCCTGGCAGGCGGTCGAAGTCCACGATACGCTGCCTTTCGGCCGCCTGTTCCGGCTCGACGGGCATTTCATGACCTCCGAGAAGGACGAGTTCTTCTATCACGAGAGTCTCGTTCACCTGGCCGCGATCTGCCACGCCGCGCCGCGGCGCGCGTTGATCATCGGCGGCGGCGACGGCGGCTCCGCCGAGGAGCTGCTCAAATACCCGTCGATGACCGACGTCACGCTGTGCGAGATCGACGCGGCGGTGGTCGACATTTCGCGCCGGTATCTGCAGCAGGTGCACCGCGGCGCGCTCGACGACCCGCGGCTCACGCTCGAAATCGCCGACGGCTTCGCGTACGTGAGGGAGTCGGCCGAGCAATTCGACCTGATCGTGCTCGACCTCACCGACCCGGGCGGCCCGTCGACGCCGCTCTACACGGCGGACTTCTACCGCGCCTGCGCCCGGCGGCTCGGTCCCGGCGGCGCGATGACGCTGCACGTCGCGAGCCCCGTCGCCCACCCCGAGCGGATCCGGGATGGCCTCGCGCGCCTGCGGCAGGCGTTTCCCGTGGTCACGCCGTATCTCGCGTCGATCCCGCTCTACGGCGGAATGTGGATGATGGCGTGCGCCGCGGCGAGGCTCGACCCCCGGACGATGTCGGCAGCCGGCGTGGACCGCCGCATCGCGGAGCGCGGCATAACGCGGCTCCAGTACTACAACGGGGACATGCACCGGGCTGCGCTCGCGCTGCCGAACTTCGTCCGGGGCCTGGTGGCGTAACCGCGTGGCCCGGCGTAGCCCGGGATCATCGCCTTCGACGTCAACCTGCACGCCTTGTCCCGCGTTCTGGGAATTGTCATCTCCCTTTCCGCTGCGGGCGGCCGGGGGAGGGCTTGAACGGCGTTGGGACGCCCGCATGTTGACCCCAGGACCCGAGTCACCCGAGGGTGACCCTGACGGATGCCACGATGGCAGGAGGTTGCAGCGTGATCAAGCTGGCCGATGCGATGCACGACGCCGACTTCGTTCTCGTCGACGGCGTGATGTTCGAGACCGGGTACCTGCGGGTCCCGGACGAGTACACGGTAGCGGATGACGTCGTGCTCGAAGCCAAGCGCGGCGGGGACGAAATCGCCTTCACCCGCGGCGACGTCGACGACGCCGAGTCGCTCGGCGACGGGGTCTACCGGCTGAAATCCGGCGAGCTGCTGCGCTTTCTCACCAGCGCCACCATTCACTGACGGCGCGCGGCGCCGGCGCGAAACGGCCTCGGTCAGCGCAGGCATCGAGCGCGATGGCGTGCGCTGTGTTCGGACGTACGTCCAGCCTTCGTGAATCCGTTTCACGACCTCATCGAGCGCCGACGTCGCCACCGCGGTGTCGGGGAGGAGCTGTACGACCCCCCCTTTTTCGCGCAGCCGCTCGCTTGTCTGCCCGCACGCGACGAGCGTGAGGCTGTACGTCAGGTAGCCTCGCCGCGGACGATCGGGGTACAATTTTCGGACTTCGGCCCGGCCGCGTCCGGGTAATCGCAACCGTCGTCAGGGGAGGGAACATGAAGAGCAGGCGCAGGGACGTACTCAAGACAGGCGGCGGCGCGACGCTGCTCGTGCTGCTGGCGGCGGCCGGGTGGCTGAAACCGTCCGCGGCCCAGGCGCAGGCCTGGAACAAGGCCGCGTTCGACACGAAGACCATGGACGAAACGATGAAGGCGCTGGGCGGCGGCGCGCCGGCGCAGAGCAAGGACATCGCGTTCGTCTCGACGCCGGACATCGCGGAGAACGGCGCCGTCGTGCCGATCGGCGTCGCCAGCGCGCTCCCGAAGACGGAGTCGATCGCGATCCTGGTCGAGAAGAACCCGAACATGCTGGCGGCGCTGTTCGAGATCCCGCCCGGCACCGACGCGGCCATCTCCACGCGCGTCAAGATGGGCCAGACATCGAATGTCTACGCGCTGGTGAAGGCCGACGGCAAGTACTACGTTGCGTCGAAGGAAATCAAGGTCACGCTCGGCGGCTGCGGCGGGTAACCCGCGCCCGGGGCGAGTGAACGCGACCAGTACACAGGGGGAACGGCAATGGCAGATCCGATGAAAATCCGGGCAACGCTGACGGGCGATTCGACCGAAGTGAAAGTGCTGATGAATCACGAGATGGAGACGGGGCAGCGCAAGGACGGGCAGGGCAAGATCATCCCGGCATGGCACATCCAAACGGTCACCGCCACGCACAACGGCAGGACGGTCCTGTCGGCGCAATGGGGCCCGGCGGTGTCGAAGAACCCGTTTCTGGCGTTCAAGTTCAAGGGCGGTGCGAAGGGCGAAAAGGTCCAGGTCACCTGGGTCGACAACAAGGGCGACAAACGCACCGACGAAGCAACGATCGGCTGATCGGCGGCGGCAACCGGCGGCGCGCCGTCGCGGCGCGAACGCTGCCCGAGCGCGCGGAAGACGCGCCGGAATTTTCCTGAGAGGAGTTTTTCATGCGAGCAATTCATTCGGGCATTGCCTGCTGCGCAGCGCTGATCGCCGTCGTCGTCATGCCCGTCGCTTTCGGCCAGGGCAGCGCCGTCGAGGAGATCGCCAAGTACCGCGCGGCGCTGCAGGACGGCAATCCCGCCGAACTCTGGGAGGCCCGCGGCGAGGATCTGTGGAAGCAGCCGCGCGGCCCGAAGCACGTATCACTGGAGAAATGCGACCTCGGCCTCGGCGCAGGCGTCGTCCAGGGCGCCTACGCGCAGCTGCCCAGGTATTTCGCGGATGCCGACCGGGTCATGGATCTGGAAACGCGCCTGGTCTGGTGCATGGTGCAGTTGCAGGGCTACACCGAAGCCGATGCGGTGAAGGATCCGTTCGGCGGCCCGAACCGGAAATCCGACATCGAGGCGCTCGTCGCGTACGTGACGTCGGAAGCGCGCGGGGCAAAAATGAACGTCGCGCTCAACCACCCGAAGGAACAGGAAGCCTACCGGCTCGGCGAGAAGATGTTCTACTTTCGCGGCGGGCCGCACGATTTCGCCTGCATGACCTGCCACGGCGACGACAACAAGCGAATCCGGCTGCAGGACCTGCCCAACCTGACCAAGCCCGAGGGCGCGCAGCTGGCGTACACGACGTGGCCGGCCTACCGCGTGTCGCAGGGCGAGTTGCGGACGTTCCAGTGGCGCCTGAACGACTGTTTCCGCCAGCAGCGCTTCCCCGAGCTCGTGTTCGCGTCGGATGCATCGATCGCGCTGACGATGTTTCTCGCCCGCAACGCCAACGGCGCAGCGTTCAACGCGCCGGCCATCAAGCGCTGACGGAGGCGATGCCATGCAACGCAGACATCTGATGCTGTCGCTCGCCGTGTTCACCGGCGCGGCGGGGATCGTGGCGGGTTGTGCCACCGCGCCGGGCGATGCGGAGGTCTCCGCCAGGGCGACCGCCATGTTGAAGGCTTCGTTCAAGGAGAGCGGGCAGGCAAAGCTCGACCGGCTCGACCAGGACGAAACGCAGAAGGCGTGCAGCGTCTACGCCGGCAACGTCCCGCCCAAAGACGTGGTTGCGAAAATCGAGCAGGTCAACCTGGCGACGATCCAATGGCCCGCCGACGGCAAATACCTCGGCGACTGGAAAAGCGGCGAGAAGATCGCGCAGACCGGCCAGGGGATGCAGTACTCCGACGACCCGAAGGTGCCGTCCGGCGCCAATTGCTACGCGTGCCATCAACTTGCACCGGCGGAGCTGTCGTACGGCACGATCGGCCCCAGCCTCTACCATTTCGGCAGGTCGCGCGGCTACGGCGTGGAAATCCAGAAATATGCCTACGGCAAGGTGTTCAAC
>Ga0315297_10002909_pt1 | contig 10945 bp, 10 predicted proteins | sample YL17G15_0_MG_FD_203628 | JGI IMG/M metagenome (GOLD analysis project Ga0315297, IMG submission 203628) | Sediment microbial communities from Yellowstone Lake, YNP, Wyoming, USA - YL17G15_0 | ecosystem: Environmental > Aquatic > Freshwater > Lake > Sediment | place: USA: Wyoming | collected...
TGGTGCGCGAGGCCTCCCTGGCTGCCGGTGCTGAGGACTCGGTGGTCTGCACGCATTGGGCGGATGGCGGCAAGGGCGCCAAGGCCCTGGGCGAGGCCGTCCTCAAGGCCTGTGAGAAGCCGAGCCACTTCAAGTTCCTCTACCCGCTCGAGCTCTCGATCAAGCAGAAGATCGAGATCATCTGCAAGCAGATCTACGGTGCAGACGGGGTGGAGTACTCGCCTGAGGCCGAGAAGAAGATCGAGCTCTACACTAGGCTCGGCTTCGACAAGCTCCCACTCAACATGGCCAAGACGCACCTGAGCCTGAGCCACGACCCGTCCCTCAAGGGCGTTCCCAAGGGGTTCAAGGTCCCAGTCCGGGACATCCGGGCTTCGGTCGGCGCCGGCTTCCTCTATCCGCTGCTGGGCGAGATGCGCACCATGCCCGGCCTGCCCACCCGGCCCGTCTTCTACGATGTCGACCTGGACCTGAAGACCGGGCGCGTCGTGGGCCTGTTCTAGCCCGCCTCTTTCCACGAAACGGGCCTCCCCAACCGGGGAGGCCCGTTTCGTGTTCAGTGACGCCTTGCGCGGCCGGCCGCGCCGGCCTTCTCGGAGTGCTCTCCAGGGCGGGTGTAACTCAGCGACATGTCATTCCGAGGACCGCGTTCTTTGGAGCTTCCCGGGAGCTTGGAGCTCCCGGGAAGGTGGAGCACGTAGGTCACCCTTGCGGCGTGACACCCCAGGCAAGGCGCCGGGGACTGGGCTCGGGAGGCGCCAGGTGGCACGTGTCGTTCAACGAAACCAAGGTGAAATCACCTGCCTGGGCCTCAAAGACGTTGATGGCACAGGTGTCCTGGGCCAGGCGCCAGAATCGATCATTGCCCAGTCCGAGGATGCCCAGTAGGATGACCCGGTTCACGGCGGCGTGGGCCACCGCCACCACGATCCCACCGTCGTGGCGGCTCTTGATGTCCCGGACAGCCGCCATGGCGCGAGCGCGCAACACCTCCAGGGACTCACCTGACGGAATCTGAGCCGTATGCGGCGCGGAGAACCAGGCATCAACCGACTCCGGCCACCGTTGCCTGGCCTCCTCGCGGGTGAGGCCTTGCCATTCGCCGAAGTCGATGTCGATCAGCCCTTGGTGGACCTGAGCGGGGAGGTCGAGGCGCGAGGCAATGGCCTCGGCCGTCTTCCTGGCCCGTGACAATGGGCTGGAGTAGATAGCGGCGACCGGCCAGTCCCGAGCGATGCGCGCACCGGCCAGCTGCGCCTGTTCTAGCCCGGTCTCATCCAGGGGCACATCCGCCCGGCCGCGAAAGCGTTCGACGCGGTTCCAGGCGGTCTGGCCGTGACGCACCAGGACCACGCGTGTGGCCATTGTCTTTGCCATCGTCCAACCTCACGCTCGCCTCTGCCCGATGACCAAGGCGCTCTTTCATCACTCTGCTAGCCCGGGGCGCTCCCGGGCGTCCCGGACGACCGCTCAAGCCGGCGCCGGTTGGCCTCGTCCGTCAGGCGGCGGTGGACGGCGCGGGTGATCGGGAAGATCGCGGCTGCGCCAGCCGCTGCCAGGAGCAGCAGGGCCGGGACCCAGGAGACCAGCGAGCGGATGCCCGCCAGAGCGGTGGCGCTCTGGCGAGCGGCGTTGGGGACGTAGCCTGTCAACTCGAGCACCCAGCCGATGCTCATCAGGGCGAGGGACGAGCCAAGCTTCTGGATGAAGTTGCTGATGCCTCCGAACACGCCCTCCTGCCGCTGTCCGCTCTCCACCTCCACCGCCTCCAGGACATCCACACTCATGGCCGTGGGCAGGACGTGAGCCGAGGCGACACCCAGCCCGGCCAGGAAGCCGATCACGTACACCGGAACGACGGTGGCCTGGGGGATTAGCCACAACGCCAGATGGATCGTCATCCAGGTCAGCGTGCAGATGACGAAGGCCCACTTTTTCTCGAATCGCTTGGACAGCCAACTGACGAGTGGCAGGAAGAGCATGGCACTGAACAGGATGACGAACAAGATGAAGGCCGAGTCCTCCTGCGGAATCCCGGCCCAGTAGACCACGTAGTAGGCGAAGACAGCCTCGACGATCCCGATCGCCAGCCACGAGAGCCAGTTGACCAGCAGCGCCAGCCAGAAGGCTCGGTTCCGCAGGACCACCAGAATCGACTCCGTCAGCCCGAGGGTCGACTGACGCTGGAAGTCCGGCCGCTCGCGGAAGAGAGCAACGATCAGCAGGTACGGGACCGCGCTGAACAACCCCACCGCGGCACCGGCCCACAGGAAGCCTACTCTCATCGAGGGGGCTGCGTCGAAAACGAAGGGCAGGCTCCCCGCCGCCGCTAGCCCGGTGACGATCGAGATCCCCATCCGGTACGTCACGATCGAGGTGCGCTCATCGGTATCCAATGAGAGCTCGGGGGTGAGCGCCGTGTAAGGCCCACTCACGAGAGTGTAGAACAGGTCGAAGAGGGAGTAGATGGCCAGGTAGTACAAGGCCCGGCCGCCGGACGAGGCAATCGGGGGCACCACCCAGAGCAGCGCATACAGGATCGCCATCGGAATGGCGCCGGCCAGCATGAAGGGACGACGCCGACCGAGGCGGCTCCGGGTGCGATCGGAGATCGCGCCGACGAGCGGATCGTTGATGCCATCCCAGAGCCGGGCGACGAGCAGGAGGCTTCCGGCCAGGCCGGGGCGGACCCCGGCGACGTCGGTGAGGAAGAAGAGGAAGAAGAAGGGGATGACCGTCCCGTAGGCCACCGAAGGTCCGAACTCGCCCAGGCCATAGATCAGCTTCGTATGCCACGGCAGGCGCTGCCCGTCGCCCTTTGCACTCAACACGCGCACCTCCGTTGTGTTCCGGGATGAGAGATCCATCTTGCTCGGGATGGGCGGCCCGGATCACTGGCAGGCTGCTGAATAGGGCCGCCGCAAGAAAAGAAGCAGGCATATGTGGGGGCGTGGGCAAAGCCCATACCCCCACATATGCCGATTCATCTCCTTCAGGGTTGGCATTCTCAGCATGCTTCTAGGCGGGATTGCGGCCGAAGCCGAAGAACGTCGGCACGAAGAGCAGCCGTGTCCCGTTCGCCACGGCTCGCATGTGTGCCCGGCGCAGTTGCGCCAGCTCGTGCTCCGACATCAGCCCTTCGAGATCGCCCGCCAGCGTTGCCCATTCGCAATCGATGTCTGGCTGGGAAGGAACTCCTTGCCACTCGCCTCCGAGGACCCCAACCTGGATCTCGCCGAGGCCGCCGAGGGTCAGTAGCTCGCGCAGACGACGGCCGAGGAGAGGGTCGGCCCCCTGTCGCCGGAGGGCCTCCGCCTGGAGCATGCCTGCCCTCGCCAGCAAGGTGGGATGATCGATGCGCCCCCCGTAGTCCGGCTCCGCTAGGCATAACACCCATCCGCCGGGCCGGGTTACGCGAGCCATCTCGCGGACGGCAGCCTCCGGGTTCTCGACCCAAAGGAGGAGGAAGTGCGAGACGGTCGCCTCAAACGAACCATCGGCAAAGGGCAGGCTTCGCGCGTCTGCCAGAGCCAGGCGGGTGAGGGGATCCTGCCGGTGGGCAAAGCGGGTGACCTCGAGGTCGCAGTCTACGCCGAAGACGCGTGCGCCGGTCTCGCGGCGGAGATCGGTGGTGATCACGCCTGTGCCGGCCCCGACCTCAAGGACTCTGTGGGTGGGGACAAGGGAAGCCTGCGCATAGGCGCGGCGGCGGAGAGCGGCTGTCCAAGAGGCCTGCTGGGCGTAGCGGGCGTGCCAGAAGTCCGGGGAACGTTGCACGGGATTGGGGGCGGCCTCGTTCACGTGGCGGGTGGTGAGGCGAGGGCGCTCCGTCACGCTCCGGCTGCGGCCCAGACCTTCGTCCAGCCGTCACGCAGGAAGTTGCCGAGAACTCGATCGACGCCTTGCGCCGGGAGGACGTCGCCGTCCGGCTCGACATAGAGAAACGCCCGGCCGGCGCCCTGGGGAGGGACCTCGAGCTCGAGGGAGATCGGGTTCGTGGCGGAGTACGGCGTCGGGAGGTCCCAGATCAAGTCGAAGCCGAGCCGGGCGGCCTGCTGGCGCGAACGGGACAGGGCCGCCGTCATTTCCTCGGTCGACTCACTGGCAGAGAGCGAGAGGGCGGTCAGGCCGAGGCCGCGCAGCATGTCGAGGAGACCGCAGGCTTCGGCGGCGTTGCCCGGCGTCAGGGTGATGTGGGCGGCGGTGAAGACGTCCGAGGCGAGGGCGGCGCGGAGGCCGTCGCCACTGGCGGAATCTTGCACATTGAGGGCGATCAGGATGTGATCGAGGCCGGCCATGCGAAGGCGGTCGAGGTAGGCACTGTCGGACAGGCGGCGCCCGTCGGTCAGGAGGCCGGTGACCTGGCCAAGCGACTGCGCATAGCCAATCAGTTCGACGAGATCCTCGCGCAGGGTGGGCTCGCCGCCCGTGAACGCCACGTGCGGGATGCCAGCCTGCCAGGCCGCCGAAAGGATCTGCTTCCACTCGTCGGTCGTGAGCTCCCGGTCGACCCTCCGGCGGGCGAGCGGATCCATGGCGTTGCCTGGGCCGATGCGGTAGGTCAGGGCGAGATCGAGGCGGTAGGGTGCGGAGGGCTTGGCCGAATAGGGCTCCGCACGCTCCATGCCCAGGTAGACGACCGGGTCAAGATCCTTGGCCATCGCCAGCCTGAGGACCTGGTCACGGAGCTTGCGCTGGTCGGCAAGAGCCCGGCGGGTACTGACCCGGAAGCGGCTGGAGATCGACTTGGCCGCGTCCTCATCCGAAGCCCCGTGGACAAGGAGCAGGGCGTGGGCGGTCGCCGAGGAGTTGAGGTGAAGGATGGTTGCGGCGTTGACGATCAGAACGCCGTCACCGCTGGGCTCGACGCGCAGGTGGAGCCGATAGGGGGTGGGCGAATCCTGCGGTGCGAGCGAGTGGTAGATCCCAGGCGCGATGGGCTCTGGGGGAGGCGGTTGGGGGAAGAGGCGAGCTAGAAGGGAAGCCATGAGCACCTTCCTCATCGGATCACGAGACAGCCAGAGTGGCGGCCTGGACGAGCGCCGGGGTTGGTTGGGCCAGGGAGAGCGGGCAGCCGCCGCCGCACTCCCGCAGGACAGCGCAGTCGGCGCACTTGGGCGGGGCGTAGCGGCGCTCCCGCAGCCAAAGAGAGAGGTCGTGGTTCCAGATCGCCTGCCACGGATCCCGCAGCAGGTTGCCCACGGGCTGGTAATAGGACTGGCAGGGAATGACGCTTCCGTCGGGTTCGACGCACATGTTATACAGGGCGGCGGTGCAGCCTTTGACGCCCAGTTCCATCTGCACCGGGTCGAAGTGGCAGTACTGGGTTGGGGTGTACCAGATGAGGCGCTGGCCGGCGCGCAAGGTGCGCTCGCGGACGGTCTCCAGCAGAGGGCCGAGGTCTGCCTCCGGGAGGCCGGTGCCAACGCTTGCCCCTCTCCCGGCGTAGATCAGGGCATTAAGGCCGACGGTGGGAACGCCGAGCTCGGCCAGGAAGTCGAGCGTCCCGCCGATGCGAGCGCTGTTCTCCGCCAGCAGTGTGGTGTTCGTCATCACGAACAGGCTACCGTCCAAGGCGTTGCGGATGCCCTGCACCGTCTGCTTCCACGCGCCGCGGGCTGCCACCATCCGATCGTGAACAGCGGGATCGTGCGATTCGAGCGTGATCTGAACGTGGTCGAGACCGGCCGCGACCAGGCGCTGCACGTACCCGGCGTCGGCCAGCCGGCGGCCGTTGGTCAAGAGACCGGTGATCTGGCCCAGGCCCTCCGCGTGCGCGATCAGGTCCGGCAGGTCCTCACGCAGCGTCGCTTCGCCCCCGGTGAAGCAGATGTGGGGAACGCCGACCTGCCACAGGCGGTCGAGGATTCCCTTCCAGGCGTCGGTCGAGATCTCCGGATGGCTGCGGGGGCGGGCATTGTAGCAGTGGGCGCAGTCGTTGTTGCAGCGGTAGGTGAGCGCCAGGTCCATGCGGTAGGGGGCCTGCGGGGTGCGGGAGAAGGGAGGCAGGATATCGAGCTCGAGATCGTGGATGGGGCACGCGCCGCCGGGACGGATCAGCTCCTCGACCTGCAAGCGCAGGCCGGCGAAGTCCCGGCGAGCCGTACTTGCCGGGACGCGATACTGCTGGCGGAGGCGGGCGACGGCCTGGGTCTCCGGCCAGTCCTCGAGGACCATCCAGGTCATGGCCGCGGCTGTTGGGTTCAGGTGAACGGCGCGGTCGGCGTTGACCAGGAGCAGAGCGTTGCCATCAGGCTCGACCCTCAGATGGATGCGAGCGCTGCCGTCGGGTGTGCGGCGGTGATAGGCGTGCAGTCCCGGGGGAGGACCGGGCGGCGGGGCGCTTGGGGGCCGCCGGAGCAGTCCCATCAACGGCCGCCTCCGGCGCACGCGCAAGCGCAGCCGGCGCAGGCACAGGCACAGGCGCAAGAGTGCCCGCCGCCACCGCCCGAGCTCCAGCCCCCTCCCGTCGAGCGGGGCGGCGGTGGCGGAGGCGGATTGGTGCGGCTGGTGACGCCGCCAGTGAATCCGGTCAAATTCGTTACCAGGCCTCCGGCAGTTCTCTGGATGCCGGTGACGAAGGAGGCGGCGAAGTCCGAACCAGGCAGATGAGGCATGCTGAGCCCGCCGCCGGGCGCGCCGGAGCGGGAGGGGGCGGGCGCGCCAACAGGCGCTGCGCCTCCTACGCGGCCCGGGACCATCGACGGACGGTAGTTGCCCCACCAGATTGGTAGGAAGACGGGGCCGGTGCGGAAGGTCCGTCGCGTGTGATCGTCGAAGTCCCGGTCGAGCATCGTCCACTCCAGCGCCTCGTCGAAGCGCTGGGAGCGGATCTCGGGCGTTCCGGCCTGCTCGACTTCTTGCCAGGCCTTGTTCATGATCGAGCGGTAGTAGTCCTTGGTCTCGCGCAAGCTGAAGCCCTTCATCTTCTTCTGAACGGCCTGCACCAGGTCGATGACGACGGTCTGCATGGCGGTCTGCCGCTGGCGGGCATCGGTCTTGACGACGGCGTCGAGGAAGGAGAGCTCATAGTCGTGGATCCCTTCCGGCTGGGGCGTGACCTTCTCGACGACCAGCGGCTCCTCCTGCACAACCTGGGCCGCATTCTTCTTGATGACGCCGAAGAGGATCATCGACAGGACGCGGTCCAGAGGCGTCTCGAGCAAGACCGCCGCCTCGACGGCGGTCAGGCCCCGCTTGATGCCGTGGCCTTCGATGGCGATCTTGGGTGGCAGGTAGGCAAGTTTTCGCCGCTGACCCATGCGGACGGCGATGAAGATCCAGGCAACCATCAGGGCGAGGAAGCCGCCCACGCACAGACAGGGGGTCACCGCCGCCGTCGAGACTCCGAGCTGCTGGGTGAGGCTGGGCTGGGAGACGGCTCCGGTGGGCACGTAGCTGGCAGGGAAGGAGGCGCCGAACTCGTAGCTGGTATAGGCGTTGGCGTTGGCCTCGTGCCACTGGTAGATGATGCGCCCGTCGCTGGTCACTCCTGTAGAAGGCGCCTGCATCGACCACCCGCTGGGGCTGGCATACCAGTGAGGCTCCTCAGGGCGCACTCCGGGCGGGAGGATGAAGGTTACGGTGACGTCAGTTGACCCATGAACGTACTGGCTGTCGAAGAAGCTCGGGGCGAAGACGGCGCTGACGTAGCCCTGGTCGCTGGCTGGGTAGAGAACATTGGTCACCCGGCCGATGGAGACCCGGACGCTGCCGCTGGCGCCGGGCTGGATCGCCATTGAGCCCAGGCCGAGCTCGATGCCAGGATTGACGTACTGGGAGGGGGCGATGTGGCTGATCGGCTGCCCGTTGATGGTTCCCGAGATGCTGCCAAGGTCGTAGGAGGCATTCGGCATTCCGACGTCGATGAAGTCCATCGGGGAGCCGGAGAGATCGTTGGTGAGGGCCAGGGTGTAGTCGATGCGCATCGAGCCATCGGACTCCCAATAGACGTCGACGGTCTCTCGGTCCAGGCTGAACGAGTAGTTCTGGGCTTGGGCTGGGAGCGGCCGCAGCGCGGCGGCGAGCACAAGGATCAGCGCTATCCAGGGGGTCAGGCGTCTCATTCGCGTACTCCTCGCGCGGGCGGGCAGGCCGGAGGGAGATGAACGGGCCGCGGGCGCCCGCCTACCACTTCGGCTCCTCGGTCAGTTGATAGCTGGTGTTGCAGTAGGGACACGAGACCACCGGCGCCCCGGCAACCATCTTGATATTGTCGGCGGTCAGAGCGCCTCCGCAGTTGCGGCAGGAGAGGGATTCGAGATTGATGTCCCCTGAAAGCTCGATCTTCTGGACGATCTCCGTCGTTTCAGCTCCGGGCTTGCGCCGCGAGGCGAACCAGATCAAGCCGAAAGCCATCCCGACCAGAACCACCCCGATGATGATCCAGCCGGTGGCCTGCCCCGCGGCCTGAGGGCTGAAGGCGCCCAAAAGGAACAGAGCCCCGAAGAGCAGGAACAGAGCGGCCACCAGGTAGGCGATGATCTTGCCTGCGGACATGATCCCTCCCAGGAGGTCTTGGATGTGTTGAGTCTAGCACCTCCTCCGGCGCCGGACAAATGACGAATTGCTGACATCCGCCCTTCGTTCCTGACGCCTTCTTGTGTAGAATCTCCGCTCTACGTTGAGGAAGGGATATGGCCAACTGGATCACGATCAGCCGCTTTCCCTTGCTGGTGGGTTTCGTCCTGCTGCTCTACCTCGGCGGCCCGGCTGTCCGTCTGGCGGGCGTGCCCATCCTCTTCATCCTCCTCATGCTGGACACCGTGGACGGCGTTGTGGCCCGCGCCCGCGGCCAGACCAGCCTGCTGGGCAGCGTGCTCGATATCGCCGCCGATCGGGCCTACGAGCTAAGCCTGTGGGTCTGCTTTGCCGATCTGCGCGTGATCCCCGTCGCCATTCCGTTGATCGTCATCCTCCGGACGACGCTGACGGATGCCCTGCGCAGCATTGGCGTCAGCCAGGGGACGCGGGCATTCGACCAGCACCGGTCGGCCCTGGGTCGTTTCATCGTCGGCTCTTCTTGGATGCGCACCGGCTACAGCACTTCCAAGATCACCGCCTTCTGTGGCCTCATGCTCGGCGTTGCGCTCGCCAGCTACCCCGCGGGCTCGCGGTCTCACCTGGCCTCGGCGACGGTCCTCGAGGTCTTCCTCTGGGTCGCCTGGGTAGCCACGGCGCTGTGCGTTGTGCGCGGGCTGCCGGTCATCGCCGGCGCTATCCGACGAGGTCTGGAGCGGACCACCACCGGCGATGCCTCCGAGCCCCGATGAACCTGGTTGACCTGGCCAACAGCCGGCTCGGGCCCCCCCTGGGAATCCTCCTCTCGCGGGTGCTGCCCAGGCAGACCGCTTACCGTCTCGCCGATTCGATGGCTGCGGCCACGGCCCGACGCGCCGAGTTGCCGCTGGTGCAGGCGGTCCGCGCCAACCAGGCGGTCCTGCGCGACCTGCCGTATGAGCATCCCGATCTCGGGCTCGCCGGGGGAGAGGTCCTTCGCCATGCCGCCCGCGGCTACGTCGACCTCTTCCGGGCAATGGCCGGCGGGCCCAAGGCGCTGTTGGAGAGCTGCGAAGCCGACGACAGCCTGGTGACCCTGCTGGACCGCGGACTCGCCGGAGGCCGAGGAGTGATTGCCGTCAGCGCGCACATGAGCTGCTTCGACATGTTCCTTCTGAGCCTCGCGGCCCGAGGCTACCAGGCCCAGGCGCTTTCCTACGCCGATCCGCGGGGCAGTTATCGGGTGCAGAACACGCTCCGCCGCCAGTACGGGCTCAATCTGACCCCGATCTCGCCCCAGGCATTGAGGTCCGCCATGCGCTGGCTCCGCGAAGGCAGGCTGGTGGTGACGGGCGTGGACCGGCCGGCGCCCGAAGGCGAGGAGCTCGTCCTCTTCGGCCGGCGTTCACGGCTGCCGATCGGCCACGCCCGGCTGTCCATCCACACGGGTGCGCCGATCCTGGTGGGTGTCGTTCAGTCCGCCGGAGACCACCACTACCGCGTCCTGGGCAAGGCCTTGATCGACCCGAAGGAGGAGGCCCTCGGGCGGGGGGATGCTGCGCTCCTGGCCCAGCGGGCGCTGGCGGTTCTCGAGGACTGCATCCGGGAGCGGCCGGAGGAGTGGCTGATGTTCTTCCCGGTCTGGCCGGAGAACCTTCCTTCGGGGGCCTCGTGATGGCCCTCCTCGGCGCCGGCCTGGCGCTCGCGGGCGTGCTCACCGGGCTTGCCTGGCGCATCCCCGCGGTGGAGCGCCTGGATCGGCGCCTGTTCGCCCGCATCAACGAGGGCCAATACTCGACCGCCGTTGACGGGCTTCTGCGGCTCCTACGGCCTCTGGGAACGTCCTGGGGGCTGCTAGGCGGCGTTCTCGGGATTCTGCTCTTCCAGGGTTGGAGAGAGGCGGCCCTCCTCCTGGCCGCAGCCGCCCTGAGCGGGGGTGTGGAGCGGGCGCTCAAGCTGACGGTCGGACGGAAGCGGCCCTTTGAGACGCTTCCAGGCGTGCGGATGCGGGTCCCAGCGCCGACCGATCCCAGCTTTCCGAGCGGCGATGCGTCGCGGGCGTGGTACCTGGCTTCCGCAATCGCCTTCGGCCTGGCGCTTCCGGCCTGTGTTGCGGGCGTTCTCTTCGGCCTGGCTAGTTTGGTTAGTTACGGCCGGGTGCGGGGCGGCGCGCACTTCCCGGCAGACGCCTGGGCGGGATCGTGGCTCGGAATGGGGATGGGACTGATCTGGGTCGCGCTGGCCGGTCTCTTGAGTCCGGCCTAGTGTCCCGTCTCGGAAGTTCGATGAAGAAGTCCTTCGCTTTTGGCGAGGCCGTCGGCCTCACCCCCTGCCCCTCGCCCTGGATCCCGAGCGCACGCGAGGGGCTCTCCGCCGTGAAGTTGCCATCGACACAGCCGAGTGTGGCGGAGAGGGGGAGGAACTCAAGGAGGCGGGGGGCCGAAGG
>Ga0315297_10002910_pt1 | contig 10943 bp, 8 predicted proteins | sample YL17G15_0_MG_FD_203628 | JGI IMG/M metagenome (GOLD analysis project Ga0315297, IMG submission 203628) | Sediment microbial communities from Yellowstone Lake, YNP, Wyoming, USA - YL17G15_0 | ecosystem: Environmental > Aquatic > Freshwater > Lake > Sediment | place: USA: Wyoming | collected...
TGAACGTTACCCGTAACATTCGCGCGGTATGGGAAATGTTCGCAGCGGTTCGAGAATCTCAGTGGGCGAAAGGCATCAACTCGTTCAAAAGCGCCTGCCGGGCAGCACATCCGCAATTTGGCCACACGGCATGTACCGCTGCAGCAATGCCGACACGTTGCAAGCGGTCTGCAACCCAGTCTCCCATGCCTCGCGAAGCGAAGCGATTTCGGAGAATTTCGACGGATTCGTCGCTCAAGGCAAATCCCTCGTCATTTGCGGCGCATAACAAGTGCATGACCAGTGCCTCATAAGCCGGATCTCGATCGCGCATCCGCTCATCCAACTGGGCCCACGTGCACCATATCATGGAAGGGGATTCGCGGCGCATCCAGATTCGGCACAATTCGTTGTCACTTTGCGCATGACGTTGACGCCTGCCGGAGGCACCAATTCTGTCCCAGTGTCGCAGTTCGCCATGCATGTGCGTTCGACCACTCTCGGGCCATCCCAGATACCATCCGGGCCAGAGGCAAAATCGTGATCACAATCTGAGGCGGTTTGGGTGTAAATGCAGTGCGGCGTACCTCGATATCGAAAATAGAAAGTCGAAACGGCCGCGCCTGTGTATCGCATCTTTATGCCTCCCAGCAGAATGGGGTACCACAAACCTGACACTACCCAGCAGTTCGGGGTGTTGATGCGCGATTCCATCGAGCAAACGACACGCCTGGCATGAGCCGAGAAACTCGATGAATTGGGCTGCTGAATCACCGGTCCATCATTGACTTGTCTGAACGTCAGCAACGTGGGACTGACAAATATTTGTCCTGGGTCCGGTGGATTCCAGCGCGCGTCGAGGATGGCTTGTGCTTCTGCCAAAATATCCGAAGGTGCAATGCTGATCGGCATGCTGAGAGTGGAAACGACTTCCGTGTGGTGGTAGGCCCCCAGGGCCTGCGTCCAGTGAAGGATACGAAGACCCTGGGTCTCACTTAGTATTTCCGCCGAATTGATTGTCAGCTCCCCTCCTGTCCCTTGATACATTGCCCAGCATGCTCCATTGAAATCCCCCCCGGAATCCACAAGTATGCCACTCCAATCCATCGTCCCCCAGCCGGATCGGTCCAGGCTAACCGATCCATCCAGCCGCGTTATCGTGACGTGAATATTCGACGTCAAGCGGAGGTAGGTTCGAGGGCTGTCCGTGAAACCGGCAAATCCGTTTACGTGGCGCAACGCCATCATTCCAGTGATACCGGTACTACCGCAGCAATCGAGAATGATCATCGGCCACGGACCACAATGGGCGTCGAGACGTTGTTGATGCACGCCCTGACCATGACCCTAGGCGGCATCCATTTGCGCGCATCGACATTCATGTCCAACCATGTCAATTTAGCTGAAGCATTATTCGGATCCGTCACCCCAGCATTCGGTGTCGCTTGAGCCGCGAAGATGAAGTTGTATCCCGCATTGTACCCCGGTTCACATTTCTCCACTGTCTGTAATCCATTCAAAAATTCTCCGTCCGGCAACGTCCATGTTGCAGTGCGTGTACCCGCTCCCGCATCGACTGCGTAGGACCAACCTCCGATAACGATTCCTGAGTAGGTACTGGCTCTGAGTTCGGCGGGCTTCGCGATGTAGTAGAGCGCAGCGTTCGGCGGCACCGATCCATCTTCATCGACCGCCTTGCATACCAGGTAGTCGTCCCCTACTGTCTCGATTCTGAACCGCTTTATGCCCGCGCCCGCCCCGCCTCCACCGCCGCGCGGGATGGCGATGCCGCCGCGTTGAGGGAAGAATTCCCCGGAATGGATTTCGCCTGTCGGATTTTCGCCTGTCGTCCAAGCGCTTAAGGGCGTGAGTCTGAGGGTGTCTCGTTTCATCAACGCCCCTGGTAGTAGGCAATGACATCGGTGGGGCCGATGTGGGAGCGGGGTCCGAAGGTGACGCGTGTTCGCCCGGTTTCGACGTCTTCCTGGATGCCCTGGACCAAGGCGCGCATGGTGAGCCAGTCTGGATGGCCCCCCGAGAGGTTCAGCAGGTTGCCCAAGCCGATCCGGGCGGCGCTGGCGCGCTCGGTGATGACATGCTGGCCCTCGTATTGCAGGACGGAGAGTTGGTTCCACAGCCAGTGCGCCAAGCCCGCGGGAATCGGATCGCCCACGACAACGCGGGCCGGGCTGTAATAGATGCCCGTGGTTGCGTTCGTGGCGGTCACTGGGACCTCGAAAAGAACATCGCTGACACTCTCCCCTTGGTCGGTGTAGGTCAGCCTTGCCTGAATCGTATCCTCCTCGACCAGGAACCCCATCCAAGGGGCCAGGCTTCCTCTGGTCAATTCATTGGCGAGTCCGAGGGTGCCGGTGCGTTCGACGGACCCGACGGTCAGGCCGGTGATGTCATCGTTATCGAGCGCTGGGATCTTGTCCCTCCACCAATTTGGGTCATTGGCGAGGATGGGTTCGCAGACGATTTGCACGGCGTGCTGGCTCCGAACCGGACCGCGCATGTCGATGGTCTGAATGTAGGTGTCGAGTTTATCGCCCGTGGCCTCCGGGGGGTAGTAATCCACGCCCCAGGATGACCAGCTCTGATTGTTCAACGTCTGCAGGATCTCATATTTGAGGATGACCTCGCTGTATTGCAGGTCGTAGCGCGGGTCGATGAGTGTGGTTTCGGACGTGGGCGAACCGCTCCAAGGCAGGGTGACTGCAACGAGGTTGCTGGCGTCCCGCAGGTGAAAGGTAGGGGGATCCGTGGCATAATCGAACCAGCCCACGGCGCTGGGCGCCCAGCGGAGCTGGTCGCGGACCAGCTCGGCGCAAGTGCGGTCGCGCGTCTCGGTGATGGGCGGGTAGAATTCCTCGTTGGCACCCGGCAAAATTTGCCCCAATTGCATGGGCGCTCCGCTGGCGATCATTTGCTGCAAGATGGCCAGGATGGTTTCACGGGCCGTTCCGTGGCTCCCATCTGCCCGGACGTTGAGCAGGGCATGGGTGTTGAGTCGCAGGAGAGACGGGGAAGCTGTGGAGGCGGATGGCCAAGGGATCTGGAACAGTTTCTTAGACCAGTACCAAGGACCCATTGCGGTGTACCGATGGCTCTGGGAAAGCCCGGCGGATTCGCGGGCGATTCGGACAATGGTTCCGCGAAACCATTGAACGCCGTCGGGGCGATGGATGCGAATTTCGGCGCCGGGTGGTAGCACCGGATCCGACGAGGCGCGGGGCACCGGATGTTCCCAAGCCACCACGTCGTCGCTGAGATTGGCACGCTGGCCTTGCAGGCCCGTGAAGCCCCACTCAGGTAGGGATATGCCATTCAGAGTCCACATGGGTCAGCGGTCGCCGTGCAATGTGCGGCTCAGGATGGTCTTCATTTTGGCCTTCATGTCCTCAAACTCGGTGGCCAAGGCCCACAGAGCCTGGAACGTAGCCTCGTGGGCACCTTTCTGTTGCGCACCCAGCTCGCGGTAGTGTTGGTTGGCCCGCATAGCTTCCCAATCAACCATCGGCGGGGTGCGATCCGGCCCCCACACCTGACCAGGCTGGAGGAGGGGCAACCGGCGAGTGCGTGGGGCGCTAGGCGGAAGAATATTCATCTCCTGGAGTTGCTGGTCGTATCCGAACATTTTGGCGCGCGCTGCGTCGCGTTCGGCCCTCAATTGGGTTTCGCGTCCGGCAATGAACTGACCCGCCTGATCGATCGTGCCAACTCCAGGCGCAACCGTTCCGAGGCGACGACGAGCCAGATTCTCAGCCGCCACGGACTCACGAAGTGCAGCTCGGGCAGGTGGCACCGCGTTAGCCGTACCCTTTTTGACCAGATCAAGCACTTCCGATGGGGAACCCAGTTCCGGCTTGGTCTGGATATAGTGGGCAATTTCCTTGTCTCCTGCCCAACCAACGCCCCAAGGGTCCCAATGAACGGTCTCTGCGCGGGCGGCCATGTCCAACTTTTTGGCGTATGCAGTTTTCGCTTTCGCTGAGGTTTCGGCCTTGGTCTGCCAGTCGAAGAAGGCGGGCATGACCTCGTCTCCCACGAAACCCATCTTCTCCTCCCGGTCGGAGATGACAGCTTTCTGGCGCTTAATGGCGGTGCGCAGGCCCTCCTCCGTCGAGATGCGTTCCACACCCTTGTCGCCCGTCAATCCGGCGATGATTGCAGCCTTCTTCAAGGCACGATCCAAAGCTGCCTCGATGTCGTCAGCGGCAGTCTTCCCGGCATCCCCCATGTTTTTTAGGGCGGCGGTCAGTTTCTCGATGTCAGCCAGGTTTCGGGGGTCGAATTTCCATTCAACCGGTTTTTCGAGTTTATCTATCTCGGCCTTAACCTTACGGAAATGCCCCGCCAAAAGGCTCAACCCGATGCCAAGGGCGGTCACCGGGTTCATGATTGTGCGTATGATCGGGCCGATACCTGGGAGGAACTGCAACTCGTGCTTGAGGGCTTTGAGGTTGCCGATCAGGGCCTTTTTGCTGAGGGACCATTTGCTCGTCTCTTGCTCGGCTGCCTTGGCGCCGGTCTTGGCGGTATCGACGACTGACTGAATGTCCCGTTTAGCATCGGCGGCCCCCTTGCCGTCGAGGGTCGTGACGATTTTGATTTGCAGGTCGGCATCAGCCATAGGGTGATCTCACCTAGGCAGAGAGGGTTTCGGGGTCGTCTTGGGGAGGATTCGTTGCAAAATCCGGCTTACCTCAGCCCCAGTGAAACATCGCTCCGCGGGGGCCGGGGAGTCGAAGCGACGTTGGAAGGGTCCGCCAGTCCCCAGAAATTGCTCGCCTGGCAGATGAAGAAATATTCTTGCGGCACCAACGCTACGATGAGGTTCGTGGATGTCGGATTGTTGGTGTTTCCGGGGAGAACCGCCCTGACCGTCCAGTTCGTCCATGGAACGCTCGCGGTTGGGCTTCCGCGAATTATGAACGTCACGTTCGTTAACTCGGAGGCGGGGTACTCCCAATACAAGGTGACATTGGTCCGCAAACCCTGGCCAAACGAGGTCAAGGCGGCGGCGGCGGCGAATAGTGCGAGTAGTAGCTTTTTCATTTTATCTTGAGGTTACGGGCGCGTGTCGCGCCTATTTTGGTTGAGACTTCATTGGAAAAGTCACTCTCCAATAAGTTGGTTGTATGGGCGGTGACTGCAAAGAAGAATGTGACTCCCCGATTCAAGTTGCCGACAATCGCATTGGTCACAAGTCCCACATCTATGGAGTTGGTATATTGTCGCGTCGCCGCGCCATAGTAGATTGTGTAGCCGGAGACAATTGAATCCGGGCTGGGATCCCACGCAAGAGACACGCTGGCCGATTGCGTCCAGCCGGTTTCTCCGGCAATCAACAGGAAACAACAGACACGCGCGAACGAGATCATGGCTTGAAGGAAATCGCGTCCGCCGCCCAGAGGCTGATGGCTAGGCTGGTGGAGATGAACTTCCAAGTGAATGCAATGGCACTCGTGTCCGTGGGCCAAAAATGTGCCCAACCGCCATTCTGATCCAGATTTTGAGGTCCGCTCTCCGACATTCCCGTAAACCAATTCGCGTCGAACAATTGTCCCGCTCCAGAAAGGTTGGTCGCGGTGTTCCACTCATGCTGCTCCATCATGAGGACCAATCCTCCTGACACGGCGGGTGTCAAGGACGGCGGCTCCGTCAGATTTCCGGCGCTGGATTGAGTACCGACGGATTTCGTACGGGTGTCGTAGGGGGAAACATTGGCCGCGACAATATCATAGAACAGAATGGTCGCGTCGCTGGCATCGGTCGCCCCGTAACGCACGGTCAGGCGGTTGGTGGGCGACGGCGTCGCGCCCGCCGCATACCACCAGGTCGTTGAGTCGAAGGTAGTGTTTGTATTGGCTCCGCCCGCAGCTTCTACCCAGGTATTTCCCGCTGTGTCGGTGATATTGGTCGGGATGAACTTCCAATTGCCGCTCGAGACCGCCGCAACCAGCAGATTGCCGACCGAGGGCATGTACAGATAATTCGTCAGCTCAACGCCGGTGGGTTGGCTTTGATGTTGGATGCTGGCAATACTCATAGTGGCGGATCGGGGAGATCCTTGGGCGGTCGACGGCTTTAGGGCGACGCAACTGCTTGCATAACACGTCGCCGGGCTTAGCGTCATCGTCGGTGTCAACGGCGACACCGAGTTATAGACGCCCCATTGGGCCGCAATACCATCGTAGGTATCCCCGTTCAATAATTTCCACGTGATATTCGCCTGCGCCCCTGCGGTGATGGACGTACAACTCATCGTGCCGCAGTTGCGCCCGGCGTACTGGTATATCAGATCGCCTGTCATGCTTGGTGTAATCGAGCCCGCCGTCACCGTGGCGCTGTTTGCAAAGTTTCCGTTGGTACCATCGAGAGCGCTGGCCGACGCCACGCGGCAAAACTCGGTGATGGCCGCGGAGGTCCAGCTGATGTTAGCGCCCGAATTATTCGTCAGGGTGACCAATTGAGTGCCCGCCGCCACGTTCAACGCGCAGAAAATCCACACATTCTGTCCGTTGCCGCTGTCGTACGTCCTGACAAGTTCCGTCCACGTATTTGCCTGATTATCCTTCACCCCGACGACCGCGCCGGCATTGTCGGCTTGCGCGCCGAGCACCAGGCAATTTCCCAGTTTCGTAGGCTCGGGCAAAGGAATACGAAAGAAGCCATGATCGCTTACCACGCCGCCATGCGTCGAAGAGGTCGAGACGTGTTGGACCATGTTCGGCTCGGTTTCCGAAACCCCGGAGGAGGTTGTGTAGTAGGCTATGCCGACCTTGATATCGTCGAACTTATTCGTCCAGAGCACACTCGAGGTGCCGTTGGTGCCCCCGAGCACGAATTGTAGGCGTACCTCGGCGGTACTGGCCTGGTTGCTGGCCCAGGGCACCGAGATCCAGGCGTTGCTGACCGATAAAGCGCTGACGCCTGCCAGATTTGTGGTCCAGGGCCTGGCGGGGTTGGTCTCATAGAGCCAGGTCGATGAATGGACGGCGTTGCTCTGGGCATTGAGCACCGCCAGACGCCATCCAATGCCGGTGAGTTTGTTGGTTCGGGCGATAGCCCCACTCCAATTAGCAAGGTTGACGGCGAACACGGTGCCGGTGCTGGGCACGCCCCAAGATTCCCAGGTGTGCGTGTTGCTGTTCGTGAGGCCGACCTCGATTCCGGAGGTGCCGTTTACGGTGCATCCGACGGCGAGGATGCCGCCCCCGACTGATAGGCCGATACTGGCGTTGTTCGCCTGATCGGCCAGCTCAGCGACAGCAAAACTCCAGGTGTTGGTGACGTAGTTCGTCGTGTAGGTGTAGACCGTGGCGTCGCCTCGCGCCATTGCAGCGAGCCAGGCCGGTCCACGCAGGGCCGCTTGGGTTGCCAGACAGGACAGGAGCCAGATGAAAGCGGTCTTCATGGCCACGAGTAGTACGCGGAGGCGGCCAGCACGTTGGACCCGTCGATCCGGGCGTTGATCAACAATTGGGTGCCGTTGGTCAGAACGCTGGGAGCGCTTGCGGCATACGGCCATTTCCAGCGATTCGAGGCGGCCGAAAATGAAATCCCCCAGTTCACCCCGGTTCCGTTTGTGATGATGATGCTCTTTTGCATGGCCTGGCCGGCGACACCTTGCATGATGGCCACGATGTTCACATTAGATGACTGGATATAGGTCTCGGCAATGGTGGCTAGCAAGGTGACATTGGTTGTACTGGCTGAGGCCGTCGGGGCGGCGATTCGAGCCGTGATGTTGTTGCTCAAGTAGGCCCCACCGAGGAAGATGGCTTGCAGGTTCGTCGAGGCAGTGACGACATTCGTGACCTGCGTTCCCACGTAGAAGTTGGATATGGTGTAAAGGCTGGATTGGTTGTGAGATACGAAATCGTTCCCGAACAGGATCCTGTTCTGGTCGTCGTTCGTCAGAATCAAGAGGCTGCCGGATTGGTAAATCTTCCAACCCGGTGTGAGTACCGGGTTGTTGAACGTCAGGGAATTACTCACCGATAACGCGCCCATTGCGGCGTTGGTGAATGCCACTTTCGAACTCCAGTTGGACAGGGCGCTGCGGATCCAATTCGTGCCGGCCAGGACATTGGTGTACCAATAGCTGTTTGTCATCCGGCTCGGGGTGATGAACTGCACGCAGTCATATGTGTCCACCGTGTTGGTGTCGTCGAGGTAACTCGACATGGTGTAGCGGGTGCCCCCTGTCAGGTTGGTGGTGGTGTTATTGCCGTCATACCATGTGTAAATGGTATTTGTTGTGACATCATAGGTCGGATTGAATCCAAGCCTGACGTTGTGCAGGTTGCTGCCAAGGTTCATCCCGTAAGCCGTGAACGAGGGCCTTCCCTTCAGGGTGTTATCCTCGACGACGACATTGCTGCCGAAGCTGCAGAGCTTGAAACCGAGGGCATAATTGCCCATGCCGCGCAAGTCGAACCCGATGAACGTATTCTCGCGGATGTCCGAATCGATATTTACGCCGGTCCAGAGGATGCCGTAATTCGCCATGCGCTGGAAACTGTTGTTTACGATGCGCGTATTGTAGTTGGTGCGCAGATCGTCGAACGTCATGGCGGTATTCCACTGGTCCGAAAAGACGTTGAACCGGACTAGGAGGTTGGTCTGGTAGGCGTAAGTATTGACCGCGCTTTGGCCCCAGCCCTTGAATGCCCCCACGATCCTGTTCTGTTCAATCGCCTGATCGTCGCACATGCCCAGGAGCATGTGGGTGCTCAGCAGGTTCGTGCGCATGTAGGGCAGGGAAGCGGAGAAGTTCGTGCTGCGGAAGAAATAATTCCCGCGCACGTCCAGACTGGCCAGACAAGGCGAGGGGTCCGAATAAATCGAGTAATCGTTGCACTCGATGAATTTGTTGCGCTCGTATCTTACCGGCGGGAGGTTGGTGGCCCCGGAGACCCAGGCATGGAGTTTTATGGCGGATCCGACCATGCACCGTTCCATTCTGGAATCCATGACGGTCCAACCGCCGGTCACGCGGAATCCGCCGCCGTAGGACGGGTAGGAGGCGGTGCTCATGCCGCAGTTGATGGCCTGACAGTTCCAGATGTAGTTGCCGTTGGTGCTGGGCCAGAGGAAAAACTGGTCGTTCAGGTTGATGGCCCAGCCGAACAAATCGGTGAAACGCAGGTTGCGGAAGGCGCAGTTGGTGATTCGCCCGGTGTCGATGCAGGCAAAAAAGGCGGTGTTGGCCTCAACGTAATTCGAGACGGAGAGATAGTTATCGTCCGATTTCACCGAGAAGAAGCCGAGATTTTCCATCGTAATGTTCGCGCAGCGCTCGAGCACGATGGCCGTGCGACTCGTCGGCCCATAGATCGCGACGTCCCCGATTCCAAGGATCGTTATTCCGTCCTTATCGGCCCATCGCATGGGGGTACTTGCCGCGTCCTTATCCCAGGCACTGCAAAGCAAGTTGGTGTATCGGCCTCCCATCACCAGCAAACTGTCCCCGCTTTGCGCGTTCAAGATTCCGTTCGTCCAGCTAAATGGCCGATCCATGCGCCCGCGCAGGGCGGTTGCGTCGTTGGCGTTGGGGGAGATCCATAGAACATTACTCAACCCTGGGAGCGCGAAGGCGTTGCTGAGGGTCAGCGAGCCGGCATTCAAGGTCAAGGCGTTCGCCGTGTTTGTGACATTGAGACCGTTTACGGCAAGGTCATCCGACATTTGAACCGCGAGATTGAATTGCGCTGACCCTACGTTGGTCAGACTTTTATTCGCTCCATTTATGTCCGTGGCCCAGGGAGTTTGGGCGCCGCCAGATCCGGTGAAGGTGATGGCGCCGGCGTTGGTGGTGAGGATCACGGTACCGGCTCCAATCCAGTTGGTGATGCCCGCGGCGGTCAGGTTGGTCAGGATCGCGCTGCCCCATTGGCGCGCGTTGGTGCCGCTGGCATCGCCTCCCGCTCCGGTACTGGTGAAAGTGATGGCGCCGGCGTTGGTCGTCAGAATGGTCGTGCCCGCGCCAATCCAGTTGGTGATGCCCGCGGCGGCCAGGTTGGTCAGGATCGCGCTACCGATCTGCCGCGCGTTGGTGCCGCCGGGATCGCCGGTACTGGTGAAGGTGATCGCGCCGGCGTTCGTCGTCAGGGTTGTGGTTCCGGCTCCGATCCAATTCGTAATCCCCGCCGCGCTCAGATTGGTGAGAGTGGCGGTTCCCCACTGACGAGCGTTCGTGGCCGATGCAGCCCCGGTGAAGGTGATGGCCCCGGAGTTGGTCGTCAGAGTCACGTCGCCCGCGCCAATCCAGTTGGTGATGCCCGCGGCGGCCAGGTTGGTCAGGATCGCGCTGCCCCATTGGCGCGCGTTGGTGCCGCCGGGATCGCCGGTGCTGGTGAAAGTGATGGCGCCGGCGTTGGTCGTCAGAGTGGTCGTGCCCGCTCCAATCCAGTTGGTGATGCCCGCGGCGGCCAGGTTGGTCAGAATTGCGCTACCGATCTGCCGTGCGTTGGTGCCGCCGGGATCGCCGGTGCTGGTGAAGGTGATGGCGCCGGCGTTGGTCGTCAGAGTGGTCGTGCCCGCGCCAATCCAGTTGGTGATGCCCGCGGCGGTCAGGTTGGTCAGGATCGCACTGCCCCATTGGCGCGCGTTGGTGCCGCTGGCATCGCCTCCCGCGCCGGTGCTGGTGAAAGTGATGGCGCCGGCGTTGGTCGTCAGAATGGTCGTGCCCGCTCCAATCCAGTTGGTGATGCCCGCGGCGGTCAGGTTGGTCAGGATCGCACTGCCCCATTGGCGCGCGTTGGTGCCGCCGGGATCGCCGGTGCTGGTGAAAGTGATGGCGCCGGCGTTGGTCGTCAGGGTTGTAGTTCCGGCTCCGATCCAATTCGTAATCCCCGCCGCGCTCAGATTGGTGAGAGTGGCGGTTCCCCACTGACGAGCGTTCGTGGCCGATGCAGCCCCGGTGAAGGTGATGGCCCCGGAGTTGGTCGTCA
>Ga0315297_10002911_pt1 | contig 10939 bp, 9 predicted proteins | sample YL17G15_0_MG_FD_203628 | JGI IMG/M metagenome (GOLD analysis project Ga0315297, IMG submission 203628) | Sediment microbial communities from Yellowstone Lake, YNP, Wyoming, USA - YL17G15_0 | ecosystem: Environmental > Aquatic > Freshwater > Lake > Sediment | place: USA: Wyoming | collected...
TCCACACGGAACTTTTACGTAAAATAGACGCAACACACGAACTTCGGACGTACAAAAGGGTTTTCACGCATGTATTACATGTTTTTTGACCTGATTCTCGCCGGTCGCATCCCCTAACGAACAACTTTCCTCCATTTTCGGAGCTCCTACCCACTGTCTTGAATCCCCAGGTAAGGGTTTAGATGCTTCCTTTGGCTTCCCGCTCCGGAACATAGACGTAAAGTCTGCTGGGATCGGTCATTTGGGGTATAAACTGAGGGGATGCTGGTACCGGATGGGCATGAAACTTGGGATTAAACCGTGGAAACTTGGCCTTAAGGGTCCGGAGTGACTTCTTGTGCGGGTCAAAGGTCGAGTTGAACCGGTCGTTGCCCGTGGGCCCTGCTTCGTTACACCCCTGGGTAGACGATGCAGCATGAAAAAAGTAACATTCCTGGTGGTACAAAGAATGGGAGCAGGTCATTCCGGATAAAGTCCGGAATGACGGCGCCTCCCCATCTCAACCTACCACCCAGATCCCTCCCTGAACAACCGCTGGAACGCTACACTATGGTGGACCGCTTCGCTACGCTGGAAACGGTGGAAACGGAACAGCGCTCCCCGCAATGACACCCCCCAAAATAAACCCAAACCCTCATTTTCTGGGAGCATTCAAGGACCATTTTGTGTTATAATAATTTATGAAATACTTCACAAACAAGAGAAGACTCCATTTATGATAACAATTCACACCGAAGACAGAAGATGAGCGAAACCGATCAAAAAGGACACACCCAAGCCGTGTTTGAGGCCGAACGCCTCCAAACCCTGGTGGAGATCCTGGCCCGGAAGGGCTACCAAGTGATCGGGCCCACGGTCCGGGACAAGGCCATCGTCTATGCGGAGCTGGAATCAGCCAGAGACCTGCCCGTCGGCTGGACGGACCTGCAGGATGGGGGCACCTACCGTTTGGAGAAGCGCCGGGACGAGGCCTTGTTCGGGTATGTGGTCGGGCCGCACTCCTGGAAGCAGTTCCTCCACCCCCCGAAAGCCAGGCTCTGTCAGGCCAAGCGCAAGGGAGAGTGCTTTGAATCTCAGTGCGAAGACCGCGAGGGACCCAAGCGAGCCTTCCTCGGCGTGCGGGCCTGCGAAATGGCCGCGATCGCGGTCCAGGACCGGGTCCTTCTCCAAGGGACCTACACGGACCCGGTGTACCAGGCCCGGAGGGGGAAGGTCGTCCTCATCGCCGTGAACTGCACCCGGGCCGGGGGAACTTGCTTCTGCACCTCGATGGGCACGGGCCCCAAGGTCACCTCGGGCTACGATATTGCCCTGACCGAAGTCCTGGAGGACGGCAAGCACTATTTCGTGGCCCAAACCGGAACGGAGCTGGGCGAGGAAATCGTGAGGGAAGTCCCGCATCAGGAAGCCGGGGAGAAAGAGAAGCAAACCGCCGAGGGCCTCGTGGCCAAGGCCGCAGGAGAGATGGGACGCACCCTGGAGGCCGAAGGGGTCCACGACCTCCTGGTCGCGAACCTCGAACACAAAAGGTGGGACGAGGCCGCCAGGCGCTGCCTGACCTGCGGGAACTGCACGCTGGTCTGCCCGACCTGCTTCTGCACCACGGTAGAGGACGTGACAGACCTGACCGGCGAGCAGGCCGAGCGCTGGCGGAGGTGGGACTCCTGCTTCACTCTGGATTTCTCCTACATCCACGGGGGGAGCGTCCGGCCCTCGGGACGGGCACGCTACCGGCAATGGATGACGCACAAGCTGGCCACCTGGCACGACCAGTTCGGTACCTCGGGCTGCGTGGGGTGCGGGCGGTGCATCACCTGGTGCCCGGTGGGCATCGACATCACCGAAGAGGCGCGCGCGATCCGGGAGACCACGATTTCCCAGGCCGCGCCATCCGGAAAGGAGAGAAGCCGTGCAAACCCTTGAGCCCATCCTGGCCGAACACCCCTTTTTCAAGAACCTGGACCCCAAGATCCTCCAGGTGATCACGGGCTGCGCCACGAACGTCGTGTTCAAAGCCGGGGAGTTCATCTTCCGGGAGGAGGGAGACGCCCAGGAGTTCTACCTCATCCGCAAGGGCCAGGTGGCCCTGGAGATCTACGCCCCGGGGCGCGGCCCGATCACCCTGCAGACCCTGCACGATGGGAACATCCTGGGCTGGTCCTGGCTGGTGCCGCCCTACCAGTGGCACTTCGACGCCCGGGCCGTGGAGGAAACCCGGGCCATCGCCCTGAACGGACGGTGCCTGCGGACGAAATGCGAGGAGTGCCACGAGCTGGGCTACGAATTGATGAAGCGCTTCGCCTTCGTCGTGACCCAGAGGATCGAAGCCCTGACCCTACAGCTTCTGGACGTCTATGGCAACCACCGCAGTTAAGGAAAAGCCGGTTTCCCCGGTCCGGGCCGGGGAGCCGATGCACCCCAGGCCGTTCAAGGTCCTCAAGAACCAGCCGGAGACCCATGATACCTTCACCCTGGAGCTGGAGCCGGCCGAGGGGCCGAGGGAGTTCCGCTTCGCGCCCGGGCAGTTCAATATGCTCTACGTCTACGGGTTCGGGGAGGTCCCCATCTCGATCAGCGGGGACCCGGCCGAGCCCGGGGTCCTGGTCCACACCATCCGCGCCGTGGGCACCGTGACCCGGGCCCTGGAGCGCCTGAAGCGGGGCGAGCTGGTGGGTGTGCGCGGGCCGTTCGGGACGTCCTGGCCCGTGGCCGAGGCCCAAAACCAGGACCTCGTGATCGTAGCCGGGGGAATCGGGCTCGCCCCGTTGCGTCCGGCGATGGTCCAGGCCCTGGCCAAGCGCGAGAGGTTCGGGAAGATCGTGCTCCTCTACGGGGCCCGCACCCCGGACGACCTGCTCTACGTGCGGGAGCTGGAACAGTGGCGCTCCCGCCTGGACCTGGAGATCCTGGTGACCGTGGACCGGGCCCTGGAGGCCTGGCGGGGCAACGTGGGGGTGGTCACGACCCTCTTCCCCCGGGTCTCCTTCGATCCCTTCCACGCCCTGGCCCTGGTCTGCGGCCCGGAGGTGATGATGCGCTTCGCGATCCTGGAGCTGGCCAAGCGGGGCACGCCGCCCGAGAAAACCTACCTCTCCATGGAGCGGAACATGAAATGCGGGATCGGGCTCTGCGGGCACTGCCAGATCGGCTCGACCTTCGTGTGCAAGGAGGGTCCGGTGTACCGCTTCGACCGGGTCAAGGGCCTGTTCGGGAAGAGGGAGCTGTAGGATGAATCCCCGACATCGCAAACCCAAATTAGCGGTCTTCAAGTTCGCCTCCTGCGACGGCTGCCAGCTCTCCCTTCTGGACTGCGAGGACGAGCTCCTGGCCGTGGCCGGTGCCGTGGAGATCGCCAACTTCGCCGAGGCCACGAGCGCCGTGGCCAAGGGGCCCTACGACCTCACCCTCGTGGAGGGCTCGATCACGACCCCCCACGACGCGGAGCGGATCCACCACATCCGGCGGGCCTCCAAAACCCTGGTGACCATCGGAGCCTGCGCCACCTCCGGGGGCATCCAGGCCCTGAGGAACTTCAAGGACGTGAAGGAGTTCACCTCCCTGGTCTACGCCACGCCGGAGTACATCGAGACTTTGAACAAATCCACGCCGATCGCGGACCACATCCGGGTGGACTACGAGCTGCGGGGCTGCCCGATCCACAAGCACCAGCTGGTGGAGGTCCTGAGCGCCCTGCTCTTCGGACGCCAGCCCAACACCCCGGCGGAGAGCGTGTGCCTGGAATGCAAGCGCCGGGGATCGGTCTGCGTGATGGTGGCCCACGGCACACCCTGCCTGGGGCCGGTCACGCACGCCGGGTGCGGGGCGATCTGCCCGGCCTACGACCGGGGGTGCTACGGCTGCTTCGGGCCCCAGGAGACCCCCAACACGGAATCGCTGAGCGCCTGGTGGAGCAAACTCGGGGTGGGGGAAACGGACCTCCTCCGGGCCTACCGCAGCTTCAACGCCAACGCCGACGCCTTCCGGAAGGAGAGCGAGTCCCATGAAAGTTAAGACCATCAAGGTGGACATGCTGGCCCGGGTGGAGGGCGAGGGCGCTCTCACGATCAAGATGAAGGGCGACGAGGTCCAGGACGTGGAGTTCCGCATCTTCGAGCCCCCGAGGTTCTTTGAGGCCTTCCTGCGGGGCCGGAGCTTCCGCGAGGCCCCGGACATCACAGCCCGGATCTGCGGGATCTGCCCGGTCGCCTATCAGATGAGCGCGGTGCACGCCATGGAGGAGGCCCTGGGAGTCAAGGTCGAGGGAACGCTCCGGGCCCTGCGGAGGCTCCTCTACTGCGGGGAGTGGATCGAGAGCCACGTCCTGCACATCTACATGCTGCATGCCCCGGACTTCCTGGGCAAAGACGACGTGATCCAGATGGCCAAGGAGCATCCCAAGGAGGTGGAGCAGGCGCTCCGGCTCAAGAAGGCCGGGAACGAGATCGTGGCCCTCCTGGGCGGGCGGGAAATCCATCCCGTGAACGTCCGGGTCGGCGGCTTTTACAAGGTCCCGAGCAAGAAGGACCTGGCGCCGTTGGCTGAGAAGCTGAATTGGGCCCGGGACGCGGCCCGGGCCACGGTGCGCTGGACCGCCAAACTGCCCTTCCCGGAGTTCGAGCAGGACTACGAGTTCGTGGCCCTGCGCCATCCCGGGGAATATCCCATGAACGAGGGGCGGCTGGTCTCGAGCAAAGGCCTGGACATCGCGGTCAAGGACTACGAGAGCTACTTCTTCGAGGAGCACGTCCAGCGTTCCAACGCGCTGCACTCGGTGCTGCGCAACCGGGGAGCCTATTTTGTGGGGCCCCTAGCGCGGTTCAACCTCAACCACGATAAGCTCTCCAAGGTTGCCCAGGAGGCGGCCCGGGAAGCCAAATTCAAGCCCGGGTGCCGCAACCCGTTCAAGAGCATCATCGCGCGCAGCGTGGAAGTGCTGTACGCCTGCGACGAAGCCCTGCGGATCATCGAGTCCTACGAGCCGCCGGAGAAGCCTGCCGTGGATATCGCGGTCAAAGCCGGCACAGGCACGGCCACGACAGAAGCGCCGCGGGGAATCCTCTATCACCGCTACCGCCTGGATGATTCGGGAACCATCCGGGAGGCCAAGATCGTCCCGCCCACCTCCCAGAACCAGAAGACGATCGAGAGTGACCTGCGAGAGTTCGTCGCAAAGAACATCCGTCTTCCCCAAAACGAGCTGGCCTGGCAGTGCGAGCAGGCTGTCCGCAATTACGACCCCTGCATCTCCTGTGCCACGCATTTTCTGAAGCTTTCCATCGAACGTGTCTGAGACCCTGGTCATCGGAGTGGGCAACGCCTACCGCGGGGACGACGGAGCCGGGATCGCTGTGGCTCGGAAGCTGGCTGCGCAGAGGCTGCCGGGGGTCCGGGTGATGGAGATGAACGGCGAAGGAACCTCGCTCGTGGATGCCTGGAAGGACGTCCCCTCCGTCCTGCTCGTGGACGCGGTCTCCTCCGGAGCCGTGCCCGGCACGATTCACCGATTCGAGGCCCAGGCAGGGCCGCTCCCAAAGGGGTTAGAGCATCGTTCCTCCCACTCCTTCGGCGTGGCCGAGGCCGTGGAGGTGGCCCGGGCCCTAGGCCGCCTCCCTCCCCGACTGGTGATCTACGGGGTCGAGGGCGGTCCTTTCGCTCCCGGCCAGGGCTTGTCTCCGGAGGTGGAAAGGGCGGTGGAGGAGGTCGCGAGTCGCCTGATCTCGGAATTAAGGGCTTCTATATAGGCGCTCCAAAATCAATGAGCCCCGCTCCTTTGGGAGCGGGGCGTTTCCTTGGGTGCCGGACATCGCCAGAAAAAGGCTAACCCTTTTCCTCCTTCGGCTCAAAGGAGAACCCCTTCTCGGAAAAGAGCTTCAGGCAGGCGTCCACGACCCGCGGTTCGAAGCGCGCCCCCTTGTAACGCACGATCTCCTCAAGCGCCTGGTCAACGCCCAGGGCCGGGCGGTAGGGACGGTATGAGGCCATGGCCTCGACTACGTCCGCCACGGCCAGGATCTTGGCCTCGATCAGGATCGAGTCTCCCTTTAGGCCCTTGGGATACCCGGAGCCATCCAGCTTTTCGTGATGCTGGAGCACGATCTCGGCCACCGGCCAGGGGAACTCGACGGTCTTTAAAATCTCGTACCCTGCCCGGACGTGGTTCTGGATGATGGCCCGCTCGATCTCGTTCAAGGGGCTGGGCTTGCTCAGGATCTCCGAGGGCACAGCGATCTTGCCAAGATCGTGGATGAACCCGGCCATGCGGATGCCTTCGCGTTGTTCTTCCGGTAACCCGAGTTCGCGGGAAATGGCCTCGGCCAACTGGGTGGAACGCCTCTGGTGTCCGGCGGTGTAGGGATCTTTGGTCTCGATGATCAGGGCGATGGCCTGGATGGTCTCCCAGAGGGCCTGGCGAAGTTTCCGGAGGTTCTTTTGAATGTCTTCCTCGGCCCGCTTGCGCTTGGTGATGTCATGAACCACGGTGACCACCTGGGCGACCTCGCCTCCCTGAAGGATCGGGATCTTCCGGGTCTCGGTGATGATCTCCCGTTCTCCCACCTGTGAGGCCTCCTCGGTGACGAGGGTCTCTCCGGTTCGGAAGACCCGCTCGTATTCCTCGCGGACCGTCTCCGGGAGAAAGGGGAAGGCCTCGAAGACCGTCCGGCCGATGACCTCGGTCTCCAGGCCCAGATCCCGGCACCACTGTTTGAACCGTTCGTTGAGCAGGACCAGCCGGAGGTCCCGGTCCACGACGTGGATCGCGTCGCCCATAGAGTCCAGGGTGGTGCGGTGCTGGAGCTCGGATTCCAGGACTTTCTCCTCGGCCCATTTGCGCTCGGTGATGTCGCGGACGATCACCAGGTCCGCGGGTTTTCCCCGAAAGGAGATGACCCCGGCGTTGATCTCGACCGGAAGCTTGCTGCCGTCCTTCCGCAAAAGGATCGTCTCGTAAATCGCCGGGACATCCTCCCCGGCCAAACGCCGGCGATAACGGTCGATGACGTTAGGAACCTCGGTGGGATGGATGAATTGGGTGAAGCGCTTCCCCTGAATCTCGCCCGTGGCGTAGCCACTGGAGAGACCCAGCCGGGGGTTGGTGTACTGGACAACCCCGTCCTGGAGGATGAGGATGCCGTCGTTTGCCCGCTCCACCAGAGTGCGGTACTTCTCCTCGCTCTCTTTCAAAGACAGCTCCATCGCCTTTCGCTCGGTGATGTCCCGCGAGATCCCCAGCACGGAGGTGACCTCTCCAGCCTCGTTCTTGAGCGGCACCAGCCAGGTGTGCAACCAGATGTCCCGCCCCTTGAAGGGTGTGTAGTTCTCGATGAACAGGGGCTTCCCGCTCTCGAAGACATCGGAGATCCGTTCCCCCTGACGCTGGGAAGGCCCGGAGGGAAAGAATTGAGCCCGAGGCCTGCCGATCAGGTCCTCGGGCTTTCGACCCAGGATTTCCGCGGCGATGCGGTTGACGAATTCCACCCGATCGTCGCGGCCGATGATGAAGATCATGTCCGGGGACGCCTCGGCCAGGGCCCGGTAAAGGGTCTCAGTCTCGTGCAGGCCTTCGGAAGCCCGCCGTTTTCTTGCGGGCGGCGCCATGGGCTTGGACCCGGGGCGGGGGAGTTTTTTTGAGGGTTTCTTCTTTTCGTTCATCGGGACCTCCTTGGGGGGCTCCTGCAGGATACATTGTATCCCAGATGGCCGGCTTTTGTCAAATGAAGTTAAAACCAAAGAGGCGGCCTTTCGGCCGCCTTCTCTTGATAAGGGTTAATTGGAGCCTATCGTACCTTCACGATCCGCAAAGGCTTAGCATTCCCCGCTGACGGTCTGAGGAAATACACCCCGGCTGCAAGCCCTCCCCCGATCCGGTCCCCCGTATAAGTCCCCACCCTCCTTCCCGCGACATCGTAGAGGTGGAACCTTTCCCTCTCATGCCCCGGCGCCACGGCAAACCCCGTGAACGGGTTGGGTACGGCCGTGACCCGGCTAACGACCATCGGCCCGCCTTCCGCTTTTTCCTCGGCACCGCCCGGGCCCATCGGGACCACGGGCAGGAGCAAGCGAGAAGCCAGCGACGGCGTGTGATAGACCGCGTTCGTGGCTACCAGGGCGTTCAGGGTGTCGTTTCTCCGGAACGGGTCTCCGGTATTGGGATTCCGCTCGAAGCGGGGGTAATTGGAGGAGGTGATGCTGACCCGCAGCCGGTGTCCGGCGTTCCAAACGTTCGCCGTGCTCCAGAGGTCGATGGCGAAGGTGTCCGGCACCCCGGGGAAGAGGAGGTCCTCGCGGTCCAACCCTTTGCGGTGCCGGGCCATGAGAATGTTGTCGGTCATGAGGATCGAGCGCCCGTCGGGATACACGTCGGTCACCCTCACCGCCCAGTCGGTGTCCCGGCGGTCCGAGGAGGCATACAGGATGAGGATCATCTTCCCGGCCACCTTGAGCGGAGCGGCGAGAACCGGGGTGGAATAGACCAGGACATCTGCGCGGCCCTCGATCGGGCGCTGGTCTTTGGGCCCGTAGCCGTTGGGGATCCCGATGTACTCCCGGCCCCCGATCGTGGGGCAGGGGTCTTGGGGGTCGTAGCGGAAGGTGTCCGCTTTCTCCGGAAGGGCCGGGGGAAGGGTGTCCAGCCCTCCGTTCTCCCGGAGGTAACAGCTCGCGTAGCGCATCTCCGGCAAGGGCCAGGTGTCCGCGGTCACCCAGCGGTTCCAGCGGGTTGTGTCCGGGCCGTCGCAGTCCCCCATCAGGTAGAAGCAGACCTTCACGCCGGTAGACCCGCTGCCTTTCAGCCAGTAATCGTACCAGGGAAAGAGCAGGCCGGTGAACAGAAAATCATCGGCCAGCTGGGCGTTGGGGGGATAGGTCAGGTCGCCCTGTTGGCGCTGATTCCAACTGCCGTGGCCCCAGGGGCCCAGGAACAGTTTCTGGTTGTGATGCCGGGCTTCCATCTCGGAGAAGGCCTCCAGCTGACCGTCGGTGTAAAGGTCGTACCAGCCCGAGACGTGGAGCATGGGATGCGAGGTCGAGTCCCAGCGGGTCCGGAGGTCCACGACACCCCAGAAACCGAGTTCGTAGTTGGGGTGATTGGCCAGGGAGTCGATCAGCCAGGGGGTCCCCTGGCCGTTGACCCAGGTCTCCACCAGGGCCTTGCGGAATTCCCCGCCGGGGTAGGCGGAATGGTGGTAAAGGCTCGGGCCTGCGGCCACCGGGGCGATGCAGACTAGGAAGGGCGGCAGGGACCCCGCGGCGTAATACTGGGTCATGCCCGGGGCCGAGGCGCCGATCATCCCGATGAGGTGATTCGACCAGGCCTGGGCGGCGATCCACTCGATGGCGTCATAGCCGTCCTGCAGGTCTCCCCACCCGTCGGACAGGAAAAGGGTCGGCTCCCCCTGGGAGCCCCGCAGCCCCCTCAGGTTCTGGGAGACCATGGCGTAGCCCTTGAGGTCGCAGATGAACAGGGCGTCCAGGCTGTCGATGGTCCGTTCGTAAGGCGTGCGCGTCAACAGGACGGGCCAGGGGGGAGGAAAGGTCTCCGGCTTGTAGACCTCCGTGGCCAGCTCCACGCTGTCCCTCATTCTGACCATTTGGGACTCGTGGATGAACGCCTGGGCCTGGGAGCACATCACGAGGAGCAGGGAGTAAGCCACCAGGCGGGACAGAGAGAATGCTTTCAAGACCGATCCCCTCTCGGGTAAGGAGTCATTTTACCGCTGCCCTGAAACCCTAAATCGCCTCGATGGTCGAGGGGGGCTTGCCCGTAATGTTATACGTGACGCTGACGACGCCGGGCACCTCCCGGAGGATCTCCCGGGCGAGCTTTTCCAAAACAGGGAAAGGCAGCCGCGTCGGCGTCGCCTTCCGGGCATCCAAGCTGTCCCAGCAGCGCACCTCGATCTGGTGCCCGAAATCGCGCTTCCCGTTGCGCATTCCGGTTACCCGGTCCTCATGAAGGATGGCCATATACTGGAAGGCCCCGGTGCCCTTGAGCAGCCTTTCGACCACGACGGTGGCCTTGCGCACGGTCGCGATGCGCACCGGGGTCACCTCGCCGATCACGCGGGCCGACAGGGCCGGACCCGGGAACGGGATGCGCCCGAAGATCTCGGCCGGAAGCCCGAGGGCTTTGCCTACTTTTCTGACCCCGTCCTTGCGCAGCTGGATGAGCGGCTCCAGGATGCGGTAGCCGAAGGCCTTCTGGGGGTCGATCCCGAGCTGCTCGAAGACGTTGTGCTGGCGCTTGATCCCGGCGAGGGTCTCGTCCACGTCGGTCAGGATCGTGCCCTGGAGCAGGTGCTTCGCCCCGCTTTTCCTGACGATGCAGCCGAAGACCTTTTTATAGAAGGTCTGGGTGATGGCCTCGCGCTTCTCCTCCGGGTCGGTGATGCCTTTAAGCGCCGCGAAGAACTCCGCTTTCGCATCCACGACCTGAACCGGGACCCCGAGCCTGCGGAAGAGCCCCGCGACACGCAGGGGCTCGCCCTCGCGCATGATCCCGTTCTCTACGAACACGCTCACCAGGCGCTTCCCCAAGGCCTTGTGCCCGAGTAGGGTGACCGTGGACGAATCCACGCCCCCGGACAGGGCGTTGATCGCCAGCCCGCCCCCGACCGCGGCCCGGATCTCCCTCACCTGCTCCGCGATGAACTTCTTTGAGTTGAGCGTCTTTGCGGTGATCTCCTTAATCACGTTTCAGCCTCCTTTTCATCGGTTATCCTTTATCGGACAGGGGTGAGCACGATGGGGCCCTATGGGTCTTTCTTTCTGGCCTGAATCAGGGCGAAGGTGACCCCGGAGGGCTCGTTGAACAGACAGATTCGTGTGTCCTTCGCTATATCGAACGGCGGAATGACCAGGAGCCCGCCCAGAGCTTCGATTTCCTTGGCTTTCCTGTCGACGTCCTCGACACGGATATAGAGGGTCAGGAACGGCAGCTTGG
>Ga0315297_10002912_pt1 | contig 10935 bp, 20 predicted proteins | sample YL17G15_0_MG_FD_203628 | JGI IMG/M metagenome (GOLD analysis project Ga0315297, IMG submission 203628) | Sediment microbial communities from Yellowstone Lake, YNP, Wyoming, USA - YL17G15_0 | ecosystem: Environmental > Aquatic > Freshwater > Lake > Sediment | place: USA: Wyoming | collected...
TGACTTCCGGCGGAGCTTTGCCACCATGGCCCTCAAGGGCGGGGCGCCCTCGAGACTCGTCCAGGTGGCGGGGCGGTGGTCGTCGCTCGAGCAGGTGGAGCGCTACTCACAGAGCCTGAGTCCGGCCGACTTCGACGGCTATTCGCCGGTGCATCGGGTGCTGGGGTTACGAGTCAAGGACGACGATGGATGACCCGTCGCCAGTTGGTTTCAGGTTCGAGTCCTGAGTGGGTCATCAGGTCCTTGACTCGGGAAACTCCCGAGCAAAGTTGTGACGACCGGTTGGTTCCGTGCTATTCAGTTGGTAAGGTGCAAGATGGCCGAACTCAAGAGTGTCTGTTTCTGCACATGGACTGAAGCGCCCGACGGATCAGAGCGCAACTTTGAATTCCTGACGGACATCAAGGTCTCTAAGCTACCGATCGGTCCCATTCAACCTCTAGGCCTGATGTTCAGATTGAAGTTCGGGCCGAAAGAGAATCCCCTGGTGACGATCGATCTCTATGCCCCCAAGGGTGATCGGATCTGCCATGTTGAGGCCAAACTGGAACACACCTCCAAAAGGCGCAGCCATCGAGCGAGAGGAAATGGGTTTGATTGCCTGGAGATCCCGGCCGTCATCCTCGAGGAGGCCGGAACTTATACCGCCAAGCTTCAACTCGACGGCCACGACTTGAAAGATGTCTGCTTCTCGGTGACCGTCGGACTTATAGATCACGAGAGGTCTGCCGACCATGACAAGGAACTCGGCCAATTCAAGATGCGCGTGAAGCGCTTTCCGTTGGGGTCTACTGGGAAGGACATCGTTCCCTGATGGCATGACCAGCCTTTCCCCTGGGCTGCGTGCTCCTCTGCGCCGGCCGCCTGCGAAGCTGATCGGCGCTGAGGAACTGGGCCGCTGAAAGTCTAGCGGCTAAGGGATCCCTCCGCCATCACCTTTCGGGGTGATTCAGCGGGGGGATTCTGATTCCCCTAGCCGCTGGTTTTCTCCTCGATCACTTCCTCGAGCGGGACACCAAAGGCCTCCGCAATCGCAATGGCCGTGTCGAGTGACACCGGCCCGGCCTTGCCTTTGGCAAGACGGAAGACCGTCGGATACGACAACCCGGAGCGACGCATAAGCTCCGAGATCGACCATCCGGTCTTCTCCAGCAGTTCGGGGACCCGAAGCCGTGCGATCCCCTGAACCATCGGCTGACCTCCGATTTCCATAGCCACAGTATAAGGCCTATTGCCAGGCGTGTCAAGCCTCTTTCGAAAAGGGCTTGACAAGTCTATAAAGCGGCCTTATAATGAGGCTGAAGTCAAGGAGCAGTCTATGAACGCCAAGCGATGGTTCCCAATCCCGATAGCGATGGTCCTCATTCTGGCCCTTGCCCTGGCCGGCTGCGTGATAGTGCCGCCAGAGACGCCATCCCTGAAACCGACCATCCCGGGCACCCCCACGGCTCCCGTCACCGAATCTGCGGCGCAGCTCACCATCCTGGCCAGCGGCTCCGGCGTGACGATCCTCGAGTATCAGGGCGCCGGCGTGCGCTGCATCATCGCTTCCGATGGCGCCGGGGTGGACATGGTCTGCCAGAACTCGGCGACCGTTCCGGTCCAGCCGACGCCGGATGGCCCGGACAAGCAGCGGGCGCCCAATGGATCCAGCGAGGCGTGACATGGCAACAGAACTGATCTCCCCCACGCCGGAAGTAGATGCCCTCACGATGGCGGTCGCGTTCTCCCTCGGCAAAGATCAGGGCTACGCCTGCTGGCAAGACGCCATCGAGGAAGCCGAGCGGCTCCTGGAACTCGAGGGCGAGCCGATCCCCTTCACCCTGCAAGGGGATGCACAACCGGCAAACATGAGCGCACAATTCGTAGGGGGACCCCGATGAACCTCAAACGCCTTCTTGAACTCTCCGAAGATCTCCACCGCCAGGTGTCCAACCCGAACCCCGAGAAGGTGCTGCGGATCGGCGCCGAGCTGGTCGACCTCGTCGGCGGCGGCCTGCCGACCTGGGGCGCCATCGCCTGGCGCCGGGCCCATCGTCTCGACAGCGCCGAGGACCAGGTCGCCGGCTGGAAGGTGAAGCCGGTCTTCGCCAAGGCTCAGCTCTACCGGGATGTGATCCGGTACATCGAACTCTGCCAGGGCGACAGCAACTGGATCCAGCCGGACAGCTTCGAGGTCATGCCCTGGGTCGAGCAGGAAGGCGCTGTCGCACGGAAGATGGCCGAACTCGGGCACCTCGAGGAGATGCGCGAGCCTGTGCCCAATCAGGCCGAAGTGGACGCCGACACCGCGAAACTGCTGCGGAGCCGGTCCGTGAAAGAACTGGACCATGCTATCCAGCCAGGTCCATAGACGCCGCTGCGCGACCTGTTGGGGCCCGGTCGTCCTCAAATGCGTCGAGGGCGATTGGGTCGTCGTCTGCCCGAAAGGATGCCAGCCCGGTGGCCATGTGTCTGAGGACTACGTTGAATGGCGCCGGGCCAAAGACGCGGCCGAGGCCGCGCAAGTGGCAGCAAACTATCCGGAACTTGCCGGACTCGATCCGGAGGAGATCAAAAAGGACGCGGCCGCGCTGTGGCCAGAGGAGGAAAGGCAATGTCACCCATCCGAGGACTGACCGATCGCCAAGCACAATTCCCCGAACTGGGCCAGGTCCGCAAAGGTGCACCGAAGCCAGCGGACGGCAAGAAGCCGGGAGCGGATCTCACGTTCTTCCGCGTCACCTTCGATGAGCGGGAGACTGAGACAGCCGCCATCTTCACGCAGCACTACGGCGATGAGCCGCGCGAGATCGACGTCCTTCTGCCATTCAATGGCGTGGACGAGAATCTGGAAGCCTGGCGCGAGACCTATGTCGCCGGCGGGCTGGTCCATCGCTGCGACGGCGAGCGGATCTGGTACGAGATCGACCCCGAGACCGGCGAGCGTCTTGTGAGGAATGGCGATCCGCTCAAGAACTGCGACGGCTCGACTGGGTGCAAGCCGACCGGCCGCCTCAAGATCATCGTGCCCCAGCTGCACCGCCTGGCCTTTCTGACGGTCCTCACGACCAGCCTCCACGACATCATGAACCTCTACCGCCAGCTCGAGGCTCTCCTGCAGATCAATGGCAAGCTCGCGGGCGTTCCGCTCAAGCTGCGCCGGCGACCAATCAAGATCAGCACACCATCGGGCGAGGGCGGCAAGCGCGCCCGCCGGGAGAAGTGGCTCCTCTCGATCGAGGCCGATCCCGCGTGGGTCAAGGCCAAGCTCCTGGCGATGCAAGCGGCCGCACTCCCGGGCAATGGGCTGGACGAGGAGATCCCGCTGCTCGAGGCGCCCGATGAGCCGGACGAACCGAAAGAGGCCGAGGTCTTTATCTCCGCGGTCAACACCGTTTCCGCCGAAACGGTCGAGCCGGTGTGCGACGTAACCCAGCCCGAATACTGGGCGGCGGTCAAGAGGGCCAATCTTGGCATCCAGGCCGGCAAGGACATCCTCAAGGAACTGCACGGCGATTTCAACGCAGCCTACAGCGCCATAATGGATCAGCACATGGGGGCCGGCCCTGGCGAACAGTTGCCCCTGGAAGGCGCGGCCGGAGCTGAGGAAGTTCCGTTCTGAGGTGACCCATGGACGAGAAGACTCTCTTCGAAGCGATCGACCAACTGCGCACCGCCCGCCAGGTCGAGAGCGATTGTGCCCTCGTCCTGGCGGACGCCGAAGCGAACCTCGCGCGGATCCGGGCGATCTTCCTGGCCACCTGCTACGAGAGCGGCAAGATCGACGGCAAGAACGAGGCCCAGCGGAAACTGCAGGAGATAGACCTCCTGGCGCAATCTGAGGTCGTCAAGAACTCCGAGGCGGATCTGCGGCTGGCCACGAGCAAGCATGTCGTGGCCAAGATCGAACGCGAATACCGCCAGGACCGCTATCGGGCGATGCTGGCGCTGATGGCATCCGCAAGTGAACCCTAGCGTCCCCGGCATGGCTATTGTTACTGAAAGTAACAGGAATGCCTGACAATCTTGGACCGGTGGACCTCAAAGCGAAATTGGCCTCAGAAGCCGCCGGGACCACTTGGGCCGGGTTGGCCGAACGATACGGCGTGAACAAGGGAACACTTTGGCGGATTGTTCACCAAGGCTACGAACCCAAGCGCTTGGCGATCCGTCTTGCCCTCGGCCTTCCGCCTCTCGGGAGCGTACAGATGGGCCCTGGCGTCGCTATCACTTCTGGCGCGATGCTGATCACCAGCTCGAGGACCTGTCCCTGCGGCCGGTCATTCATCCCGAACCATCCGAGCCGGACGCATTGCCCGACCTGCCGGCCAGCGAGGAGGCGCAAGTGAAACGACCCGCGCACCTTACGCTCGTGGATGCAGACAAATTCTCGGCGCTCCTCTCCCGCTGCACTGAGCAACGCGAGCGCGCCGAGAGGGCCGAGGCCCGCATCGAGGCGCTGGAGAAGGAGAACCGCGCACTGCGGGCTAACGCCAGCAAGTCAGTGCTGCGAAGACTTGAGGACCAGGGTGCCCTCGCCGCAGAGGAGAAGCCATGAGCCACGCGGGGGCATCCTTCGTGGTTCATTACGAACTTGGTCATTCGTACAAGGAAACATGGGAACCGTCAGAGGTACACTGCCCAAATTGTGGTCTGCCCAAGGTATGGATAGAATCCGGAGAGGGGGATTGCGAGACGGGACCGCACCATCTGTGTGTCAACTGCGGTTCTTCGTTCGCATTGCCCTTTTTCAATCCCAATTCTGATGACTCGCAAGATAGGCAGAGGCGGGTTGCTATTCTCGCCGCCCTCGCCCCCAAGGAGGATGTGTCATGATTACGTTTCCCTACTTCTTTCCGTGGCTCCTATTCGGTGTGATCGCTCTTGCCGTCTCTATCTCCTCTCTCTGCCAGCCCTCCCGGCGGGCAGTATGGGCCCTGTTCTGGCTCGGCCTGTCTGCCATCTTATTGCACGAGGGCCTCGAGCGGTTCTCCGCCTGGATATTCGCCAATGCTCGTGTGGGCTATTCGTTTGAACTGTGGCTTGCCGCCGGCATGTCATCATGGCGTTGGCACGTCGTTCTCGGCATAGTCCTCAATCCCCTCAAGGCCCTGGTGATGACGCCGCTCCTGGCCTGGGTTCTGCGCCGGGACGCTGCCCTCGCCGCAGAGGAGAAGCCTCTCTGCGACTGCGTTCCGGGGCACCTGTGCGAGCTTCACGCTGACGAGGAGAAGAACGAGCCGGAAACGTTCTGCCCGGCCTGCGATGCCGGGGTCGGCCAATGCAATGGGCCGCACAAGGGCAACGCTGGCGAGGTTCCGTATTAGGTCACTTCACCTAGTATGTAGGTCGAGACGAAGAAACTCGGGACCCGCGGCAGGATCCCGAACTTCTTGTTTATAGTTCCGAGCCCCTTATTATACAAGCGCCGATGGTTGTATAGGTCCTTACAAGTCCCCGCGGTTGTGCGGCGTCACGGCTTCGGCCAGAAGCCATGCCTTGAGTTCCTTCCACTCCGTGAATACCGAGATCTTGGCCTCGGTAGCCCACAAGACTTCGCGGTCAGCTCCTGGCGAATCCCCCGGCAATCGGAACAGCGCATCGCAACTAAGCAGCCAGACACGATCATACTCCAGCCACCGCTCATAGTCCTGCGGGCAAACCATGTGCCAGAAATGAGTCAGATGGGGAATGAACGGCGCGTGACCCATCCGGAGAAGCCGATCTCCGGCCTCGATTGCTCGGCGGACGTTCAGGGCCATGTCGGGGAATTGTTCGCTCCTGGAATATGGGCCTGCGACATAGATCTTCATGGCTTCGGCCGGTATGCGTATTCTACTCTGCCGCTATCGTTCATGCAGGGCACGCGCACAAGTCGCCCCGCCTCGATCTCGCGGCCGAGGATCCGCCTGGCGGTGCCTTCGCTGGCGGCACTCCCGGATTGTTTCAACCTCGCGGCCAACCTCCCGATCGTCACGTCGTTTGGTAGCAGGCGTTCGGAGAGGTTCTGTTCGACAAGGAACTCCAGGAGTTCGTCGCCAGTGAACCCTAGAGCTTGATTATCTTTGGATCTGGCAGCGGGTAGACTTTCCGCTTTACTTGGCATTCGCCGTCCTCCATCACGAACGCGACGCCACCTATATGAGGCATTCTCATCCGGTCGATCCGCTCGGCATGCGGGGTGCGGAGTTGCCAGCCCGGGGTCACGACGAGTTCAATGTCGCCATCTGCCGTTGGCAGAGGAACGCGTGTGTATCGGTGCCTGTGGCTGCGAACGATGATCTTCGGCATCGGTCGGCCCCACTGCGCGGCCTCGACGAGACCCGCGACCAGCTCGCGCATGGGCGCGCTGGTTTCATAGGCGGCAGAGGATGTCACGCCGATATGGTGGGCGAACTGGAATTGCACTCCTTCTGCCTCGAGCCACAACTGCCAGTGTGACCAGTCGCCGACTTCGTTCTGGATGGCCCCCAGCTTCTGCGCGAGGTTCTCTTCTGCCTCCGCCATTGGCGCCGAATGCGCCTCGGTACCCCTGATGACAAACAGGTTCTTCGTCATCTCGGTGAGCGGCTGCAGGATCTGCGCGGCCGCCTTGACCATGTCCTCCCAGGTCGTCGCCACGATCCCGGTTCGGTTGTGGTGCAGACCTTCCAGCGCATCCCCATTGATGACGATGAACTTGAGTTTCCGGCCATGGGGGGCAAGCGATGGAACGAACTTCTCCCAGAAATGCAGCCAGAGGCGATAGGTCCCAACTTGGAACTTGTTGGGCTTGTAGGTTCCTCCACCATCGAGCCGGATACCGGATAGGGGACAGAGCCCGGCATACGAGCCGATGTGAGGATCGGAGATGACGACGCCTATTTCCACCAGCGTTTTGCCTCCTACGAATGCTTGCCCAAGGGCGGGATGGGCCGGCCAGGTCGCTACGCGGGTTCCCGGCGGTTTCTCCGTCCATCCCAGATCTCTAGGTTACGGCAACCGGTCTGCCGCGTCCCTCACTGCGGCCCACCCCATGACCCGCCAGGAGGCCGAGAAGCATGGCTCCTCGGCACGTCCCGGCAGGAGCAATTCCTACGCGGCCCGGGCTGCTCGGTACTCCTTGAACGGCTTGATGCCCATGTGGTAAGCGGCCAGCTCGATCAGAATGGCAACCGCCCACTGAAGAAGGACTCTCGGATCAAGCACGATCGGTGCCGCCCAGCCGATATAGCCGAGCAGCCAACCGGAGCCTGCCGTCAGGAACGGCACCAGCAGCTCGTAGAAGATGGGCGCAAACTCAAAGGCTGGATCCTTGAGGATGAACTTGCGCAGGATCCATTTCACGAGTTCCAGCACGAACAGGGCGAGCGTTCCAGCTCCAATGACAAGTGAACCTTCCACGGTAGCCTCCTTGTGGCTATCTGCTCGCGCCGTAGATCGCGGCGGCGAGCGCTCCCAGGAACGTGAGGATCGATGCGATGATTCCCACCCGTTTGTCGCCGCGGGCGGAATCGACCTCGAGTGTCGTCAGATCGACCCTCAACGTCTCTAGCCTGGTTGAGTGATCTTCTGTGCGACCCTTCAGGCCCCTGCAATCCGCAGCCAGTTGGGCCGTCAGGCTGGCCGTCTGCCGGGTGCTCTCGCCGACCTGCTGCGTGAAGACATCGAAACGCAGATCAAGTTGGGCAAGCTGTCCGCCTAGGCGGTCGCCGAGCTGGTTGAGTTCGTCCTTCGTGGCGAGAACCTTGAGCTCGTTATGCACGTCTTCCCAGGTCGGGCCGTCGGATTTCTTGCTGGGTGGAGTCATAGTGCGCCCCCTGTGTAGCCTAGGGTACGGGCCCAGACTTCCATGTTCGTGAGACGCTGGTCAATCGTTGGCTGAGGTGGAGACAACCTGAAGAAGGCCCGGAAGTCCGCCTCGTCGCCGAGCCAGATCGACATGTCGTAGTTTGCCCCGCGGCACTCGGGTAGGATGATTCGGCTGGAGAACTGCCAGAGCTTCGGGTTGGTGACGCCGGTCGGGATTGCGAACCTTCGCGTCGAGGCGATGTCTTGAATAGTCACCAGATGGGCAGCAAACTGCTCTGCCGTCAGTGGGTAGGCTTGCTTTGACTTCGTGCCTATCGGGTAGTAGCCGTAGACATCCAAGTAATAGGCCAACCACGAGGCCTTGTCAGCGATCCATGGTCCGAGCTGAGGGCAATAGCCCATGGTGAACCACTTGGCCGTGTACTTGAGTTCGGGCAGATCACACCGCTGCTTGATGTAGGCATCCAGGAACTTGGCATTCTCGAGGATGCGGCTTGCTGGCAGGGGTGTATCACCGGCCGTCCGGGGCCACCGGGGCCAGTAGTGCTCGATGTCTGTGGCGATCCCATTCGGCTTGTGCAGGTCGATCATCCGCAGGAACCAGTCCGCCTGGCCCTGCCAGTTGGCGATCGGATCTGCCCAGTGATAACCCGAAACCACCTCGAAGTCCGCGTCCCGGGCGGCCGCCAGGTCCTCGGCGATCTCGGTATCCGGCCCCATCTGCATCGAGAACTTGCGGATCAGCCCGCGGAAACCGTAGTTCTTCCGCAGCTTGAGATAGGGCACCATCGGATTGCTCGAGTAGACATCGAGGAAGAGGATCGGTTCCATCACTTGAGCATCCTTCGCGTCGCGCTGGTAGCCCTTCGGTTCTCGTGCCAGCGCATGATCAGATTTCCGTCCTTCACCTTGATCTCAATGTCGTGCGCCAAACCACAGTCGCAACACAGGACACGGATGCATGTCTTGCCGCGCTTGAGTGGCTCGACCCATTCCTCGCCGGAGGTGAGCTGCGATGCCCTCATGCACCCAAGTCCATCACGACATGGTACATCAGCGGGCATCCACACACAGCGCAAAGCAAGGGACCGTCCCCGTGCTCGACCCGGACGTAGCGGCCGCAGAACTCGCAGTAGACTTGCACCGCGGACTCCCCGGCTTATCCATCGCGGCCTCCCTCAAATCTCCCCTGCCAGAATTTGCCATAGTACGGGATCCCATGTATCCAGGCAGAACCCGGTCTCCAGCGCAGCCTCGTCCTCCTGGACCGCGTTCAAGAGGGCTCCGCCCCCGCCGCCCCCGCCGCCGTAACCAAACTTCGTCTCGCCTGCCCCGGCCTTGACGAAACCCTTCGTTCCGGACAACTTACCGGGATCGTAAACTTTCCCACCGCCGAATCCCGTATCGCCGATCGGCATCACGCGCTCCTCTGCGTCAGCCGGGCCAGCACACTGTCCAGCAGGTCGTCGGTGCCCGACCCGAGCGAGTAGTCGTCCGGTTCCGTGAATCGCACCGAGTTGATGGGCACCTTCTCGGGATCATTGATGTAGTCGGCGGCGATCTGGGAGGAGGGTTGCCGCCAGCCTACGACCGAGAGCCATTTGTTGGGGCACAATTCTTCCGGCGGCACCTCCCGGTCGAACTGGTCGCGGATGACTTGCCGCGGATCGTTGACGTCGAGGGTGTAATGCAGCAGCCGCTGGGGTGGCGTGGCCAAGGTACGGATCGTCACCAGGATGTGGACGTAGACGGCGGTGCTATATGACCAAGTGGTGTTGGCCGTGCAAGTCTGGCCGACCTCAACCTCATTTACGCGGGTCGGCGTCCAGGCGGCGCTGTCTGTTGGGTCGAGAGTGAAGTGCCGCCAGCGCTCTTGGTAGGTCACGAGATCAGCCACACTCGTACTGTCCCAAGCGCTTGCTCCACGGCGCATACGGATAGTGCTTGAGGCAGTGCCAGCGGCCAGCCGACGCGACCATGAACAGACATCCAATCCTTCAATGGTCTGGATCGTGTAGGGATAACCCCCAGCGTCGGGGTTGAAGACATTGACAGTCCAGGGGTTGGGGTTGGCAAACTGGACGATGGTGGCGTCATCGTCCTTGGGGATCTCATCGACCTCCGCCCAGGTGCCCGCGGCCATGCCGTTGTCTGTTCCCGTAGCGTTTGGAACGAGTACCCACTCGGCATAGTTGCAACCCAGAAGGGTGAACGGATCATCGATGTTGGCTGCAACCGCGGCGCCCTCAAGCACAATATTGTCGAAGTAGTAGAGGCCATAGGAGGCCAGGAAATTGGCCTGTCCGAACCGCAGGAACGCCACGTCGTCATTGGAAGCCACCGCGGTGATGTTCATGACCTCCGATAGGGTGGTGGGGTTCCGGACAATCAGCCGCCATTCGACGTTCTGGTACCACTTCATGCTTACCTGGTACCATTGGCCGGCACTGAGGGCAACCGCGCTATCCGCGCCCCAAGCCGCGCCTGTGTAGAAGGAGACCTTGCCCGCGCTGCTTATGCGGATGAAGCGGTCGAGCCCTCCCCCAGCCGCCATCGAGTACAGGACCGCATACTGTCCGCCACCAGGAAGAGTGTCGATGTACAGATGGAATGAGAACCAGATATTGGCCAGCGCGGGGGAGGCGGCGTAGGGGAGGGCATCCGCCGGGACATTGGTGGGGATCTCCATTGACTCATGGGCCACCGCCCCGGTGGGCGCGTACCCGTAGGAATAGTTGCTGTAGAACTTCTGCAGCGTGGAGCGACTCCAGCCCGCACCCATGCCCGGATCGGTCTTCTGTGATTCAGCCCCTGCAAATCGCAGAATGGTGTGTGTCATGCTGGCCTCGATGGCGCGGCTGGCTCGTAATAGACCGTCTTATGCTCACGCATACCAACAATCCACTTGCCGAAGTTCGAGTCCCCGATGCCGGCGATCCCCTTCATGATGTCCGCGGGCCACATGTCCGCGTCGTACTTCTCCTGGCAGGTCGTGTCGTTCCGCTGGATGGCCCGGTTTTTCACAAAACCGAGGGTCTTCCGCCAGCTGGTGCTGTTATGCGCCGCGCTGCTCCAGCCGCAGTTGGGCAAGGTTCCGTCGGTGTAGAGGGTGGCCGGGCCGCCAAGTTCGAGCTGGCAGGCGTCGAACCGAACAATCAAGAC
>Ga0315297_10002913_pt1 | contig 10934 bp, 10 predicted proteins | sample YL17G15_0_MG_FD_203628 | JGI IMG/M metagenome (GOLD analysis project Ga0315297, IMG submission 203628) | Sediment microbial communities from Yellowstone Lake, YNP, Wyoming, USA - YL17G15_0 | ecosystem: Environmental > Aquatic > Freshwater > Lake > Sediment | place: USA: Wyoming | collected...
CGCGCGCTTGACCGCCGCGCGCATAGCGGCGATCACCGCTTCGCCCGCGGCCGTGCCGAGCGAGCCGCCGAGGAAATCGAAATCCTGCGCCGCGGCCACGATCCTCTGGCCTTCGAGGCGGCCCGCACCGGCAACCACGGCATCGGTCATGCCGGTCTTGCTGCGGGCGTCTTTCAGCCTGTCGGTGTAGCGGCGCTCGTCGCGGAACTTGAGCGGATCGACGGGCACCTCGGGCAGCGCCAAGTTCTCGTACTCGCCGCCGTCGAACACGGATTTGAGCCGGGCCACGCCCGACATGCGCATGTGATAATTGGAGCCGGGGACGACGAACTGGTTGGCTTCGAGGTCCTTGTAATAGATCATCTGCCCCGTCTCGGGACACTTCACCCACAGATTGTCCGGCATGTCCTTCTTGCGAAGGATGCTGCGAATCTTGGGCCTGACGACGCTGTTGATCCAGTTCACGGGTCTACTGAGCTCTCAAAAATTTCAAATCGCTCAAATCTACTTGCAGCCTAAAGCACCGCCGCTTCGGCCTTGTGACGCAGCGCCGCGGCGAGACGCTCGACCAGGCCAAGCACTTGCGGCTTGGTGTTGCGCGTGGTCTTGCCCTCGTCATCGAGGCTTTGGGCGATGGACGCGACGAGGGCGGAGCCCACCACCACGCCCTCGGCGAGGCGTGCGAGCGCGCTCACCTGCGCTTCCGTCTTCACCCCGAAGCCGACCACGATCGGCAAGCTCGTATGCGCCTTGATGCGGGCGACATGGGCGCCCACGGCCGCGATGTCGGGCGCCGCCGTGCCGGTGATGCCGGCGATCGAGACGTAATAGACAAACCCGCTGGTGTTGGCGAGAACGGTAGGCAGGCGCCTCGCGTCCGTCGTGGGCGTGGCGAGGCGGATGAAATTCAGTCCTGCCGCGGTCGCGGCCGGGCGAAGCTCGGCATCCTCCTCTGGCGGCACGTCGACCACGATCAAACCGTCTACTCCCGCTTCGACTGCGTCGGCGATGAAGCGATCCACCGGATACACATATATGGGGTTGTAGTAGCCCATTAGCACTATGGGGGTGGCGTCATCGGCGGCGCGGAAGGCTTTGACCATTTGCAGCGTCTTTTTCATGGTCTGGCCGGACTTCAGCGCCCGCTGGGAGGAGGCCTGAATCGCCGGGCCGTCGGCCATGGGGTCGGAGAAGGGCATGCCGAGCTCGATGATGTCGGCGCCGGCTGCGGGCAGCCCTTTCAGAATGCCGAGCGAGGTCTCGTAGTCGGGATCGCCGGCGGTGATGAAGGTGACCAGGCCCGCGCGCCCCTCACGCCTCAGCTCCGCGAAGCGGCGTTCGATGCGAGTCATGCTGGTCATCTTAGTATTCAGCTTACCCCCCGCGTCTTGGCGCTCAAATAGCTCGCAACGGAATCCAGGTCCTTATCGCCGCGGCCGGAGAGATTGACCACCATCAGGTGATCCTTCGGCTTGTTCGGCGCGAGATCGAAGACGCGGGCGAGCGCGTGCGCCGGCTCCAGCGCCGGGATGATGCCTTCGAGCTTGCTGCAAAGCTGGAACGCAGCGACCGCTTCGGCGTCGGTCGCCGAGAGAAACTGCACTCGCCGCATGTCGTTGAGCCAGGCATGCTCGGGGCCGATGCCGGGATAGTCGAGGCCGGCGGAGATCGAATGCGCCTCCTCGATCTGGCCGTCGTCGTCCATCAACAGATAGGTACGATTGCCGTGCAGCACGCCGGGCCGGCCGCCGGCAATCGAGGCCGCGTGCTTGCCGCTGTTCAAGCCGAGGCCGGCCGCTTCCACCCCGTAGATTTCGATGGCGCGCTCGTCGAGGAAAGGATGGAACAGGCCCATGGCATTGGAGCCGCCGCCAATGCAGGCGATCAGCGAATCCGGCAGCCGGCCTTCCACCGCCATGATCTGCTCGCGCGTCTCACGGCCGATGATTGACTGGAAATCGCGCACCATCGCCGGGTAAGGATGCGGCCCTGCCACCGTACCGATGCAATAGAACGTGTCGTGCACATTGGCGACCCAGTCGCGCAACGCATCGTTCATGGCGTCCTTCAGCGTCTTGGAACCCGACTCGACGGCGCGAACCTCGGCGCCGAGGATCTTCATCCGGAGCACGTTCGGCTTCTGCCGCTCGACGTCCACCGAACCCATGTAGACGATGCAGGGCAGCCCGAACTTGGCGCACAGAGTGGCGGTGGCGACGCCGTGCATGCCGGCGCCCGTCTCGGCGATGATGCGGGTCTTGCCCATGCGCCGGGCGAGCATGATTTGGCCGAGCACATTGTTGACCTTGTGCGCGCCTGTGTGATTGAGCTCCTCGCGCTTGAAATAGATTTTCGCGCCGCCGCAATGCTGCGTGAGCCGCTCGGCGAAATAAAGCGGCGACGGCCTTCCCACGTAAGTTGTGAGATGGCCGTCCATCTCTTCCTGAAATTTTGGATCGGCCCTGGCCTCGGTGTAAGCCCGCTCCAGATCGAGGATGAGCGGCATCAGCGTCTCGGCGACGAAGCGGCCGCCATAAAGCCCGAAATGGCCGCGCTCATCGGGACCGCCGCGATAGGTGTTCAACGGCTGTTGTTCGGTTCGCGCGCTCATGAGGCTTTGGCCCGTGCTTGCGGGGCGGCCGATCGTGCCGCCTGGATGAAACGCCGCACCAGGCTCAGATCCTTTTCGCCGGGCGCGCGCTCGACGCCTGAGGAGACATCGACCAGGGACGCGCCGGTCAGCCTGATGGCCTCGCCGACGGTGTCAGGGGTGAGCCCGCCGGAAAGCGCGAAGGGTGCCTTGAAGCTCTTGAGCGCGAGCCAGTCGAAGGCCACGCCGTTGCCGCCGGGAAGCGTCGCGCTGGGGCCGGCCTTGGCATCGAACAGGATATAGTCGGCTGCCGCATAGGCGCTCGCCTGCGCCACGTCCGCGGCTTCCGCGATCGCTATGGCTTTCATCACCGGCAAGGAGCTGCGGGCCTTGATGGCCGCGACTCGCTCCGGCGTCTCGCTGCCGTGCAGTTGGAGGAAATCTGGGCGGACCCTCGCAACGACCGCGTCGACAAGTTCATCGTCGGGATCGACCAAGACGGCAACCGTGCCGATCTTGCCGCGGGCGATCGCGGCGAGCACGCGGGCCTCTTCCAGTTCGACATAACGCGGGCTCTTGGGGAAGAGAACCAGCCCGATAAAGTCGGCGCCTGCTTCCGCCGCGGCTTCAACGACGGCAGGCGTCCGCACGCCGCAAATCTTAACCTTGACCGCCACGGCTCAAGCTCTCGGGTTCCAGGGTTTTGCCCGCCTTTTTGAGCATCATCTGCTCTCGGGCTCGCGCGGGGCACCCTAAGCCAATCCAGGGCCCCAAGTCCACCGCACTGCAACATTTCCGGTATTCGCGCCCTTAACGGGTCTTGCGGGGCTTCCTCGGAGTGAGGCGCCCTAATCCGCGGGCAATTGGAGGCGGTGGGTGGAGGGGCGGACGCCCTCGATCTCCTTCTCCAGCCGGTCGGCCTGGCGGCGCCATTGCCGTGCGTCGCGGGCTTCCTCCCGCGCCGTGCGGCGCCACTTGCCCTGGCCGAGCCAGGTGGCGATCCCGCCGGCAACGAGGCCTAAGGCGAACCCGCCAAGCAGCAACAGAAAGAGCGGCGCCTGTAGCGAGAGACCGGGCTCGGCGCTGCCAAAGGGATTGAGGATGAGCTCGACCGGCTTGCGGTTGACGACGGCAAGCGCCACGACCACCACGCCGAGAGGCACGACCACAAGGGAGAGAATGAGCTTACGCCACACGGCAGCGCCCTTCCCTACGGGCCGGCTAGCTGTCGTCGTCGTCAGGGTTCAGCCGCTCGCGCAGCTCCTTGCCGGTCTTAAAGAAGGGCACATATTTGTCCTCGACGAAGACCGTGTCCCCGGTGCGGGGATTGCGTCCCTGACGCGCCGCGCGATGCTTCACGGTAAAGGCGCCGAAGCCGCGTAGCTCCACCCTATCGCCGCGCGCCAACGCGCCCGTGATCTCATCGAGCACGATGTTGATGATGCGCTCCACATCGCGATGGAAGAGATGCGGATTGGCCCCGGCAACCTTCTGAATCAACTCTGACTTGATCATGATAAGCCCCACCGGCCGTCCGCCACAAAGACGCTGGCCGCACGCCCCCGCTAGTTAGCAGCAGGGTGCCAAACGGAAACAAGGCCGTCAAGCTTGAGGGTAGCCGAGATTTGTCCGGCGATATCGGCAATTCGTTCGGCTGACAGGCCAATCGAGGACGCCAAAGATTTGAAGAACCAGCCAAACAGACCCGAGCTTTCCTGTTGCGGCTTCCAGTCGACGATCTTCAGGCCCGAAGCGACATTGCGCTCCTTGGTGAGCCAGCTCATCGCCGCCTTCTCGTCGCCGATCTGATCGACGAGCTTCAGCTCCACCGCCTGGCGCCCGGAATAGATGCGGCCGTCGGTCAGACCCGGAATGGAGTCCGGAGCGAGGCTGCGGCGCTCGGCGACGAGACCCAGGAACCAGCCTTTGGCCTCCTGCACCATCTCCTCGGTCAGAGCCCGCCCCTTCTCGTCGATCGGCTCGAAGGGACTCGGCACCGCCTTCAAACTGCCGCTCTTCACCTCCTCGATCTTGATGCCGAGCGTATGCAGGAGCTCGGTCACCTCGGCCCATTGGAAGATCACGCCGACAGAGCCGGTGATGGTGTTGCCGTAGACGAAGATGCGGTCGGTGGCGAGCGCGATGATATAGGCGGCTGACGTGGCCAGCGTCCCGCACACGGCCACCACGGGCTTCTTCTCGGAGAGCCGCCTGATCGCGTCGTACATGGCCTCGCCGCCGGTCGTGGTGCCGCCCGGACTGTTGATGTCGAGGATGACGGCCTTGACCTGATCGGACTTGGCGACCTTGTCGATCAGCTCCTGCATCTTGCGGTCGTCGGTGATGACGCCCGACACGCTCACGCGGGCGACATGGGGCAGAAAGCTGCCCGAACCAGCCATGTTCTGATCGCTCAGCACGAGCGCGCCGACGAGCAGAACACCCAAGACGACGGCGGCGATCCGCCACGCGATAAGCCGCCGCTTGAGGCGGCGGCGGTCGATCACGCTTTCGGCGTCGAGAACCATGGACCCTCGTGCAAGGACTTAGACGCTTCTAGACGGCGTCAAGGCTTCGAACGGTCGTTGCGCTTCGCTCAATCTTCCGATTCGACGCTCGGCTCTTCCTCGGCCTTGGCGGCGCGCTTCCGCTTCGGCTTCGCGGCGGTCTCCTCGCCGTCGTCGCCCTTGGCCTTGTTCAGGGCCGCGCCGAGGATGTCGCCGAGCGAGGCGCCTGAGTCGGTCGAGCCGTATTGGGCCACGGCCTCCTTCTCGTCGGCGATCTCCAGCGCCTTGATCGACACCGAGACCTTGCGCGCCTTGGGATCGACCTGCGTCACCACGCCATCGAACTTTTCGCCGACGCCGAAGCGATCAGGACGCTGCTCGGAGCGGTCGCGCGACAGGTCGGAGCGGCGGATGAAGGTGGTGAGGTCGTGGTCGATAAGCTTGGCCTCGAGGCCGTTGTCCTTGACCTGAAGCACCTCGCAGGTCACGCGCATGCCCTTTTTCAGCTTGGCGGACGGCGCGCCGGACGCGAAAGGATCGGCGGAGAGCTGCTTGATGCCGAGGCTGATGCGCTCCTTCTCGGAGTCGGCCTCGAGCACCACGGCCTTGGCGCTGTCGCCCTTCTTGTAGTCCTTGAGCGCCTCTTCGCCGGGCTTGGTCCAGTCGAGGTCGGACAAATGCACCATGCCGTCGATGCCGCCGTCGAGCCCGATGAACAGGCCGAATTCGGTAATGTTGCGGATCTGGCCTTCGATGTTGGTGCCGGGCTGGTTGTTGGCGGCAAACGCGACCCACGGGTTCTCCTGGGTCTGCTTCAGCCCGAGCGAGATGCGGCGCTTGTCGGGATCGACCTCGAGCACCTGAACCTCGACCTCTTGGCTGGTCGAGACGATCTTGCCGGGATGGACATTCTTCTTCGTCCAGCTCATTTCGGAGACGTGAATGAGACCCTCGACGCCGGGCTCAAGCTCGACGAAGGCGCCATAGTCGGTGATGTTGGTGACGGTGCCCTTGAAGCGCGAGCCCATGGGATATTTGGCGGCGATGCCCTGCCACGGATCGGCCTCGAGCTGCTTGATGCCGAGGCTGATGCGCTGCGTCTCGGGATTGATGCGGATGATCTGCACCTTCACCGTGTCGCCGACATTCACGATCTCGCTCGGATGGGTGACACGTCTCCACGCCATATCGGTGACGTGGAGCAGCCCGTCGATGCCGCCAAGATCGATGAAGGCGCCATAATCGGTGATGTTCTTGACCACGCCGTCGATGACCTGGCCCTCTTCGAGGCGGGCCACGATCTCGCTCCGCTTCTCGGCGCGGGTCTCTTCGAGCACGGAACGGCGGGAGACGACGATATTGCCGCGGCGCCGATCCATCTTGAGGATCTGGAAGGGCTGCGGCTGATTCATCAGGGGACCGACATCGCGGATCGGGCGAATGTCCACCTGGCTGCCGGGGAGGAAGGCCACGGCGCCGTCGAGATCGACGGTGAAGCCGCCTTTGACGCGGTTGAAGATCACGCCTTCGACGCGCTCGCCGGCCTTGTATTTCTCCTCGAGCCGCGTCCAGCTCTCCTCGCGCCGCGCCTTCTCGCGCGACAGCACCGCCTCGCCGGCGGAGTTCTCGACGCGCTCGAGATAGACGTCAACCTCGTCGCCGACCGACAGATCGTGCGGGCGGCCCGGCAAGCCGAACTCTTTCAGGGGGACGCGGCCTTCGGTCTTGAGACCGACGTCGATCACCGCAACGTCCTTCTCGATCGCGACGACGGTGCCCTTGACCACACTGCCTTCCTGGAGCGCGGTTCCGGAGAGCGACTCGTCAAGGAGGGCTGCGAACTCGTCGCGGCTCGGGTGGCTAATGCTCGTCTGCGGCTCGGTCATCTAGGCTCCTACTCGGCATCGCATCATACAATTCTCCTGCCTCCTTGAGGTCGCTGGAGGCGCTTAGTCCAGTTTGCGCTAGGGCGCGGCAGGGATCGCGAAAGCCGGTCGGGGGCGAGCCCCCTGGGCTTCCACCCCTCTCCTCCGCTCGCTAACCCTGCGGAAAATCCCGAAAAAGTGATGCGCCAATGCAAAATGGGCACGAGCCTCAACCGGCTTGCCCTGCAGGGCCCATCGCAGCATCGACCAAATCGATAGCTGCCTTGAACGCGGCGTCTATATCTAAATTCGTGGTGTCGAGCAAGACTGCGTCTTGCGCTTGGGCCAAAGGGGCCGTGGCCCGGTTCTTGTCGCGTTCGTCGCGGCGCCTGATATCGGCTAGGACTTCGGCCTCGGAAATGCCGTTTCCGGCCTCGCGCAACTCGCGGTAGCGGCGCCGGGCGCGCTCCTCGGGGGCCGCGGTAACGAAGAGCTTCACGTCGGCGTCGGGGCAAATGACCGTGCCGATGTCGCGGCCGTCTAGGACGGCGCCAGGCTTTCGTCTGGCGAAGGCGCGCTGATAGGCAAGCAAGGCTTCCCGCACCTCGGGATGGCTGGCGACGATGGAGGCCGCCTCGCCGAGCTTGCCGTCCATCAAACCGGGATCGGCCAAAGTTCCAAGGTCGAGCGCCTTGGCTGCGATGAGCGCCGCGCTCGCATCGGTCGGGCTTTTGCCAAGAGCCAGCGTGGCGCGCGCCACCGCGCGGTAGAGCTTGCCGGTGTCGAGATGCGCGAGGCCGTAATAAGCGGCGATACGCTTCCCGAGCGTGCCTTTGCCGGAGGCCGCCGGTCCGTCGATGGCGATGATCACCGGAACTCGGCTCCGAGCTTCGTCATCAGCTTCATAAAGTCGGGGAAGCTGGTGGCGATCATGGCCGTGTCGTCGACGGTGACGGGGATGCGCGCACCAAGCCCCAGCGTGAGAAAGGCCATGGCGATGCGATGATCCATATGCGTCTCGACCAAGCCTCCGCCTTCGACCGCTCCATTCCCCTCGACGATGAGGGTGTCGCCCTCGACGCGCGCCGAGACCCCGCAGGCAACGAGCCCGGCGGCGGTCGCGCTCAACCGATCGCTCTCCTTCACCTTGAGCTCGGCCAGGCCTTCCATCCGCGTCTCCCCTTCGGCGAAGGCGGCGAGGCAGGCAAGCACCGGATATTCGTCGATCATGGAGGGCGCGCGGTCAGGCGGCACGCGGACGCCCCTGAGCGCGCTCGCCTGCACGCGGAGATCGCCCACGGGCTCGCCTCCATCATAGCGGCGGTCGAGCAACTCAATCTGCGCGCCCATCTCGCGCAAGGTCTCGAGGAAGCCGCTGCGCGTCGGGTTCAGGAGCACGTTCTCGATCACGATATCGGAGCGGGGCGAGATCAGCGCCGCGGCGATAATGAAGGCGGCGGAACTTGGGTCTCCCGGCACGGTAATGCTCACGCCGTGGAGCTCGGCGTCGCCGCAGATGGTGACCGCGCGGGCGCCCTTGCCACGATCCTCGGCGAGAATCTCGGCGCCGAAATAGCCAAGCATGCGCTCGGTGTGATCGCGGCTCGCCAAGGGCTCGACCACGGTGGTGCGGCCCGGCGCATGCATCCCGGCCAGAAGGACGGCCGACTTCACTTGGGCCGACGGCACGGGAAGGTCGTAGACGATCGGCAGAAGATCGTGCGTGCCGCGGACCACGAAGGGGAACCTCGCATGGTCCTCGTCGGCGTCGGTCTCCAGGCCCATGGCGGCAAGCGGCGCGAGCACGCGCCCCATGGGACGGCGGCACAAGGAGGCATCGCCGGTGAATTCGACCTGCATGGCGTGGCCGGCGACGACGCCGAGCATGAGGCGGCTGCCGGTGCCGGAATTGCCGAAATCGAGCGGCGAGGACGGCGCGCGCAAGCCGCCGACCCCTTGGCCTTTCACCGCGACGGCCCCGTTCGACCTGCTCAACTCGGCGCCAAGCGCGGCCACGGCCTTTGCCGTCGCCATCACGTCCTCGGCCTCGAGCAGCCCGGTGATCTTGGTGATGCCGGTGGCAAGCGCGCCCAGGATCAACGCGCGATGGGAGATCGACTTGTCGCCGGGTACCCGGATACGGCCGGAAAGAGCCGCGGACGGGCTTGCGGTCAAAGGCTGCTTCATAGGGTCTCAGTCGGGCTTTTGGGGCGCTCGATAGCTTTTGACAGCACAGATGTGGCGTGGCAATGGGGACAAGCAAATCAAGACCAGCATCGAGGAGTGTCAATGTCGAAACCCGCACGGGGAACCAAGCGCGTTTGCGCGAGCTGTGGGGCGCGGTTTTACGACTTGAGCCGGACGCCGATCACGTGTCCCGTCTGCCAGGCCGTCTATCAGATCCCGCCGCCGCCCTCGCGCCGCAGCGAACGCGCTCAGCCGGTTGAGGTGAGGAAAGTGGTGGTCGAGCCCGAGGTTGAAGTGCCCGTGCTCGAAACCCCCGAAATCATCAGCTTGGAAGAAGTCGAAGAGGCCGGGGCCGAGCCGGCCATCGAGGAGGACGAGGAGATCGTCGATCTCGGCGACGACGCGCCGGTGATTCCGGCAGCCGACGACGAGAACGCCTTCCTGGAAGAGGAAGAGGAAGGCGAGGCCGACGTCTCCGGCATTGTCGGGACGCCGGGCGAAGAGACCTGAGGTTCGGACGTCAGAAGCCAAAAGCCGGACGCCGGGCGGGACCCGTCGCCCGGCTCACGCGAAACGCATTTTCCTTGAACCTGCGAGATCGCCAGCCTAAGTCAGGTGCCAGAAAATCAAGCCGCGCCGTTTCCAATTTCGGCTTTCGGCTTGAAGATTTCTGAACGATGGGGCCATAGCTCAGTTGGGAGAGCGCGTGAATGGCATTCACGAGGTCGGCGGTTCGATCCCGCCTGGCTCCACCATCCTAAATCAAGCACTTAGAGGAAATCTTGCTCTCCAAGAAATTGCCACGGGGAGCATCTGGGGAGCAACATCGTTTTCATCCTTCCGGCTTCAAGATGCGCCGGGGCTTGGGTGGCTCCGCTTGGTGCTGCCAATACCCGAATTTTCCACCGCTGCATCAGCGATTGCATACATGTTGAGTGTTCGATTCGAATCGCCCCAGCTTTCGCCGAATGACGGCGGATGAGCGCCTTACCCGTCCCTAGCGGGTATTTTTGTATCTGCGCTTCGCTGGCGGTGTGGGAGTAAGATCGGCTATGCAGTTAGCGATGAAGTGTTCCCTGTCACCTCGCCCGTTGAACCAAATCTGCGCAGCCTTAGCCCAACAATAATCCTCGATTTGCGGTGGGGCCGCGAAAGCCGGGGTCACGCTCATCATAGCCAAGCAAGTGACGGCCATCGTCACTGATTTCGGTTTCACGTTTCGCCTCCTCTAACCTGTTGCTTTGGGGGCTGGATTATAATCGCCGCGCGGCTTCGGTCGGCGCCCTTTTTAAGCCCAGCTAACTCCCAGCCTATCTTTGCCCTTCCAAACGACATGTGCGAGATGGCAAGTCGTCTCGCCGTCAATGCAGAGGTCGAAATCATTGGGTACGCCGACGACAGTCGGCAACAGCAGAAGGGCACCGTGCGCTGACAGGTTGCGCACGACGCAATCAATCGATGAACGTCGGTCATTAAAAATGATGCGAGCGTTCTTAAGAGCGCGCCTGCGCGGCGATTGCCTGCAATCATGCTTTAGCTCGGACATCAAGTCAGAATAGCGCACGTATGGTTTTCAATGTGCAAAGCTCGCAGCAGCACCAGCAAGAACGCGAGCGCCGCGACAGCCATTTCCGCTCAGACGCCCGTAGGCTGCTGTTTCACATGAGACAGCAGAGAAGCGACTCCGCACAGCGAGGTTGCGACGATGCCGGTGCCTCAGGCTCCCGCCGATATGACGGCGCTGTAGCAGATGACAGCGGGTGCCTGGGGCGCAGTCTGCTCGAG
>Ga0315297_10002914_pt1 | contig 10934 bp, 11 predicted proteins | sample YL17G15_0_MG_FD_203628 | JGI IMG/M metagenome (GOLD analysis project Ga0315297, IMG submission 203628) | Sediment microbial communities from Yellowstone Lake, YNP, Wyoming, USA - YL17G15_0 | ecosystem: Environmental > Aquatic > Freshwater > Lake > Sediment | place: USA: Wyoming | collected...
ACCGAGCCCCAGATCGAGGTCCTTCCGGACGCAGCCTCCGTCGCCGAGCGAGGGGCAGCGTACGTGGCCGAGCAGGCGCAGGCGGCAATTGCGGATCACGGGCGATTCACCTTCGCGGTCAGCGGCGGCCGTGGGCCATGGGCGATGTTCGCCCACCTCGCCGGCAAGGTGCCCTGGGAGAAGGTGACGATCTATCAGGTAGACGAGCGCGTCGCGCCCTACGGCGACCTCGATCGCAACCTCACACATCTGAAAAGGAGCCTTCCGCCCGGAGGAGCGGCAGACATCCGAGCCATGCCGGTGGGCGCACACGACCTCGAGACGGCCGCCGCCGACTACGCTCGAGCGCTGCCCGAGGCGTTCGATCTCGTCCACCTCGGACTGGGGCCGGACGGGCACACCGCCTCACTCGTCCCCGGCGACCCGGTCCTGGACGTCATCGATCGCAAGGTCGCCGTCACCGGCGAGTACCAGGGCCGCCGCCGCATGACGTTGACCTACCCCACGCTCAATGCGGCGAAGCAAGTGCTCTGGCTCGTGACGGGCGAGGACAAGGTCGACGCCCTCCAGCGGCTCCGAGCGGGCGACCCCTCGATCCCGGGCGGGCGCGTTGCCGCAGCGAGCGCGCTGATCATCGCCGACGCGGCGGCCGCCGGAACCTGACCGCCGCGAATCGTTCCCTGCTCCACTGACCAACCTCGGTCTGCATCTTCCAAGCGGGCACCCTCCGAAGGTGCGGCGACGGTCCCCTGTCCGGCATGAAGGCTTTATTGCTGAAGCGGCACGTGTGCAACATCACGGACCCGACCTGCTGCACGCGGTTCCGCGTCACCGCCCGCTCACTCGCGGCCTGCAACTAGAGCAGCGCGAAGCCGAGGGCCTTGGCTGCCGCGGCCTGGTCGAAGTCGCGCGTGACGAAAGCCATTCCGCTCGCTCCCTCGCTTTCACGAAGCTCGAGCGCAACTGCGAGATGGAGTGCGTCGAGTGTGCGTACGCGATGCTCGAACACCAAGCGACGCGCCGAAGGGAGCACGACCTCGGGTTGTAGTCGAACGAGCCCGATCACGGTGCCAAGATCTTGGTCGATGGTCTCCAGGAGAAGCTCGGCGCTTTCTATACGGTTCGCTCGCTCAGCAGCCATCACCGCCCGCGCCAGCTCGACACTCGAGAGCTCCGATGTCGCGACGAACGCGTCCGTCTCGAACAACAACGTCTCGAGGGGCTTCCACTCGAGCTCGTCGCCCAGGTAGACGCGCGCGAGCGCGCTCGTGTCCGCATAGAGCGCGCTCACGTGCGATCGGCACGATCGTCTTCGAGCGCTTCGAGAACAGCCCTGCCCGCGTCGCCGCGCAACAGCTCTCGCACCTCGTCACGCGAGAGCGTGGGCTCTTTCGGCGCCTCGATCTCGACCAAGCGCCCTTCGGCCCGGAGCCGCCGCCGAAACCGCTCGCGCGGACTCTCATCCGGGACAGCCTCCTCGAGAATCGCCGTCACCAGAGCGTTCACGGATCGACTCTCGTCACGTGCGCGCGCCTTGAGCCGCACGTGCAGCGCATCGTCGATGCGGGTGAGGAGCTGGCGCACCCTCATATGATAGCACTATGGAACAAGAATGCTATCGTCGATTCGGGACACGTCCCGCGCTTCGACCTACGTGCGCCAACTTCGTGCCGGTTCCCTGACGGTGCCCGGCGACCCAACGCGGAGCAACGGTCTCACATGGCCGTGGGCACTCGTTCGCGGCCGACTCCACCCTGCTTGCAGGCGGATCAGCGAAGGCTGCGGATTTCGACCTGCTCGCCGAGCGCGACGACGACGTCGGAGACCATCGCCGCCGGGAACAAGCCGTGCTCGACGACGCCGACGGTCGTCGAGAGTCGCGCCGCAAGCTCCTCCGGATCGTCGAAGTCGCCGAGGTAGTCGGCAATGACGCCGCCGTCGGGGCTTCGGGGAACATCGCGGAGCTTCACGTCCCCCAGCCGATGCAGGGTCGCCCCGAGCCCGTACTCGAGCAGCTCGAGCGGAACCGGCGGCGAGAGCTTCTCGACAAGCTTGTCCGAGGAGACGACCACGACGAAGCGGTCGGCTGCAGCAGCGACCGCCTTCTCGCGCGTGTGCGCTGCGCCGCCGCCCTTCACCAGCCAGCCCGACGGCGCGACCTGGTCGGCGCCGTCGATCGCCATGTCCAGGCGCGGGATTGCATCAACCCCCGCGAATGACTCGACCTTCATCCCGAGCTCTCGCGCCGCCTGCTCGGTCCGTGGCGACGTGGAAACGCACCGGAGGTCGAGAGCTCGCGCGGCCAGCGCCGGAAGCAGAAACGCAACGGTCGAACCGGTGCCGAGACCGACGAGCATGCCGTCCTCGACGAGCTCGGCCGCTGCCTCGGCGGCGACCTGCTTCTCCCGGTCTGCGCTCATCGGCTCAGAACCTAACGGCTCGCGACCCCGGCGTGACGGCCCGCCGCGATGCGTCATGATTCTCGCGTTGAAGTGACCGCGGGGGAGGCAGGGCATGAAGTTCGAGACAGCAGTCGGGATCGCCGCGGCGATCATCGTGGCAGTCGTCGCAGCAGGGTGCGGGGGATCGAGCGGTCCCGAGTCCTCTGTCAACGGCTGCGAGATTCAGCCCGCGGCGGCATGCGCAGGCGCTGACCTGTCGGGCGCGGATCTCGCCGGCGCCGATCTCTCGCAGTCCGATCTCGCCGACACGAATCTCGACGGCGCGAACCTGAGCGGCGCAAACCTCACGGGAGCGAATCTGAGCGGGGCTCAGATCGTGGACGCCGACCTGTCCGACGCGGATCTCACCCGGGCCAACCTGTCCGGCGCGACGATCACGGGCACGAATCTCGACGGCGCGACTCTTTGCGGCACGATCAGTACCAACGGCACGACCGACGACTCGAGCTGCCCCTCGCCGACGGATACGACGGACACGATCGAAACGACCGAGACCACGGGCTCGACGACCTCGACCGAAGCCTCCTTGACGTCGTTCGCGGTGGGTGAGCCCGACTGCTCGGAAGGATCGGACGAAGGCTCCGTCACGGTTTCGTGGGCAACACAGGATGCGACAGCAGTCGAGCTCGATGTCGATGACGAGAAAGCGAGCGATGAGGGTCCGAGCGGATCGGCCACGATCGCGATCCCTTGCGACGGCGGAGCGCACAAGGTGTCAGTAACTGCGCTCAGCGACTCCGGAGTGGGCGAAACGAAAACCGAGGAGATTTCGACCAGCTCGTAGCGGCGAACGTGGGTATCTCAGGCGGGATGCGCACCTTGCACGGGAGAGCCGACCCGGCGCGGGGTTACGATGCTCGCGTGACGGTGACCGAGCGCGAGGTGAAGCTGGCCGCCGCACCGTCGTTCCGGATGCCGGACCTGAACGACCTCGCCGACGGAGTGCGGCTCGTGCCCAAAGAGCCCGAGCGCCTGTCCACGACGTACCTCGACACGGACGACCTCCGCCTCGCGCGCTGGGGGGTGAACCTCCGGCATCGGCTGGGCGAAGGCTGGACGGTCAAGCTCCCCGCCGAGAGCGACGGCGCGCTGCTGGTGCGCCCGGAGCATGTCTTCCCCGGGAGCAACCGCAGGCCGCCGGTCGCGGCGGTGGATCTCGTTCAGGGCTTCATTCGGTCGGCGGAGCTTCGACCTCAGGCTCGCCTGAAGACCGTGCGACGCGCAATTGAGGTCCAGGACATCGAGGGCAGTGTCCTGGCTGAAGTTCTCGACGACGAGGTATCGGTGCTCGAGGGACGCCGAATTGCTGCGCGGTTCCGCGAGCTCGAGATCGAGATCCGCGAAGACATGCCGCGCGCCCTGCTCGACGACCTCGTGGAGCGGCTCCAGCAGGCGGGAGCCGGGACACCCGACACGACACCGAAGTACATCCGCGCTCTCGGGCCTCGCGCGTCGCAACCGCCCGAGGTGCCTCTGCCGAAGCTCGCGTCGGGCGCGTCGGCCGGCGACGTCGTGCGCCGGACGATCGCCGCGTCGGTGATCCGCCTGATCGAGCACGACCCGGTGATGCGCCTCGACGCCGATCCCGAGGGCGTGCATCAGGCGCGCGTCGCGACGCGCAGGCTCCGTTCGGACCTCCGGACGTTCCGCTCGCTCGTCGACTCGACCTGGGCTACCGAGCTCCGAGACGAGCTCGGCTGGCTCGCGGGAGTCCTGGGCACGGTCCGTGACGGCGACGTCATGCTCGAGCGCATGCGGGAGCGAGCAGCCGAGCTCCCGGAGTCGAACGCCCGCGGCACTGCCCGTGTGCTGGCAACGCTGGAAGCCGCTCGCAACGAGGCGCATCTGGAGCTCCTCGCCACATTGCGCAGCGAGCGCTACCTTTCGCTGCTCGACCGACTCGTCGCGGCCGGCAATACGCCGGAGCTCCTCCTGGAGGCCGATCTACCCGCCTCCGTCCTCTTGCCCGGTCTCGTGCAGCGACCGTGGCGGGCGCTGGCCAAGCAGGTGAGAGCGCTCCCCGATGAGCCGGCGGACGCGGAGCTTCATGCCGTCAGGATTCGCACGAAGCGCGTCCGGTATGCCGCCGAGGCCGTGGCCCCGCTGGTCGGCCGGCAGGCGCGGATGTTCGCCGAAGCGGCAGCAGCCCTCCAGGAGGTGCTCGGCGACCTGAACGACGCCGTCATCGCGGAGAGTTGGCTCCGCGAGTGGGCACGCGGAAGCCGGTCGGGACAGGGCATCTTCGCCGCCGGCGAACTGGCCGGTCTCGAGCGTGCGAGCGCGCAGCGGCGGCGTGCGCGGTGGGAGAAGACGTGGAAGGAGCTGTCAGCACCGAGGCTCCGGTCGTGGATGTAAGCGAGATCGCCCGTGCGGCCAGCGGGCTCGTCTGTCGTACGCTGCGGACGGCGCAGTCGACGTCGTCGGCGGCGCCCTTGCGCCCGCGAACGAACTCGGGCTCGCACATGAGCTCGTCCTGCTGAGGCACGTCGTCTAGACCCGCCGATTCCTGATCGCCGCGAATCTCTCGGCCGACAAGGAACGCCTCAGCGGAGCCGAAACTACGATGGGACGGTGATGGCGACCGAGCGCGAGATCAAGCTGGCGGCGACCACCACCTTCCGCATGCCGGACCTCTGCGGAGTCCTCGACGGGATTGCAGCCGCTCCCCCCGAGCCGCAACGACTGTGGACGAGATACTTCGATACGGAAGACCTGCGGCTCGCACGGTGGGGGATGAGCCTTCGCCATCGGGCCGGAAAGGGATGGACCGTGAAACTGCTCGAGCGGCCAGAGATCACGTTCAGCGGCAATGGGGGCACACCGCCACCCGACGTCGTCGACCTCGTTCGCGCGGTCGTTCGTTTGGATGAGCTGCAGTTCCAAGCAGGGCTGGACACACTTCGCCGGCGGATCCCGCTCCACGACGCCGATGGGGCACCCGTTGCCGACATCTTCGACGACGAGGTCTCGGTGCTCGAAGGGCACCGAACCGCAGCGACGTTCCGCGAGCTCGAAGTGGAAGTCGGAGAGACGACCCCGCCCGATCTGGTGGACGCGCTGCTCGACCAGCTTCGCCGCGCGGGTGCACACACTGCCGATCCCATGCCGAAGTACATCCGCGCTCTCGGGCCTCGCGCGTCGCAACCGCCCGAGGTGCCTCTGCCGAAGCTCGCGTCGGGCGCGTCGGCCGGAGACGTCGTGCGCCGAGCGATCGCCGCATCGGTGATCCGCCTGATCGAGCACGACCCGGTAATGCGCCTGGATGCCGATCCCGAGGGGGTGCATCAGGCGCGTGTCGCAACGCGGCGTCTCCGTTCGGACCTCCGAACGTTCCGCTCGCTGATCGACCCCGTTTGGGCGGCCGATCTGCGGGACGAGCTCGGTTGGTTCGCGGGCATTCTGGGCTCCGTCCGCGACGGCGACGTGATGCTCGCTCGCATACGCCGGCGTGCGGCCTACCTTCCGAAGGCGAGCTCCGGTGGCGCCGCCCATGTGCTGGCAACGCTGGAAGCCGCCCGCGACGAGGCGCATCTGGAGCTCCTCGTCACATTGCGCGGCGAGCGTTACATCGCGCTCCTCGGTCGACTCGTCCAGGCTGGAAATACGCCGAGGCTCGTCCACGAAGCCGATCGTCCCGCTGCCGCCCGTCTGCCAGGCCTCGTGGGGCGGCCGTGGCGCGCGCTGGCCAAGCAGGTGAGAGCGCTTCCCGATGAGCCGACGGACGCGGAGCTGCATGCGGTCAGAATTCGGACGAAGCGCGTCCGGTACGCCGCCGAGGCAGTGGCCCCGGTGGTCGGCGGGCAGGCGTGGGCGTTCGCCGCCGCGGCCGCCGACCTCCAGGACGTACTCGGGGACCTCAACGACGCCGTCGTCGTCGAGAACTGGCTCCGCGAGTGGGCGTGCGGACAAGGCTCGGTGCAGGGCGTCTTCGCCGCCGGCGAGCTGGCCGGGCTGGAGCGTGCGAACGCGCAGCGGCGGCGGTCGCGCTGGCGGAAGACGTGGAACAAGCTCGCGGCACGGAGGCTCCGATCGTGGATGTGACCGAGGTCGTTCGCGCCGCCGGAGGGGTTGTCTGCCGCACGGCCGGAAACGGCGCGGTCGAGGTCGTGCTGGTGCACCGCCCGGCCTACGACGACTGGGCGCTCCCCAAGGGCAAGCTCGATCCCGACGAGACAGAAGAGGAGGCCGCACTCCGCGAAGTCGAGGAGGAGACCGGTCTTCGCTGCCGGCTCGACCGCGAGGTCGGGATCACGCGCTATCACGACTCGCGCGGGCGCTCGAAGACTGTGCGCTACTGGCAGATGACGCCGATCGGCGGCGCGCTCGCCGCCGCGAACGAGGTCGACGACGCTCGCTGGGTCTCGCTCGCCGAGGCGCCGGCACTCCTCACCTATGCACGCGACCAAGAGCTTCTCGAGCACCTGGAGGTAATCACGTGACACCCGTCTATCTCATCCGCCACGCCAAGGCCAAGAACCGACTCAAGTGGCTCGAGCCCGACCATCTGCGCCCACTGACGAAGGCGGGGTTCGCGCAGGCCCAGGCGCTGCCCGCGCACTACGAAGAGCAGCCGTTCTCGCGGCTGTTCTCGAGTCCCTACGTTCGCTGCATCCAGACTCTCGAGCCGCTCTCGGAAGCGCGCGGCGTTCCGCTGGAGCCGGTGGACGAACTGGCGGAGGGCGCTCCCGCCGGCAAGCTACTGGAGCTCATGCTCTCGCTGGCGCACGACGGCCCGGCCGCGTTCTGCACCCACGCGGACGTGATGATGGATGCCGTCGAGGAGCTCATCGCCGCAGGCGTCCGTCTCGACGGACCGCTCGAGTTCAAGAAGGCGGCAACCTGGATCCTCGAGGTCCAGGACAGGACCTTCGCGGGGGGTCGGTATCTGCCACCACCACTCGACGACACACTCGACTAGGGTCCGACCGTTGTGAGCTCGACTGCGCCCCCGAGCCCGTCGACGCCAATCACCGCCGGCGTCGATCTCGGCGGGACGAAGATCCAGACGGCCGTCCTGCGCAACGAAGAGATCGTCGGTAGCGCCCGCGTTCTGACGCCGCAGACGGGGAATCCGGACGACGTCATCGGCGCCATCGTGGCAACTGTTCGAACATCGCTCGAGGCGGCCGGCGCATCCGAGACCGATCTCCAGGGAATCGGCATAGGCACCCCGGGTGAGGTCGACGCGAAGGCTGGGGCAGTACTGCTCGCCGCCAACGTTCCGGGCTTCTCGGATCGCGTCGAACTCGGGCCGCTCGTCTCGGAGCAGCTCGCAGAGACGCAGGTAACCGTAGGAAACGACGTCAACGTGGGCGTTCTCGGGGAGTACAAGCGCGGAGCAGGTCGCCCCTACAAGAACCTGTTGGGCGTCTGGGTCGGCACGGGCGTCGGCGGAGGCCTCATCCTGAACGGTGAGCTCCACGACGGCAGGGGCGCCGCGGGCGAGTTCGGCCACATGGTCGTGAAGCCAGGAGGCCTTCTCTGCTCGTGTGGGAGACGCGGTTGCGTGGAGGCCTACGCGGGGCGCGTGAGCATGGAGCGGCGCGCACGGCATCTCGTCAAGCGCGGTCAGAAGACGGACTTGTTTCAGATCATGGAGAAGAGTGGGCGCACCCGGCTGAGTTCGGGCGTCTTCGCGAGAGCACTCGAGCACGGCGACAAGATGGCCACGAAGCTCATCGACGATGCAGCGTGGGCCCTTGGCATCGCCATCGCGTCCGCACAGAACCTCCTCGACCTGGAGGCGATCATCGTTGGCGGCGGTCTCGGCGACCGGCTGGGCCAGCCGTTCGTGGACCAGATCGTCGAGCAGATGACGCCCCACCTCTTCGTCGCCGACAAGCCGCCGGTCGTACTCCGCACCGAGCTCGGGGATCTCTCGGGCGCCGTCGGCGCCGCCGTGCTCGCCGGAGGCTGATACTCAGGGACGATCCAAGACGGCTCAGCGCCGCGACGTTCGCTTCCTCACGTCGACGCGGCCTCGGCCAAAGGCATCGATCCGACCCCAGCGCCCGGGGATGTCGAGCAGCTCGAGATGACCGATGCTCAGCGGAAGCGCGGGATCGACCACGAGGTGGTCGCCGTGCGGCTCGAGGCCGAGCATCGTCCGCAGCAGCAGAAGCGGCGTTCCGGTCGACCACGCCTGCGGGCTGCACGCGGTGGGGTACTGCACCGGGTACTTCGTCTGCGGGCGGGCGTAGCCGCCGAAAGCTTCGGGGAGACGACCGTCGAAGAACTCCGCCGCTTCGAGGATCCCCGCGGCGATCGTGGCAGCCTCCTCCTTGAATCCGTACCGCCGTAGGCCCCAGGCGATAAACGAGTTGTCGAATGGCCACACGGTGCCGACGTGGTAGCCGATCGGGTTGTAGCGACCCTCGCCTTCCGCCAGCGTGCGGACTCCCCAGCCCGAGAAGAGCCGCGGACCGAGGAGATGCTGCGCGACGGTCTTCGCCTTGGACTTGTCGACGATCCCACTCCAGAGCAGGTGACCGTTGTTCGAGGCGAGCGCGTCGACCTTCTCGCCGTCGGGACCGAGCGCGAGTGCGAAGTACTCGCCGTCCTCGACCCAGAAGTCGCGGTTGAAACGCCGCTTGAGGTCGGCGGCCTCCTTCTCGAGCTTGTCGGCGAGCTCGCGATCCTTCCAGATCTCGCGCGCCAGGCGGGCGCCCCGCACCTTCGCATCGTAGGCATAGCCCTGCAGCTCGCAGGTTGCCCGCGGGAAGCCGGGCAGCTTGCCGTCGCGGGCGGAGATCGAGTCCCAGGAGTCCTTCCAGCACTGGTTCTCGAGCCCGGTCTTCTCGTTCCGGCGCTGGTACCAGACGTAGCCGGTGCCCTGGAGATCGGCGTACTCGTCGATCCAATTGAGAGCAGCTCGCGCCTCGATCTCGAGCTCGCGCACGAGGGCACGGTCTCCGGTCCAGCGCTCGTACTCGTCGAGCAGCACGACGTAGAGCGGCGTCGCGTCGGCACAGCCGTAGTAGGGGGAGTGCGGCCGCTCCTCGAAGGCGGTCATTTCCCCGTAGCGCATCTCGTGCAGGATCCGGCCCGGATCCTCGTCGCGGAAGTCGTCCAGCCGTACCCCCTGCCAGTCGCCGAGGGCGCGGAGCGTGGTGGCGGCGAGCTCGGGTGTGAAGGGGATCGCCTGGAGGCTCGTGAAGATGCTGTCCCGACCGAACATGGTCATGAACCACGGAAGGCCGGCAGCCGGGAGACTGTGGCCTCCGGCGATGGGCGGCGAGAAACGCAGTGCCGCCAGATCGATGAGGCTGCGCCGGTAGGTGGCCTTCAGCGGATCCCAGTCGCACTCCACGCGAGGTGCCTCCTCGAGCCACCGCTCCAGATTCCGCTTCATCCGAAGCTGCGCCCGCTTGGGGTCGCGGACCGCCTCGCGCGTCTGCCCGGCTCCCACGCGCGCGGTAACGACGTCGAGTCCGGTCTTCCACTCGCCGTGGGGCTCGATCCGGACTTTGAAGGTGAGGCCGTTCTTATCGAACCGGGCCGGAGCCGTGGCCGAGATCTCGGTCGCGCGGTTGAAGGTCCCGCGGTCGTAGGCCAGAACCAGCCGTCCGCCGGCGGTCCGAGTCGTGTACTTCCCCTTCTTCTCGAGCGCGTCCTTGACCTCGAACAGGTCGGCGAAGTCGCAGCCGGCATCGATCCGCACAGTGAGGTTCACCGGCTTGTCGGCGTGGTTCAGGATCGTGAGCTCTTCGTGAAAGCCGTTCGAGACGGCTCTCTGCCGGATCACCGACAGCTTGGCGTCGATGTAGACGGTCCCGGTGCCGGGCACGAGGAAGAAGCGGGTCTCGTAGTACTGCAGATCGTCGACGGAAAGCGGATTCAGCCGCTCCCCGTTCACGGTCAGCACCCACTTCGAGAGGAAGCGCGTGTCGAACGAGAAGAGGCCGGTCGGATCGGTCAGTGACGCCTCGATGTCGCCGCGCTCGTCGCTGACGACGAACGTGTTGCCATCGAGGATCTTGACGAGCCCGTCGCTCACGACTGCCTCTTTGCGTAGCCGGCGGCTCGCCGCTTTGTTCGCGCTTTCTTCGGCCCAGGGAAGAGCCGTTGAATCAGCACCACCAGTCTCCAATCGCCGTCGACAGCCAGCTCGCCGCGCATCACCGCCGCGACCGCGTTCAACTCACCTGCGGCCACTCTTCCGAAGAGAGCCTCGTCGGCCCGAATCACGCAGTCGGCGGCAATGTTCTTGCGGGACACCGTGAGGTTTCCCCTGTCGATGGTGACGCGACGGCGGTCGATGCGCTTGCCGTCGACGAGGTCGAACCGCACACTTCCTTTCGCCTTCCGGAGCAGCGGCTCGTACCCGCGTCGACCGAGCTCGTCGAAGAACTCCGCGGTCGCGCCGGTCATCGCGGGAGCAGCCATTCGAAGCAGCCTATCCCGCTGGCGAGTGGCGGAAGGCGATCGCCGACACCTCAGGCCGTCATCGCACGAGAGCAGGGTAGAGCCCCC
>Ga0315297_10002916_pt1 | contig 10932 bp, 13 predicted proteins | sample YL17G15_0_MG_FD_203628 | JGI IMG/M metagenome (GOLD analysis project Ga0315297, IMG submission 203628) | Sediment microbial communities from Yellowstone Lake, YNP, Wyoming, USA - YL17G15_0 | ecosystem: Environmental > Aquatic > Freshwater > Lake > Sediment | place: USA: Wyoming | collected...
ACGCCAGCAGCGAATACTCCGACCCCAACTCCAGGGAGTAAGGCGGAAGGAACAGTAGCACCAACTCGAACCCCAACTCCAGGGAGTAAGGCGGAAGGAACAGTAGCACCAACTCGAACCCCAACTGTCATTCCAAAATTAGGTGGTAAGCCAAGTGAAACTCCGACTCCTTTTTGTCAAAATATCAATATCCCAGAAATTCATACGGGTATTATTGTTGGTTTAGCTAATAATAGAGGAGAAGGAGAGACATTGTCTGTTGACGACATTATTAATGGTTTAATAAGACTAAAAATTAAAAGTATTTTAGTAGGGGTAACGACGCTAGAAGATGTAAGAGTTAGACTGACTAAATTTATAGGAGAGACAATATTACAAGGGATGGGTCAGGCGCTAACTGGATTAGCAGAAAAAATAGCGCTAACACCAACAATGTATTTTAAAATAAACGATATATTAATACCAACACCTATTAGTGGACTTAACAACATAATAAAAATTGTGGGTGTTATTTTGAGAAATAATGGATTAGCGTATACATTAGTAAGCACAGGTACTGATAACTTTGTTAATTCAGTTATAAATAATATCTGTCAATAGAATATGAAAATCGATTTACGAATTAAAACATTGCTGATAATTTTAATATCCTATTTAACCTCTATTTTATTAATTCAAAATGTATTTCTAGCGAATTCGCCAGAAATAAGACCAAATCTTGGTGTCTATTTAGCTTCAAAGGTAAAAAATACTTTTAATAGATTAGGCGGCAATCTTGCTTCTTTAATAAAGTTTCCCAAAAATCTTTCTTTAAATAGCATAACTAATCGTGGTAGTTCTACTGGGAGTACAACTAGTAGTAATAATACTGTTGTAGAAAAACTCAAAAACCAACCTTCTAATGTTTTAACAAAAGGAGTTTATGCGAAAACCGAAGGAGGAAATACTTTAATTGAAATAGATACTAGTCAGATTGACTTTGTTGAGTATACTTTTAATGTTAATGGTAAAGAAATAAAAGTAAAGATGCCTAAAGATCAACCGACACCGCCGGCGCAAGTATTAGAAAAATTGTATTAATATATTTGCTATTTAATATTTAATATTTTATATTTTTATTATGTACTTAGGCCCATTTTATTTCGACACTAAAGAAATATTTTTAATATTGGCGACTATTCTTCTCGGGCTGGCGTCTTTTTTCGGCTGGCCTTTGTGGTGGTTTGACAGGAGAGCATTGTTAACGCTCGTCATATTATTATTGATCACTAAAGGCCTACTTCCTTCTATTCACAACGAAGCCTTTTTCATCCTGGCGATCGTCGCCATATTCTTAACTTTATATTTACCAATTTTTCAGGTAGTATTATTCTATTTCATCAGTTTTCTGGTGTTTAGGTTGTTAAAAGTTATTTAATTAATCCTGAGACTGTTTACCCTGAGCAAAGTCGAAAGGTCGAAGGATTTAGGTTTTTAAAAGTGATATGAGAAAAGAAATATCAAATATCAAATATCAAATAATAACAATAATAATTTCGGTTGTTTCTTTATTTCTATTACCTTTAGGAGTAAACGCGTGGTGTGATAAGACGGGATGTTATTTTGATGACGGAGTCTGCAAAGATGAAAGAACTACTTATCATGAATGTGGAAGTGAATGTTGTTCTCCTTCTCAAACATGCCGTGGATGTGGATGTGATAATCCTTGTCCGACGGCCCAACCAACCGTGCCACCAACTGTGCCACCAACCGTGCCACCAACTGTGCCACCAACTGTACCACCAACCGTGCCACCAACCGTGCCACCAACCGTGCCACCAACTGTGCCACCAACTGTGCAACCAACTGATCCTAATTGTCTTCCAGGTGGAAGTTTTTGCAAAGAAGACGAAGTTTGTTGTAGTAATGTATGCGGTGACAATTATAAATGTGGAGGTACTGGTCCAACCAATACTCCAACCCCGACTGGTGGGTTAACCCCGACCGTAACTCCTATTCCACCGACTGTCAATCCCAGCTGTATCTGTAAAACAGACAACACTTGTAAAATGAACTCTTGCACTTTTGATAAATTTAGCGCGCCAATTACCTATTCTGATCCGATCAAATGTTCTTTATTAGCCTCTCTTTTTTCAACCGATCCTTCATCTGGTGATAAAACAGCCTGGTGTCAGAGAGCAAAAAGGACCAAAGGCGATGCCGACGGCAACGGAGTAGTCAATGACAGCGATTATTATTTATATGTGGGAGCGGCCAACGGCGGCCAGATTCCACCGACTGTCAACCCTGACTTTAACGGTGATGGAGAAGTAGGAGCTTCTGATCGGGCAATAATAATTAAATCATTAACTAAATGAAAAAAGAACTATTAAAGATCGCAACAATATTTTTTGTCACGGTTTTCGCTGTTGTTTGGGCTTTAAACTATATATATTTAGGTCCGCATAAGTCAAAGGCAGTCGGCGAAACAGTCTCTCTATCTTTTAGTCCTTCGACGGTTTCCGGAACAACCGCCCTGACTACCACGATAAAAGCCCTGCCTTCAGCGGCGATTACCCTAAGAGGTTATAAATTCAAAATAAACTTTAATAAAAGCAAGGTTCAAATAACAGACATTAATTACAAAATAGGGACAGTAAGTTTAGGTTTGGGTGACAGCAATTCGACTCTACCCAGCGTCAATTCAAAAGGTTTTATTGCCGTTCAAGGAGAGATTTATGGAGTAGGACAACCTTTAACAGCATCACTAACAGATGTCGTTATTATCACTTTTACCTCAACCACTGCTTCATCAACAGCGACTATTACTGAAGGCAGCTTTTATGTCATTGGAGCTGATTTTAGTATTAATCCAGCTTCGGCCTCGGCTGCCAATAGTTTAAGTGTCAACGGTGGCGGGCCAACAGCAACGCCAACGGTTACTCCTGGCGGACCAACCTTGACGCCAAGTCCAACAGTTACCCCAGGCGGTCCGACCCTAACGCCAATACCAACAGGCAGTACTAACATCACTTTAGACCTTAAACTAAAATTCCAAGGAATTTTAAAAATGCCACAAACTGAACGTAATAAACTGGTCGTTAAAGTGACCGTTAAAAATAATGATTTAAAGCAATCAGCAACCGGTGATTTTGTGACCACCGATGGTGTTACTTGGCATGACGGAGCAATTCCTTTTACCATTCCAGCAGCTGCAGGATACGCCATCCTTATCAAAGGCCCTTATCATCTCCAGAAAAAAATCTGCGATACAGTACCAACCGAAACAGCCGGAGGAACTTATCGTTGTGATAAAGGTAAAATAACTTTAACAGCAGGCAATAATAATCTTGATTTTTCCGGCATTGTTTTACTGGCCGGTGATCTGCCTGATCAAGACGGTAGTATTACCGCTTATGATACCTCCTTTATTTACAATAATCTCGGTAAGACTGATAATGATAAATGTGATGTTAATCGTGATGGGATATGTGATACTCAGGACTTTTCGTTGGTGATCGCGGCTTTATCAATTAAAAATGATGAGGAGTAAAATGGAAAATAATCAATCGACTAACAAAATTTTCATCTATCTTTTGGTAGTTTTCTTTGCTTTTTTTGTCGGTACGAGTATTTTTCTTATTTTGAATAGTAAAAAACAACCGCAAGAAAAGGAAAAAGTTGCTACCACAGTGATTATTCCAACTGTTAAACCAACTCAAGGATCATTGAATTTACAACTAGAAAAAGAGGAAACTTCTGTATCGACAGATAAAGAACTAATAATTGATTTAGTGGCCGATTCCAATGAAAAAAATATTGTTGGTTATGACTTGGTTTTGTCCTATGATCCTTTAGCCTTTGATTTTGTTAAAGCGACGTCGGATTTAGACAATTTTAAAATTTATCCTTATAAAAGAGATGGCTACTTAAGTTTTTTAGCGACCAAAACTTTCCAAAGCCAAACTTCATCGGTTTTTACCCAGACAAAAATCGCCAGCTTAGTTTTTAAACCGATAAAAGCTGGCAAATTTCTTTTTTCTTTAGAACCATTAATGGGTAAAGATAAAACTGATCTAGTAACCGACAAAACCGAAGTTCTTAATCCCAAACTGAATGAGTTAGAGATAGAAGTTTTTTGAAAAAAATGAATGAAAAAAATCTTAAAAACTATTTTACTGCTATTGATTTTTTTTCTCAGCCTTCCTTTATTATTTAACCCGGCTCGGGCAGGTTTTTTTAAGTTTGATAAAACGACGATTTCGGTAGCCAATGGCGGCACTTTTCAGATCAGCGTCATTGTTGATCCAGGCAGCGACTCTCTAAATTCGGTTGATACTTATGTAACTTTTGACTCAACCTTACTTAAAGCCAATAGCGTCACAGCTGGTTCACTTTTTCCGACCGTCAGTAATGATATCTCAACATCGGGTAGAGTATATATCGCTGGTTTAGTCAATGATCCGGCCTCGTCAATCTCAGCCGCCGGAACATTGGCGACGATTACTTTTCAAGCTTTAAAGGACGGCTCAGGGACACTGGCTTTTGACTGTAATTTATCGAAAATAATCAAAAACGACATCAATGCCACCAATGTTTTAACCTGTTCCCAAAACGGCGGCTGCGCCGTGACAGTAGGCGCGGGCCAAGCCAATCCGACGACGGCACCGACCGCACTTCCTCAAAGCGGGATTTTGGATAATATGATAAAATTTGCTGTACCAGGAATAATACTATTATTAGTGGGGAGTGCTTTGAGATTAATACTATAAAAATTTTCAATTTTCCATTTTCAATTTACAATGAATGATTCAATTTCCAATTTTTCAAACGTTTGAAAATTAAATCATTGAAAATTCAATGAAAATTGTAAATTGGTAATTGAAAATTAATTATGAACAATCCTGTTCTAACAAAAATTTTGGCAATTGTTATTGGTATTATAATTTTTGTTATTCTTGTTTTTGCTGCTTTCAGGATCTTTGGCAGCAGGGCGGCTGATTCAGAGCCGGCTGACGTCGTTGTTTCCAGTATCGAAAAAAATTCCGCGCAGTTGTCCTGGGCGACCGGCGCCGACACCCAAGCGGTTGTCGAGTACGGAACTTCGCCAACAGCACTAAATTTTTTTGCCCCGGAGGCAACCAAAGGAAAAACTCATTCTCTTGACTTGACTTTGCTTTCACCGTCAACTACTTATTATTTTGATATTAGAATTGGCGACAAAAAATATGACAACGGCGGCGTGCCTTGGACGTTTACGACTAAAGGAGCGGAGCAATCAGTGATAGCACCAACGTCTTCTCCGACTACCGGCACTCAACCAACGCCAATACAAACACTTCAGATTTCTGACGGAACCGAGGGTTGTACTGAAACTGATTGCGCCAAGATTAAGGATAAATTAGGAAAAGGTTGCTCAACCCAGGATTATTTCTTATGCATTAGGGCGCTGACTCCGACTCCATAAAATTATATTATTCCTCCACTTAAACTAAAAGGCACTAGCAGTTTAAATAAAAACGTTACTGCTGGTCTAAGGATGCCGTCTAACATCGAAGAACCACCAATTGGTATTATTAATAGCAGCAAAAACAACATTCCCCATCTTTCTAACCCATACCATTCTTGGGCTTTTTCTTTTGGCAAAATTCCGCCGACGATTTTAAAACCATCCAGAGGGTGAATCGGTAACAAGTTGAAGACTCCCAAAATCAGATTCATCTGCATCATAGGTAAAAAAATAAACATACCTATAGTGATTAAAATATTTAGTTGAAAAAATATCAACAATCTTAAGACTATAGAAAGTATAATAGCCAAAATAAAGTTTGATGTCGGACCAGCAATTGAGATTAGGCCGGCGTCTTTTCGGGGGTTTTTTAAATTGTAAGGATCAAACTCGACCGGCTTACCCCAGCCGAAGCCAAAAAGAAGCAAAAACAGCATTCCCATGTTGTCAATATGGACTCTCGGATCAAGTTTCAGGCGACCTTGAAGCCTTGGAGTCGGATCTCCGAGATAATCAGCCACATAAGCATGGGAGAATTCGTGAATAGCAATGGCGATTAATAGAGAGATGATATAAACAGCGAATAGTAGAGGATTAGTGAACAAATAAGATAACATAATTCATTGAATTTAGTGTCTAACTATGTTATCATAATTAATCTTTAATTAAAAGATAAACTTTAATATGAACCAATGCTATCATTGCGGAAAAACCGTTCTTTTCGGCCGATCCCATACTCACCATCGCGGTGTTGCCGGAGGCCGCTGGAAAAAAAGGGCGCCGAAAACGCAAAGGATTTTCAGAGTAAACTTTGTCCGTCTGTCAATCATCGAAAACGGCAAAGAAAAACGGATTAAACTCTGCGCTAAGTGTTTGAAAAGAGTGAGGAAAGATGTCTTGGATGGAAAAAAACCTTTTCTGACATTGGCAAATCTCAAAACTCTTTCTAAAGAAAAGAAAGAAACTGCTACTAAATAAATTTCAATTTAACACGAAGGTCCGTCGTTACTACAGTTGATTGTCGGTGTCGGCGTCGGAATACAGGTTCCCGGAGTAAACTCCACCTGGCAGTTTAGAGTCGGCCGGCTTTTAGTTTCATCTATCGTACCACCACCTGAAGTACATGTATTTATACCTGCTTTAGCTGCAGTAATCACTTGTTCAATACAGTTGGTTGCGGTGCAGTCGCTGGCTGAGCTGACGCACATATAAGCCTGCTCATTAATTAAAGGACTGCAAAAGTTAATCAGAAGGTAGTTACCATAGATTTTTCCGTTAATAATAGCTTTGCAGGTGCCGCTTGCAGGTGCCGCCGAGGTTGGGGATGGTGTGGTGGTTGGACTGTTAGGAGCGGTTGTTGATGTCGGGTACGGTGTCGAGGTTGGATAACCTGGCATGGTCGTCGTTGTCGGAGCCGTAGATGGGTCGCCGGTTACAGATAATGTCGGGGTTACAGTTAATCCAGCAAAAGGAATAGAGTCGTCGGTATAATTTTTTGAAAGAGAGTAAAGCGCCAAAGAATAGTCAACTGTCTGTACCATGCCGTCGGAGTTGATGTCTGTTGCCAGATAGTCTGGTGACATCTGACCGATCTGGTTGATGATCTTTGAGATATCGTCGGCCGAGATTTTACCGTCCTGGGGTGAAATATCGCCGGAAAAAAACAGATCCTGAGTCAGGTCAAGATTAACTATTCCCGAGGTGATAATAATCTGAGGGGTTTTACAGTTTGTTGAAAATGAGGTGGAGCTGCAAAAAAGCTTTCCCAGATATTTGTCCGGCTTTATGAAAATAGCATACGTTTGGTTGAGATTAAGGCCGGTAGTATCAATAGTCAGCTTGAATATATTTTGATTATCATTGGTTAAACTCTGGTTTAAATATTCTTTAACCAGGCCGGATTGACTATATAAAACTACTCTGGTTTGAAAAACTTCACCAGTGATTTTGTCATACTCTCCCTGAAGTTTTATCTTGATATTAAGCTGATTCTCGGCTGCCCGGTTAAAAAAGACCAGTTTATTAATCGATGATGATAAGGAAATTAAAATAATGCTTAAAAACAAGACAGCAATCAAAATAATTCGTAAATTGTTTTTCTTCATAAATTCAAGGCAAGTCAATTAAACTGACAGATTTACTAATATTCAGAATACTTTCAGCGTTTAAATATATCTTGGTATCTTCTTTGTTTACTGAAATTTGCTTTATATTTTGTTTACCTGTGGTTTCAACAGTAAACTCAGCAAAAACTTTATTTGGTTTACCTAAAACCATCTGGTTGTTGTTGGTTGAAGCCAGGCCGGTTACTAATAGATAATCAGCAGCAATCACTTTTCTCGGGTAGATAGGGAAAGCAGGACCGGTTTGAAGATCAGAAATAGTCAGACCTTCAGTTAGATTCAGCTTAAAATCAGCTACATCGGCTGCGCCTTCAGACTCACCTTTAAGTTCTATTTTTACCCTAAAGAGATTATCGGCTAGTTTTTGTACACTGGCGTTAAAATAAAACGGACTTTTTTTTGCCGTTGCAAGTTCCTTATCCTTATTGATAATAAAAGAGACGTCAGTTAATGTCAAGTTAGACTGTTTTTTTTCGGTAAGTTGTCTCCGACAGTTGTTTTTTTCCGCCTGAAGTAAGTTGAGTTGTTTTTGATATGAATAGTTTACGGCCAGCCAAATAATTATTGAGATAAAAAACAGAATAAAAATATTGACAATAAGTTTTTTCATTATTTTAATGATAAATTGATTGATGAAGTAAATCAAGATACTTCTGTTACTTTCTCCAGCTGTCCGTCTTTCTCTTCATATATGGGCTGGTTTTGTTCAAGCGATTTTTGGGTGAAAACGACTCCATTTAGGTGATCGATTTCGTGCTGAATTACCGTAGCCTCAAAGCCTTGGAACCATTCGCGTTTAACCCCTTGAGTTAAATCTTGGTACTCGAGTAATATTTTTTTTGCCCGTTTAATTGGACCCCAGATTCTGGGAATAGACAAACAGCCTTCGAGTTTAACAGGATGTTTTACTGATTTTTTGGATTTTGGATTTGATTTGACATTTGGATTTTGAATTTTGGATTTTAAAATTCTCGGATTGATAAAAACCTTGATTTTGGCTTTTTCTGACGGTTTGATGATAAAGATAGAAAGATCAACTCCGACCTGGTTGGCTGATAGTCCAACACCTTTAGGATCATTTTGGGCGCGCAGGATTTTTTCCATATCGATTAGGAGTTTTTTCATTTTATCATCGATTTTTTCCACCTTACGAGTAGAAGATGAAAGGATTTTGTTTGGAACAGTGACGATTTTGAGCATGAGAATATTATATAATATAAAAAGTTAATTTCTAATTTCTAATTAACCTAATTAATCTAAAAAATAACTAAGTTCCAAACCCCAAATTGGTAATTGGTCGTTGGGTATTATTTAGGTTAATTAGACTAATTAGATCAATTAGGTTAATTTTATATGAAACTATCTTTATGTATCGCCACATTCAACGAAGAAAAAAACATCCATTATCCTCTAGATAGTGCTTATGATTTGGTTGATGAAGTGGTCATCGTTGACGGAGGATCGACTGACCGGACGGTTGAGATTGCCAAATCATACGGTGAAAAAGTTCGTATTATGCCTACAGTAAATCTAAAAATGTTTCATAAGAATAAGCAAAAGGCGATTGAAGCGGCAAAAGGAGATTGGATTTTGCAGCTTGACGCTGATGAAGAGCTATCTGAAGAACTGAAAACAGAAATTAAATTAGTGACGGGTGTTGAGGAAAAAGGGAAAAAAATTCATAATTCGAGACAGGACCCGTCACTAATAGCGTATTGGTTGCCTCGAAAAAACTGGTTTTTGACGAGATTTTTGGAAAAAGGCGGACAGTATCCAGACTATACTATTAGGCTTTATCGTAATGGTTGCGTGAGGTTTCCCTGTAAGGATGTGCATGAGAATGTTGAGATTATAAATCCAAAATTGAAAAATTTAAACATTGAAAATTCATTGAAAAATGAAAATTGTAAATTGAAAATTGGATACTTAAAGAATCCAATTCTTCATTATGCCGACCCGAATTTCTCTAGGTATTTAATGCGTTGGAACCGCTACACCAGTTTGGAAGTAGAGAAGATGCCGAAAGATACTAAACTCGGTTTTTTTAACTATATTATCTGGAAACCAAAGATTACTTTTTTAATGATGTACTTCCGTCACAAAGGCTTTATGGATGGCTTTCCGGGGTTTGTGTTTGCCTTGTTTTCCTCGTTGAGATTTATAGTGATTTACGTCAAATGGTGGGTGAAATCTAAACGTTCACTTTGAACTCTACTACCTCTCCATCCTTCATTTCATAATCTTTTCCGTGAAGAATAATTTTTCCCAGTCGGTGCGCCTCGTGCCAGCCGCCGATTTTGATTAATTCCTGTGCATTAATCACCTCTGCTTTAATAAAGTTTTTTGCAAAATCAGTATGGATTTTCGCCGCTGCTTCAAGGGCAGTACTACCTCGTTTTAGCGTCCAAGCACGCGCCTCAGTTCTTTTGGCAATCGTGTAAAAAGTAATGATGTCTAACGCCCGGTAACTTTCTTTAATGATTTTATCCTTGAGACTGATTTTTAAGCCGACGTCTTTTAAAAATTTTTGTTGCTCGACCCAGGATAGTTCGTTGAGCTCTGCTTCGAGCTTCGCGCAGACTGAGAGGATTTCCTGACCGTTAATTTGTTTTTGGGGACTCTCGACTTCCTCCTCGCCGATATTGGCAATTATCAACTGTTTTTTTCCGGTTAATAAATTTAAGCTGTTGACATAATATTTTTCTTTCTCATTCAAAGTTAAATTAGAAACAGACACGCCCTGATTAAGCTGATCAAAACATTTTTTTAAAATCATTCTTTCCTCTGGAGTGGTCTTTTCTTGCTTTAATTTTCTCTCCACTGTTTGCAGGTCAGCCAACTGGAGTTCCTCGTTAACGATGGCCATGTCTTGTTTGGGGTCGATCCTGGCGTTGACGTGGCTAACTTTTTCATCTTGAAAAAATCTCACTAAATGTAAGATCAGATCAACCTCGCGGATATGAGATAAAAACTGGTTTCCTAAACCTTCGCCAAGATTGGCCCCTTTAATTAATCCGGCAATATCAACAAAAGTAATCGTTGTTGGCGTCATCTTGTCAATCTTTTCAATTTTTGCCAGTTGGAAAAGTGTGTCATCAGGAACATTGACAACGCCGATATTTTTATCAATCGTGGTAAAAGGATGAGCAGCCACTTTCGCCTTTGGTTTTTCAATCAAAGCATTAAAAAGCGTTGACTTACCAGCATTAGGCAAGCCAACGATGCCTATACTCAGTTTTGAACTTGACATTATTATTTGTTAAAACTTGTGTAAATTCTAAGGGTAAATAGCCTTCAAGCGTGGCTGTTTTACCGTCAGTC
>Ga0315297_10002917_pt1 | contig 10930 bp, 11 predicted proteins | sample YL17G15_0_MG_FD_203628 | JGI IMG/M metagenome (GOLD analysis project Ga0315297, IMG submission 203628) | Sediment microbial communities from Yellowstone Lake, YNP, Wyoming, USA - YL17G15_0 | ecosystem: Environmental > Aquatic > Freshwater > Lake > Sediment | place: USA: Wyoming | collected...
CATTGAAATAGGCCGGCACCGTGATCACGGCGTCGGTGACCGTCTCGCCGAGATAGTCCTCGGCGGTCTTCTTCATTTTTGTCAGCACCCGCGCGGAGATTTCCGGCGGCGCCATCGTCTTGCCCTGCGCCTCCAGCCAGGCGTCGCCATTGTCGGCGCGCACGATCTTGTAGGTCTCGAGCGGAATGTCCTTCTGCACCATGCCGTCGTCGAAGCGACGCCCGATCAGGCGCTTGATGGCATGAAATGTGTTCTGCGAATTGGTGACCGCCTGGCGCTTGGCCGACTGGCCGACCAGCACCTCGGCATCCTTGGTGAATGCGACGACCGAAGGCGTCGTGCGATCGCCTTCGCTGTTCTCGATGACCTTGGGCGTACCGCCTTCCATGACAGCGACGCAGGAGTTGGTCGTACCGAGGTCGATTCCGATGATCTTGGCCATTTAACGGGCTCCGCAATGTGGGACTGGCTCCGGATCTGGGGCCGGACCCGGACTGTTTCAACCGTCCGGCGGCGGTGCAGGTGCCGTCGAAACGATGACCCTCGCGGGGCGCAGCAACCTGCCATTCAACAGATAGCCCTTCTGCGCCACCAGCAGGACCGTGTCTGGCGCCTGATCCGCGGACGGCAGGGTCGTCATTGCCTCGTGCAACTGCGGGTCAAATGGCTGTCCGGTGGGGTCGATTTCAGTGATTCCGGCGCTCGCGAAGGCCTTCTGAAGCTGGCGCAATGTCGCCCGATGGCCCTCCGCCAGCGTCGCCGGATCTACCGTGGCGGCAACGTCCAGTGCAAGACCCAGGCTGTCGGCCACGGGCAGCATCTCGGCGGCAAATCGCTCGATGCCGTATTGGCGGGCGGCCTCAAGCTCGCGCGCCATGCGTTTGCGGAAATTCTCGAACTCGGCGGCGACGCGCAGGTATGCGGCCCAATGCTCCGCCGCACGCGCCTCGGCTTCCGCCTGCTGTTGCTCGGGCGTGGCCACCGGCTGGGCCTCCGTGACCGGCTCCGGCCCGGCCGCCACCTGCTGATTTGTCTCTGTCATCCAGGTATGCAGTCTTGGGCTCAGTCGCGCAGATTCAAGGCGGAACTCAGCATGCGTGCCGCAATATCCACCAGCGGGATCACGCGCTCATAGGCCATGCGGGTCGGCCCGATCACGCCGAGCACGCCGACCACGCGATCATCCTGCGTATACGGTGCTGCCACCACGCTGCAATCATCCAGGATCGTGTAGCCCGATTCATGCCCGATAAAGATCTGTACGCCCTCGCCATGCAGGCTGTGGTCCAGCAAGTGAAGGATGTCGCGCTTTTCGCTGAATGCCTCGAACAGCCGGCGCAGCCGGTCCACATTCGACAGTTCCGCGAGGCCCATCAGGTTGGTTTCACCGGCGATCACCATGTCAGCCTCGCCCTCGCCCGGATGAATCGCGAATGCGCGCTGCGCCAGCGTGATCGCATCCATCATCAGGCGATTCATCTGCTCGCGAGTCTCCTGCAGCTGCTTGACCAGCTGCGCACGAACGCCCGCGAGCTCCTGACCGCGGAACTGGTCGTTCAGGTAGGCACCGGCGCGGCGGAGTTCATCGGCGGGGAAATGCCGGTCGAGTTGCAGGACGCGGTTCTGCACTTCGCGCCCATTGACGACCAGGATCGCAAGCACGCGATTGCCAGAAAGGCCGACGAATTCAATCTGCGAAAGCGACGCGTGCGTCTCGCGCGGCACCGTGACGACCCCCGCAAGATGCGTCAGGCCCGATACCAGTTGCGAGGCTGCCGTGACAAGCGCCTTCGGATCACCGGCCCTCAACTCCAGCTTGCGCCGCAGTTCGGCGATTTCCGCCATGCCTGGCGGCTTGTAACGCAGCATCGTGTTGACGAACAGGCGATAGCCCTTGTCGGTCGGAATGCGGCCGGCGGAGGTATGCGGCGAGCTGACGAAGCCGTGATCCTCCAGATCCGCCATGACATTCCTGATCGTCGCCGCGCTCAAGCTGAGGCCCGACTCACGGGACAGGGTCCGCGATCCGACCGGCTCGCCTTCGCGGATATAGCATTCGATCAGCGTGCGCAGCAGCAGCTGGGCACGGTCATTCGGCGGTTCCTCGACACCACGCGCCTGTTCTGTCATAACTATTTGTTAATCAAGGAAATTAGTAATCCGGGCCCCGGGGACCCTGAAACTAGCAATCGACCTTACCGAGTGTCAAGGAGCATTTGCTTCCACGCGGCGGTCGTCTGGCCCGCGTGCGCTCGCGCGTGCTAAAAGGTTGCAAAAGCAGATGAACAAACGCTTCTCCCGGATCGCACTGGTTGGCAAGGTCGAAGACGCCCGCGTGGCTGATTCGATGGTGGCCCTCGCACGCCACCTGCGGGCACGCGGCCTCGTGGTGCTGGTCGACGCGCGTATCGCAGCCGGCCACCTGCCCGCGGATGTCGAACGCAGGCCCGTCGATGAGCTGGCCGGGGATGCAGACCTGATTGTCGCAATCGGCGGCGACGGAACGATGCTTTTCGCGGCGCAACTCGCGATCGGTCGCGATATCCCGCTGCTCGGCATCAATCGCGGGCGCCTCGGATTCCTGACAGATGTGTCGCCCGACGACATGCTCGAGAGCTTCGACACCATCCTGCAGGGACGCTACGAAACGGATGCCCGGAATCTCCTCGAGGCCCGGCTGACGCCCACCGAGGGTCCGGCTGCGGTCCGCCGCGCATTGAATGACATCGTCGTGCAACGCTATGAATCTGGCCGCATGGTCGAACTGGAAACCTGGATCGGCGGCCAGTTCGTCAACACACACGGCGGCGACGGACTCGTGATCGCGAGCTCGACCGGCTCGACCGCCTATGCCCTCTCCTGCGGCGGTCCGATCATCCATCCATCGCTCGATGCGGTCGTTATCGCGCCGATCTCGCCGCACGCGCTCTCCGACCGCCCGATAGTCATCGGCCGCAACAACCGGGTCGAGGTTCGCCTGGTCGAGCGATCCGCGACCCGCGCGCAGGTCAGTTGTGACGGCATGCTGCTTGGCGACCTGGATGCCAGTTCGAGTCTCGTGATCGAGCCGGCAGCCAGCGTCATCACGCTGCTGCATCCGCCCGGCTACGACTACTTCCGGCTGCTGCGCTCGAAGCTGCACTGGGGCCGCAGCGCCCGGACTGGCCGCATGGAGCCTTGAGCTTGTTGATCCACTTGCAGATACGCGACTTCGCAATCGTCGATTCCGTCGAACTCGAGCTGGCCGGGGGCCTGACAGCATTAACCGGGGAAACCGGCGCCGGCAAGTCGATCATCGTCGACGCGGTCATGCTCGCGATCGGTGGCAGGGCGAGCGCCGAGCTACTGCGCCACGGTGCTGAACGCGCCGAGATCACCGCCACATTCGACGTGAAGGGCGATCAGCGCGTGCGGCGCTGGCTCGACGAACAGTCGCTGGCCAATGATAGCGGCGAAATCGTTCTGCGCCGGGTGATCGGCCTGGACGGGCGTTCGAGGCAGTATGTCAACGGTCAGACCCTGCCTGCACAGGCGGTGCGCGAGCTGGGCGACTGCCTGATCGACATTCACGGACAACAGGAATTCCAGTCGCTGGTACGTCGCGACATGCAACGCCAGCTCGTGGACGAGCATGGCGGCCATGGCGCACTACTGGATCCGGTGCGCAAGCTTGGGCTCGAATGGCGGCGCCTGACCGATGAACGCGAAACACTTGCGGACCTCGCCCGTGACCGCGTCTCGCGCATCGAGCTCCTGCGCTACCAGGTGGGCGAGCTCGAAGCGCTCAATCTCGCCGCTGACGAAGTCACGGGACTGCTCGATGAGCGCTCGCGCCTCGCCAATCATGGTCGCCTTGCGGAGGCAGCGCGCAATGCGATTTCGCTTGCATTCGACGGCGACGGCGCCGATGCGCATGCGCTGACCGCGCGCGCGGTGACCATGCTTCGCGGTGCAGCGGCTCTCGATGCGCGACTCGCCGAGCCATTGCGGATGCTCGAAGAGGCTGTCATCGGCCTCGGCGAAGCGGGTGGCACGCTTGGCGCCTATCTCGAGGCGCTGGACGCCGATCCGGCGCGCCAGGAATTCGTCGAACGGCGGGTCGCGGCGGTCGAGGACCTCGCGCGCAAGCATCGTGTCCCACCGGAGGCGCTGCCGCGGCAACTTGACGATCTGCGCCGGCAACTCGCGACGCTCGAGCAGTCCGCACTTGCCCTTGGCGACCTCGAACAGCGCATCACCAGCATCCGGGCGCAATACCATGTCGCGGCAAGCGCGCTATCGACCAGCAGGCGCTCAGCTGCGAAGCGCCTTGCAAGCGGCGTGACAAGCTTGATGCGCCAGCTCGGCATGCCGGGCGGGCGATTCGAGATCTCGATCGAATCGAATGCGGGAGCCGATCCGGCGCAGGACGGCGTCGATCGGCTGGAGTTCCTCGTGAGCGCCAATCCAGGACAACCGGTGAAGCCGGTTGCCAAGGTCGCTTCCGGCGGCGAGTTGTCGCGCATCAGCCTGGCCGTGCAGGTTGCCGCGGCCCACCGGAAGGCCGAGACCTGCATGATCTTCGACGAGGTCGATGCCGGAATCGGTGGCGGCGTCGCGGAAATCGTCGGACGCAAGCTGCGCGAGCTTGCAGACCGGGGGCAGGTGCTGTGCGTGACGCACCTGGCACAGGTCGCAAGCCAGGCTCATCATCAGTTGCGCGTAAACAAACTGACGGATGGCCGCGCCAGCCGCACGATGGTGACGGTGCTGGGCGCCGAAGAACGCGTCGAGGAACTTGCCAGGATGCTGGGCGGCGTCGAGATCACACGCAAGGCGCGTGAGCACGCGCGCGAAATGTTGCGAACAGCGGGCTGACCGGTCAGATTCGCTTGCCGCGGTGCGGGCAGGCTTCGCGGCGGCAACGGCCGTAGAGGATCAGGTTGTGTTCCTCGATGTCGAAGCCGAGCCCGGTGGCAACATCCAGTTGCCTGCGCTCGATGCCGCAATCCAGGAACTCCTCGACCCGGCCACAGTCCATGCAGACGATGTGGTCATGGTGCTCGCCTTCATTCAACTCGAACACTGCGGTTCCGCCCTCGAAGTGATGGCGCTTGACGAGCGCCGCCGCCTCGAACTGGGTCAGAACGCGATAGACGGTCGCGAGCCCGATGTCATCACTCTGCTCGAGGAGCGCGCGATAGATGTCCTCGGCCGAAAGGTGCCGGCCGTGATTGCCCGCCAGGATCTCGAGGATCTTGATGCGCGGCAATGTCACTTTGAGTCCGGCCTTGCGGAGATCGTTGGATTCCACGGCTGCGCTCCGTCGCCGCGTCACGCAGCGATTCCGTTATGATATGCCCCTTCTGAATTATCGCCCAGGATTCATGACCATGCGACCGTTGCGCCATTTTTCCAGCACCACCGCGACACTCTTGCTGTCGTTGCTGGCCACCGGCTGCGTTTATCGCATGGACATCCAGCAGGGCAATCTGCTCGACCTGGAACAGATCGACCAGGTGCAAGTCGGCATGACCCGCAGCCAGGTACGATTCCTGCTCGGCACGCCAATGGTCATTGACAGCTTCAATCCGGATCGCTGGGACTACGTCTACCGTCTCCAGCGAGGTCACGTGCGCAAGGTCTACAAGTACCACCTGGTCGTCTGGTTCGAGGCCGACAAGGTCACGCGCATCGAGGAACTGATCCCCGAGCCGCGCAAGGAGTCAGCCACTCCCGCCTGATTTCCTTCCAGTCCCGCCCTGGTTCGCGAGCCGCCTGCGGCGCTCGCGCGGATCTTCGATCAGCGGTCGCAACACTTCCACCCGGTCACCATCTTGCAGGCAGTGATCGCGCGTCACTTCTTGGCCGAAGATGCCGATGCTGCAACCGGACCGGTTGATGTCCGGATGCAGCGCGAAGACTCCGGAGCGCAGCAGGGCCTCGCCCGCTGTGCAACCGGCCTCCAGTTCGAGCTTCAGCACGGTCTGGCGGCCGGCTTCGGCGCAGACGACCTGGACCCGGATCCGCTCAGGCGCCACGAAACACCTGATGCGCGCGCCGCGCGAATGCATCGACCATCTGGTTGCAGATGTTTTCGAACGCCGGTCCCAGCGCGATCGCGTCGATCAAGCCGTGTGTTTGAAAGCGGATCTGCAACTCGACCCGTGCGCCCGCGGCGTCGATCGGGCGAAAGTCCCAGCGCCCCTCGAGCAGGCTGAACGGCCCCTCGACGAGACGCATTTCGACCGAGCGATCGGGTACATGTCGATTGCGCGTCGTGAAATTGCCGCGCACGAGGCCGCGTGCGAGTCCGAGGTTGACCGTGACGAATTCGCCCTCGGCGGCGAGGATCCGGGCGCCATTGCACCACGGCAGGAATTCCGGGTAACGCTCGACGTCGGTCACCAGGCCATACATCTGGCCGGCCGTGTACGGCAGCAGGGCGCTGCGGCGCACCTCACGCATGGATCGCGGGCCTCACCGGCCGATTGTCACCGGTGTGGCCGGCGCGGACAACCTCGCGATGCCGCTAGAATGCACGATGGCCAGGAAGAAAGAGGACAGCGCGGGCCGCATTGCCGACAACCGCAGGGCGCTGCACGAATACTTCATTGACCAGCGCTATGAGGCGGGTGTCGCGCTGCAGGGCTGGGAGGTCAAGGCCTTGCGCGCCGGCCGGCTGCAGTTGCAGGAGGCCTATGTACTGCTGAAGGACGGCGAAGCCTGGCTGTTCGGCGCCCACGTCGCGCCGCTGCTGACCGCATCAACTCATGTGCTGCCCGACCCCACGCGCAGCCGCAAGTTGCTGCTGCACCGTCGCCAGATCGACGCGATGATCGGCGCCGTGGAACGCAAGGGCTACACACTGATACCGCTGGCAGCCTACTGGGTGGCCGGCAAGGCCAAGATCGAGGTCGGCCTGGCGCGCGGCAAGAAGCAGCACGACAAGCGTGCCGATGAACGTGACAAGGATTGGCAGCGCCAGAAGGCGCGCGTGATGAAGGGCCGGCGTTGAAGACAGACACATGACGCTGGTCGAACTGGTGTTGGCCAACCTGGCCGTGATCATGGGCGCGATGTTGTTGCTCTGGCTGGCCAGTGTTCCGCTGCGCAATGCCAGCATCGTCGACATTTTCTGGGGTCCCGCATTCGCCATCGTGGCGCTGCTCGGCTGGTTTCTCGGCGACGGCGATCATGACCGGCGAACGTTGCTGGCTGCGTTGACCGCCGCCTGGGGATTCCGCCTCGGCATGTACCTTGCGCTGCGCAATCTTGGGCACGGCGAAGACGCAAGGTATGCCCGCTGGCGCAAGCGTGTGGAGGACGCCGGCAGGAGTTTCACCTGGCACAGCCTGATCATGGTGTTTTCCATGCAGGGCTTGCTGGTGATCATCGTCTCGCTGCCAGTGCAGGCCGGACAGCTCGCGGTAACCGGCAATCCGCCTGGCGTGCTGGCCTTCATCGGGACACTCGTATGGCTGACGGGCTTTCTGTTCGAAGCCATCGGTGACTGGCAACTGCGGCGGTTCAAGGCCGACCCTGGCAATCGTGGCAGGCTGCTGGACACCGGGCTGTGGCGCTACACGCGCCACCCGAATTACTTCGGCAATGCCTGTCTCTGGTGGGGCCTGTGGCTCGTCGCCTGCGATGCGCCGGGCCTGTGGTGGACCGCGATCGGCCCTGCGCTGATGACATTCCTGCTGCTCCGGGTCTCGGGCGTCACGCTGCTCGAGAAATCACTGGTCGCATCCAACCCGAAGTACGCCGAGTACCAGCGCCGCACCAGCTCTTTCATTCCCTGGCCGCCGCGCAGCGCGTAAGCGGCGGTACCCGCGATTTGCTAGAATGGCGGCGACTTCTGGGGGCGATCGGTCTCGACGTGGGTCACGAAACTCCAGGGGCGTGCCGAGGTGCAGGCCTCCTCGTTAATCAGCTTGCAAACCTATAGTTGCAAACGACAACAACTACGCTCTGGCGGCTTAATCCCGCCTAACCCTCGACTGGCATGTGCCTGTGAATCCAAATCGAGGGACGCGCTCACAGGATCGCGATTTCGGTGTGCTGAGGGCCGATCTCGCTAAAACGCTCCTGAGCTGGCCGCATGTTTTCCCCGCCCGCCGGGTAGCATGAGGTGAGATCAATAGGCGTGGACACGCACGTAGATCCTGTAGCGTAGGGCTTGCGGACGCGGGTTCGATTCCCGCCGCCTCCACCAACTGATGCCCCGGCCGAACATTGGCCGGGGCGTTTTTCTTCAGGTACGCGGCCGCAGCGACGGCAGCAACGGAACCGGTGCGGCGAGCGGCAGCCCGCCGCGGGCGCGGTAATCGTCGTCCCGGATGGTGACGATGATGCGACTCCCCGATTCAAGGCTCGCGCCGTGCGAGGCACCCGTCAGTTCCACTGTGAACGTCCTGTCGCCAATAGTCTGTGCGTCGTTCACGATCGGCACATAAATCATGCGATACGTGTGTCCCTCTGCGAAGCCGGCCACGCCGCCAGGCGGACCGCCGTAGTCCTGACCTGCCACGGCAGTGCCATCCAGTACGCGCCAGGCAAATCTCACGCTACCGCCAGCGTGATCGAGACGGCGAACCGGAATGGCCGCGGTGACGGCACGCTGGCTCACCACCATCGATGCCGCATCAAACGACACCTGCACAGGTGGCATCGATGATTGTGTACGAGTCGAGACCGTCGGCGCGGTGTTCGGCACGATCGGGGTCTTGCGGTCGGCGACAGCAGAGGCGCCAACACCATTGGCAATCCCGCCGTTTGAAGCATCGCTGGCTTTCACGGCCGCGATCACCGGCGTGGCACGTGACAGCGGTTGTGGCTCGCTTGGCGACTGCAACCAGAATCGGCCGATCAACACGCCCAGCGCGGCGACGACCACGATGGCGGCCGCACCGCGCCATACCCGGCTCGATGGTCGCTGTAGTTCGCCCGCGACGATGCGGACAGGTAACGCCACAGCCTCCTGCATCGGCGGATGTGCAGGCGCATCGCTGCCCAGGGCCTGCAGGAATTCGCGAACGCCGGCAGGCCGGCGCTCTCGACGCCAAGCCAGGCCTGCCGCCAGTGGGCGCCATTGCCGCGTGGACAGGCCAGGCAACGGCTTGATCTTGAGGCGCGCGTCGCGCGCCTCGCTCGCGCCACGCCGCCCGTAGGGATGCCGTCCAGCGAGCATCTCGTAAATCACACAGGCGAGGCTGAATACATCATCGCGAGGTTCCGGCCGCTGCCCCGCCAGCACTTCCGGGCTGGCGTAGGCACGCGTTGCGGCCGCCGTGACCCGGTCAACCATTGTGCTGTCCAACGGGGGCGGCTCGAGCACTGGCTCCGGCGCCACGCCGAAGTCGAGCACCCGCACCTCTCCCGTGGCGGTGACGAACACGTTGTCCGGCTTCACGTCCCCGTGCGTCACGCCATGTTCGTGCGCGAATGCGAGTGCTTCACCGCAGGCGACCGCGATGCGCAATGCTTCCCGAGCCGGCAGTCCCTGCGGAGACGCGCGCCGCAGGCGCTGACCGAGTGCCTCACCATTGAGTAGTTCCATCGCGATGAACCACGTCCCCCGATCGCAGTCGAGGTCGTAGAATCGCACGATATTCGGGTGCGCGAGCGATCGCGTCTGGCGGAATTCCCGCAAGAGTCGCGCGATGGATTGCGGTTGATCGCGGAATTCCGGGCGCAGCAGCTTGATCGCAACGTGCGAGCCGTCGTCGGTCTCTCCATCGCGCTGCAAGTCCCGCGCGCGCGAGATCACCGCCGTACCGCCACTTCCGATTTGTTGCTCGAGAACAAAACGATCACGCAGCACAGTGCCGCTGGTCACGATTGTTGCGTTGCCAGTCGTCTCAAGTCCGGCCGCGTCTGCGTCTGCTTCGATTGCCCGCGGCTGCGCCATACCCGACCAGGTACCGGGGGGCGGCAGCTCGCTCGTGATTTCGTTGGCAAGATCTTCAGTCGGATCATCCGCATCGATGAGCGCAGGCCCTTGGTCAGCGTAGTAGTGCTGCCGGGCCCGCGATGCCTCGACTGGAAATTTCCATTGCCCGTTGTGCTTTGGAGGATTCATGCAAGAGTCAGTGTGCAACCGTCGCGCCGGCCGATGCGGCGGGCTTTCCTCGGGATGTTGTCGAGCATGATGTGACCTTTCAAGTCGTCTACACAAGGGTCGGCCGGCGCCACGACTTATGTAAACCGTTGCCGATGTCTCGCACCGGCAAATCCCCGCCTTTCACATAACGTGCCCCATGTTCGCCGAGCGGCGCCGGCAGGATCAAAGTTCATTGCTGCACGAGACAAGACGCAATCCTGGGCGCTGGATGCGGCGCTGATCTCCGGGGCGGAGTTGGAAAATATGCGCGACCGGGAAAGCGCGGCCGTAGACCACTCCGGTCCTCACCGCGGGTAGTCGCGACCGCCCGTGGCTTCGAAGTAATGACGCCGGCACAGCGGCAGGTAGCGCTCGTTGCCGCCGATCTCGACCTGCGCGCCTTCGCGCTCGACCGCGCCGTCGGCGCCAACGCGCACGACCATCGTCGCCTTGCGCCCGCAATGGCAGATCGTCTTCAGCTCCGACAGTTCGTCAGCCAGTGCGAGGAGCCGCGCACTACCGGGAAACAGTTCGCCGCGGAAATCAGTGCGCAACCCGTAGCACAGCACCGGTATGGACAAGCGGTCCACGACCGCAGCGAGCTGTTCGACCTGGGCTCGCGACAGGAATTGCGCCTCGTCAAGCAGGACGCAACTGACGAGCTGGCCGGCATGCTCGCCGGAGATCTCGGCATATAGATCGCTGAGCTGATCGAAATGCAGCGCTTCGCTGGTGAGGCCGATGCGCGAATGTACTTTGCCGCCGCCGCGCTGGTCGAACTTGGCGGTGTAGACCAGCGTGCGCATGCCGCGCTCGCGGTAGTTGTGGCTCGACTGCAGCAGCGCG
>Ga0315297_10002918_pt1 | contig 10930 bp, 10 predicted proteins | sample YL17G15_0_MG_FD_203628 | JGI IMG/M metagenome (GOLD analysis project Ga0315297, IMG submission 203628) | Sediment microbial communities from Yellowstone Lake, YNP, Wyoming, USA - YL17G15_0 | ecosystem: Environmental > Aquatic > Freshwater > Lake > Sediment | place: USA: Wyoming | collected...
CGTGCATGCCGCCCTCGGTCGTCGCGATGTTGTTCGCGAAGGAGTGGATCCCTTCGTAGAAGCCGGCGTTCCACTGCATGGCGACGTCGACCTCATAGTCGGCCCCCGCGTCGGTGAACGCGACGACGCGTTTGAACAGCGGTTCCTTCGAAGCGTTGAGGTGGCGCACGAAGTCGCTGATGCCGCCGGAGAACTTGAACGTCTGCTCGACCGCGGGTTCGGGGCGCTCGTCTCGAAACCGGATCTCGAGCCCGCGGTTGAGGAACGCCATCTCGCGCAAGCGCTCGACCAGCGTCTGCGCCCGGAACTCAATCTCCTCGAAGATCGTCGGGTCGGGCCAGAACGTGACCGTGGTCCCGTGCTTCTTCGACGGCGCGACCTTCTTGAGGCGTGCCGTCGGCGTGCCGCCGTTCTTGTAGGTCTGGGTCCACTTGCCGCCGTCACGATGGATCTCGAGCTCGAGCTTCGCCGACAGCGCGTTCACGACGGAGACGCCCACGCCGTGGAGCCCACCCGAGATCTTGTAGCCCTCGCCGCCGAACTTTCCGCCGGCGTGCAAGGTCGTCAGCACGATCTCCGCCGCGGACTTCTTCTTGTCCTCGGGGTGCGGGTCGACCGGGATCCCCCGACCGTTGTCGACGACACGACAGCCCCCGTCGGCGAGCAGCGTCACGTCGATGCGCGTGGCCTCGCCGGCCATCGCCTCATCGACCGCGTTGTCGACGACCTCGTAGACCAGGTGGTGGAGACCGGAGATCCCCGTGGACCCGATGTACATGCCGGGGCGTTCGCGCACGGGCTCGAGGCCCTTGAGGACCGTGATGTCCTTGGCCTTGTACGTGGTCGTCAACGCGCGAGCACCTCACCATCGGGACTGCCGGGGGGAACCGGGCGTTCGGCGGGTCGAGCACCCCGGGCAGAACCCCGAAGTGGGTCACAACCCCGAAACGCCACGACCCATTCTACCAGAGGCTTGTGACGACCCTTCGGAACACGACGGCCGCTCGTTCTTGGTTCGCGGCGAGTGGTCGGCGCCGTCGCGCGTCACCGGGGTTCGACGACCACCCGAACCTCGCGCACCACCCCGGGGCCGACGATCGCGGCGATCCGGGCCAGCAGGTCATCGTGGAGATAGCGCAACTGGGTGGCCCACGCGCCCGAGTCGACCGCGATCGTCACGACATCGCCGCGCATCGACCGGAGTCGGGCCTGGCCCGCGACCGTGTCGCCGACCACTTCGGGCCACCGTTCCGCGAGGGTCCCGACAACCCTGGGGTCGGTGAGTCCGAGCTCGTCGCCGATCGCGGCCAACGCGTCCCCGAGCCGGGTCGGGTCCGGTTCCGGCTCGCCGGGGACGCCCGTCGGCTTGGGCCGCCGTCTCATCCCGGCTCCAGGTGTCCGGCCGCGACCCGCAGCTGCGACTCGGGCTCGACCCCCGGTGGCAACGACCCGGCGGTCGTCAGCAACGTCTGGGTCGCGGGGAGTCGCTCCACGAGCGCCGAGGCACGGTGATCGTCGAGCTCGCTGAAGACGTCGTCGAGGAGCAGCACCGGGTCCTCCCCCGTGACGTCGGCCACGACTCGATGCCCGGCGAGTCGCAGCGCGAGCGACAACGTCCGCTGTTCTCCCTGGGACGCGTGGGTCCTCGCGTCGAGACCATCCACCGTCAGGTGCCATTCGTCTCGGTGCGGGCCGACCAACGTGACGCCGCGGGCGAGCTCTCGCCGGTGATGTACTTCGAGTGCGCTGCGCATCGCGTCCGGCACCGCGTCCGGGTCCGGGCTCTTGCCGTCGACCCACTCGGCCGAATAGCGCTCGTCCACCGAGGCCTGGTCGCCCGCGAGCGCGCAGTAGGCCTCGGTGACGAGCGGCGAAAGGCGGGACCCGAGCCGGAGACGTCCCCGCACGATCTCGGCACCGGCCGAGATGAGCTGCTCGTCGAAGACCTCGAGCGTCGCCCGACTCTCGTCGTTATGGATCCCGCCCTTCAGCAGCGCGTTGCGGTGGCGGAGGACGCGGTCGTAGTCGGCGCGGGCCGCGACGTATCGCGGGCCGAGCTCCACGAGGAGATCGTCGAGGTAGGTCCGGCGGTTCGATGGTCCCCCCTTGACGAGCTCGAGATCGTCGGGGGCGAACACCGTCACGCGCAACGCACCGAGCAGGTCGCGCGTCCTGGTCAACGCGTTCCCGTCGAGCAGCACGCGGTTCCGCCCGACCACGTTCAACTCGGCTTCGACACGGCGCCGGCGCGCCGTCTGATCCTCGATCTGGACGCGCACGATGGCCTGCGTCGCGCCGTCACGCACGAGGGCCGCGTCGGCGACCCCTCGGAACGATCGACCCAGTGCGGCCCAGGCGACCGCTTCGAGCAAGCTCGTCTTCCCCTGGCCGTTGTCGCCCCGCACGACCGTGATGCCGGCGGGAAGGTCCAGCTCGACGGCCTCGTAGCAACGGAAGTCGGCCAAGGAGACGTGCGTAACGCGCACCAGTGGGCGCGGTTCAGGCGATCCGGACGGGCATCAACAGGTACAGGAAGTCGGCATCCTTGCCCTTCAGGACCGCCGGCTTCAGGGGGTCGATCGTCTCGATCGTGATCTCGGGCGAGGCGGCCGCTTCGACACCGTCGAGGAGGAACCGCGAGTTGAACGCGACCGTGACCTCCGAGCCGTCGAACTTCGCCTCGACCGGTTCGAACGACTGACCGACGTCCTGCGCGGTCGCCGACAACTCGAGGCCCTCGGCGTTCATCGCGAGACGGATCGGCGCGGAGTCACGGCTGGTGCCACCGACGAGGCTGACTCGCTCCACCGCGCCGACGAACGCGTCGCGCTCGACGGTGAGCTTGTTCGGGTAGCCACCGGGAATCAGCTGCTGGTAGTTCGGGAAGTCCCCTTCGATGAGCCGCGCCGTCAGCTCCGTCGCCGCGAGGCGGAACGTCACATAGCGCTCCCCGAGAAAGACCTCGACGTCGTCGCCGCCCAGGAGCCGCTGCAGCTCGCCCAGACCCTTCGCGCCCACCAGCACCTTCTGGCCCTCGGGCAGGAGGTTGACTCCGGGGAGGTCGCGGACCGCGAGGCGGTAGGAATCGGTCGCGACGAGGCGCACGCCCTCGTCGGTGGAGGTGATCAAGACCCCGGTGAGGATCGGTCGCGCGTCATCCCGGGATGCCGCCGGCACCACCTGGCGCAGGCCCTCGGCCAACGGCCCTCCCGCGACGGTGACGGCCGCGCCCTCGGACTCGGGAAGCTTGGGGAAGTCGTTTGCGGCCAAGGTTCGGACCTCGGACCGGAATCGGCCGGCTTCGATCTTGGCCTGGTCGTCCCCGATCTCGACGGTCACCGTCTCGGACGAGACCTTGGCCAGGGTGTCGACCAGCAGCCGTGCGACGAGGACCGCCGATCCTTCGCCTTCGACCTCGGCCGGGACCCGGACGCGGATCGTCAACTCCAGGTCAGAACCGGTGAACTCGACCTGGCCCTCGGTCAGGGTGACCTTCACACCCGAGAGCACCGGCAAGGCGCCCGTTCGGGACGCGACGGCTCGGTACGCGGTCCCGACCGCTTCGGCAAGGGCATCACGATCACAACGGAACTTCACTCCACTGCTCCTGCTCTCTCTCTTAGGTAGAAGGTTGCTGTAGCTGTAGGGCCTGTGGATTGTGGAAAAGTCGGTGTTTGGGCAGGTCAGAGGGGGTTTTCGTTGTCCCCACTCTTCCACCGTCTTCCACCGGGGCCGCGACCATGCAACCGAGACCCACCGCCGGCTCCCCAGATACGAGACCGTATCCCCAGTCGTCCACAGCGTTATCCACTGCTCCCGAGCCTGACACGGGCGATGAGCTCGTTGACCTGCTCGAATGTGGTGTGGCGCTCGGCCATCTGCTGGCGGATCTTGTCGACCGCGTACATCACGGTGGTGTGATCGCGGCTCCCGTAGGCCTCACCGATGCGGGGGTAGCTGAAGTCGGTGAGCTCGCGCATCACGTACATGCTGATCTGGCGAGCCGTGACGAGCGGGCGCCGGCGGCTCTTGCCGCAGAGGTCCTCGACGGTCCAGCCGAACATCTTCGCCGTCTCGTCGAGGATGAGCCCTGCGTTGATCTCACGGGGCTTGGTGGTCGGCAGCAAGTCGGCGAGGACGGTTCGGGCGACCTCCTCCGACAGGGGCGATCGGTTGAGGCTCGAATAGGCGGCGACGCGGATCAGGGCGCCTTCCAGCTCGCGGATGTTCTCCTGGATGTTGCTCGCGATGAATCCGAGGACCTCGTCGGGGATTCCGCCCAGGTGCTCGGCCTCGGCCTTCTTGCGGAGGATGGCGAGCCGGGTCTCGAACTCCGGCGGCTGGACATCGGTGATGAGTCCCCACTCGAACCGGCTCCGGAGGCGGTCCTCGAGCGTCGCGATCGACTTCGGCGAGCGGTCGGACGAGATGACGATCTGGCCGCCTTCGCCGTGGATCTGGTTGAACGTGTGGAAGAACTCCTCCTGGAGCTCTTGGGTCCGCTCGAGGAACTGGATGTCGTCGATGAGCAGGACGTCGAGCTGGCGGTACCGACGCTTGAAGACCGGCATGCGCGTGCGGTCGCGGATGGCCTCGACGAAGTCGTTCATGAACGACTCGGTCGACACGTACCGGACGCGCTTCTTCGGGTAGAGGCTGTGTACGTAGTGCCCGATCGCATGAAGCAGGTGCGTCTTGCCGAGGCCGGCGGGGCCATAGATGAACAACGGGTTGTAGGCCTGCGCGGGGGCTTCGGCGACGGACAGTGCGGCCGCGTGGGCGAAGCGGTTCGACGACCCGATGACGAACTCCTCGAACGTGTACCGGGGGTTCAGCGTCCCCGACGCCCAGATGGATTCGCTCTTCGGGGCGACCGGCGCGGCGTCGGGGCGCGGGGTCTCGAGCGGCGGGGTCTCGAAGGCGGGCTCGGCACTGCGGGCGTCGGTTGCGACGAGCAGCTCGACCGCGACCGCACGGCCGACCGCGGCCCGGAGCGCGTCGTCGAGCATCGGGTGGTAGCTCGACCGGATCCGCTCGGCGGCGAGGTGGTTGGGAACGGACAGGACGAGGATGTCGTGTTCGAACCGGACCGCGCGGACACCCTGGAACCAGGTGTGCCAGGTCGCTTCGGCGAGTTCCGCGCGCAGACGGCTGCCCGCCTGCTCCCAGATGCGTTCCGCGATGTCGTCGGCACCGTGGTCGGGACCTGATTGCTCAGGTGCGCTCGTCGGTGCCCCGCTGATGATTGGCCGATCCACGTTGTCCACAGGTACGTCCACAAGTGTGGAGAACGGCGAGGGCGGCACACGGCCTCCCCCCTGGGCAGTTCGGCCGGTATGGGGTCGGGACCCCGGCGGGGAAGTCGTCGCGTCGAGGCCGGTTCGACGGGACGCGGCGGAACGTAGCACCGCGCTCCCCTGCACTCAAGCGGCGCACTCGAACGGCCCCGCGTTGCGAGCGCGCTCGGCGCGCCCGTACACTCTGAGTTCGTTCGTCTCGCGGACGGCCCCTACCTCGGCCGCTGCCCGCTCTGCCGCCTCGAGGAGGCCATGCGTGAAGCGCACCTTCCAACCCAACAACCGGAAGCGGAAGAAGAAGCACGGCTTCCGTGGCCGGATGCGCACGCGTGGCGGGCGGGCGGTGCTGCGATCGCGCCGTGCGCGCGGCCGCAAGCGCCTCAGCGCCTGATCTGGCGAATCCGCGACCGTGCCACGTTCGAGGCATTGGCCCGGGCGCGCCGATACCGGCGGGGTCCGATCTCGCTGCGTCACCTTCCGGGGGACGCGGCCGAGCCGGCGAGGGTCGCGTTCGCACTCGGCCGCAACGTCGGCTCGGCGGTGCAACGCAACCGCGCCCGGCGTCGACTTCGGGCCGCGATTGCCGGACAGGCGGACAAGCTCGGGCCCGGCGCGTACTTGTTCGGCGGGGGGCCCGACGTGGTGACGGTGGCGTTCCCGGTCCTCGAGCGCGCCGTCGGCGAGCTTCTGGACGAGGCGCGGGGAGCGGTGCGATGAGTGCCGATGCCGCGGCTGCCATGGAGGCGGGAGCCCCCGGAGCCCGAGTCGACCGGCCGACGCTGGCGGCTCGCATCGTCATGCTCCCGGTGCACGCCTGGCGGCTGATCAGCCGGTGGCTGCCCCCCCACTGCCGGTTTCACCCGTCGTGCTCGGCGTACGCGCTCGAAGCACTGACACGGCACGGCGCCCGACGCGGTTCGTGGCTCGCGGCGAAGCGGCTCGGCCGGTGCCATCCCTGGCACCCGGGCGGGCTTGATCCTGTGCCCGAGCCGGCGAAGCACCGCGCCGGAACGCCAGATTCGAACATACGTTCCCCCCTCCCGTCGGCCGCGCGCCCGGCGGAGACCTGCTGAGAGAAGGCTCGGACCGTGGAAATCTTCAACCCGATCTTCGAAGCGATTGGCTGGCTGCTGGCGCTGTTCTACAGCGTGATCCCGAACTTCGGGGTCGCCATCATCCTGCTCACCTTCACGATCATGCTGCTGCTCTATCCGCTGACGGCCAAGCAGGCGAAGTCGATGATCGCCATGCAGCGGGCCCAGCCGGAGATCAAGAAGCTCCAGGCGAAGTACAAGGGCGACAAGCAGAAGCTCAACGAAGAGACGATGAAGTTCTACCAGGAGAACAAGATCAACCCGCTCGCGGGTTGTCTGCCCCTCCTGGTGCAGATGCCGATCTTCTTCGCGCTGTTCCGGGTGCTTCGCGACCCGATCGATTACGTCCCGAAGGACTCGGAGCTCTACACCTCGCTCTGCCGTGGTTTCGGGAAGTTCTGTGGCTCGGACCTGACCCAGGGGATCCAGGACAAGCTGGGCGGGACGAAGATCCCGGGGATCGCCATCGGCGAACAGCTGATCAACCACCAGACGTTCCTCGGGATGGACCTGCAGCTCTCGGCCGTCGATGCCCACAGCAGCATCTTCAGCGCCGCGCCGTACTTCCTCTTGGTCGGCCTGGTGATGCTCACCGGGTTCCTCCAGACGCGGCAGGCCCAGAAGCGCACGCCCGTTGCGAACAAGCAGATGGGCATGGTCATGAAGGTCCTCCCGGTGTTCTTCGGGCTGATCTCGCTGCAGTTCCCCGCAGGCCTCGTGCTGTACTTCTTCGTGAGCAACCTCTGGCGGCTCGGCCAGCAGGAGGTCATCTTCCGGAAGTTCGGCTCGGCCTTGACCCCGACCAAGGGCGGCAAGGCGCTCCCGGGGGGGAAACAGACGGCGGTGATCGACGTCGAGAGCAAGGAGACCGCGCCCGGCGACCCCGACGACGGCGCGCCATCCACGCCCGCCGCGCCCAAGGCGGCCGCGGCGAAACCAAAGCCGAAGCCGAGCGCGGGGTCTTCGGGGGCCGCTTCCGGGCCGGCGACGAGCTCGCGCCGAGGGTTGCGGGCGATGTTCGAGCTGCCCCCACCCCCCGAGTCCAACGGCGGCGGCACGCCGGGTTCTCGGTCCGGCGGGGGCACGCCGCAGGCGAAGCCAAAGCCGCCGCCGGCGCAGAAGCGGTCGAACAAGAAGAAGCGGAAACGCTGATCCATGGAATGGGTGGAGACGACCGGTCGTACGGTCGCAGATGCGCTCGACGCCGCGCTCGATGAGCTCGGGGTCGACGAGGACGACGTCGAGTACGAGCTCCTCCAGGAGCCGAAGTCCGGGCTGCTTGGGCGCAGAGAGGCGCGTATTCGGGCCCGGGTAAAGCCGATCTCGCGGGAGAAGCCCGGCGGCGACCGACGGCGCCGGAAAGGTCGCGAGAGCGGATCGGGTTCGTCTCGTGGGTCGAAGAGCCGGTCGGGCAAGGGGAACGGGCGAGGCGGTGGCGCCAATCGCCCCGAGAACGAGCCGGCCGGGGCGCAGGCTGCATCGCCCGCGCGTGACCGCGACACCGCAGGGGCTGCCGCCGGCAGCACGGGAGCAAGTCGACGACGCCGAGGCGGTCGGGGTGGACGCGGGAACCAACCCGCGAACCGACCGCCCCAGAGTGGCGAGGGACAGGAGCGCAAGGTGAGTGAATCCATGGTGACGGTAGAGGAACAAGCCGACGCGGCCGCCGAGTTCACGCGGGGGTTGGTCGTGGCGTTCGGCTACGACGCCGACGTCACGACGCGGCGTGAGGACGACGACACGGTGATCGTCGACGTCTCCGGCGACGGCCTCGGGCTGCTCGTGGGCCCGAAGGGGGTCACCCTGCATGCGATCGAAGAGCTGGTGCGCACTGCGGTGCAGCGCCAGACCGAAGGGCACGGGGCACGGATCCACGTCGACGTGGGCGGGTATCGGGCCAAGCGGCGGGCCGCGCTGGGCGAGTTCGCACGGTCCGTCGCAGAAGAGGTCCGGACCTCGGGCGAAGGGCGGGCGCTGGAGCCGATGTCGGCCTCGGACCGCAAGGCCGTGCACGACTCGATCGCCGACCTCGACGATGTTTCGACGACGTCGGAGGGTGAAGACCCACGCCGGCGGGTGGTCATCAATCCGGCCTGATCGCTCGATCCGATCGAGGAGATCGCTCCGGTGTTGCTCGACGAGGTCCTGCGCCAAGCGCAGGACCTCGGTTTTTTCGGCCCCGGCGATCTTCGCCGGCATCAGGAGCACGCCCAGGCCTTCGTGGGCCTGGTGGTCGCGGAATTGGGGCCGGACCCGCCTCGGCGGTTCCTGGATCTGGGATCAGGCGGGGGACTTCCGGGGCTGGCGTTGGCCGAGGCGCTTCCGGAGACGCCCGGAACGCTGCTCGACTCGCAGCAGCGCCGCACGGCCTTCCTCGAGCAGGCGGTTGCCGAGCTGGGCTGGGGCCGGATCGAGGTCGTGAATGGCCGGGCCGAGGATGCGGCCCGAGACCCCGCGCATCGGGGCCAGTACGACCTGGTGGTGGCGAGGAGCTTCGCGGCCCCGGCCGTGACCGCGGAGTGTGCGGCCGGGTTTCTTGGTCCCGGCGGCCGGCTGATCGTGAGCGAGCCCCCGAGCCAGGGTGACGGGGGAACACCGGGCCGCTGGGACCCCGAGGGTCTGGCGGAGCTCGGGTTCGATCCACCGAACCCAGTGGTGTCGAGCGGGGCCGGAGCCACGGTAGCGATCCTGAGGCTTCCGTTGGGCGCAGCGGACCGGTGGCCGAGGCGGCCCGGTATTCCGAACAAGCGACCGCTCTGGAGCCCGCCCCCACGTTCCACGTGAAACCCTGGGCCCGGGATCATCCCGAGGTTTCACGTGGAACACCGGAGCCCGAAGGACCGAAGACGCCGACAACTTGACGCCCTGCCCGGCACCGGCCACGATGCCACCCCGGGACGGATTCGAGGAGCACATCGGTGGCGAGAAAGAAGACGAGGCGAGACCGCCCCCGACGGGGGTCCGGGCCTGACCCAAGCCCGAACTCCGACCCCAAGAACCTCGCGAATAACACTGGCGTAATTCCGACTACTGGCGTACCCTCTCGTATACATGAGCCTCAACTCGAGGTCGAGGCTCTCCAAGAGGAGGCGGTGGTGGCCACCACGGAAGTCCACGTCAGTCCTGGCGCGCCCGAACAAGCGCTGCCCGATGGTCCGATTCTCGACCCGGAGTCGCTGCCGGGCCCGGTGCAGGCAGGCGGCGCCGCGCCCCCGCTCGAGCTCCCACGAGTCATCGCGATCGCGAACCAGAAGGGTGGGGTCGGCAAGACCACGACCGCGGTCAACTTGGGGGCCTCGCTCGCCGAGCTCGGGTTCCGAGTCCTGGTGATCGACCTCGACCCCCAGGGGAACGCAACCACGGGGCTCGGGCTGAACCCGCGGGACGTGAGCGGATCGATCTATGACGTCCTGCTGCAGGAGGCCACGTTCGAGGACTGCATCGAGCCGACGGCGATCAAGAACCTCTTCGTGGCACCGGCCACGATCGACCTGGCCGGGGCCGAGATCGAGCTGGTACCCCAGATCAGTCGCGAGCTCAAGCTCCGCAAGGCCGTGAACTCGATCCGCGACCAGTACGACGTGATGCTGATCGACTGCCCTCCCTCGCTCGGCCTCCTCACCGTGAACGGGCTCGCGGCGGCAGACGACGTCATCGTGCCGATCCAGTGCGAGTACTACGCGCTCGAGGGGCTGGGCCAGCTGCTTCGCAACGTAGGACTCGTGCAGGCGAACCTGAACCCCGACCTCGATGTCCGGGGCATCGTGCTCACGATGTACGACGCCAGGACCAAGCTCGCCGATCAAGTGGAAGCGGAGGTACGGAGCTACTTCGGGGCCAAGGTCTACGAGACGATCGTCCCTCGAACGGTTCGCCTCTCGGAGGCCCCGTCGTACGGGCAGCCGATCATCGTGTTCGATTCGACCTCGCGGGGCGCCAAGGCCTACCGCGACCTGGCGAAAGAGGTGAGCCGTGGCGCGACAAGGCGGACTGGGTAGGGGCCTCGGGGCCCTCATTCCCCCGGGCGCCGCGGAGCATCGCGCCCCATCGGGGACGGGCTACCGAGAGATCCCGATCGCCTCGATTCGACCCAACCCGTACCAGCCGCGGGATGCGTTCGACGAGCAGGCCCTGGGCGCGCTGGCCGACTCGATCCGAGAGGTCGGCTTGCTCCAGCCCGTGCTGGTGCGACCGGCCGGCGACGGTTTCGAGCTCATCGCGGGCGAGCGACGGTGGCGGGCGGCCAAGCGCGTGGGGCTCCAGGCCATCCCGGCACTGGTGCGCGAGACCGACGACAACACGGCGCTCGAACAGGCGCTGGTCGAGAACCTCCAACGCGACGACCTCAATCCACTCGAGGAGGCGGCTGCGTATCAGCAGCTGATCGAGGACTTCCACTTGACGCACGAGCAGGTGGCGTCGCGGATGGGCAAGAGCCGCGCCGCGATCTCCAACACCCTTCGCCTGCTCCAGCTGCCACCGTCGATCCAGCGGGCGCTGCGGGAGGGCCAACTCTCGATGGGCCATGCCCGCGCGCTC
>Ga0315297_10002919_pt1 | contig 10930 bp, 12 predicted proteins | sample YL17G15_0_MG_FD_203628 | JGI IMG/M metagenome (GOLD analysis project Ga0315297, IMG submission 203628) | Sediment microbial communities from Yellowstone Lake, YNP, Wyoming, USA - YL17G15_0 | ecosystem: Environmental > Aquatic > Freshwater > Lake > Sediment | place: USA: Wyoming | collected...
CCGGCGGAAAAGGCCGGAGTCAGCCCGCGAAGCGCGGCTCGGGCAGCCCGTGCACGCCGAGCCCGGTCACGCGGAACAGGCTCCCGGAGAGGTACTGGGGCTTCGCTTCCTTGCGGAAATGATCGTGCAGGGCGGGGTGCTTCACCCGCGCCATCGAGGTCACGTACAGCTCGTCGAGCCGGTCGCCGCCGAACATCACGCTGGTGATGTTGCGCACCGGCATGCCGACCCGGCGCTCGACGGTGCCGTCGGGCGCGTACCGGACGAGGTCGCCGGAGATGAGCTGCGCGTTCCACACGCAGCCCTCCGCGTCAATGGTCGAGCCGTCGGCGACGCCGCCGTCGTTCTTGAACGACGCGAACAGTCGCCGGTTTGACGGGGTGCCGGTCACGATGTCGTAGTCGTACGCCCAGTACTCGCCCTGGAAGGTGTCGGCGAAGTAGAACGTGTGGTCGTCGGGGCTCCAGCAGGGGCCGTTCGAGCAGATGATCCCGCCGTCGACTTTCGTGATGCGCAAGTCGGGGTCGAGACGGAAGAGCCCGCAGATCGCGAGCTCCTCCTTGTCATCCATGCCGCCGGCGAAGAAGCGGCCGCGCCGGTCGCACTTGCCGTCGTTGAGCCGTGTGCGCGGCTGCTCGGCGTCGACCAGGCTGATGAGCTCGAGCCGGCCGGTCACGAAGTCGAAGAAGTAGAACCCGTCGTCGAGCGCGAGCGCCGCACCGCCGTCCTGACGCAGCGCCATCGCGCCGACGTCGCGGTCGAGCGACCAGTTCTCGACCTTGTGCGAGCGTGGATCCATGCGCCACAGGGATGGCTTGCCGACGCGGCGCCCCGTCCCGTCGACCCAGTAGAGCCGGCCTTCCTCGACGTCCCAAACCGGGCCTTCGCCGAGATGGTTTCCGCATTCGAGGACGCATTCGATCTTCACTGTCATGGCGGCTATCCGAACTTCGCTCGCACCGTTCCCAGCCCCTCGACCTCGACCACGGTGTCGTCGCCGCGCGCCATCCATTTCGTCTCGACGACGCTGCCGGTGGACACGAACTCGCCGGCGCGCAGGCCCGGACCGCGGGCGGCGAGCAGGTTCGCGAGCCAGGCGAGCGCATCGAGCGGATGGCCGAGCACGTCGGCGCCGGTGCCGCGCCCCACTTCGGTTCCGTTGACCCGGGTCGTCCCGCGCAGGGCGCCGAGGTCGAGCGCCGGGTCGAACGGTCGCAGCGGCCCGAGCACCGAGGCGTCGTTGAAGAAATCGTCGGCGATCAGAGTGGGCGTGTCGACTTGTTTGTAGGCGTCCCAGCGGTCGTCGACGATCTCGATCGCCGCGGCGACTGCCGACACCGCGGCGCGCACTTCGTCACGGGTGTAAGGGGTGCCGCGCGGCGGCAGGTCGCGGCCGAGGACGACCACGATCTCGGTCTCCACGCCGACGTGCAGGAACGCGTCGAACGGCAGCACGACGGCGTCGCGGAACACCCGGGTCGTGAACACGCCCCCCGCGCACGGATGGTCGATGCCCATGAACCGTTGCATCACGGCGGTGGTGCAGCCGATTTTGTGTCCCGCGAGGCCGCCGAACCCGCCCGCAGTGAGCATGCCGTGGAGCGCGTCCTGCACGCGGTACCCTGCAGCCTCGTCCGCGGGTCGCACCTCCACGGGCAGCCCGGGCAAGCGCATGCCGTCGAGCCGCGCGTGTGCGAGGATCTGCGCCGCCTCGATGATGCGCGTGCTCACGGCCGGACCACCCGGTTGCGCAACACACCGATGCGCTCGACTTCGAGCTCCACTACGTCACCCGGCTGGAGGAAGCGAAGGTGCTCGAGCCCGCAGCCGTCGCCGACGGTGCCGGAGCCGAAGAACTCGCCCGGGTGCAGCGTCTCCGCGCGCGCGACGTGCGCGATGCAGTCCTCGAACTTCCAGCGCATGCTGCGCGAGTTGCCGCGGCCCCATTCCTCGCCGTTCACGCGCACCTTCATCTCGAGGCTGTACGGGTCGGGGATCTCGTCGGCAGTCACCAGGCAAGGCCCCATCGCATTCGCGTTGTCGAAGTCCTTGCCCTTGCCGGGACCGAGCTGTCCGGGCATTTCCTTGGTCTGCTCGTCGCGCGCGGAGAAGTCGTCGAAGATCGTATAGCCGAAGATGTGGTCGCGCGCCCGTTCGCGTGGGATGTCCTTGCCCGGCTTGCCGATGTAGCAGCCGAACTCGAGCTCGAAGTCGAGCGCCTGGCAGTAGGCCGGCCACGGCACGTCGTCCTCGTGCCCGCAGACGCTGAACCGGTTCGGATGATAGAAGATCGGGCGTTCGTACCAGGTCTGCGGCACGCCCAAGATGCCCTTGGCCTCCATCTCGGCGAGCGCGGCCGCGGGATCGGGGCTGCTTCGCGCACGCAGCTTGCGTGCGGCCTGGAAGGCCTGGACGAGGTGCTTCTCGAAGCACAGGAAGTCGCGCATCTGCGGCGGCCGCGGGACCGGCGCATCGAGCTTGACCACCTCGCGCGGTAGCAGCGCGGATTTCGGGCGGCGCTTCGCTTCCACGAGCGAGCGCGCGAGCGCGAGCGCGTCGGTTCCGCCTTCGATGATCGCGAGCACACTGGCGAGGCCGCGCGCGCTCCGGCCGTAACGCGCGCGATGCGCGGCCTGCAGGTCGAGCACGCGCAGGCCGTCGTCGACGAGCGCCCCGGCACGCGGGGCGCCGCGTCCGGCGACGCGGAACGTGACGAGCTTCATCTGCCTCCCTTCGAGCGGTATTCTACGGCCCCGCCGCGACCGCGAACGAACCGAGGAGGAGTACATGATCTGGAGAGTACGAAGGGTGGTCACCGGCCACGATGCCGAGGGCAAGTCGATTTTCCTGAGCGATGGCCTGGCGCCCAACATGAAGGAGATGGCCTCGATGCCGGGGCTCGCGCTGACCGATCTCTGGGAGACGAAGGGTGCGCCGGCCCGCAACGACGGCAGCGCGGACAACGCAGCCCGGCCGGTGCGCCTAGAGCCGCCCAAAAACGGCGCCATTCTGCGCATCGTGGAGTTCCCGCCCGACTCGCAGTGGCGCAACCGCGCCGACGCGCGCGCCGCATTCGACTCGATCGGGGCGGGGCACGCGCCCGACAAGCATTCCGCAGATCCGATGATGCACAAGACGGCGACCGTCGATTACATCATCGTCTTGAAAGGCGAGATCTACGCGATCATGGACAAGGGCGAGACGCTGCTCAAGGCGGGCGACATCCTCGTCCAGCGCGGGACCAACCACTCCTGGAGCGTGCGCTCCAACGAGCCCTGCATCATTGCCGCTATTCTGGTGAGCGCTGCGCCGCTCGGCGCGAGGCGGCCGGCTAGGAAGGCGGCGAAGCGCCCGGCGAAGCGGCCTGTGCGTCGGCGCGCGCGAGCATCCGCTTCACCCAGGGCAGCAGCGCGTAAGCGGGGAAAGACAGGAAAAAGGTAAGCAGGAAGTACGGCGCGTAGCCCATCGCTTCCGCGCCAAAGCCGCTCGCCCAGCCCGCGACCGACCGCGACAGCGCGAACACCGACGAGAGCAGCGCGTACTCGGTGGCCGAGTGGCGCTTGTCGACGATCGCCATCAGGAACGCGAGGAACGCCGCGGTCCCGAGTCCGCCGGTGAACGACTCGGCCGCGCTCGCCGAGTAGAGCACGGCGCGGTGCCACAGCTCGGGAGATGCGTCGGGACCGTACGGCAGCAGCGACGCGGCGATCGCATAGCCGATGTTCGACAGTGCCTGGAAGAGCCCGAGCACCCACAGCGCCTTGAAGATGCCGGCGCGGTCGGTGTACCACCCGCCCGCGATGCCACCGGCGATCGAGAGTCCGAGGCCGATGTTCACCGACACGAGGCCGATCTCGGTCGCGGTGAAGCCCGCGTCGACCCAGAACGGCTTCACCATGAACCCCATCGACGCGTCGCCGAGCTTGAAGATCAGGATGAAGGCGAGCACCGGCCAGATGTAGGGTCGGCCGAGGAGCTCCATCAACGCGCCGAACATCGGGCCCTGCGACGCTGCATCGGCGCTCCTCGAGTTTGCGTCTGCCTCGACTGCGGCCTGCGCGCGCACGCCGCGGCCGCCGATCCAGCCGACCGCGAGCGCGGCCACCGCCGTACCGAGGGCGATGCCCCAGAACGGTGGGTAGGCGTTCGACCATTTCGTCGTGCCGTCGATGAGCCACAGCACGCCGAGCGCGAAGCCGAGCACGATCGTCAGGTGCCGCGGGTCGGCGAGGACGCGGCGCAACTCGAGCGCGAGGGTCGTGTTGGGCGGCCGGTCGACCGTCCGCTCGCGCGGCGCGAACAGCACGGCGATCGCGCAGGCCGCAAGGATTGCGGCGGCGCAAGCGAATGCGCCCGGCCAGGTGATCCAGTCGGACAGGATCAGCACGAATCCGGAAGCGAGCATTCCGACGCGGTAGAACGCGATGCGCACGCCGTTCGCAAGCCCGAGCTCGTCGCGCTCCAGCAGCTCGATGGTGTAGCCGTCGATCGCGATGTCGTTGGTCGCCGAAAGGACGGTGAAGACCCCGATCGCCGCCCACACCCACGGCCCGAAGCCGGCCAGCGCGGCGAAGAAGAGCAGCACGCCGCCCATCGCGAGGTCGACGGCGGCCATCCAGATGCGGTGGCGACGGTAGTGGTCGACTGCCGGCGCCCAAAGAAACTTCAGCGTCCAGGCGAGTCCGAGCAGGCTGAGCATGCCGATCGAGCGGAGATCGACGCCCTGCTGGCGGAAATAGACCGGGAACAGTTCGTAGAAGACGCCGAGCGGGAAACCTTCGGAGAAATAGAGGAAGGCGACCCAGAAAAGCTTCGATCTGAGCAGACTGGCCCGCGGCGCGTCGGGCGGGGCGGACGCGGTCACTTCTTAAGCACGTTCCGCCGCACCTGAACACCGGCTGCAGGCGCCCGCTCGAGCTCGCGGAACCCCTGCATGTTCCAGGGCCGGATGGCGACGAGCAGGCTGTGACCGAAGCGCTTGTCGAGCGGTAGCCGGACATCGTCGTTGTGCAACGCCGAGCACTCGTTGGCGACCTGCTTCAACCGTTCGATCATCGTGGCGGCGGACCCTCTCGAGAGCATCGAGTTCACGAACAGCATCAGCTCGCCCTCGCGATCGAAGCGGGAGCGGAAAAACTCGTTCTGCGCCTGGCTCTTGAAGAACTGCTGGATCGGGCCGTCCGGCAGCCACGCGAACGTGCGCGCGACAAGGAGCCGAATGCGGTTGCGCGGCGCGAGCTCGATGAACTTCAGCTTGTCGAGGTGCGTGAGCAGGCGCACGAGTTCGGCCGGGGTCAGAGCGTAGGTCTCGAGAATCTGCTCGAAGGTGAAATGGTTGAGCGCGCAGACGGCCGCGAGGAAAAGCTTGCGGTTGCCGACGATCTCGCGCTCCTGCTCGAGCGTGAGCTGCGAGATCTCGTGCTCCCTCGTCTCCGCAGCGCGCGCCAGGTCGCTGATTTCCACTTTCGCGAACTGACAGATCTCATCGAAGCGCTTCAGGGTGAAGCTCTCCTGGGAGAACATGCGCTTGACGCTCGCCTCGCTCATGGCGATGGCGCGCGCGGCCTGCGCGTAAGTGATGCCGCGCGCCTTCAGCTCGCGCTTGAGCGCTTCCACGAGGGAGCTCGTCTGGGCCATCAAATCCTCCGCGGCGCTAGGTCGCGCGCGTTTCGAACCGGAACACCGCCAGGCTGCCCAGCAGGTTGGGCAGGAACGAGACCGGCCGTCCTTCGTGCAGGACCAGGCGCTCGAGGATGCGAATGCCATGGTCGGCGCAGAAGCGCTCGAAATCGCGAATCGTGCACAGATGGACGTTCGGCGTGTCGTACCATTGAAAAGGCAGCGTGTCCGACACCGGCATGCGCCCGCCGAAGGTGATCTGCCAGCGCGCCCGCCAGTGGCCGAAGTTCGGAAACGTGACGATCGCCTCGCGCCCCACGCGCAGCATCTCGAGGATGATTGCCTCGGTCTGCCGTACCGCCTGCAGCGTGAGCGAGAGAAGCACGTAGTCAAACGAGCCGTCGTCGAATCCCCAGAGGCCGCGCTCGAGGTCCGCCTGGATCACGTTCACGCCGTTGGCGACCGACGCAATCACCTTGTCGTCCTCGACCTCGACGCCGTAGCCGCGCGCGCCGCGCGTTTCGGCGAGATGCTTGAGGAGCAGGCCATCGCCGCAGCCCAGGTCGAGGACGGACGCGTTCGGACGCACCCAGGCAGCGATCGCCTCCAGGTCGGGTCGACCCTGCAACCGGGTCGGAACGCTGGTCTGCGGCAGATACAAGGGGGCCTTGCCTCCTTGCTCCCTCGCGTTCCCACGCTGCCCGGTCCCGGTCATGCCGCGAACCCGCTGGGGGTGGACCCGCCGGTGGTGGAACCGCTGGTGGTAGAACCGCTGGTGGTAGAACCGCTGGTGGTAGAACCAGTGGCCAGGGCGTCGGCTTGGCCGGGGCGCACAAGCGGCTCACCCGGCAGTTCCACCGCAACGCCGCTTTCAGGCGTCGCACCGACCTCGCGCGCGACGTTCCCGAAGTACGCGCTGACGACCGCGTGATAGCGCGCGTCGTCGAGCAGGAAGGCGTCGTGGCCGTGCGGTGCGTCGATCTCCGCGTAGGAGACGTCGCGGCGATTGTCGACGAGCGCCTTGACGATTTCGCGAGAGCGCTCGGGCGAGAATCGCCAGTCGGAAGTGAACGACGCCACCAGGAAGCGCGCCTGCGCTGGCGCGAGCGCCGCGGACAGGTCGCCGCCGTGTGCGTGCGCCGGATCGAAGTAATCGAGCGCGCGCGTGATCAGGAGGTAGGTGTTCGCGTCGAAGTACTCGGCGAATTTGTCGCTCTGGTAACGCAGGTACGACTCGACTTCGAAATCGACATCGAAGTGGTAGCCGATCGAGCCCGTGCGCAGCACCCGGCCGAACTTCTCCATCATCGCGTCGTCAGAGAGGTAGGTGATGTGCCCGATCATCCGCGCGAGCCGCAGGCCGCGCTTGGGCTTCACGCCGTGCTGGTAGAAGTCCCCGCCGTGGAAGTCGGGATCGGTCGTGATGGCACGCCGCGCGACCTCGTTGAACGCAATGTTTTGCGCGGTGAGCTTTGGCGTCGCCGCGACGACGATTGCGTTCGCGATCCGGTCCGGATACGAGATCGTCCACTGCAGCGCCTGCATCGCGCCGAGGCTGCCGCCCATGACCGCGGCGAAACGGCGGATGCCGAGCCGGTCGGCCAGCCGTGCCTGCACCTCGACCCAGTCCTCGCAGGTGAGGACGGGGAAGCTCGAGCCGTACGGCTTGCCGGTGGCGGGATTGACTGACATCGGCCCGGTCGAGCCGAAGCAGCTGCCCGGGTTGTTGACGCCGATTACGAAGAAGCGATCGGTGTCGAGTGGCTTGCCCGGTCCGATCATGTTGTCCCACCAGCCGACGTTTTGCGGGTCGTCCGCGTAGTAGCCGGCGACGTGGTGTGAGGCGTTCAGCGCGTGGCAGACGAGCACCGCGTTCGAGCGCTCGGCGTTCAGGTGCCCGTAGGTCTCGAAGACGACGTCGTATGCCGTGAGCGTGCCGCCGCTCCGGCACACGAGCGGCGCGTCGAACCGGAGCCGGCGGGCGACGACGGGTCCGAACGAGCGCGGGTCGGGAGGATGCTTTGGCGCCATAAAAGCGAAAAACCCGTTCAGCTTGGCTCTGCCGGAACGGGTTGCCGTCGCTTTAGCAGGATTTCGCCCCGAACCGGCGTTCGGGACCGCGCCCGCAAGCTGAACTCAAATCGGCGCGTCGCGGGCACGGTACCGCAAGCCCGGACGCGATGTCAAACGCGCGGGCCCGGACAGTGCGCTCACCCCTCGTCTTGCCCCTGCCAGCCTTCGCGGCGGAAGCGCCGACGCGGCTGGCGCGCGGGCGAGCCGACCTGCGCGAAATCGCGGATTGTCCGCAGCACCGAGGTACTGATCCGGTGCGGGACCTCGCCGCACTCGGCAGCGAACCGCGCCGCGAGATCGTCGGGATTGAAGTGGTCGGTCTCGGGACCGTCGTGGAAATGGCCGGTCTCCTTCTTCCACACGAGCGCGTGCTCGCTGTGGCCCACGCCGTAGCAGAGCTCCAGCCCGACGATCTCGCCCTCGTCGTCCTGGCGAACGAAGAGGTCGAAGTAGTCGTCGTGGAACCAGCGTCGGGCGTTCCCGGTCGGGTCATGGCTCACGCCGGTGATCTCGTGCAGCACGGGTTCTCTCCTGCTCATGCGTTCAGTCTAGCCAGAAGCGCGCGCGTGCGCTCGGGGTCCTCGCTCCGCAGGATCCGCTGCACGATCACCTCGACCTCGGGGATCGAGGAGCGCAGTACCTGCTGCTTGACGGCGAGCAGCTGCGCCGGGTGCATCGAGAACTGCCGCAGCCCCATGCCGAGCAGGAGCCGGGTGAGCGCCACCTCGCCCGCCATTTCGCCGCAGACCGCGACCGGGACGCCGGCCTTGTGCGCCGCACGGATGGTGTGCCCGACAAGGTGTAGCACCGCGGGGTGCAGCGGGTCGTAGAGATGGGCGACGGCGTCGTCGGTGCGGTCGATCGCGAGCGTGTACTGGATCAGGTCGTTGGTGCCGATCGACAGGAAGTCGAGCCGCTTCACGAACGCGCCGAGTGACAGCGCCGCCGCTGGGATCTCGATCATGCCGCCGACCGGCAGCGCGGAATCGAACGGCACGCCGTCGCGCGCGAGGCTGGCCTTGGCCTGCTGGAGGTAGTGCAGCACCTGGTCGACCTCGTGCGCGTGCGCGATCATCGGCACCAGCAGCCGCACGCGCCCGTAATGCGAGGCACGCAGGATCGCGCGCAGCTGCGTGACGAACATCTGCGGCTCCGCGAGGCAGAAGCGGATCGCGCGCAGGCCGAGCGCCGGGTTGGGCCCCGCCCGGTCGGCGCCGTTCACGGACTTGTCGGCGCCGATGTCGAGCGTTCGGATGGTGACCGGCCGTCCGTCCATGGCCACCACGACCTGGCGGTAGGCCTCGAACTGCTCGTCCTCCTCGGGCAGCGCCATTCGACCCATGAAGAGGAATTCGCTGCGGAACAGGCCGACGCCCACCGCACCGGACTCCAGCGCCTGCTCGACGTCCTCCGGCAGCTCGATGTTGGCCGCGAGCTCGATCGGAACGCCCTCGATGGTCGCCGCCGGGGTCGTGCGCAGGCGCTTCAGCTTCTGCCGCTCCAGGTCGAACTGGCTGCGGCGCAGCTCGTACTCGGCGAGGACCTGGCGGTCGGGGTTGACGATCAGCACGCCGGCGGCGCCGTCGGCGATCAGCTGCTCGCCCTCGCGGACCATGTGCCGCGCGCGGTGCAGGCCGACGATCGCCGGCAGGCCGAGGCTGCGCGCGACGATCGCGGTGTGCGACGTGACACCGCCAAGATCGGTCACGAATCCCGCAAACCGGTGCTGTTTGAAGAGCAGCATGTCGGCGGGCGAGAAGTCGTGCGCGACGACAATGATGTCCTGCTCGTGCTGCGGTACCGCCGGCGCGTGCCCGGTGCCGAGCATCGCCTTCAGCACCCGCTCGACGACCTGCTGCACGTCGGCCTTGCGCTCGCGCAGGTACGGATCCTCGATCTCCTCGAACCGGTGCACCAGGATCTCCATCTGGTGCACCAGCGCCCACTCGGCGTTCGCCCGGCGCGTGCGGATCAGCTCGCGCGGCGCCTGCGACAGCATCGAGTCGTCGAGGATCATCACGTGCACGTCGAGGAACGCGCCCATTTCGGCCGGTGCGTCGGCCGGAACCACAGCGTGCAGCCCGACCAGCTCGCCGCGCACCGCGGCAACGGCATTGTCGAAGCGCGCAATCTCCGCTTCGATCTCGTCGGCCTGGATCTCGTAGTGAGCGACCTCGAGTCGTGCGGCGGTGATCAGGTGTGCGTAGCCGATCGCGATGCCGCCCGAGACGCCGGCGCCATGCAGCGTGAAGCTCGCGCCGGCCTGCGCGGCGAGCGCTGCTTGAACCGTTGAGGTCTCGGGCTTGCCCATCACTCGTCTTCGCCGAACCTGTCCTCGATCAGCGTCACCAGCGCGGCGAGCGCCTGGTCCGCGTCCGCGCCGTCCGTCTCGATCGCCACGCGGCTCCCCCTGCCGGCCGCGAGCATCATCACGCCCATGATGCTCTTCGCATTCACTCGCCGACCGTTGCGCGACATCCATACGTCGGCGGCGAACCGGCTCGCCGTCTGGGTGAGCTTCGCGGACGCCCTGGCGTGCAGGCCGAGCTTGTTCACGATCTCGACCTCACGTTGCGGCATGGGGTTCCCAGTCACCGGTCAGGTGCACCACGCCTTCGCACCCGCCGCTGACCGCCTTGGCCACCATGGTCGCGAGCGGCGCGTCGCGGTAGGTGAGCGCCCGGATGAGCATCGGCAAGCTCGCGCCCGAGACAATCTCCACCTTGCCGGGCGAGGCGAGGCGCGCCGCGATGTTCGACGGTGTGGCGCCAAGCATATCGGTGAGCACCAGCACGCCGTCGCCGTCGTCGAGGTCCCGCACCAGGCCCTGCGCCTGCGGCAGGATCGCATCGGGGTCGTCGTGCACCGTGATGCCGACCTGTCGCACGCGCAGTGGGCGTTTGCCCAGGACGTGGCTCGCGCAGTGAATGAGTGCCTCGCCGAACGCACCGTGGGCGACGATGAGAATGCCGATCATTGGACCACCGGGACCACCGAAGCCGCTGAAACTGCTGGGAGTTTACTCCGGCGCGGGGTCCCGGGCAGGACCCGGGGAGGGGGTCAGGCGGCGGCCGCCCGCTCCAGGGCGTCGAGGAACATCCCCGCTACGTTGAAGCCGGTCTGCTGCCGGATCTCCTGGAAGCAGGTCGGGCTCGTCACGTTCACCTCCGTCAGGTAGTCGCCGATCACGTCGAGGCCGACGAGCAGCAGGCCACGGCTCCACAGATCGGGCGCGAGC
>Ga0315297_10002920_pt1 | contig 10927 bp, 7 predicted proteins | sample YL17G15_0_MG_FD_203628 | JGI IMG/M metagenome (GOLD analysis project Ga0315297, IMG submission 203628) | Sediment microbial communities from Yellowstone Lake, YNP, Wyoming, USA - YL17G15_0 | ecosystem: Environmental > Aquatic > Freshwater > Lake > Sediment | place: USA: Wyoming | collected...
CCGCCGTCCTGCAGCTTCTGTATTACGCCAGCATGGTCGGCGGCTTGGGTCGCCGGCGTAGATAAATCATCAGCGATCAAATTGACTCCAGCCGCCGCCCGTATGTTCTAGTCACGGGGGTCGGCATTTTTACTTAATCCAGTATAATTTCGGTATGAGGAAAGTCATCATCCCGCTGGTTTTGCTCCTTGCCATTGGATTTATTGTCCTCCGCTTTTCCGAACTGGAAAATATTGTTGATACCCTTCACCACAGCAACTATCGCTTCTTAATCGCCGCAGTGATTATCGAGTTCATTTGGTTGTACAACTCGGCGACAGTCTACAGGCTCTTGTACCGCCTGGTGGGGTTAAAAGAGAACAGTCTGCACCTCGTCCTTGTGGCTACCGCGGCAAATTTCGTCAATGTCGTGGCTCCCAGCGTGGGCATTGGCGGAATGGCTGTCTTCCTGGATGACGCCCAGCGGCAGAACCATTCGACCGGCCGGGTGACAGTGGTGGGGGTGCTGTACATACTTTTTGACTACATGGCCTTCTTTTGCATCCTGGCCCTCGGACTGATCGTATTGGTCCGCCGTAACAACCTGAATGCTGGTGAAATTACAGCGGTCTTCATCCTACTGCTGATCGCAGCCGGGGTGGCATTTCTCCTGTACCTAGGGTCAAGATCCGCGGAAAGATTGGGAAACGCCCTTTCCCGGATTGCGCACCTGATAAACCGGTTCATGCACCTTTTTATTCATCACGATTATTTGCAGGAGGAGCGCGCCCACTTCTTCGCCAGGGAAATCGCGGTGGGCATTTCCATGCTGCGCGGTAAAAACAAGAGTTTGCTCTGGCCGTTCCTGTTCTCGTTGAACAATTTTGCCTTGCTCATTTGCGTCCTGGCTTTTACATTCCTCGCTCTGGGGACTCCCTTTACCATTGGGACCCTGGTGGCTGGGTTCGCCATCAGTTATTTATTCCTGATCGTTTCTCCCACCCCCTCGGGGCTTGGGGTGATGGAAGGGGTAATGACCCTGATCCTTACCACTCTGAGCGTCAAGTTGGAAGCCGCCGCGCTGATTACGATCACCTTCCGGTTTATTACTTTATGGATGCCCTTGCTGGTTGGAGCTGTAGCCTTTCGCATCCTGGGGGGCAAGTCAAAACATCTTCCTGGTAAGGAATTATCCGATAGCGGAGAGTAAGATCAGGCCGCTCAATCTGTAAAAATCGAGCCGCCTCACTGCGGCGCTTCCATGCCCCCGTCGCGGGGGGATTGAAGATTGGCGTATCTGGGAGGGACAGGTCCCGATTCTCCTGGCTGCCAATTGATTCCATTCTTTTGACAGGATTCCGTCAGCCGGTGCTGCGGGAATTGGGTGGTTTTTCGATTTCTCCGTGTTCAATGCATCAATAAGCCCGTCTTTCCACGGGTATAATCATTCCAGTCATGACCATCGAAAACCTGCTCTCGCGTTGGCGGACTGACCCCGAAACCGCCCCCAACCTCCCCATCTGGCATACCACCTCCCCGCGTCCCGCCGACATGCATCCTTTTCCACCTGATCTGCCATCCCCCCTGGCAGAGTCCCTGGTTGCCCACGGGATCATCTCCCTCTTTAGTCACCAGGTGTCGACCTGGGAATATGCCCGAAAAGGCGAAAATGTTGTCCTTGCCACCGGCACTGCCAGCGGTAAAACCCTCGGATACAATTTGCCCGTCCTGGCCTCGCTGATTGAAGACCAGGATTCCCGAGCCCTTTATCTTTTCCCCACCAAGGCACTGGCACAAGACCAGCTGACGGCGCTAAATTATTTTAGATCCTCGATTAAATTTCTTAAACCCGCCATCTATGATGGCGACACCCCCGCCTCCCATCGATCGTCGATCCGGACGAATGCCAATATCATTTTCACCAATCCCGACATGCTCCACACGGGTGTTTTGCCTCACCACACCAACTGGAGTGACTTTTTTCATCACTTGCGCTTCATTATCGTTGATGAAATGCACACCTATCGGGGGGTTTTCGGTTCGCATGTTGCCAACGTGATTCGAAGACTTGCGCGTGTTGCGGAATATTACGGCGCTCACCCGCAGTACATTCTTTCCTCCGCCACCATCGGTAACCCACATGAATTGGCCTCCCGGCTCATCGAGTCCCCGGTCACCCTGGTGAGCCAGGATGGTTCCCCCCGGGGGACGCGTCATTTCCTCATATACAATCCTCCGGTCACCGACCCTTCCCTGGGAATTCGAAAAAGCTCCACTCAAGAAAGTGTTCGCCTGGCGCAGGATCTGCTGGACGCGGATATGCAGACCGTTGTTTTCGCACGCTCCAGGCGTTCGGTTGAAATTCTCCTGACCTATCTTCAAGGAAACCGGGAACAAGCAAAAAAAGGGAACCATCAATCCCCTGATCTCCATTCACAATCCACGATCCGCGGTTACCGATCAGGCTACCTGCCTGTGCAGCGCCGGGAAATTGAAAAAGGTCTGCGTGACGGAAATATACGCATGGTGGTTGCCACCAACGCCCTCGAACTGGGTATTGATATTGGCGGATTGGAGGCCGCCCTGCTCGTCGGATACCCTGGTACCATCGCCTCCACCTGGCAGCAGGCTGGTCGGGCAGGTCGGGGGGAAGAAACAGCAGTCGCGGTTTTCGTGGCGACACCCAGTCCCATTGACCAATTTCTTGCCCACCACCCGGATTACTTATTCGCCCGCTCACCGGAACAGGCACTGGTAAACCCGGACCATCTCCTCATCCTTCTAAACCACCTGCGCTGTGCAGCTTTCGAACTGCCCTTCCAGCCAGGTGCAAAATTCGGAAACCTGCCCGCTGAAAAACTGAAAGAATTTCTCGATTTCCTGGTCGAAAGCCGGGAATTGCATCATTCGGACGACAGGTATTTCTGGATGGCAGATTCCTACCCCGCCGCGGCGGTATCGCTGCGCTCTGCTTCTCCTGCGAACGTTCTCCTGCAATTGGAAGAAGACCGATCCCCGCGCATCCTCGGTGAAGTTGACCTGGCGTCCGCGATCTGGATGGTCCACCCCAACGCGATCTACCTCCATGAAGGTCAGCAGTATATTGTCCAGGATCTCAATTTGACCCGCAACATCGCCACGCTGATCCCCGCAGCATTGGACTATTTTACCGAGCCGTTGCGGCAAACGGAGGTGACCCTGCTGGCAACTCAGGATAGCGCCGGCTGCCCGTCTCCCTCCATGAGCGGGGAAGCCTGCACCAAGGCTTATGGCGAACTCCAGGTCACCACGCAGGTGACCGGTTTCCGCAAGCGCTCCTGGCTTGGAGGTGAGAACCTGGGGGAGGAACCACTTGATTTGCCTCCCACGGAACTTCAAACCACGGGGTACTGGCTGTCGCTTTCTGAACAAACCATCGAGGCACTGCGGGCTTCGGGGAACTGGACCAACGACCCAAATAATTACGGTCCCAAGTGGAATCAATTACGCCAGGCTGTTCGCCTGCGGGACGGGTACCGGTGCCAGGTTTGCGGAGCGGCAGAGAGCGGCAACCGACCGCACGATGTTCATCACAAGGTGCCGCTGCGCCAGTTTCTCTCGCTCGCTGAAGCCAACCGCATGGGGAATCTCATCACCCTTTGCCCGTCCTGTCACCACAAGGCTGAGATTAACCTGCGCATGCGCAGCGGATTAACCGGGCTGGCCTGCGTGCTGGGGCAGCTGGCACCGCTCTTCCTGATGTGTGACAGCCGCGATTTGGGGATAACCACGGACCCATCCTCTTCGGTTTTTGGGCATCCGTCCGTGGTTCTATATGACCAGGTCCCGGCAGGGATCGGTTTCAGCCAGAAATTGTTTGAAATTCATGCCGACCTGCTAAAACGCGCCCTGGAGCTTGTGGAAGAATGCGAATGTGATGAGGGCTGCCCTTCCTGCGTTGGTCCGGCAGGGGAGAACGGGGTGGGTGGCAAACAGGAAACGTTGGCGATATTAAAATTGTTGTGTGAATAATTGGATTGATTCCATCCCTTCACCCCAAAATAGTGGAGGATGGTATCCAGCGATTAGAATGGTAACTAAATAATAATGCGGCACTCTTCTTTGAGTGCCGCATTATTATTTTGGGAATATTATGATGCAGGAGGCAGGGGTCCTTGGGGTGGCAGGGTGCTGACCGCCGCTTCCTTCTTTTTACGGAGCAGCAGCACCGGGACCACGACTGCGATGGCAATGAAGAGCACTGACAGGCACAAGCCAACCACCCCAAACCAGGTTGGCGCCATCCCGGAAGTGGTGTTGCCATTGACAGTCGTCGAGTAAGGCATGACGCCAAAGACCGTGATGATGCTGGCCACACACAACGACAGGCCCGGGCAACCGCACAATAAGATGGCCGCGATTGTACCAATGATGGCACCGGTTCTACTGGGTTTCTTCTCTTCCATAAGTCATCCTCCTTGGCGATTTAATTTGTTGTTAGTATACATGTGAGCGGGGCTTAATGCAAGGAAATAATCCATTTCTCCTTCAACTTCGCAGTACGGCTCCCAATTCCTGTTCCAGGCGTCTAATGATGCGCACGCGCATCCCGGCGACGTCCTTGTCAGAAAAGGTCTTATTAATAGCCTGGTAGGTCAGGCTGTAAGCCAGGCTCTTCTTCCCTGCGCCGATCTTTTCATCCCGGTAAACATCGAACAGGCGAACTTCCGTCACCACCTTGCCGCCCGCCTGGCGGATCAGTTCAGCCACGCGCTCGGCCGGGATGCCTTCATCCACCACGACGGCCAGGTCTTCCAGCACGGGAGGCAGCGTCGGAACGTCCCCGGTCTGGTAGCGTGCAGGGATGAGCGCTAAAAGAATATCCAGGTTAAAATCTGCGACCAGGACCGGAGCCTTGAACGAAGCCGGCCAGTCATACTGCCCGCGCACCTGTGGATGCAATTCGCCAAAAACGCCGATCAGCCTGTCACCAGACATTACTTTCGCAGATTTCCCCGGGTGAAGGCTGGGATGATCCACGGGTTCAAACCTTGCCTCGGGAATGCGCAAACCCTCCAGAAGGCTGGTGACGACCCCCTTGAGATCGAAGAAGTCCAGCAAACCAGCATCCGCTGCCTGCCACCCGGGTAGGGTCCGCACACCAGCAAGCAGGATGGCGACTCGCTGGTTCTCCTCTGGCAGGTCACTGGTGTCGGAGATCATGAAGGTTGGACCGATTTCAAACAACGCCAGCCGTTCGTGTATTCGGGCATTCCGTTCAGCATTATCGAGCACGCTGGCAAGCACGCTGTGCCGCAGCACGCTTTTATCTGGAGCAATCGGATTGGTAATGCGGATATAGGGCTGGTCGTCGGGTGATGTTGAGGAGTGCAAACGGCGTGACTCGTGCGCAGGGGTGGTGAAGCGGTAACTGACGATCTCCTGCAGCCCCTGCACCACCAGCAGATCGCGAACGCGCTCCTCTTTTTCGAGCTCCGGGTTGCCCATTTGCGGTGGGAGTTCATCGGTCATGCGGGTTTCGGGGATTTTATCGTAGCCGTAAATGCGGGCTATCTCTTCGACGATATCTGCTTTTCCAGTGACACCCTCCCCGATATCCAAGCGGTGGTCAGGGACGCTTACTACCAAACACTGCTCCGTTTTCAGGTTGCAGGAGAATTCCAGTCCTTCCAGTATCGACTTCATCCGTTCGATGGATACTTCGATCCCCAGCCAGCGTTTCACATCCGCAGGTGTGATTTCGATTCTCGGGTCCTTGGGCGGAAGTGGATAGGCATCCACCAACCCGGGTGCAATCTCCCCGTCTGCCCAGGCGTGCATCAGTTCCAGCCCCCGGTGCACCCCGCGCAGGGCCATCGCCGGGTGGACCCCGCGGGAGAATCTGTAGGACGCCTCCGTGTTCACGGCATGCGCACGGGCAGTTTTCCGGATGTTAATAAAGTTCCAGGCGGCTCCTTCCAACAGGACTGCGCATGTCAGGTCGTTAACCTCGGACTCCTTACCGCCCATCACACCGGCGATCGACAGGGAACCGACCTCATCGCACACCAGGACGGTGTTATCTTCCAGCTTGTGCTCCATGCCATCCAGGGTGGTCAGGTTTTCCCCCGGTTTGGCTGTCCGGGTGATGATCCGGACTTGCTTTCCCTTGGAACGTTTTGCCAGGACTTCGTAATCAAAGGCATGCAGGGGTTGACCCATTTCAAGCATGACATAGTTGGTGGCATCCACAATATTGTTGATGGGACGCATCCCGGCCAGCTTGAGACGCTGCTGGATTTTTACCGGGCTGGGTCCGATCTTGATCCCTTCGACCAAGCCCATCACAAAACGCGGGTTCAACCCGGGGTTGGTGATCTCGATTTTCGCAAACTTGCCGCTGTTATCCTGCGATACCTGCATGATGTTTGCTGCCTTCAAGGGCTTGCCGGTTATGGCGGAAATTTCGCGCGCCAGCCCCAAAATGCTGGCACAGCGGGCAAAATTCGGCAGCAGCTTCACTTCCAGGACAGCATCTCCCAGGACGTCGGCAAGCGGGGTGCCTGCGGCAGCATGCTCATCGATGAACATGATCCCCTCGTGCTCTTCAGAGATCCCCAGTTCTTTCTCCGAACAAACCATCGAATACGAGTCCACCCCGCGGATCTTGGCGCGTTTGAGCCTGGTTAAGACTTGGCCCTCCTGGTGACCGTCGTAGATTTGGGCGCCTTCCTTGGCATATGCCACTTTAAGTTCCTTTGGAAGCGGTCCAATGCCCTTGTACTCAAAAAGGTTTGGTGCCCCGGTCAGCACGATATGTTCCTGCTGACCATCGAAAAGTTTGCACAACACCAGCCGGTCAGCGTTGGGATGCGGCAATACTTCTGAAATGGAGGCCACGACGATTTTTTCCCGGTCCCATTCCAGCCCGGAGATCTTTGCATCCACACTGCCGGGGGTGGGTAAAGGCAGGCCGAAAATATGGATTTCTTCCACCTCTAAACCCGCCATGGTGAGCCGGGCTGCCAGTTCAGCGATGGGAATATCGATTTCAACAAAATCTTTTAACCAAGATATGGGTGCTTTCATTAGTTGCTCCTAGAACTGCTCAAGGAATCGCAGGTCGTTTTCCCAGAAATACCGGATATCGTTGATACCGTACCGGAGCATGGCAATCCGTTGCGTACCCAGACCGAAGGCAAACCCGGTGTAGTGCTCGGGGTTATAACCGCCATTCTGCAGCACCACGGGATGAACCATCCCGCACCCGCCGATTTCCAGCCAGCCGCTTCCGCAAACCGCGCAGCCTTTTCCGCCACACAGGAAGCATTCAATATCATACTCTCCGGATGGTTCGGTGAAAGGGAAGAACGATGCCCGGAACCGCGTTCGCACATCCCGCCCGAACAGTCGGCGTGCCATGTCTGCCAGCGTACCTTTCAGGTCGCTGAAAGTGATCCCCGGTCCGACCGCAAGGCCCTCAAGCTGGTCAAACTGGGTCTCATGGCGGGCGTCCACCTGCTCATAGCGGTAGACCATTCCCGGCAGGACGATTCGCACGCTTGGCGGATTAAGCGGGTTGCCGGCGGCATACTCACGCATGGCATGGATCTGCCCCGGGGAGGTGTGTGTCCTTAATACCAGTGGATTGTCCGCATTTCCCCCGCCTTCCAAAAAATAGGTATCCTGCATGTCACGCGCCGGGTGCCCGACCGGGAAGTTTAACAACTGGAAATTATATTCATCGCTTTCCACCTCGTGGGAGCGGTATACCTGGAACCCCATATCCCCGAAGACCCGGTACAGTTCACGCAGGATCTGCGTATCGGGATGCAGCCGTCCCAGGGGAGTGCGCCGTCCCGGCAGGGTAACATCCAGCCGTTCCTGTTCTAGCGAGCGTTTTAATGCCGCCTGCTTGATTTCCTCATTCCGGGAATTGAATGCCGCTTCGAGAGCCTTTTTCACTTCATTTGCGCGTTGACCTGCAGCCGGTCGTTCTTCCTTCGATAGCTGCCCAAAACCATTAAATAATTGCATCAGCGCTGAACTGCGACCCAGGTGTGCCACCCTCCAGGCTTCCAACGCGGCTTCATCCTGGACTGTTTCCAGGTCATCCAGACCAGCACGTTCGATTTGCGTAAGTTTTTCAAGCATACCAGCCTCCGATAAGCAAAACTCCCGTCCACTCTGGGACGGGAGGGTTTTCCCGCGCTACCACCCAAATTAGCCACCTTGAGCATCGTGGAAGGAATGGCTCACTTTGCGCTGACTATCATCAGCCTCCCTGCTAACGCCGGGACGACGGCTCAAACTACAGGCCCAAAAAGGGCGTTCACCTGAGCGGCTCAAGAGGGAACTTCGACCAGGTTCCACCGGATGCAGGTCTCAGTCTTTGCCTGCCTCTCCCTGTCGGTTTTTTTCTGACCTACTTTCCTCTTTCGTTGCCTTAAATATTGATTGGCTCGCCTGTTGCGCTTTATTATCCGCAAAAACAACCGCCTGTCAAGGGCGGTTGAGTTCCCAGATAATCCGCAGCCCGTCCAGTGTCAGCCAGGGGGCAAGGATCTGGATGACAGGCGTTTCTTTTGCCACCAGCTCTGCCAGCCCGCCGGTGGCAACGACTTTCATCTTGGCACCCAGTTCCTGGCGGAAACGTTCCACCATGCCCTCGGTCATAGCCACGTAGCCGAAGAGCAGCCCCGATTGCATGGCATGCGTGGTGTTTCGCCCGATGACGGATGGGGGTTTTTGCAGGTCAATCCGCGGCAGCTTGGCTGCATGGGTAAAGAGCGCCTCCGCCGCCAGGTTGATGCCAGCCGTGATCGCCCCGCCAAGGTAGTCGCCTTCTTCAGTTAGTGCATTGAAAGTGGTGGCGGTGCCGAAGTCGATGATGCAGGCTGGTCCACCATGCAGATTCAAGACCGCTACTGCGTCTGCCACCCTGTCTGCACCCACCGCTTTTGGATCTTCGTAACGGATGCGGATGCCTGTTTTGACCCCGGCATCCACGACCAGGGCTTCCTGCTTGAGATATTCGTCGCACGCCTGGACAACGCGCCCGGTTAACTGCGGGACCACCGATGCCAGGCAGGTGCCGCTCAGATCGGCTGGGGTCTTCCCGGCGTTGGTCAGCAGCCCGAGCAATTGCATGCCGTACTCATCGGGCATGCGGGTTTGATCGGTCGCCAGCCGCCAGTGATGCACAAGCGTTTCCCCCTGGTACAGGCCGATGGTCAGGTTCGTATTTCCAAGGTCAATCGTCAGCAACATATTCTTATTATAACCCTGAGGGGTTGGAGAAAGTTAAAAATGATGCCTGGGAAGGAGACTCATCCAGGTCATACCTTCCCTGGGCTCCTCCTAGGGGTTAACTCCTGTCCCGATGGTCCCATTTTGCACACCATTCAATACATCCTGCACCAGCCTCATCTTGGCATCACTGAGCAGGTCGGGGTTGATATCCGCCAGGAACAGCCGCGTGGGTACAATTTGTCCGCCTTTGCCGGCTGCCAGGTCCGGGTAGATGTCTTTCAGCGCAGAAGCAAGATCTGGACGGATGCTGGCGATCCAATTGGAACGGACATCCTCTCCCGGCAATGTCTGGCTGATTAGCAGCATCCCATTTTGAGACATGTAGGTGAGCAGGTCGGGTGTGGCAATCTCCGGGTAAAGGTAAGCCACTTTGACAAAGTTTTGGAATAAAAGGTTGGCGTATCCAACATGGTCGCTTTCAGGCGCCTCGGTCGGAATGCGCACGATGATCGGGTAAAGTCCATGAGCAAATGGTTGCGGAAAATTGGGGTTGAAACAATCACCGCAGTAAAAGTGATATCCATTCTCAAACGCAGTGACGGCCGCGTCACCGCCGGGTGTTTCTTTCTGTGAAAGGATGCCGACCCGCCACTCCGGGGCGACCATCCCGGCAATATACCCGGCCAGGAATGCTTGCTGGTCCACGGGGAGACCGCCCGCCCCGATGGTGGACAGGTTGGGAGATTCCGCAAGTCCGGGAATGCCGACCGCCAGGAACTGCACTCCCGGCGCAGCCGCGGTGAGTGCAGTCAGTCCCGGGTCCGGTGGAAGTGCGATCACTACTTTCAGCGCGTTCCCTTCGAAAGTTAAGTCTGCAGGAGTCAATACGTTTCGCACCTGGAAGCGCATCCCATTGGCTCGCGCCAGGTCGTAAACCAGCGTCTGGTATTGGTCTGATTCATCCTGCGGCATATCCGCCGGAAGGACCAGGATGGTTAATGGCGCAGCAACCGGGGTCGCAGAAGCAATGGGGGTATGTGTGGACGTGGGAACTACCGGTCCGGGGGTCGCATTTCCGCGGGAAGTACAGGAAGATAGTGCAATAATGGAAAATAGAAGGTGGACCAGTTTGCGCTGCACAAAAGTCTCCAGGAAGAGAATGCGGATATTTTACCTGAAAACACCATGGACACGGGGAGGCTGATTTGCAAGCATGCATCCGACTGGAAAACAGCAGGTAAATAGATTGTAGTTTTTTGCTGCATCGTTTCCCATTCACATGGGTGAATCATGCTGTTGCTCCGATAAAAAATCAGGACGCCCTGATGGGGCGTCCTGATGGATGAAGAAAAACGTGACCTGTATTTGTGTTATTTGACTGCGACCTTGATGGTCTTGGGTCGGGCTGACTCAGCCTTGGGCAGGCGCAGGGTCAACACGCCGTCCGTGATCTTGGCCTGGGCCTTTTCGGGGTCCAGCGAGGCGGGCAGGCGCAGGGTCCGGCGGAAGGAACCATGCGGAAGTTCACGCATCAGGTATTCTTTATCATCGACCTTGAACTCGCCTTCCACGGTGACCACGTCGTCCAGGATCTGGATATTCAGGTCTTCGGCTTTCAGACCCGGGACCAGGGCACTGATGACATAGGAGTCATCTTCGTCGCGGACATCCACAGCCAGCGTGAAATCATGGGTGGGTTCTTCGCAATCGGCCATTT